>Ga0070726_10000826_pt1 | contig 34958 bp, 34 predicted proteins | sample tdAd471_FD_67275 | JGI IMG/M metagenome (GOLD analysis project Ga0070726, IMG submission 67275) | Marine sediment microbial communities from the Atlantic coast under amendment with organic carbon and nitrate - tdAd47.1 | ecosystem: Environmental > Aquatic > Marine > Coastal > Sediment | place...
TCGTCGGACTGCGCGGGCCGCTCTCGACCTCCGCGATGAAATCCCGCTCTTCGGTCTCAACGACCTCTTCGGCGGCGTTGTCCTGCGTGCTCATCCCATTTCCCCCCAGAAACTCGGTACTTCAATTCAAGAAACAACGGGCGGCACCCGTAGGTACCGCCCGTTATCAGGACCGATCTACATCAGGCCCTTTTCCTTGTAGTACTTGATTGCACCCGGGTGCAGTGGCGCCGACAGGCCACCGAGCATGTCTTCCGCCTTCAGGATCCGGAAGGCCGCATGGGTACCCTTCAGCTCTTCGAGATTCTCGAAAACGGTCTTTACGTAGTCGTACACGACCTGATCTTCGACATCGGCGCTCGTCACGACCGTCGCCTTCACGGCGTAGGTCTCAAACGCGTCCACACCCTTCACGATACCGGCGGGATACTTGGCCAGGACATAGTAGGGCTTGTCGGAGATGAACTTCTTGATCGCATCCGAGTTGATATCGAGGATGTCGATCGCGGTCGAGTTCGCGGGCTCTTCAATCGCCGCGGACGGCATGCCGACCGTGTAGACAAATGCGTCGATCTTCTTGTCGACCAGGGCGCGGGACGCCTCGCCCTGCTGCAGGCCCTCGGCCTTGATGTCCTTGTCGGGATCGATGCCGTAGAGCGGCAGCAGATCCATCGAATTGCCACGCTGGCCCGAACCCGGGTTGCCGATATTCACGGTCTTGCCCTTGAGGTCACCGACCGACTTGATGCCGGCGTCCGCGCGGGTCACCAGAAGCACGGCTTCCGGATGTGCCGAGAACACGCTGCGCAGCTTGCCGACGGGCTTGCCGTCCCAGTCGGCGGTGCCGTTGGTGGCCTGCCAGTTACGGTCGGACTGGGCGACGCCGAAGTCGAGGAGACCACGGTTCACGGCATTGACATTGAACACCGAACCGAGAGCCGGGCGGCCGACACAATTGTACTTGCCGCCGGAATGCTTGTTCATGATCTGGCAGGTCTGCAGGGCCACCTGATAGTAAACGCCGGTGACGGAACCGCCGCCGATCAGAATGTCGCGCTGCTGCGCACTGGCTTCGGTCGCGTGGAGCGACATGCCACCCATGGCGACAACGGCCGCTGCGGCGACCGGCAAAATGGATTTACGGTAGTTAATCACTGTTCTCTCCTCTTCCCGTTATCTTGAGACGTTTCTTATGTAACCGGCTCCGAGCACATCGCCGGTTTATGTCTGCTTGCGGTAACTCTATCGCCACATGCCCGGGCTGTCACAAATCCGGTCCATGGATTCGTGGAAATTCATACTTTTGGATGACACAAACCGCGGGATTCCTAGCCTGCGCCCGAGATTGCGGCATCGATCGCCTCTCCCAAGCGTTCAACAATCAAATCGATTTCGGCCGCGCCAACCACAAATGGCGGTGCCAGAAGCACGTGATCGCCCCGCGTACCATCGATCGTGCCGCCCGCCGGGTAACACATCAGACCGCGGCTCATGGCCTCTGCCTTGACCCGTGCATGGAGTTTCAACGCGGGGTCAAACGGCGCCTTCGTGGTCCGGTCGGCCACCAGTTCGAGCCCCCGGAACATCACCCGGCCCCGGATATCCCCGACATGGGGATGGTTGCCGAAGCGGTCGTTCAGCCGTGTGTCGAGAATCGCGCCGAGCGCACGGACGTGCGGCATCATATCCGGGTTTTGCAGTTTTTCCTGCACCACGAGTGCGGCGGCGCAGGCCGTCGCGTGACCCATGAATGTGTGGCCATGCTGGAAAAAGCCCGAGCCGTCATAGAAGGCATCGAAGATCGGTTCCGACAGCAACACCGCGCCAATCGGCTGATAGCCGGCCGCCAGCCCCTTCGCCACGGTCACCATATCCGGCACGATGCCGTCCTGTACAAACGCATAGAGCGATCCCGTGCGACCGAGCCCGCACATGATCTCGTCGAGAATCAACAGCACCCCGTAGCGATCGCAGACCTCGCGGACTTTCTGGAAATAGCCCGGCACCGGCTCCACCGCGCCGCTGGTCGCCCCGACCACGGTCTCGGCGACGAACGCGATCACCCGATCCGCGCCTGCGGCGTTGATCTCCGCTTCGAGTTCCGCTGCGAGACGGGTCGCATACCCGTCGTCGGATTCGCCGTCCCGCTTGCCGCGATAGGAAAAGCAGGGGTCGACATGGCGGGTTTCGGCCATGATTTCGCGGAACGGCGCACGACGCCATTCGTTGCCGCCAACCGACAGGGCCCCCAGCGTATTGCCGTGATAGGACTGGCGCCGCGCGATGAAGACCGTCCGTTCCGGCTGTCCGATCTCGATGAAATACTGCCGCGCCATCTTCAGCGCCGCCTCGACGGCTTCGGATCCGCCCGAGGTGAAGTAGACCCGGTCCAGCCCCTCGGGCGCGCCCGCGACCATCAAATCCGCCAGCTGCTCCATCGGCTCGTTGGTGAAGAAGGCGCTATGGGCAAACGGCATCAGGCCGATCTGCGCCTGTACCGCCGCGATCACATCCTGATCGCTGTGTCCGAGGCAGGACACGGCCGCCCCGCCCGATGCGTCCAGATAGCGCTTGCCGGTCGTGTCGATGACATAGGGCCCGTCACCGGCCGCAGCGACCGGCAGGTTGCTGTGGGAATGCCGATGCAGTACCCGGGTATGCGCGGCTGGGCGCATGTCGGGGGTTCGCGTCGTTTTCGCGGGCTTGCCCATGTCAGGAGCCGCGCTGTTCCGTCTTATGGTCGAAAGATGCCGCGTCCTCGCGAACGCCCGGTGCATCATCGTCGGCACCGTCGGGCACGCGCACCCGATCGGCTTCCGTCCAGTAAGCGCCGAAGGTTTCGAGCTGATGCTCGCTTTCCGCGACGCTGGTCAGGGCCGCCTGGCCACCCTGGGCCAGGATCTGCGCGACCAGCACCTGCGCGATGCTGAGCACCGGCACGACGGACTTGAAGAGCGCCGGCGTGTCGGTCCCGACCAGAAGCATATGCCGGGTCAGCGACGACAGCGGCGAGACCAGGCTGTCGGTCACGGCGACGACCGCAGCCCCACGGCCCGCGGCGAATTCGGCCGCCTCGACAGCACCGCGCGAATAGGGTTCGAACGAGAACACCAGCATCGCGTCCGCCTCCGTCATACCGCGCAGACGGTCGGCGAAGGTGCCCCCGTTACCGTCCATCAGGATCATGTCCTCGCGGAACATGGAACAGGCGTAATGCACATAGAATGCCGCCGGAAACAGGCTGCGCTGGCCGACAACATAGATTCGCCGCGCATCGGCGAGGACGTTGGCGGCATCCGCCAGTTCGTCCGACCCGATCGCCTCGAGGCTGAGGGACAGGTTATCGCGATCGGCCGCGATCATCTCGTTCGCCAGCTGGGCCAGCGCCCGGCCCTTCCGGCGCCGGCTGGTCCGCGCCAAAAGGTTGCGCGCGCGCTGTCCGAAACCCGCCGGTTGCCGCCGCAGGGCATCGCGAAACGGCTCACGCAGGGATTCATACCCGTCGAAGCCGAGCGCCTGGGCCAGCCGCACCATGGTCGCGGGCTGCACGTCCGCGCGCTCGGCAAGCTGGCGCATCGATGTAAATGCAATCTCGTCGGGTCTGTCGATCAGGTAATGCGCGGCGCGGCGCAATTGTGGGCTGAGCCTGGGATACACGTCCTGAAGATCCGCCAGGATCCTCTCGCTGTTCGGCAATTGATCGCGATCTGCGTCCACGGCGTCGGCCCCCATCCGAATCGTTTCCATGTTTCTGCAACAATTGGTTCGCTGCAAGGTTTCCATGAAACAGCCGTTTCAGTTTTTCGACAAGTGCAAAAACACTTTATGAGCATGTAATTTCGCGCTGACCGATTGTCTCAAGCCACTGCGAAGGCTAGCATCCGGCCCGATTCTCCACGCCGCAGAATGGATGACGATGGACATAGCCGAGCATATTCGAACGATCCCCGATTTCCCCAAACCCGGAATTCTGTTCTACGACATCTCGACCCTGCTGGCCCATCCGCAGGCCTGGCGCCACACGGTGGATCTGCTCGCCGTCGCCATCCGCCAGCACGAGCCCGACATCATCGCCGGCATCGAGAGCCGGGGATTTCTGGTCGGCGCGCCGCTGGCCCTGCAACTGGGCTGCGGCTTCACCATGCTCCGCAAGCAGGGGAAGCTGCCGGGCGAGACGACCTCCTACACCTATGATCTCGAATATGGTTCCGACACGGTCGAGATGCAGGCCGACGCCATCACACCCGGCCAGAAGGTCGTCATCATCGACGACCTGCTCGCGACCGGCGGCACGGCAGGCGGCGCGTTGCATCTGTTACGTGAGGCGCAGGCGGATGTCCGCGCCGCGGCCTTCATCATCGAGCTCGACGGCCTCGGCGGGCGCGACCATCTCGACGTGCCGATCACGGCGCTGCTCGAATTCGACGCCTGATCAGGAAACGAATTCGCCACCCAGTTCGTCGTCGACAAAGCTCTCGATGATCTCCGCGACGGACCCGTCGGGCTCCATGCCCAGCGCCCGCGCCCGCGCGCCGTCGGCATACCAGGGCCAGGCATCGACAATGGATTGCACCATCGCGTCGGGCACATCGCGGACCCGGTCGGCCACCCCATCACCGGCAAACGCCCGCAAGGCGTCGAGCATTTCTCCGATCGAGGGCGATATCCCGTTCATCATCACCGCCCGGTTGGGGCCCAGCACATCGCCCTCGGCATTGTGGACGTCGATGAAGGCCTGCACGGCGCGCTTGGGGGACAGGATCAGCATCCGCGTGTCGCGGCTGACGGGATTCTCGATCTCGTCGCCCTGCAGGGGCTCGCGCAGGATCGAGCTGGCGAAGCCCGAGGCCGCCTTGTTGGGCTTGCCCGGCCGCACAACGATCGTCGGCAGCCGCAGCGTGCGGCCATCGACAAAGCCCTTGCGGGTGTAATCGTTGACCATCAGTTCGCCGATTGCCTTCTGGGTGCCATAGGAAGTCTGCGGGGTCAGCGCGGTGGCATCGTCGATCGAGCGTTCCCCGCCATAGACCGCGAGCGAGCTGGTGAACACGATCTTCGGGCAACGCCCGGTCCGGCGGCTCGCCTCCAGCACGTTGTGCCCGCCGTCGAGATTGACCGCGTATCCCAGGTCGAAATCCGCTTCCGCACCGCCGCTGACGACGGCCGCAAAATGAAACACCGTATCCGTCGCGCCGTCGATCAGCGCATCGACCGTCGCGGGATCACAAATATCCCCGGTGACGACCTCCACCCGTGGATCGTCGGGCGGCGGCTCCACCGGTTCGAACGCATCGAACAGCACCAGCTTTTCCAAAGCCTCGGGCTTGCCGTCCGGACCGGACAATTCGGGCTTCGCCAGGATGCGCAGCGCCAGCCGGCGGCCCAGCATCCCCGTCCCACCTGTGATCACCACCTTCATATGCGTCGCTTCCCTTCTCTGATGCCGCTCAGGAGAATGCCGGTTCCAGGCGATCCATCGCCGCCGACAGGGTGTCGGCCTCGGCCGCGAAGCACAGCCGCAGCCAGCCCTCGCCCTCATCGCCAAAGGCGCGCCCCGGCGCCAGGCCGACACCGGTCTCGGCGATCAGCTGGCGCGCATAGGCGACGCTGTCGGTCATCCCGTCGACGGCAAGAAACGCATAGAACGCGCCTTCCGGGCGCGACAGGGTCACCCGCGGCATGGCACCCAGCCGCTGGAACACCAGGTCCCGGTTGCGGCGATAGCGCTCCACCATCTCGGTCACGAACGGCTCGCCGTCGCGCATGGCCACAACCCCGGCATGCTGCACAAAGGTCGTCGGCGAGGCGATGTTGAACTCGTTGAGCTTGGAGAAATCCGGCCCGAGATCGGCCGGATGGGTCAGCCAGCCCAGCCGCCAGCCGGTCATCGACCAGGTCTTCGAGAAGCTGTTGATCACAATCACCCGATCCTCGGGCTCGGCGATGTCCAGGAAGGACGGCGCGCGCGGCCGGTCGTAGATCAGCCGGATATAGACTTCGTCGGAGATCAGGTAGATGCCGCGCTCGCGGGTAAATTCGAGCAGCTCGCGCTGCTGATCCTGCTCCATGATCCAGCCGGTCGGGTTGCCCGGCGAGTTGACGAACACCGCGCGTGTGCGTTCGTCGCACCGCGAGCGGATGTCGTCGAGGTCGAGATGCCACCGGCCGGTTTCGTCGGCACGCAGAGGGGCCGTGCGGGCCTCACCGCCCATGATGAACACGGTGCCCTTGCAGTTCGGCCAGACCGGCCCGACCACCACGACATTGTCGCCATTGTCGACCAGCACCTCCGACGTCAGCATGATCGCCGCCATGCCGGATACCGACGCGGTGATCCGGTCGACCCCGATCTCGCGGCCGATCAAATTGCTCGAATAGGCCGCGATGGTCTCGCGCAGGGGCGGGATGCCGCGATTCTGCGCATAGAAGACATGATCATCGGCGAGCGCCTGCACCACCGCCTGCTTGATATAGTCCGGCGTCGGCAGGTCCGGCTCACCGAACCAGAGCGGGATCACATCGTCCCGGCCGATATTCGTCTCGGCGACCTGGCGGATCAGCGAGCCTTCCAGTTCGTCGATCGCGGGCCGCAACCGGCGGCCGCCATTGGCGATTTTCACGGCCTTGCTATCTGGGGTATCGTTCACATGTCCCTCCACAATCTGCTGTCCAGTGTAACCGGCTCGGCCGCGTACGGGAATTGCCCCGCCTGCGCCGATCGGGCATATCAGCATCCCGTAACGCGCGCCGTCTCCGACACGGAGGCGACCCAGAGCCGACACAGAGCATTTCGACCATGACAGACTTTGAAGCACGCGACCTGACCGAGGGCCTGAACGGCTTCCTCGGATTCCGGCTGATCGACTGGCGCGAGGGTTTCGCCCGGATCGCCGTCGACATCGCCGACCGGCACAAGAACCGCCAGGGCGGCATTCATGGCGGCGTCACCGCGTCGCTGATCGACGCGGCCACCGGTTTCTGCGGGGTCTTCGAGCCCGACCCGGACAAACGCCGGGGCAATGTCACCGTGTCCCTCAACGTCAACTATGTCGGCCGGGCCAAGGGCGGCACGCTGATCTGCACGGCAAAGATCATCCGCGCGGGCCGGCGCATCTACTTCGCCTCGGGCGAGGTGCGCGACGAGTTGGACAATCTGGTCGCCAGCGCCGAGGCGGTCTATGCCTATGTGGACCGGGATGCCCAGCGCCGTCCTGCCCCGTCCACCGGGGCCACCACCGAAGGGAACAGCGCGTGAGCGAATCCTCCGCCCGATTCCATGTCGGCCAGATTATCCAGCACCAGCTCTTCGGCTATCGCGGCGCGGTGTTCGACGTCGATCCGACCTTCGCGGGCAGCGAGGCATGGTATGACGAGGTCGCCAAATCGCGGCCGCCCAAGGACGCGCCCTGGTATCACGTGCTGGTCCATGAATCGTCCCACACGACCTATGTCGCCGAGCGCAACCTGATCGCCGACCCCGAGCCGGCCCAGATCGACCATCCGATGCTGGGCGATTACTTCAACCTGTATGACGGCACCCGCTACCTCACGGGCGCGCCCACGAACTGAGGCGCTTGACTCAGCCGGGCCCGCAACCCATCGTTCCATCAGTTCGTGACGCTGGGGTGCCCCGCCGAAATCGGGGCTGAGAGAACACCCACAAACCTGATCCGGATTATGCCGGCGGAGGGAGTTGTCACGGGTCGTCTGTCGCAGACACTCCACCCGCCGCCGATCCCGGATCATCGCTTCGGAGACGAGACATGTCTGCATTGCCACGCATTTTGATCGTCGCATCCGCGCTCCTGGCCACACTGACGGCGTCGGCCGCCGCCGAACCGCTGCGCATCCCGGTCCTGGTGCCGATCACCGGTTTCCTGGCACTCGAGGGCACGAGCCAGCGCAATGGCGCCGAGCTCGCCCTGCGCGGGTCGGGCATCGCCTTCGACGTGGACGACACCGCCACCTCGCCCGAGATCGCGGTCAACGCGTTCGAGCGCGCTTTGACGTCGGGCCGCAATCGTGAAGACGTCATCGCCGTTGTGGCGCCGATGCTCGGCACCCAGATGCTCGCACTGGTGCCGCTCGCCGACGAATTCAGCGTGCCGATGATCACCGTGTCGGGCACGGCGCGCATCACCGAGCTGGGCAGCCCCAACGTCTTCCGCTTCTTTCCCGGCGACGTGGTCGTCAAGGCCGCGCACGCCCGCTACGCCGTCGAGGAACGCGGCGCCAAACGCCCGGCGGTGATCTTCCAGACGACCGCCTACGGCCAGAGCGGGCGCGCCGAGCTGGACCGTAATCTGGCGGCGCTGGGCCGCCCGGCGGTCTTCGCCGAGGGCCTCGACGTGTCGGTCAAGGACATGCTGCCGGTGTTGAGCAAGGTCCGGGATTCCGGTGCCGACGCCTTGCTGCTGCATCTGCATTCCGGCCCCACGGCGCTGATCGTGCGCCAGGCCCGCGCCATGGGCCTCGACATCCCGATCATCGCCGGGTCGGCCATGCACCAGCCCGAAACCGCCGCGTTGCTGACGCCTGCCGAGCTGGCCGGCGTGTGCGCGGAATCCGGCGCCTCGCCGATCTCCGAAACCGACCCGGCCACCCGCGCCTTCGCCGACGCCTATCGCGCCGCCTTCGACCGGGAGCCGGACGCCTTCGCACTCGGCCAGTATGACGGAGTGCAAATGCTGCGCGCCGCGATCCGGGCCGGCGCGAACTCCGCCGCCGACATCCGCGCCTATCTGGCCGCCCGGCGTTATCGGGGGCTGGCCATGACCTACGCCTCGGACGGCAAGGGAAACATGGCCCATTCGGCGGTGATCCTCTGCTACAGCGGCGACAGCCGGGTGCCGGCCATCGTCAAACGCTACGAAAACCTCACGGGCATCCTCTAGACCATGACCACGCCCCGCTGATGCTCGGCGCACAACTTGCATTGAACGCGGTCGCGCTCGGCGCCGCCTATGCGCTCGTCGCCATCGGCTTCGTCCTCGTCCTCAACGCCACGACGGCCGTGAACTTCGCCCATGGCGAGAGCGTCGTCGCCGGCGGGTTCGCCGCGGTCGCGATGACGGCGGCGCTGGCCATGCTGCTGCCGGCGGGCAGCGCCATCCCCGGGATCGTCCTGTTGCCGGGCGTGCTGGTGCTGACAGCCCTGCTCGGCCTGGCGATCGCCGCGCTCGCCTATCTGCCGATCCGCAACCGCCCCCCCGTCTCCGTCTTCGTCACCACCATCGCGTTCGGCATCATCGTGACCAACGGCCTGAACGCGGCCTTCGGCGCCGCCCCGCGCGCCGCCCCCGCACTCTTGGGCACGGGCACGATCGACTTCCTCGGCGTCACGGCCAGCCGCCAGTCCCTGGCGATCATCGCGACGGCGGCGCTGCTGATCGGCGCGCTCGCCTTTGTTCTGCAGCGCACCCAGCTCGGCCGCCAGTTCCGCGCCTGCGCCCAGGATCCGGAGATGGCGCGCGCGCTCGGCATTCGTCTCACCCGGATCACCCTGCTGGCGTTCGCCCTCGGCACCGCCTTCGCGGGCGCCGCCGGGCTGCTGCTCGCGCATCAGTTCTTCGTCACCCCGTCCGATGGCGCGGGCCTGATCCTCAAGGCCTATATCGCGGTCGTCATCGGCGGCTGGGGCAGCCTGCGCGGCGCCACCATCGGCGCCATGCTCATCGCGGTCTTCGAGGTCGGTGTGGCGTCGGTCTCGTCCCAACCCCTGGCCGAGGGGCTGCTCTATGTGGCCGTCCTGCTGGTGCTGCTGGTCCGGCCCGACGGCATCTTCGGCGAGCCCCAGCGGTTGCGCGCATGAGCCCGGATCGTTCACCTTTGACCCGACAAAGCCTGCCACTCATCGCCGGCGGCGGCGCGCTCGCCATCTACGCGCTGTTCTTCGCATCGTCCTACGACCAGCGCATCCTCACCCTGTCGGGTATCTACGTCATCATGGTGCTCGGCTATCAGTTCATCTTCGGCCATGCGGGCGCACTCAGCCTGGCCCAGGGCGCGTTCTTCGGCGTCGGTGCCTATGTGACGGGCATTCTCGCCAGCCAGTTCGGCACCGGCTTCCTGGCGACCTTCCCGCTGTCGATCGCCGGGGCGAGCCTGCTGGCGCTGATCGTCGCGGTGCCGGTCCTGCGCCTGGCCTCCCATTATTTCGCCCTCGCCACCCTGGCCCTGAGCCAGCTTCTGCTGCTGATCGCGGTGAACTGGGAACCGGTCACGGGCGGTGCCAACGGCCTGCCCGGCGTCCCGCCCATCACCATCGGCGACTGGCAGGTCACGCGTGGCACCCAGCTCCTTTTGTTCGTCTGGGGGCTCGCCGTGGTGGCGATGCTCATCGCCCGCTGGCAGCGCAATCCATTGCGGACCGCGATGTTCACCGTGATGCGCGATACGCCGCTCGCCGCCCCGGCCTTCGGGATCGATCCGGGCCTGCTGCGTCTGCGGGCCTTCATGCTGAGCGCGGCCTTCGGCGGCGCGGCGGGCGCGCTCTTCGTCCACACCAACCGGGTCGTCTCGCCCGAGGTTCTGGGCTTCGGGATCATGATCACCTGCCTGACCATGACCGTCGTCGGCGGCCGCCTGCGCATTCTCGGTGCCGTCATCGGCGCCCTGTTGCTCACCCATCTGCCCGAATGGTTCCGCGGCCTCGACGAGTATTATCTCGTCGCCGTCGGTGTCCTGCTGCTGGTCATGGTCGTATTCGCACCCGACGGGCTGGCGTCTTTCGTCAAGCCGTTCCGGGCGGTGCGCGCGCCCATCGGCACACCGACCCGGCCGGGCACCGCCGGACGCACGCCGCCGGTCGCGCCCGGGCTGCCCGCCCTCGAGATCAGCGGTCTGTCCAAACGCTATGGCGGCATTCAGGCCCTCGACGAGGTCGGCCTGTCGATCGGCGCGGGCGAAATCGTCGGCATGATCGGCCCCAACGGTGCGGGCAAGACGACGTTGGCAAATATCATCACCGGCATCGCCCGGGCGGATTCCGGCGCGATCCGGTCTGCCGGGCTCGATCTCGCAACGGCCACCCCGACCGCCATCGCGCGCGGCGGGATCGCACGCACATTTCAGACCCCCCAGCTGCCCGACGGGCTGACGGTCCGGGACGTCATAGAAACCGCCGCCGCGAATGCCGGCGAAGCCGCCCGTGACAGGGCGCGCGCCGCCGGGGCCATCACCAGCTGTGATCTCACCGGCATCGCCGATGTGCGTAGCGGCACCCTGCCCCACGGGCTACGGCGGCGGGTCGAGATCGCCCGCGCGCTGGCGGGTGGGCCCCATCTTCTGGTGCTCGACGAACCCGCAGCGGGCCTCGCCGCGGCCGAACAGGCCGAGATCGCGGACATTCTCCGGACCATCGCTGCCGCCGGCCCGGCCATCCTGGTCATCGACCACAACCTCGAATTCCTGCGCCCCCTCGCCACACGTCTGGCCTGCCTCGATGCGGGCCGTCTGATCGCCGACGGCCCGCGCGACGACGTCCTCGCCGATACCGCGGTCCGGGCCGCCTATTTCGGGCTTGTGACCGCCGCGGGGGGAGCCGCATGAGCACCGCCCTTCAGATCGAGAATCTCACGGTCCGCCATGGCGCCGTGGTCGCGGTCACGGGCGCGTCGCTGCGCGCGGCGCCCGGCGCGATTACCTGCCTCCTCGGCGTGAATGGCGCGGGCAAGTCGAGCCTGCTCCGCGCCATTGTCGGGCTCGCGGCGTCAGAGGGAAGCATCCGTCTGGGCGCACGCGACGTCTCGCAGCTTCCGATCGAAGCCCGTATCCGCGCCGGCCTCGCCTATGTACCCGAGGGGCGGCGGGTCTTCCCGGGCCTGACCGTCGGCGAGAACCTCCTGGTCTCGGGCCCGGCCGGCGCGCGCGCGCGGCGCCAGCGCCTCGACGACACGCTCGATCTGTTTCCCCAGCTCCGGCCGCGCATTCACGATCGTGCCTGGCAGCTTTCGGGCGGCCAGCAGCAGATGCTGGCCATCGGCCGCGCCCTGATGGCCCGACCCGACGTCTATCTTCTGGACGAGCCCACCCTGGGGCTCGCGCCGCAGATCATCGACGACGTCGCGGGCAGCCTGCGCCGGCTGTCGCAGTCGGGTGCGGCGATCCTGATGGCGGAGCAGAATGCCGGTTTCGCCGAACGGATTGCCGACGAGATCGTGACGATCCGCACCGGCTTTGTCCGACCCGCCGGCAGCCCCGCCGGCACCGACATCTAGGGGCAGCGCGTCTGGGTCAGCCAGCCGGCGCCGGGCCCGGTGTCGGGCCAAACGGTGGCCGTCACCGCGATCTTGGGGCTGAGCAGATCACGCCAGGCACAGGCGACGTCGCGGGCAATTGCATCGGCCTGGTCCACGGCAACGCCATCTCCCAGAACGATCGAAATCCGGTCGTCCGCCTCGACCGAGACTTCCGACAGATCGCCGCGTTCCGAAGCCCATTCGAGGAAGGCGTTCTCCGCCTCCCCGAAGGCGGGTGCCATGAAATCCTTCGGCAGGCGCACGAACGACCGGTGCACCCAACCCTCAGCACCCGTGTCGTCGAAGTCGCGAACATGCACCCAGCGGCCGTCCTCATCGAAGGCGCGGGCCGCGTCGCCGCGTTTCAGTTTGCCGACGATCGGGTGCCCCTCACCGGGGCCGGCGCGCACATTCAGGGTGCGCGCGGAAATCGTCGCGTCCCAGCTGCGTCGGGATTCATCGGCGAATCCCGGACTGCCTGTCATCAGCAGGAGGACACCAAGAAATATCGAAATTTCTCTTCGGTACATATCCGGGCCCGTCTCCCGCAGACGCCAGTATCTTCGGCACGCGCATGCCCGACGTCGTCAGAATCTCACCGCCTCGACTTGCGCAACCGGTGCTGCGATTATGGCACGCCGAACGATCGCGACATAATGAACGCTCAAAAGTTTCAAATCCGCTACTCCCCCGTCCAGGACCGTGTGCTCATCATCGTCACGGGCGAGGACGCGCATGAGCGGGTTTTCGGGCTCACCCGACGGCTCGTCAAACGCCTGGTGCCGGGGCTCCGCGCCATCATGGGCGACGCGGCATTCGCGGCCCTCACGCCGACGATGCCGTTCGACCCGCCCACGCCTTCCGCAGGCCAGAACCCGGCCGCACCCGGTGAAACGGCACAAACAACCGACGGGCCGTCCGCAACGACCGCAAGCCCCGCCGGCGGCGATGCACCGGCAACCCCCGGCATGGCCCCGCCGGCACCGCAACCCGACACCCATCTGGTGACCCGCCTGCGCATCGTCGAGAAGGCGAAGGGCACCCATGTGCTGCAAATTTCGGACACCGCCACGACCCTGAACGTGCCGCTGAACAAGGATCAGATCATCCAGTTCACCCAGGGCATCCTGACCGTGCTGGGACGCTCCGAATGGGCGCTCGACTGGAACGAAGAGCTCGCCGACCCGCCGGGGACGAACGCGCCGCCGCTCGAAGCAGACCCCGCCGCCATCGACATCACCGCGGACAGCCCGTCGCGCTATCGCCACTAGCGAGCATCGCCAGGTTTCCCACAGGGAATCCCGGGTGAAACCGGCGCGCGACTCAGCCGGACCCGCTAATTTCTCAGTCCGAGAAACAATTTCAACGACGGACACGAAACGGGGAAAGACCATGGCACGACCGGACAATTTGGTGCATGGCAGCGCCGCCGCAGCCGCGGCGGCGCGCAACACGGCCCACTATCTGCTCGATATCGGGGCTGTAAATTTCAGGCCCGAAGACCCCTACACCTTCACCTCCGGGCGGGTCAGCCCCAGCTACATCGATTGCCGCCGCGTCATCGCCTTCCCCGAGGCGCGCGAGGCGATGACCGCCCATGCCGTCGCGCTGATCGACCGCGACATAGGCCGGGACAATATCGACGCCGTCGCCGGCGGGGAGACGGCGGGAATTCCCTACGCCGCCTTCATCGCGGTGGCCCTCGGTAAACCCATGGTCTATGTCCGCAAGGAGCCCAAGGGGTTCGGCCGGATGGCACAGATCGAGGGCGCGCTCGATGACGGCGCGCGGGTGCTGCTGGTCGAGGATCTGACCACCGACGGCGGCAGCAAGGTCCGTTTCGTCGAGGCGCTGCGTGCCGCGGGCGCGAAGGTGGAACACACCTATGTGGTCTTCCATTACGGAATTTTTCCCGAGAGCCAGACGACGATGGACGAACTCGGCGTCGGCCTGCACGCGCTGGCCACCTGGTGGGACGTCCTCGACGCCGCGCGCGAACAGGGCGCCTTCTCGGCCGAACAGCTCGACAGCGTCGAGGCCTATCTCCACGATCCCGACGGCTGGAAGCCCATGACCTGAGCGGCGGGCGGGTTTTAAATCCGCCCGCACATTGCATTCACACCGCACCGTCATGCCCGGGCCTGACCCAGGCATCTCCAACCCGCCAACGCGGATTGTTGATTGTCCGTTCGCGGGGCCGATCGCATAGAATGGACGCCTGGTCATGGTTTGCACGAGCGGAGTGGTCCCTTGAAATTTCGTCCCGTCATCGCCACGGCTGCATTGGCGGCTGCCCTCGCCGCCGCACCGGCCCTCTCCCAGGAAAACGCGCGCGACGAGCTGGTCATCGGCGTCGGCCAGTTCCCCCAGGGCTTCCACCCGAATCTCGCCAGCCACGTGGTCCTTTCGCTGATCAACGGCATGACCCGGCGGCCCTTCACGGTCTACGACGCGGACTGGAAGCTCATCTGCATGCTGTGCGAGACCCTGCCCTCGCGCGAGGCCGGCACCATCCGCGACTGGACGACGCCTGCGGGCGAACCCGGCCTGGAGGTCGACTACACGATCCGCCCGGGCGCCACCTGGGGCGACGGGACACCGGTCTCCACCGAGGACGTGACATTCACCTGGGCGATCGGCCGCGACGAGACCGCGGGCATCAACAACCAGGAGCTCTACCGCCGGATGGAGAAGATCGTCGCCCATGATGCGTCGCGCTTCACCATCTTCTGGAACAAGCGCACGTGTAACGCCGAGGCGATCAACGACTTCGAGCTCGTGCCCGCGCATCTGGAAGCCGCGGCGGCGCAAGACCCCGCCGCCTACCGCACGCGCAACGCCTACGACACGGACCCGACCCAGGCCGGGCTCTATTTCGGGCCCTACCGCATCGCCCGGGTCGAACCCGGCGCCACGATCACGCTGGAGCCCAACCCCAGCTGGTGGGGCAAGAAACCGGCCTTCAAGCGCATCACCGTGCGCACGATCGAAAACACGGCGGCCCTGGAGGCGAATTTACTCTCCGGCGAGATCGACTACATCGCCGGCGAGGACGGCATCTCACTGGATCAGGCCATCGCGTTTGAAAAACGCCATGGCGACCGCTTCAACGTGGTCTTCAAGCCCGGGCTGTTCTACGAACATGTCGACCTGCGGCTCGACAACCCCATCCTCGAAGACCGGCGGGTCCGCCGCGCGCTGCTCCACGCCATCGACCGCACAGCGATCAGCGAGCGTCTGTTCGAGGGCAAGCAGCCCGTCGCCGACACCTTCGTACACCCGCTCGACGCCGTGCACACCGACGATGTGCGCAAATACCCGTTCGAGCCCGACACGGCCCGCGCCATGCTCGACGCGGCGGGCTGGACCGATATCCGCAAGGGCATCCGCCACAACGCGGCCGGCGAGCCGCTCCGCCTGGAAATCATGACCACTGCCGGCAACCGGGTCCGAGAGCTGGTCGAACAGGTGATCCAGTCGAATTTGCGCGAGGTCGGCGTCGATCTGCGCATCCGCAATCAGCCCGCCCGGGTGCTGTTCGGCCAGACGATCCGCCAGCGTGAATTCTCCGCCATGGCGATGTTCGCCTGGTTCTCGACGCCGGAGAATATCCCGCGCACGACCATGCATTCCTCGATGATCCCGACCGCCGAGAATGGCTGGTCGGGCCAGAACTACACCGGGTTCGCCAATCCGGTCATGGACGAGGCGATCGACCGGGTCGAGGTCGAATGCGGAGCCGAGGCACAAAAGCGCCACTGGACCACAATCCAGCAGACCTATGCCGAACAGCTCCCGGTGCTGCCGCTGTATTTCCGCGCCAACGCCTTCGTCATGCCCCGGTGGCTCTCCGGCATCACCCCGACCGGCCACCAGTATCCCAGCACCCTGTGGGTCGAGAACTGGACGGCGCAGTGAACACACAAACCACCGTCATACCCGGACTTGATCCGGGTATCTGTGGCAAAGGTCGCCCGAATGATGCGCGAGAGATGGCCGGGTCAAGCCCGGCAATGACGAGTCCATGCTCGCCTTCCTGACCCGGCGCCTGCTCGGCATGGCCGTCGTGCTGGCGGTCATGTCCTTCATCGTCTTCATGCTGATCGGGCTGATGCCCGGCGACCCGATCGACATCATGATCGCGTCGAACCCGGACCTCACCCCGGCCGACGGCGCGCGGCTCAAGCGCCTGCACGGCCTCGATCTGCCCCTGTGGGAGCGCTACGCCAACTGGCTCGGCGGCGTGTTCACCGGCGATCTGGGCTTCTCGCGCACCTACAACCGCCCGGTCATGGAGATCCTGCTGCCGCGGCTGGGCAACACCGTGATTTTGCTCGGGCTGAGTTCCATCGTCGCCATCCTCATCGCCATTCCCCTGGGCGTCATCGCCGCGACCCGGCCCCAGTCCCGGCTCGACGGCGCGATCAACCTGTTCTGCTTCGCCGGCATCTCCGTGCCGCCCTTCTGGCTGGCGCTGCTGTTCATCATGATCTTCGCCGTCGCCCTCGGCTGGCTGCCGGCCGGCGGCATGGGCGCGGCCGACGCCGGCTTCTTCGCGCGGCTGGAGTTTCTCGTCCTGCCGGTCGCGACCCTCACGATCGCCAGCCTGGCCGGCTACACCCGCTTCGCCCGCGCCGCCATGATCGAGGTGCTGCGCCAGGATTACATCCGCACCGCACGCGCCAAGGGCCTCGGCCCCCGGCGGACCGTGTTCGGCCACGGGCTGCGCAACGCGATGCTGCCGCTGACCACCATCATCGCGCTGGATTTCGGGACGTTGTTCTCGGGCGCGCTGATCACCGAAACCATGTTCGGCTATCTGGGCATGGGCAAGTTGATCTACGATTCCATCCTCGGCAACGACTTCAACCTGGCGCTGGTCGGGCTCCTGCTGGCGACTCTGGTCGTCCTGATCGGCAACTTCCTCGCCGACATCGCCTACGCCGTGCTCGACCCACGGATCAGCTTTCGGGCGCTGGAGGTGGCCGCATGACCATCGCGGCTGATACACCGAACACGATCACCGCCGGGCCCTCGATGTTCTGGCAGCGCTTCCGGCGCAACCGCCCGGCGATGCTGAGCGCCGCGGCGTTGGTCCTGATCGCGCTCGCCGCCCTGCTCGCGCCCGCCTTCGAGGCCATGCTCGGCGTCGATGCCACCCGGGTCGATCTGTTCAACCAGTATGCGCCCCCCGACGCGACCCACTGGCTCGGCACCGACGAGGCCGGGCGCGACGTGCTGGTGCGGCTGCTGTATGGCGGGCGCATCTCGCTGTTGGTGGGCCTGGTGGCGGCGCTCGGCGCGGCGACCATCGGCACGGCGGTGGGGCTTCTCGCGGGCTATTACGGCGGCCGCCTGGACACGCTCCTGATGCGCACCACCGACGGGTTCATCGCGCTCCCCCTGCTGCCGCTCCTGATCATCCTGGCGGCGGTCGACCTGGCCAAAGTTGGCGTGCCCGACGATATCGCCAACTCGGAGATGGCGAGCCTCTACCGGATCATCTTCATCATCGCGCTGGTCGGCTGGACCACGGTCGCGCGGCTGGTGCGCGCCGGCACCCTGTCCGTGCGCTCGCGCGAATTCGTGCGTGCCGCCGAGGCCATGGGCGCGCGGCCGGCCACAATCATGCTGCGCCACATCCTGCCGAACATCGTCTCGCCCATCATCGTCGCCACCACATTGTCCATCGGCACCGTGATCCTGCTGGAATCGGTCTTGAGCTTCCTCGGGCTCGGCATCCAGCCGCCGATCCCGAGCTGGGGCAACATGCTGACCAACGCCCAGGAGCTGGCGACCCGCGCACCCGCACTGGCCGTCTGGCCGGGCGCGGTCATCTTCGTGACGGTGATGGCGTTCAACTTCCTCGGCGACGGCCTGCAGGACGCGTTGGACCCGCGGGCGACGCGGCGGTAGGCGCAGGAGACCTAGTCCGCGCCGTGGGATCACATCCGCGACGCCCGGTATGCCGCCGGCGTCATACCGACATCCTTTTTGAAAACCCGTGCGAATGACGCCTCGGACACATAGCCCGCAAGTTCAGCGGCTTCGAGCGTACTGATGTCGCCCCCGGCCAACGCCTCACGCGCCAACTGGACTCGCCAGCTCGTCAGATACTGCATCGGCGTGACCCCCATCTTCTGGGCGAAGCGCTGCGCAAATCCGGTCCGTGACAGGCCGGCTTCTCGCGCCAGGCTCTCGACGGTCCAGGCGTCCGCGGGTTGCTTGTGAAAGGCCGTCAGCGCACGCGCAATATGGGGATCGGCGAAGCCCGACAGCCCGGCCTGGGCCGCCGCCTGACTCTCGATAAACGTCCGGAGCGCCTGGGCAAAAATCACCTCCGACATCTTCAGGGCGATGAGGTCAGCACCCATCCGGTCCTGCCCCGCCTCCTCACCGATGGCCCGGAGCGTCGCCTCCATCCACGAGGCTGAGGATTCGCCGTAGTTGCGGATATGGATATAGGGCGGCAGCCGCTCGAAGATCGCGTGCCGGGCATCCGACGCAAACGAAATATGGCCGCAGATGAGCTGGGTCGGCCGGTCGTCCGACGTGTCGCCGCCATAAACGAGGACGCCGTTCCCCTCATAGCCCGACTCTTCGATGACCCGGTCGAGATGCAGGATCGCGTCATCCTCGGTCTGGGCGCAGAACAGGCTGTGGCCCGCGCCATGGGGAATGATCACCAGGTCGCCCTGCGCCAGCGACACCACGTCCGGCGCGCCCGCAACCCGCACGAGACATTCACCGCGGGCGGCGTAGTGAAACCGGGCGACATTCTCGAACGGCGGCACCTCCACACCCCAGGGCGAGGTGAACGAGGTTCGGAAATACAGCGTGCCCTTGATCGCCAGGCGGGAGAGCACATCACTGAGGACATCGAGCATCCGCGCAGTATCCAGCGAAAAACCTTGTCCGTCCAGTATCCTGAACGATCTGTCATGTTTTCTGGATTATCTGATATTCAATGTTCAGGTGCGGGCGATCATATTGCGTTTTCCATCTAAACCAGGAGAACCAAGATGAAACATCTCGCCATCGCGATCCTCGCACTGTCCATGCTGACCGGCGCCCCCGCCGTCGCCCAGGACGCGGCCGACCTGAACGATCTGGAGATCGCCCATGTGGCCTACACCGCGGACAATATCGACATCCGCTACGCCCATCTGGCCCTCGCGCTCACGAACTCACCGGAGGTCCGGACCTTCGCCGAGACCATGATCCGCGACCACACGGCCGTGAACGATCAGGCACTGGCCCTGCTGGCGAAGCTGAACGCCCAGCCCCAGGACAATTTCCTGAGCCGGACGCTCAACGCCAACGCCGACAAGATCATCGACGATCTCTCGGCCCTTCGCGGCATCGACTTCGATCGGGCCTATGCCGCCAACGAGTTGGCCTATCACAAGGCCGTCAACGAACTGGTCGAGAACAGCTTCATCCCGAACATCGACCACCCCGAGGTGAAGGCGCTCTTCGAACAGGGTTTGGAAATCTTCAAGGTGCATGAGGGCCACGCGGCCCACATGGTCCAGGCGCTGAAGTAGAGCCGATGCCGACCAGACGAAACTTCGTCACCGCTGCGATGGCAAGCGCCGTCGCAGCGGTCATCCGGCCGGTGGGAGCGCTTGCGGAGAAAGGTGTCACACACGATATCGCAATACGCCGGTTCAAGTTCGTGCCCGCCCGCCTCGAAGTGCGCCCGGGTGATGTCATCCGGTGGACCAATTTCGATCTCGCGCCGCATACAGCCACGGCAGATGACGGCGGATTTGACACCGGCACCATGAAGAAGGGCCAGAGCCGGGACCTCATGGTCACCGACGGCCTTTCCTCCACCTATCATTGCGCATTTCATCCCCACATGAAGGCGCGGATCGATCTCAGCTAGGTCACCGCGGCAGGGCGATGAACGTCCCGTTGTTCTGCCGCGTGACTTCCCGCATCAGGGTCTCGAACCGCCCCTCCGTCTGCAACGAGATGAATCCGATCGCGTGGACCCGTGCCTTGGGCTCACCGGTGATCCGGTTCTTGTTCAGCCGCGACAGGGTGGCGATCACCGGGTCATAGGAAGACCCGGTGTAGTCGTCCCCGAAGATGTAGATCGAGACCTTCTCGTTCGGCTTCACATAGCGCTTCAGCGCCACTTCAAGCCCCTCGACCGGGCTCGAATTAGACGCGCTCTTCCAGCTGCGGAACAGGCGGATCGCCCGGTCCCGGGCGCCCTTCGTGTCGGGGATCCAGCGCCCGCTATAGCCGCCGATCAGGTGGCTGCCGTTGTCGTTCAGCACCTGGAATCCCTTGATCTGCGGGTGGATGCGAATGATGTTCTCGACCTCGCGGGTGACCCGCTCCCAGATCGACTGCATGCTCCCCGACGTGTCGACGACGAAGACCACGAATTCGCTGTCGACCGGAATGCCGCCCACCTCGGCGTCGCGCGGCGCGTCGTCGGGCGCCGAGACCCCGGCGCGGGCCTGGTTGCGCAATGCGCTCTCGACGGTCTGCAACCCCTCGACATCGCGCGTCAGTTCCGCCGCCGTGTCGCGCGCCGATTTGAGATCGCGTTCGGCCGTGCTGACCGCCGAGCCCCCGGCCTCCAGCCGGGCCCGTGTCTGGGCCAGGGTCTCGGCCTCGCGTCCCAGTGCGGCCTCGAGCTGCTCGATACGCGCCTCGGTGCCGATCAGGCGCTGCAGCAGGGTGCTCGTCTCGTCGGTGCCACCCACCTCGTCCGACACCCCGAAGGGTGAAATCAGAACCAGCAGCACGACCGCGCCGAACCCGCACGAAATCACGTCGAGGAACGACAGGTTGAAGATTTCGAACTCGGCGCGTTTCCGCCTCATGTCCCGTTCCTCATGGCGCGATCCTCAAGGCCAGCTCGCCGCCGGGCTGATCAGGATACCGTCCGTCGCCGCCGTCCACTTCCAGAACTCGTGCGACGCCTGGGGGTCGCCCTCGATCGGCAGCAGCACGACATTGACCCGCGCGCTGCCCAGCCCGGCATTGTTGATCGTGTGCCGCAGCAAGCGGACCCGGCAAGCACCCGAGATCGACGTGGACCCGCCCCACAGCGCGCTGCAGTCGGAGAAGGGGTTAAGGCTGCGATACCCGCCATTGCCCGCCGTCGGCAGGCCATCGGTGATGACGTAGAGATCGGTCGGCCGGAAGGCCGCCAGCGCCGACAGCCCGGCCGCGAGATTGGTCGGCCCGCTCGGGGTGACACTGTCCAGGTCGCCGAGCACCCGACCCAGCCCGGCGGCATCCGATCCGCGCACCACATCGCCCAGCGGGCGCGCCTGATCGTTGAAGGCGACCACGCGCACGTCCGAGCGTTCCGGCAGCCGGGCCAGGAACCAGGCCACGACCCGGCGCGTACGCTGCCATTTGGGCCCGGCCTGCTTGTCGGCGGCGGCCATGTTCTTGCGGCGGATGACGTCGATCAGCACCTCGTCGGTCATCGACGCGCTGGCGTCGACCAGCACCCCGATCCGCGCACCCTCGACCCGCAGGCCGACGATGTAGTTCTCGCTGCCGGTCGGCTGGGTCTCGACCACATCGGGTTTTTCCGGGATTTCGATGGACGTGATCGTCTGCTCCAGCGCCCGGGCGGTACTCTGGCGCGCCGCGATCTGTTGCCGCTCGCGGGCCAGCGCGGCCTGCAGCCGGGCCAGTTCCGCCGCGCGTGCCTCGACCTCCTCGGCGCTGACCGCCTTTTCGCGCAGCAATGCGGTGATCCGGGCGCTCAGGTCGGTCTCCGTCGCCTCCAGCCGTGCCAGATCCTCGCGCAGCCGGTCGCTTTCGGCCGAGACATTGTCGGTGTCGAGCTTCACCAGCATCAGCACGAGGATGATCGCCCCCAGCCCGCAGGACATGATGTCCAGAAAGGCGAGGTTGAACCCCGGGGGTGAGCGGCGGCGTCTCAGCTTTCGCCTGCCTTGTCAGCCGCCGTCGCACCGACGGTGCTGATCCGGTTCAGCAGGAAGGATTCGCAATATTCCTGGGTGTCGACGAGCATCCCGTCCTGCAGGCGCTGCAGCTGGTGCAGCAGGAACATCAGGACGATCGAGATCAGCAGCGCCACGAAGGTGGAGTTGAAGGCCACGCCGAGGCTCTCGGTCATCCCGGCAATGTCCCCGGCCAGCGCCTGGTCGGCCTGAGACAGGGCCTCGCCGATGCCGCGCACCGTGCCGATGAAGCCGATCGCCGGAATGGCCCAGATCAGATACCGAATCAGCGAGTTCTCCGCCTCCTGCTTCTGCGCCATCGCGTCTACGCTCGCCTCGATCGTCTCCGACGTGTTGTGTACGTCCCCGGTGATGAGGAACCGCCGCAGGCTCGCCATCAGGGTGCGGACCAGGGGCGCGCGGCGGATCTTCTCCGGCAGTCCCTCCAGGGTCGCCAGGGTCGCAGCCATATCGGCGTCGTTACCGCTCGCGCCATTCCCGTTGCCGTCGAGCAAATCGACATTGAACAAGTAGCGCTCGCGCAGGATCGCGATGGACTTCTCGAAGATCAGGTAGAGACCCCAGAACATCAGGATGATGGCGATCTCCTGCTCCCAGTCCTTGAGGATCACCACGATGTTGCGCGGCGCGCTCTGACCGGCGGCGCGCGACGCCTCGATCAGGGCGGCCGATTCCGGCCAGACATAACCGGCGTAAAACAGGTGGACGACGATGATCGAGAGGACCAGGGCGAGGATATTCTTGGCGACTTCGGGCATGTTTTCGTCCCTGTAGATACGTCTAGATGTCGACCGGGAAGGAGACCGGCGAGTTGAGGCTGAAGGAGGGCGCGGCCCCCGATTGTGCGTAGGCAAAACCGAGCAACCCGACACCGGCCGCAAACGCGAGCACCGCCACCGCCAGACGGCGGCGCCCCGCGCGTGGCTTGCCGCTATTTCGGCGTGTCTTCGCCATGGAGATACCTCCCGATTCTGAATCCGACATCGTCGCGCCCGCTGGACAGGCCGTCTCGATAGGCAGCGCGCAACGTGGTGCGGGTACCCGACCGCCAGCTCGAACCCTTGACCACATGGGCGTCGCCGAATGACGGCCCGAGCGGGTCGACCACGACCGAACCCTTGGCGGGCGGCTCCAGCGAATACCAGTCATGCACCCATTCGCTGACATTGCCCGTCAGATCGAACAGCCCGGATACCTCCGCGGCGAAACTGCCCACGGGCGCGATCCGCGCATGCCCGTCATTGTAGTTGGGAACGAAATCCCGGGCCACGCCGTTGGCGGTCTCGTCCGCGATATTGCCCGCACCGCGCGGGATGGTCGCCCCGTCGCCCCAGGTAAAGACCGTCCGGGCCAGGCGTCCGGCCTTGCGGGCAAGCCATTCCCATTCCGCCTCGCTCAGCAGCCGGTAGCCGTCGGCCTTCGGGTCGATGCCGCGCACCCGGCCGCCCGTTACGCGGTAGAAGGGCGCGAGCCCTTCCCTGGCGCTCAGCCAGTTGGCGAAGGCAGCCGCGTCCTGCCAGCGCACATTGGAAACGGGCTCGTTCGGCGCCAGGCCCTGGCTGCCGCGGAATGCCGCCATCTGGCCGTTGGTCGTCTCGTGCTTGGCCGCATAAAACGGCCGGGTCAGGCGCACCCGGCGCTCGAACTCGTTGGCCCGCTGACCGATCTCGTGGCGCGGCGCGCCCATGGTGAATTCGTCGTCGGGCTCGAACAAGACGAGATCGATCCCGGCGCTGTTGGTATAGGCGCGCGGGGCCTCGGCCAGCCGCGCCGCCGCCTCGGGGATCAGCGTCTCGCGGATCACCAGCGGGCTCGTCGCCGACGGCAGAATGTTCCGGGTGACGCTGCGATAGCCGGGCCTGCGCAGCTCGATCCGGCTGGGTACCGCCAGCAGACGCAGGGAGGCCTTGCCCTCGCCGCGCAGCTTGCCGCCCACATAGATCCGCGCCGGCGGATCGGTCTCGATCTCCACCAGCCCCAGCTCCGGCTCGAGCGCCAGCGTGAGCACCCGCGTCTCGTTGGGCGCCAGCCGCACCGTCCGGGTCTCGCCCTGATAGCCATCACGCAGATACACCACCGTGTGGTCCTGCGCCGCGCTGATCTCCAGCGAACCCGTCGGGTCGACCCGGCGGCCGTCGACCAGCAGCTCGCCCCCGGCGGGTGACACGTCAAACCTCAGGGTCGCGGCGAACGGCAGCAGCCTGTAGTTCCGCGCCACCTCGGGCCGGGCATGGGTAACGCGGATGACATCCTCGAGGGGCCGACGGTCCGGTGCCGTGACTGTGATCTGGTATGTCCCGCCCGCGAGCGACCGGTCGAGCGGCGTCGTGCCGGCGCCGTTCCCATCGATCTCCACCGCCGCCCCCGCCGGATCGGAGACAATCGTCAGCCGGCCCGCCACGGGCTCCAGCGCGATCTCGGTCTCAATGGTCTCCCCGCGCATGAGTGCCACCGCGCGCGTCGCGGGCACGAAGAACGGATGGTCCACCGCCACTTCATGGGGACCGTCCTCACCCTCGATGTCGAGCATCTCGCCGACCGTCACCAGCCGCCCGTCGAACGACCAGCGGCTGTCGGCCAGCGCCGGCACCGTCGTCGCGATCACCCGACCGGGCAGCGGCACCAGGGTCACCGCGATCCGGCGGCCCTTCTCGCCCGGCTGGATCGCCCGGCGGCTGTCGCGAAACCCCGGCGACCGCACCAGCAGCACCGGTGTACGCGAGACCGTATAGACCGCATCGCCGACCGCCAGCCCGAACCCCTCGGCCAGCTCGATCGAACCCGCCGGTTCGGCCTCGGCCGGCAGGATCGTCACCCGCGTCGCGTTGGTGGAAATCAAGATCCCCGCTACCGCAATGACCACCAGCGCCAGCGCGATCAGCCCGAACAGATACAGCCGGGCCTGGCGCGCGCGCGCAGCCTTCAACCCCCGCTCGAAGCCCTGCCCGGTTTCGGGTTCAGATTCGTTCATCGGGCACGATCTCCAGGACCAGGTCGGCCTGTCCCGGCGGGATGTTGATGCGCATCAGCACGGCCTGGAATCCTTCGCGGATTCCCTCGAACGTATACGCGCCGGGCCGTAATTCGATGGTCCGCTCGGTGATCTTCCCCACGATGCCGACCCCGCGCACCGTGATGTTGGTCTTCCCGTCCGAGACGATGCGCACCGGCACCTTCACGGCGTAGGCGGCGACCAGGTCGGCCAGCGCATCGGCCTGCACCCCAAGCCGGGGGCTCGCATCGCGCAAGGGCGCCACCGCGTCCACGATCGAACCGGCCTCGGCCGCCACAGCCTCGGAGGCCAGCCGCCCCGGGGTCGCCAGATGTCGTGCGGCGCGCGCGTGCAGCTGGTTGATCGTCTGTGCCTGCGCCAGCCCCGCGGCGATGCCGCGATCGGCCGGCGCCAGCCGGCGCAGCTGGATATAGGTCTGCTCGGCCGTGGCCCAGTCATCGGCCCGCGCGGCCGCCCGCGCCGTCGCGGTCAGGCGCGCGATCAACAATTCGATCTCAAGGCCGGCGATCTTCTCGTCCAGCACATCCACCTCGGCACGGTCGGGATAGATCGCGCGCGCGTCGTCCAGGCTGCGCTGGGCCGATGTGAGGTTCCGGGCCTCGACATGCTTCAAACCCGCCACGATATGCCCGGCAAAGCGCGTCTCGCGCAGCAGGCGGCGCACCTCGGCCAGCCGGGGGGCGAGTTCGCCGCGCCCCGGGTCGATCGCCAGCGCGGCCTCGAGATGCCCCCGTTCGGCTTCCAGATTGTTCTCGACCCGGGCCACCGCCGCATCCTCGATCTTGGCCAGCAGTGCGGGCAGCGCGTCGATCCGCTGCTTCAGGGCCCCCGCGGGTGCCGAGTCCGGCCGGATTGTCAGGGCCCGGTCGATCGCCAGCGACGCCGCGTCGTAACTGTCTGCGCCAAAGGCGGCTTCCGCGGCTGTGAACGCGTCGTTGAAGGCCTGCTCGCGTGCCGTCAGCGCCGCCTCGGCCGCCGCGCCCGCGCGCGCCATTTCGTCCACGGCCGCCACATAGGCCCCTTGGGAAAACAGCGAGATCGCCGTCTCCTTGCCATCCAGGATCCGGCGCTGCGCCGCGGCGTCCCAGCGCGCGAAATCCCCATGGATCACCGCCGGCTCCAGCGCCGACTGGAACGCGGCCAGATCGACCTTGAATCGATCGCGCGCCGCCTCGTTCGCGGCCGCATCCGGCGCGACAACCGGCGCAGAGGGGGTAATCTCGGGGGCGGCCTCCGGCGTCTTCGGCACCACCTCCGCCGGCTGCGCGGTCGTCACCCCCACAACCTCCGACGGGCGAAGCAGGACGAGACCGCCACAGGCCAGCCCGATCACCGCGACGCTCACGGCGGCGCCGATCACGATCTGCATCCGGCGGCGTTGGGCGGCCCGGCTTTCCTGTTCGAGTTTCTCGTGAAGCATGAGCGGCGGCGCGGCCTAGAGCTGGACGTTCGGGGTGCGCTCTTCCTCGAAGACCCGCTGCAGGAAGGCCCGCCACTGGGCGAATTGCTCCTTCGCCGTGCCCGTCAGTTCGATCGTCTTCTCGTTGAACGCCACCACCCGCGGGGCGAGATCGATATCGATGGATTCGCCCAGCTCGGCCAGCGCCTCGCGATGTACCTTCGCTTCCTTGCTGGTCTGGAAACTGCTCGACAACAGGGTCGCGCCGAGCGTCCCGGCGACGACACCGCCCGTGACACCTGCGGTCTGCCCGGCGGCCGAATCCGAATTGGCCCCGGCGATGACCGCCAGCACGCCCAGCCCGATCGCCAGCACACCCAGCGCGGCTTCGCCGAGCGCCTCTTCGTTGGCATCACGGCGCGCCTGTATCTCGAACAGGCTTTGCTCCTGCCAGATCAGGTAGCTTTCCTGCATATCGGCGCTGAAGGCGCGGTAATGATCCTGCAGCCCGTCGACGAACAGCTGATCGCGCACCCGCACCGCCCGGGTGCGTTCCAGCATCGGGTCGGTCTCGCTCGGAAAGCTGCGCAAGGCGACGGTATTCCGTTTGGTTTCCAGATGCGCGGCAAACGCTTCTTCGGCGAAGTTCGATCCGAACCGCAACTCGGTCAACCGGCCCAGATTCTCCAGCTCGGCGACCGAATAATCATCCAGTTCATGGGCCACCCGGTTGGCCGCCTCCTCGAAGACGGGGTCATAGGGATCGAGCCCGTCATTGCGTGTGTTCTTGTGGAAGCCCGGGGACACCTCATGGTCGAAGTTGCGGACGAACCAGGATCGGCCGGAGACATCGACGACCTCGACCTGGATTTCGACGTCCTCACCGTTCGATTCGACGATGGTTCCGAGCACATAAAGGTCGCCCGTGGCGTTGCGGTCCGGCGTCACGCGTACGGCCCCGAACGCGCCGGTCTTCTCAAGCGCCTCCTTCAGCTTCACCGCGAACCGGTTCGCCTCCGCCCGGCGCAATTCCGGCCACACGCCCTCTTCCTCGTAATTGCGCCCCGCGTCGGACAGGCCGGGATCGAACACCGGGACGATCACATCCAGGCGCGGCTTCGCCGGATCGACCTCGGCCGGCCCGGTGGGATCGAACAGGGACGACAATTGCGGGCCCACATTCGGCCCGCTCGCGCCCGTGCTGCCACCGCCGGAACCGAGATTGCCATTGGTCACGCAGGCCGTGAGCGTGAAGCACGCACACACGGCATAAACACCCATCTTGCGGAAAAGCTTTTGCATGTCAGTCTCCGTCCCGAGCCCCTACTGGGACACCGGTAGGCCCTTATACCTGCGATACTCGTCCCAGAGCCGCTTTTTCAGTTCCGGATCGGTTTCCTCGATCGCCGCCTGGCGAATCTGCGCCTCCAGCGCGCTGTCATTGTCCGCCGGCGGGATGTCTTCGGGCACCTTGCCATTGCCTTGGGTCCGCGCCGCCTCACGCACCGGTTCTTCGTTGGCCGGGCTGTCGGCCTGGGTTTCAGGGCTTTGCGCATCGTCCGGCGGCGTCCACTTGCCGTCCGGATTGGGCGCACGCGGCGGCGTCGACGCGGTCACCGTCGGTTCGTCCCCCGCCACATCGCTGGCGGCGGTCGAGCTGCCCTCTTGCGACGGCGCATCCAACGGCGCATCCGGACCGGAGATATCGCTCGCCGCCGTGGATGGCTCGGCGCCGGAAGTTTCCGCACCGGCAGCATCCGTGCCCGCCGCCTCCGTGCCCTTGAGTTCGCCGTCACCGTCGCCGCCGGTTCCGCCACCCGCGCCGCCGCCGGTCCCGGTTCCCGCTGCCGCACGCCGGGACTGGCATTCCTCGAAGCGGCTGAGTGAACGCTGGAAGGCGCGGTCCATCCGCGCGATACGTTCCTCACGCGTCAGGCCCGGTTCATCGGCATAATCGATGGTCACCTCGGTGCAGTCATGGGACAGCGTGCCCGCATCGCGTGTTGCGGACGTACTGGCCGGTACCGTCGCCTGCGTCTGCGACCAGGCCGGGCCCGCACCCAGCGCGGCCGTGAACAGCACGGCGGCGAACGTCACCGCCATACGCGTCAGGTTCCTGTTTTTCGGCTGGGTCGTCACGCGGCCGGTCCCCTCTGGTGATATGCGCGATGGTACCGCCATCGCACCGGCACGCTCAATGTGAGCTGCCGGATACCATGGAAGCGCCGAAATAAGGCAATTTTCCGGCATTGTCCGGAAGTGCCGAAAGCCGCAGCGAATTGGCTAGTTCGGTATTTTCATTGGCCTGATTTTAGAGCCGGTCTTCGCATTTATGGCGAATATCGTATCTCCGGCCAGGATCGTTTCCTGGCAGACGGTCCCGGCGCCCGTCGCAACACAAAATCGTGAGTCGGATTCAACCCACCACTTGCCTCTCTGATAATTCATCCCGTTCGGAACTTCCGTCTCGATATCCACCACTCCGCCCGACCGATAATGATAGGTGGTGCGCGGGCGATGCGGGACATTCTTCACGGCATAGGTCTTCCCGGTGTAGGCCGCGACGACCTGTTCGGGCGTTGGCTTTATCCGTTCAACGGTTTCGGTCACGCCGCCCGACCGGATGGTCATGGGCCGAAATCTGCGACCATTCTGTGCATTGACCGCGAACACTTTGTCTCCAACCCGCACGGTTCCATGGCAGTTGCCCCCGCGCTTGGTTTCCACACAAATTCTCGAATCGGGCTCGACCCACCACTTTCCCTTGCCGAACCGCGTTCCATCCGGCGTTTCGAACTCCACTTCCAGTTCGCCATCCACAAGATAGCGAAATATGACAGGCCGCCCGGTTTCACGGTTCTTCGTCGTGAATGACTGGCCCGCATAAGCGGCGTTGACCTCATCGACGGTGGGTTTTGCATCCTGGGCCTGCAGCGGCGCCCCCAAACACAGGCCCACTGCGACGGCCAAGAAAACGCCGGCTTTGCGCGTATTCATCCAAGCGCCCTTCAAAAGGGTTGCCGCCAACAGATTTGTGCAAATGCGGTACTCGATGCCCCAAATCATGCAGAAACTTGGCTTTTCGCGCAATCCCGTGCTAGAAGGCGCCTCCCCGTCGGGGACGGCACTGAACACCGCGTGAATTTGCGGGTTTGGGCCGAGATGTGCGGAAGGGGGTGATTCCTATCGTCCAGGTCGTGGTTAGAGACAACAATGTCGACCAGGCGCTGAAAGCGCTGAAGAAGAAGATGCAGCGCGAAGGCGTATTTCGCGAGATGAAGCTCCGGCGCTCCTATGAGAAGCCGTCGGAAAAGCGCGCTCGTGAAAAGGCGGAAGCGGTTCGCCGGGCGCGTAAGCTCGCGCGCAAGCGCAAGGAACGCGACGGCTTCTAGCCCCGCGCCAACACCTCCTGATCTCAGGATCAGAAAAAACGCACGACCTTTTCGGGTCGTGCGTTTTGCGTTTCTGGATCGGTGTGCGCTTGCACCCGGAACGGATCGGGCCTAGTGGCCGCCGCCCTTGAGCGCCTTGACGATGTCCTCGCACATTTTCTTGGCGTCGGCGAACAGCATCATCGTGTTGTCTTCATAGAAGAGCGGGTTGTCGACACCGGCATATCCCGACGCCAGCGAGCGCTTGATGAACAGCACCGTGCCCGATTCCTCGACATTGAGGACCGGCATCCCGTAGATCGGGCTCGACTTGTCGGTCTTGGCCGCCGGATTGGTGATGTCGTTCGCGCCGATCACGAAGGCCACATCGGTCGAGGAGAAGTCCGAGTTGATCTCGTCCAGCTCGAACACGACGTCATAGGGCACGCTCGCCTCGGCCAGCAGCACATTCATGTGGCCCGGCATGCGGCCGGCGACGGGGTGGATCGCGTAGCGCACGTCCACGCCCTTCTCTTCCAGGACCTGGGCCATTTCGGCCAGCGCGTGCTGCGCCTGGGCCACGGCCATGCCATAGCCGGGAATGATGATGACCTTCGTGGCCTGCTCCATGATGAAGGCCGCGTCTTCCGCCGCGCCCTGACGCACGGTGCGGTCGCCCAGGTCTTCCATGCCCGGCGTGGCGGTCTCGCCGCCGAACCCGCCCAGGATCACGTTGAAGAAGGACCGGTTCATGCCCTTGCACATGACGTAACTCAGGATCGCGCCCGACGAGCCGACCAGCGCGCCGACGATGATCAGCGCGGGGTTGGCCAGCGTGAAGCCGATGCCCGCGGCCGCCCAGCCGGAGTAGGAGTTCAGCATGGACACGACAACGGGCATGTCGGCGCCGCCGATCGGCACGATGATCAGGACACCGAGCACCAGCGAGATCGCGACGATCACCCAGAAGGCGGTGTCGGATTGGGCGATGGTCAGCCAGATCACGCACAGGATCAGGGCGATGCCGAGCCCCAGATTGACCATGTGCTGCCCCCGGAAGACCAGCGGCTTGCCCGGCAGGATGCCCTGCAGCTTGCCGAAGGCGATGATCGATCCGGTGAAGGTGATCGCACCGATGGCCGTGCCGATCGACATCTCGATCAGGCTGGCGATCTTGATGTCGCCGACCGTGCCGATGCCATAGGCTTCGGGCGAGAAGAACGCCGCCCCGGCGACGAACACCGCCGCGAGGCCGACCAGCGAATGGAACGCGGCGACCAGCTGCGGCAGCGCCGTCATGGCGATCTTCAGCGCGATGATCGCACCCAGCGCGCCGCCGATCGCAATCCCGAGCGCGATGGTGCCGAACGAGGTCACGCTGGGCAGGGTCAGGGTCGTCAGGATGGCGATGACCATGCCCGAGATGCCGTAGATATTGCCCATGCGGGCCGTCTTCGGCGAACTCAGGCCGCGCAGCGCCATGATGAAGCAGACGCTGGCGATCAGGTATGCAAATGCTGTCAGGGAAGCGGACATGTCAGCGGCTCCGCTACTTCTTCGCGCGGAACATCGAGAGCATACGCTGCGTCACGATAAACCCGCCAAATATGTTCACCGATGCGAGGATCACGGCGATGAACCCGAAAGTCTTCGAGATGTTCCACTCACCCGGCCCGGCCGCGATCAGCGCGCCGACGATGATCACCGACGAAATCGCGTTGGTGACGGCCATCAGCGGCGAGTGCAGCGCCGGGGTGACGCTCCAGACCACGTAGTAGCCGACGAAACAGGCCAGCACGAACACGGTGAACAGGAACACGAACGGGTCGCCGCCTGCGGCCGTCTGGCTCAGGGCGAGTTGCGTCGCGTCCTGGGCCAGCGCACCGGCGCGCTCGGCAAAGCCCTGCGCATCGTTCGCAAGCTGCGCGGCGTTTTCGGCAAGGGTCGAAGGATCCATGATCAGGCTCCCGGCTCGGATGAAGTCTCGTCGTCGTCCGCCGCGTCAGCCGCCTCCGGGGCGGGCTCCGGGGCGGGCGGCGTCTCGTCTTTCGGCAGCAATGCCGGATGCACGATCTTGCCGTCGCGCGTCAGGCAGGTGCCGGCGATGATCTCGTCGTCCCAGTCGATGACGATCTTCTTCTCGTCCTTGTCGACCAGCAGCTCGATGAAATTCTGCAGGTTGCGCGCATACAGCGCCGAGGTGTCCGCGGCGAGCTGGGACGGCAAATTGAGCTCGGCCAGGATGATCACGCCATTGTCGGTGACATGCTTCTCGCCCGGCTTCGTCTGGGTGCAGTTGCCGCCCTGCTCGGCCGCAATGTCGACGATCACCGAGCCCGGCTTCATCGACGCGACCATGTCGTCATTCACCAGAACCGGTGCGGGACGGCCGGGGATCAGCGCCGTCGTGATGACGATGTCCTGGTCCTTGATATGGTCCGCGATCAGCTCGGCCTGGCGGCGCTTGTAATCGTCGGACATTTCCTTGGCGTAGCCGCCTTCGGTCTGCCCCGTATCGCCCGCGTCGGGCTCGACCATGACGAAGGACGCGCCGAGGCTCGCCACTTCTTCCTTGGCGGCCATGCGCACGTCGGTGGCCGAGACGATCGCGCCCATGCGGCGCGCCGTCGCGATGGCCTGGAGGCCGGCCACGCCGGCGCCCATCACGAACACCTTGGCCGGGTTGATCCGGCCCGCGGCCGTCATCAGCATCGGCATGCCGCGCCCGTAATTGGCCGCACCGTCGATCACCGCCTTGTAACCGGTCAGGTTCGACTGGGAGCTCAGCACGTCCATCGACTGGGCGCGGCTGATGCGGGGCAGCATCTCCATGGCGAAGGCCACCAGGTTGCGCTTGGCGTAGTCCTCGACACCGACCGGGTCGCCGTAGGGATTCTGCAGCGAGATCAGGATTGCGCCTTCCGGGATGTCGGAAAGCCCATCCTCGCCACCATCGTCCTGGGTCCGGGGACGCTGTACCTTGAGCACGATGTCGGCGCCCGCCAGCGCTTCGGCCCGGGTCGGCGCGACGGTCGCACCGGCCTCCGCATAGGCGGCGTCGGTGATCGATGCCGCCTCGCCGGCACCGGCCTCGACGCTCACGTCGAAGCCCCATTGCAGGTAGCGTTTGATCGTATCTGGGGTCGCGGCCACACGGCGTTCGTGCGGGCGGCGTTCCTTGGCAATCGCGATCTTCATGATGAGAAGAACCTCGGTTCGAACGAATTCAGGCAGGGTCGGTCAACACCCGCCCACGCACTTTCCGGCGCGGGGGGAATATGCCGCGCTGCAGCACGCAGGGCAAGCGGCTTCCCGACCACAAATCTGTATACTTGTGGAACACGGGTGCTGGTGTGGAACAACGTCGTGCCATCCCGGCCGCCATCGGCGCCCACGTGGTATGTCATCATATTGAAACCGCAAGGCCATAGTGTTGGAAGTACACCTGTTTTGCACTCGCGCGCGTCAGCAAACCCCGATCAAAAACCGATATGATGCCCGATATTCACAAGCTGCCGCTCGGTGACCTGTTCGAACGTGTGAAGAGCACCGATCAGGGACTCTCGTCAGACGAGGCATCGCGGCGTCTCGAATGTTTTGGACCCAACAAACTCCAGGTCCGCAAGGACATGCCGGAGTTCGTAAAGTTCCTGCTTCAGTTCAGGAATTTTTTCGCGCTCCTGCTGATTTTCGGCGGTGGGCTCGCCATGCTCGCCGAACATCTCGACCCGCTCCAGGGCAATCTCTATATCGCCATTGCGCTTTTCGCCGTCGTCCTGCTGAACGCCGCCTTCACCTACATTCAGGAGCATCAGAGCGAACGCATCATGGACAGTTTCCGGCGCATGTTGCCGGCGATGGTAGCGGTCCGGCGCGACGGAAAAACAATCGAGATACAGGCGTCGGAACTGGTACCCGGCGACGTGATTATTCTGCACGAAGGTGACCGGGTTCCCGCCGACGGGCGGCTGATCGACGCCCGCGAACTCGAGGTTGATCTGTCGAGCCTGACCGGAGAGAGCGAAGCCCAGCTTCTCGATCCGCAACACACCGGTCCGCATTTGCTCGATAGCCGAAACATGGTGTTTTCGGGAACCCTCGTTCAGGGCGGTGAAGGGCGCGTTCTGATCACCCACACCGGCATGTCGACCCAGATCGGCAGCATTGTCGAACTCACCAAGTCGACACGGGCCACAGAAACACCCATTCACCGCGAGTTGCGCTATTTCACCAAGGTCATCAGCGCAATCGCAATCATTCTGGGCATCGGGTTCTTTCTGGTCAGCGTGGCAATTGGCAACGGCGCGATCGGCAGTCTGATTTTCGCCATCGGCATCATCGTCGCGAATGTGCCCGAGGGGCTGCTGCCGACCGTGACGCTCGCTCTCACGATGGCGAGCAAGCGCATGGCCCAGAAGAACGCGCTGATCAAAAATCTGGAAAGTGTTGAAACCCTCGGCAGCACGACGGTCATCTGCACCGACAAGACCGGGACCCTGACCCAGAATCGACTGGGCGTGAATTCGCTGGTGATCGGCGGCAGCGTCCTCAGCAGCACGGGCGGTGCGCCTGAAAACTCACCACCGTTCGAACGCGCGCTCGAGGTCATGGCGCGATGCAACAGCGCACTGCTCGTCGAAGACGGATTCTCCGGAGATGCGACCGACGGGGCCATGCTCATGTTCGTCGACAAGGTCGCGAATCTAGACGCCATCCGGGCTTGTCCGATCATCGCCGAGCTTCCGTTCAACTACAAAGCGCGACGGATGATCACCACCACGCAGAACACCGAAGACGACGGCGCGACCGCGCACGCCAAGGGTGCGCCGGAAGTGATCCTGGAGATGAGCGACCGCATCATGCTGAACGGCGATATCCTGCCGCTCACCGCACAACGGCGCGAGGCCGCCATCGCCGCCTACCGTGAACTCGCCGGCCGGGGCGAACGCGGCCTGGCACTCGCATATC
>Ga0070726_10000827_pt1 | contig 34953 bp, 34 predicted proteins | sample tdAd471_FD_67275 | JGI IMG/M metagenome (GOLD analysis project Ga0070726, IMG submission 67275) | Marine sediment microbial communities from the Atlantic coast under amendment with organic carbon and nitrate - tdAd47.1 | ecosystem: Environmental > Aquatic > Marine > Coastal > Sediment | place...
TACGACGACGTAGACAATCTCGACATATGGCTTGTCGAGGATGGACCTGATGAGTGGCGTCGGGTGACCTCCGTCGATCAACGTTTCGAAGAGCTCAGGCCCTATGACACTGCCGGATCGGCAACCGTGACGAAGTTCGAGGACCACGCGGTTGGTTTTTCGACGGACGCCGTCGGAGTCCCGCACCTCGTGAAGGTTTCCTATTTCCCAAACTGGCGGTCCGATGGCGCCGACGGCGTCTATCGAATCGCCCCGTCCCTGATGCTTGTTGTGCCAACGCAGAGTGACGTAGAGCTTCAGTTTGCGAATACGTGGGTCGAGAATCTTGGGAATGCCTTGACGCTCATCACCGTCTCGGGTCTTGTCGTTTACGGTGTACGGAAGCGCCGCCAAAAGAAAGCACATGCGTGAAGCGGTACCTCGAGACATTTGCGAACAGAGAGTCGCTCGTTCAGGCGATCAAGATCGGCCTCGTCGGCGTCTTCAACACCGTGGTGAGCCTTGGCATGTTCAACGTGTTCCTCGTTTTGGGCTGGAACTGGTTCCCCGCGTTCACACTCGCGTTCGTGATCACGACATTCCTGTCATACCTGATCAATCGACGGTGGACGTTCGAGTTGAAGGACGGCAAGGTCTCTGGGCACGAAACGGCGAAGTTCTTCGGGATCAATATCGCCGCGTATCTCGCATCCAGCGTCATCGTGTGGATAGCAGACGGATTGTTCGGCCCGTTGAGCAACCTCGGCTACAACGTGGCGCTGATCTTCGCGGCCGGGCTTCTCATCCTGCCGAAGCTTGCTGGCTATCGGGACGTCGTGTTCTCGAAGGCGCTGTCGTCTGAGGATCTGGCAGAGGACTCTCTGACCTAGGCACTACGACGTGCGTTCGGCTTTGAGCGCGCGTCGGATACGCCAGACCCCTTTGAGCGTTCTGGGAACGCGTTTGATCAGACTTGACTTCGTTTCCCGGAGTTCAACAACCTCGACAGGCAGTTCGGCGATTCGATACCCAGCTTTCTCAGCCCGGACAACCAATTCCGTGTCGAAGAGGTCGACGGTGGATATCACGTGCGGAGCCACGTTGGCGACAACGGTGGCTCTGACGAGCTTCATTCCGTGGGTGTCCGATACCCCGGAGCCGAGGACAAAGCGGAGGATTTGGTTGAAGGTCCACGTGGCGAGCCGCCGAACTGTTCCCCGTTGATCGTCAGACCCTTCGGCACGCTTCGACGCAAGAATGACGTCGGCCGTCTCACCGGCCGCGAGAGCGTCGGCGAGAAACGCACCTGAGAAGTAGTCGATGTCGAAGTTCGCCACCCATTCGGTCGTCGCAGCCATGAAGCCGTCGCGCATGGCAGCGCCGTAGTTCGGTTCTGCGAGTTCGAGGAGGGTTAGGTTCGGGTACACAGCCATTGATTCGGTGACGAGCCGTGCGGTGTCGTCCGTCGACCCGTTCTCGGCGATCAACACGCTGATATCTGCGTCCACGCCTTCCATCTCGGCGAAGAGCCTCGGAAGCGCACCGGGGAGGAAGGTCGCTTCGTTGTGGACGGGTATGACCACGGTGATGGACTGGCGGGTGAGGTGCGGCATTTCGAAGAGTGTACGGTGGGCAATCCCGAACCAGAAGTTGCCGCAGCCGTACAATCCGCCGGTATGGACCTCTCCAACATCATCAAGGCGTACGACGTCCGCGGCATCGTTCCAGACGAATTCGACGCCCGCATCGCTGAGCGAATTGGTGCTGCATTCGGTGCGTTTGTCGACGCAGAGGGGGTCATTGTTGGCCACGACTGCCGTGTGTCGTCTCCCGAGATCAGGGATGCCCTCATCAAAGGCATCACGAGTCAAGGTGTCGATGTCACGCTCATCGGCGAGATTCCGACTGACCTGCTCTATTTCGCGTCCGGCGCTCATTCGATGCCAGGCGTTGTCATCACCGCAAGCCACAATCCTGGGAACTACAACGGACTCAAATTCTGCCAGCCCGGCGCCGCACCGATCGGTGACGACACGGGTTTACGAGAAATTAGGGCGCTCGCGGAAGCAGGTCTCCCGCCGTCGCGCAAGACCGGTTCCGTAACCGCGATCGATCTCAAGAACGACTATGTGGATCACGTGATCGCGGTGACCTCAGCAGGGTCGATCGGACCGCTGACGGTTGCGATAGACGGCGGCAATGGGATGGCTGGGGCGGTGTTGCCCGCAGTGTTCGACAGGATCGACGCGAGGATGCTCCCGCTCTTCCTCGAACCGGACGGCACATTCCCAAATCACCCTGCCGATCCACTTCGTCCAGAGAATCTGGTCGACCTGACGAATCTGGTTCGCACAGCGCATCCCGACCTCGGCGTCGCGTTCGACGGTGACGCTGATCGGGCGTTCTTTGTGGATGACCTCGCCGTTCCGCTCCCTGGTAGCACCACGACGGCGATCATTGCAGAGTGGTTCTTGCAGAGAAACCCAGGCGAGCCGATCGTTCACAATCTCATCTGCTCGAAAGCGGTCCCCGAGATCGTTTCGGCTGCAGGCGGGGTACCGGTGAGAACGAAGGTCGGGCACTCGTACATCAAGCAGGTCATGGCTGAATCGGGCGCCATCTTCGGCGGCGAGCACTCAGGGCACTACTACTTCAGGGACAACTACCGGGCTGACTCCGGGATCATGGCAATGCTCGTGCTGATGCGTGTTCTCTCAGATGCCGGGGTCACTTTGTCCGCCCTCCGAGGCCGGTACGAGCCGTACGCCCAGTCGGGAGAAATCAACTTCGTAGTGGCTGACGTCGTCGCTTCGGGTGCCGCCGTGGCCGAAGCGTTCAGCGGCGCCGAGCAGGATCGCCTCGACGGACTGACCGTCGACTTCGGCGATCGCTGGTTCAATGTCAGGCCATCGAACACCGAACCGGTTCTACGATTGAACGTGGAAGCGCCAGACCGAGCCAGTGTCGACGAACTCGTAGGCACCGTCGCTGCAATCATCGAGGAGCAAGCATGACAGACGAACCATTGATTGCTCCCGGACTGCTTGCGATCATGCAGTGCCCAGCGTGCGCCGGCGAGCTCTCGGAACGACCGGTGCCTCCAGCGCTGGTATGCGGGGGCTCCTGCGGCCGGGCCTACGCCGTCCGAGATGGCATCCCAAACATGATCATCGAAGAAGCAGATCTCCCCACAGCCGAGTAACCAGCTCCGTACCCTGGGTTCTGTAGCGGGTCTGATAAGACTCACAGCCCACAGAATGGGCCCCGCAGCTCAGGGCGCCGACGTGCCCTCGCGGTTGTAATCGTCCTCAAGGCGGACGACATCAGCGAGATGTGGAGTAGAGACCTCGATGATCTCAACATCGCCGTCTGCCGGAGCTTCAAACCGATGGACCTGCCCAACCGGTATGTCGGCAGATTGACCTTCCCCAAGAACGACGACCCGTGCATCGTCGCCCTGGCCGAGGTTGAGCAGCAGGGTTCCTGAGACGACGAGCACCGATTCGTGCTTCTGCTCGTGATATTGAAGACTCAGCCGCTTCCCTGCGTTGATGTGGATGATCTTCCCCGCGTAGTGTTCGGTCAGGGTCCACAGAAGCTCGTAGCCCCAAGGTTTGTCGGTTCGTGTGCTCATGATGGGGGAGGCTAACGGCTGAAGACTTCACCCCTTGCCTTTCGGCTGCCATCTCACACTGCAACCACAATGCGGTCGAATTGTGTTCTGTTGCCTTCCTACCCTGCCAGCAATCGCATCCGCTCACCACGAGGACATCATGGATTTCGACATTGCCGACATTTCGCTCGCTGACAAGGGCGATCTCCGTATCGAGTGGGCGGCGAGACGGATGCCCGTTCTCGCCGCGATCCGCGAGCGGTTCGAGAAGGACCAGCCGCTCGCCGGCGTTCGCATTGGTGCGTGCATGCACGTCACGACAGAAACGGCGACGCTCATGCACACCCTTATCGCTGGTGGCGCAACGGTTTCACTGTGTGCGTCGAATCCGCTGTCTACCCAGGATGACGTCGCTGCCTCTCTTGTGAAATCCGGCGTACCGACGTACGCGGTCCGTGGTGAAAGTGCCGATGACTTTTATCGCCATATCAATTCTGTGCTCGACACGCAGCCCCACCTCGTGTTTGACGATGGAGCGGATATGACGACCGTGCTTCATCGCGAGCGCAAGGATCAGGCAGTTGTCGGTGGCATGGAGGAGACGACGACCGGAGTGATCAGGCTCAAGGCGATGGCCGACGAAGACGTGCTGCGGTATCCGGTCGTTGCGGTCAACGACTCCGACACGAAGCACCTCTTCGACAACCGACACGGAACCGGCCAATCGACACTCGATGGAATCTTGCGAGCCTCAAACATCCTGTTCGCCGGCAGGAGAGTGGTCGTCGCTGGATTCGGGGATTGCGGTTGGGGGATTGCAACGAGAGCCAAAGGGATGGGCGCCGACGTCATCGTGACCGAGATCGATCCTGTTCGGGCTGTTGCGGCAGCAATGGAAGGACACAGGGTCATGTCAGGGGAGGAAGCGGCCGCGGTCGGCGATGTCTTCATCACAGCGACCGGCAACATCCACGTGTTCAGGGCTGAGCACTTCGCAGCGATGCCAGATGGTGCAGTCATCGCCAATGCGGGTCACTTCGATGTGGAACTCGACTTGGTGGCGCTCGACGAGATGGCCGAGTCGCGGCGCGTGCTTCGGGACAATCTTGAGGAGTTCACGATGCCGGACGGGAGACGGATCCTCGTCATCGCTGACGGCCGGCTCGTGAACCTTGGTGCTGCGGAAGGGCACCCAGCCGATGTAATGGATATGTCCTTCGCCGATCAGGCGCTTGCAGCGGAGTGGATCATCGAGAACGCCGATCATCTTCATTCTCGTGTCTACCGCCTCCCTGATGAACTCGACCACGAGGTCGCGCGACTCAAGCTCGAGGCCATGGGTGGGTCGCTCGAGCTGTTGACGCCAGAGCAGACGTCGTATCTGGAGTCGTGGCAGCACGGAACCTGATCGCGGATCGTCGTACCCGCTTGATACGTTCGGTGGATGCTTTGTCTTGCGTGTGCGATGCCGGAACCGCCGCTGTGCTCATCGTGTGAGCGCTCCCTCCGCACGGTTCCAAGACGCATCGTCGCAGATGGTGCTGTTGCGGTCGACGTGGTTGCCGCGTTCGCCCATTCCGGTGCGGCGAGTCAATTGGTTCGACATCTCAAATACCGTCGTTCGATCGACGCTGGCCGATATCTCGCACGTCGGATGGCCCGTCTCGTGCCCCCCGATGCAACGGGCCTGGTACCCGTCCCAAGGGTGATGGCCAGGAGGATCTCCTACGGCATTGACCAAACAAGGCTGCTTGCAGACGAACTGAGCCGCATAACCGGCCTTCCCGTTCGCGGCGTTCTTGCGGCGAATCTGTGGTCACCGCGATCTGCCGGACGTGGCAGGGTCCACCGCCCCGTGCCGTCGTTCGCTGCAAAGGCATACACCGCCCGTCCCGTACTGGTCGACGATGTGTGCACGACGGGGAGAACGTTGATTGGTGCAGCCTTGGCGCTGGGCTATGCGCGGACACCGGCTGTTGTTGCTACATCAGCAGGTAGCATGGGGTGACGGATCGACGACTTCCGAGCCGAGGAGGTGGCGTGACCTGCATGCAGGTGTTTGCACGACAGACACTCATCGCTGTGCCGGTTGCCGCACGATCCGTTTCTACAGAATCGTGTTCAATGTCGTTTCGACGCGCACGGTTCGTCCGACCACGAAGGGAGATCACGTGACCGTTCGCGTGCACGGCAGGAACATGCAAGTCCCGGAGAAGACCAGGACAGTTGCCGAGGAGCGGGTCCGACATGCCGGTCGAATCTTCGACGACGGGGGATCGGTGGATGTCGAGTTCACCGAGAAGCAGAACCCAAGGCAGGCCGATGATCGCTACCGAGTCGAGATTACCTCGAGTGCAGCAGGCAACATTGTGCGGATCGAAGCCGAGGCGGCGGAGCCCAGGGCCGCCCTCGATGTGGCGGCAGATCGCTACGAACGGCAATTGCGACGGCTCAAGGAACGGCTGATCCAGCGAAACAGAGGGGGAAACAAAGGTCTTAACCAGCCCGTGGAAACCACCGATGTAGAGAAGGACCGTGACGGAGTGATCGTCAGAACCAAGAGGTTCGAGATGAAGCCGATGACGGCCGAGGAAGCTGCACTGCAGATGGAAATGCTCGGCCACGACTTCTTCTTCTTCCTCGATGGGGAGACAGACAAGCACTGTGTGGTGTATCACCGGCGTGACGGTCACGTAGGACTGATCGAACCGCAATGAGTCGGAGCCACCATGAAGAGACTGCTAGTCGTAGATGATGTACCGCTGTTCCGGGCGGGTCTGACATCGGCTCTCCGTGGTGCTGGATACGAAGTTGTTGGCGAAGCAGCTGACGGAGAGGCTGCCGTCGCACTTGCCGAAACCGAGCAACCCGACATTGTGCTTCTCGATGTGCTTATGCCAGGCATCTCCGGAATCGACGCTCTGGCGAAGATCAAGGCTGTCGCACCGGACTCCGCGGTAGTGCTTCTCACTGGCTCAGAGTCTGAAGAGGACCTCATCGCAGCTGTCAAACTCGGTGCAAGGGGCTACATCGTCAAGGACATGCCGTTTGAACAGCTGGTGCTCTCTATAGACCAGGTGGCCGCAGGGGGCGCAGCGTTGTCGCCAGTGATGGCAGGGAAGCTGTTCGATGTCACACGTCAGATCGTGCTCCACCAGGACATCGTCGGCGCTCGGAAGCCAACGCTGACATCTCGGGAGATTGAGGTGCTTGAGATGGTTGCGGACGGCAAGACCAGCCGTCAGATCGGCGACCTTTTGTTCATCTCGGAGAACACCGTGAAGAACCACATCAGGAACATCCTCGACAAACTCGGTCTTCACTCCCGCAACGAGGCAGTGCTCTACGCCATCCGCGAGGATCTCATCAGCCTCCGGTAGTGATCAGACCGCCGGATTCGCTGCGCTGGTTGTCAGACCGCGTCCATTCGGAAGTACTCGGCCTTCTCGTTCAACTTGGTCTTCGACTCGGCGGTCATCCCAAACGTCTCGAAGGCTTCCTCCAGGCTGATGAGCCTCGGGTTGGTCAATGGTTGTTCGACATCGGCGATACGAAGCGAGGCGCCACCGGCCGCTTGGATGTTCTTCACCCAATCGGATTCGGAGCTGTACATGACGATGAAGATGTAGCCGCCTTCTACCTGGTGGGCATCGAGGGGTGTGTAGTAGGTCTTCCCAGACATACGGCCGCTGTGTATGAGTACTGGGCGCTTTCCCCTCTTGAGTTCCATCGGATTGAAGATGCGCTTGTTGACCTTGCCCATCCATCTTGGGACTGCTGACATTGTGGATCCTCTCGCTTCTGTTCGTGTGCTGTTGGCTATGGACTTGGGTACTGGAAGACTTCGTCGAGAGCAACGTTGAACACCTGCGCCATCTCGAACGCCATCTCGAGCGACGGCGAGTATCGGCCTTGTTCGATCGCGATGATCGTCTGACGTGTCACTCCTATGCGGTTCGCGAGTTCGGCCTGCGTCATTTCATCCGTTGCGAATCGGAGAGAGCGCAAGGAGTTTGTGATCTTGGTGTTGCGGTTCTTGCCCCCCATTCTCAGAACCCTCTTCGGTAGAAGAAGAGTCGTGTGCCGCTCTCGACGACGTGCGCCACAACGAGTGCTCCAAGGATGGTCTGTGCGATCCAGAACTGTTCCGCGTTCACCATGCTGAGGGTGAGCGATCCGAGGATGAGAACCGACAGCGTGACGAAAGCGATTGCCGAGGCCCGGCGGTAGATGTCTCTGTCCCTTTCGTCGGTCCGATCAGCCTCCGCCGGGTTGCTGACAGCGATCACGATTGACGAAATGACCGAGATCACAATCGCCGTGATGATTGTCCCGACGAGCAGCCACTGATAGTCGATGTCCGCGACCGGTCCGTTTGACGCTTGCCCCAACACGGTGGCGAAGTAGTACGCATAGACCACGATGGTTGTGCCAAGCATTCCCCACGTGATCTTCTCTTGAAATGACATTGCCGACCTCTTCGATGGTGTGTAAAGAATAGTTTACATGATGTGTGGTTTAGTTGACATCGACGGATTGTCCAATTCGCAGCGTGGCGGCATGATTCTCAACAAGGGTGTTCAAGCAATCGTCGTTGCCCCGTAGACTTCTGGGCAATGTCAGTCTTCAACAAAATGTTGCGCGCCGGAGAAGGCAAACGGCTCAGGGAGCTTGAGCAGCTCGCGGAGGATGTCAACGCGCTCGAAGCCGAAGTCGAGGTGCTTTCCGACGATGAGCTTCGGGCACGGACGCAGTGGTTCAGAGATCGTCTCGCTGACGGGGAAACTCTCGACGACATCGAGGTCGAGGCCTATGCAACTGTGAGGGAAGCGGCAAAGCGTGTGCTTGGGCAACGTCATTACGACGTACAGGTCGTCGGTGCTGGGGCGATGCACAGAGGCATGATCGCTGAGATGAAGACGGGTGAAGGCAAGACGCTCGTCCAGACAATGCCTTCATACCTGAACGCACTTGGCGGTCGTGGCGTCCATGTCATCACGGTCAACGACTACCTGGCAAGCCGCGATGCGATCTGGATGGGCAACATTCATCGGTTCCTCGGTCTTGAAGTCGGTCTCATCCAAGCTTGGATGACTCCCGAAGAGCGTCGGCCCGAGTACGCAGCCGACATCACCCACGGCACCAACAATGAGTTCGGGTTCGACTATCTCCGCGACAACATGACCATGAACCCAGACCATATGGTGCAGCGTGGACATGCCTATGCCATCGTTGATGAGGTCGATTCGATTCTCATTGATGAAGCGCGAACGCCTTTGATCATCTCCGGTCGCGTTGGGGAAACGGGCAAGTGGTACACAGAGTTCGCACGCATCGCGGCTCGTCTTCGGGTTGGCGATCATTACGAGGTTGACGAGAAGAAGCGTCAGGTAGTCACAACCGAGCCTGGGGTCACACGAGTCGAGCAATTGCTCAACATCGACAATCTCTACGACCACGTCAACGTCGACTTCATCCATCATCTCGATGTTGCGCTCAAGGCCAAGACCCTCTACCAGCGAGATGTGGACTATCTGGTTCGTTCAGGGCAGGTGATGATCGTCGATGAGTTCACCGGCCGTGTGCTCGAGGGACGCCGATACTCAGAAGGTCTCCACCAGGCGATTGAGGCGAAGGAATCGGTGGCGATCAAGGAAGAGAACCAAACACTCGCAACGATCACCCTTCAGAACTACTTCCGCATGTACGAGAAGCTCGCGGGCATGACCGGTACCGCCATTACGGAGGAAGGCGAGTTTGTCGAGATCTACAACTTGCAGGTTGTGGTGGTTCCGACGAACCGTCCGATTGCTCGGATGGATCAGCCCGATCTGGTGTACGTCGACGAAGAGCACAAGTTTCAAGCTGTGGCCAACGACATCATCGAGCGACACGCCAAGGACCAACCGGTGCTTGTCGGTACGGTTTCGATTGAGAAGTCCGAACGTCTCGCATCGACCCTCAAACGCAACGGCATTCCTTTCGAAGTGCTGAACGCAAAACAGCATGAACGTGAGGCCCACGTGATTGCACAGGCCGGTATGCCTGGTGCTGTCACCGTTGCGACGAACATGGCGGGTCGTGGTGTTGACATCAAGCTCGGAGGAAACCCAGAAGAGATGGCCATCGGGCTCCTGAAGCGCCAGGGCGTTGAAGAATCCGATTCTGCGTACGAAGAGCAGCTGGCAGCTGCCACTGAGCGATTCCTCCTCGATACCGAAAAGGACAGGCAACGGGTGCTCGATGCCGGGGGCTTGTATGTCCTTGGTACGGAAAGGCACGATTCCCGACGCATCGACAACCAGCTGCGTGGTCGGTCCGGACGACAGGGGGATCCAGGCGAGAGCCGTTTCTACCTTTCGCTCGAGGACGACCTCATGCGCCGATTTGCGAACGAACGTGTCGCCTCGATCATGTCGCGTCTCAAGATTCCGCCGGATGTCCCCATCGAAGCCAAGATGGTTTCCAAATCGATCGAGCGTGCTCAGAACCAGGTTGAAGCGCAGAACTTCGAAATCAGGAAGAACGTTCTCAAATACGACGAAGTCATGAACACGCAGCGTGAAATCGTGTACCGCTGGCGCAATCAGATCCTCCATGGCGACGCTACGGATGAGTTGCTTGCCGAATGGAGAGACGAGGTCATCGAGGACATCGTTCGCGAGACGACTGACAGAACAGACGCATTCGATTGGGACTGGGAGGAGCTCCTGACGAGGCTCGGTGCGATTTATGACTCCGCGATTTCAGCCACATCGTTCGACAACCCGAGTGACCTCCATTCCGAAGAGCTCGTCGACATGTTTGTCGATGAGGCGACAGCTGCTTACGAAAAGCGAGAGGGCCAGCTCGGATCATCGGTGATGAGGGAACTCGAGCGGTCGGTTGTTTTGTCTGTGATCGACAACAAGTGGCGTGAACACCTCGCAGAGATGGACTACCTCCGTTCAGGCATCGGCCTACGAGCCATGGGTCAGCGTGATCCCCTTGTCGAATACCAGCGTGAAGGCTTCCTCTTCTTCGAGGAGCTCGTGTCTGCGACGAAGGCTGACGCAATCCGGTACATGTTCCATGTCGAGGTGGCCACGACGTCAGCTCGGCCTGCAGCGACTGGTCTCACAACCTCTAGTGCCAAGTCCGATGGCACGACGCGCAGGCAGGTTCAGAGGGAAGGCGACAAGATCGGTCGCAACGAAGCGTGTCCCTGCGGTTCAGGCAAGAAGTACAAGCGCTGTCACGGCGCTCCGGGGGCTGAGCCGCTTCCCGACGTCAGCTAGACTCTCAGGGATGGCGCCCAAGGGGGGCCGTGTCGTCGAGTAGGAGCGAATCGTCTTGCCCAAGCGAATCATGAAACCCCTGTCATCCGTTGCGAAGGGTGTTTCGCTTGCATCAGCGATTAAACGCTCGGCCAACTGGTTGAACCCAATCACCGGCTCACCAGCGGCACCGTTGGAGACGATCGCCTTCCTGGATTCGTTTGGCCCTTCGCTCATGCCCCACTCGTCCCAGCATCAAGGCCTTGCGGCAGGTCTTTCCGTCCTGGCAGCGAGAAGCACGATGGCCGCCGTCGAGTCAGTGACAGGCTCGATTGTCAACAAGGATGATCCGCTTTCCCACCATCTGCTCATGCGCGGCTTTCTCGGATTTGTCGGGAGTGCCTTCGCCGGACTCCCGGAGCGTGATGGCGAAACGCTCACGCGTGCTGGCCTCCGAAGCGGTGGCAAACTGCTGAGGGCGGGTGCGATTGGCGGAGCGTTGTACGACCTAGGCCGCGTGTCTCAAGAGCGATATCCGGCTTCAAGCGTTGCTCGCCCAGCGGTCGTGTCAGCGGCCGCAACTGCTGGCGTGCTGTTCTGGTCAAAGCAACGGCTCGACCTTCGCAAAGGCGAAGTTGAGCGGTGGCCGATGCCGCAGCCAAATGAGCTCCTACCCGGTGTCGCGACCAGTCTTGTGGTCACGACGATTGGCGCGGGCGGCTCGAAGGCATTCATGGCCACTCGATCTGGGTGGATGTCGTTCTTTGGCGAGACCTTCCTGAGGCGGAGGTTGGGCGGCGCGGTGAACGCAGCGATGTGGGCCGGAGGGCTGACGATGGCGTACAACGCCGGCGTCGGGTACATCGGTCGCTCGAACGAAAAGGTCGAAGCCGGCTACTCGCATCCACCGACGACGCCGCTCGTCTCTGGCGGTCCCGGGAGCATTTCGCCATACGAGGACCTTGGCCAGCAGGGTCGTCGATTCGTCACCGATGTTCTGACCCCGGAGTACATCAACACGACAATGGGAATCGAGGATGCTGAGCATCCGATCAGGGTCTTCATCGGCTACAACTCGGAACCCATGTATCCGACCGGGCGTGCCGAAATGGCGCTCAACGAGATGGAGCGTGCTGGAGCATTTGAGAGGGACTACATCCTCTTGACCTCTCCGACGGGCACCGGTTGGGTAGATCAAACCATGATCGAGTCTGCAGAATTGTTCGCCCGAGGCGATATCGCATCTGTCTGTATCCAGTACGGGCGCTTCCCATCGTTTCTCAGTGTTCAAAAGGTCGCCCTCGGGAGATCGCAGTTTCGATTGCTGCTGTGGGGCGTGAAACAGCGACTCGCTGCGATACCAGTGGAAGAGCGCCCAAAGATCCTCGTGTTCGGCGAGAGCCTCGGGGCGTGGACGAGCAGTGATGTCGTGATGTTCAACGGGATTGAGGGGTTCGACCACTACGGCATCGACAAAGCGCTGTGGGTCGGACTTCCCTGGCTGGCGAAGTGGTCGGGGAGTGGCATGGCTCGAGGCGCAACAGACCTCGTGCCAGAAGGAACGGTTTCGGTGTTCGATCGCCATGAGCAATTGGACGCCTTGTCGGACGAGCAGCGGGTAGCGCTACGGGCGGTCATTCTCTCGCATGACAATGACCCCATTGCCGTGATGGGTCCTGATCTGATGATCAGGAGACCGCAATGGCTTGGCGAGCAGCGTGGGCGGGGGGTATCGCCACGCATGAACTGGACGCCGCTTGTGACCTTCATCCAGGTTGCGATAGACGCAGCGAATGCGATGGTGACCGTTCCAGGGCATTTTGGTTCATTTGGCCACGACTACCGCGGTGACATGGCTCGTTTCGTTCTTGACGGTCTCGATCTTCCTGACGCCACCGAGGACCAGATCCAGGCCGTTGAAGATGCTCTGCGATCCCTCGAAATCGAAAGAGCTGAACGGATCAAGGCTGAGCACATTGAGACGGCGCCTCCTGCGCCGGCACAAACCCACAAGGGTCAGCGCGTCGTCGGCGGCGTTCCGCTCTACGGCACGCGAACTTCGGGTGCGCAATGGGTCAAGAGTCTTCTGAAGCGGACCGGCACACCGCAGGGCGACATTCAGTGAACCCGGCCGCGGCCGTGCGGTGTGCCCGCATCGTCTGACTGTCGGCGGTCGGTACTCTCCCAAGTATGGAACCTGTTGAACTGCGAGCAATCGTCACCGACCTCGGCTCAAGACTTGCAGATGCGCGCGGGTTTCTTGATGTCGAGGGCAAAGAGCGGGAACTTGTGGAACTTCGCGAGATTGCGTCCGCACCTGACCTGTGGGATGACCAGGCTCGGGCGCGAGAGGTTACGAGCAAGTTGGCGAGATTCGAAGGAATCATCAACCACGTCGTCGAGCTCGAGGCGGCCCTTGAGGATGTTGGCGTCCTCCTTGAGATGGCAGTCGACGAGTCGGACGAAGACACGGTGTCTGAGGTCGAACGTGAACTCGACCGTTTGGTGAAGGACCTAGCGAAGCTCGAACGTGAGTCTCTCTTCTTCGGCGAATATGATGATCGGCCGGCGATCCTCTCAGTGTCAGCAGGTGCCGGCGGGGTCGACGCCCAGGATTGGGCGGAGATGCTTGTCCGCATGTACCACCGCTACCTCGATCGATCGGACTTCACGTTCGAGGTCGACGAGTACCAGGAAGGTGAGGAGGCAGGCATCAAGTCCGTGACGCTGACGATCAAAGGAGACAACGCCTATGGCACCTTTGAGTCTGAACGTGGGACGCATCGTCTCGTCCGAATAAGCCCATTCGACTCCCAAGCAAGGCGACACACGGCGTTCGCCGGCATTGATGTCATCCCGCAAGTCGAAGTGGAGGACATGGAGATTGATCCCGAAGATCTCCGAATAGACACCTATCGAGCCTCGGGTGCTGGCGGTCAGCACATCAACAAGACTGACTCGGCCGTCCGGATTACCCACATACCGACAGGGACCGTCGTTTCGTGTCAAGCAGAGCGCTCCCAAATGCAGAACAAGGCACGAGCCATGCAACTTCTCGGGGCGCGGCTTGCAGAGCTGGCCCGTCAGGAACAGGCCGCGACCGTAGACGCGATTCGGGGAGAAAAGCACGAAGCAGGGTGGGGGCGCCAGATTCGAAGCTATGTGCTCCAGCCGTATCAGATGGTCAAGGATCTTCGGACGGACTTCGAGATTGGCAACATTCAGGGCGTTCTCGATGGCGATATTGATGGACTGATCGATTCGTATCTTCAGTGGCGACGCTCGGAGATGTATGAGGCGTAGTTTCTAGTTTCTAGTTTCTAGTGCCTAGGGCCTAGCGCTTGCCGATAGCGCAGAATTGCCGAAGGTGATTCTGCAACGCCGCCGAAGTGGCGCCAGCCACGGAGGCGGCGCAATACCCCGTGTTTAATGGATCCACCACTACCCTCGCAGCTGGCTGCCGAATGGGCCGGGACATCAGCCATTCCCGAGTGTTTACACCATGATCAAGCTCGAAAACGTTACGAAGGTTTACCCAGGCGGCACCGTCGCCGTCAAGGATGCCACCTTGGAAATTGCCAAGGGAGAGTTCGTCTTTCTCGTGGGCGCGTCAGGCTCAGGTAAATCCACACTCATTCGACTGATGATGCGCGAGGAACAGCCCACGAACGGCGATCTGTGGGTTGCCGGTAAGCACGCCTCAGAGATTCCAAGCTGGAAGGTGCCACACCTTCGCCGTTCCATTGGGACCGTCTTCCAGGACTTCAAACTTCTCCCGAACAAGTCGGTGTATGAAAACGTCGCGTTTGCGATGGAGGTCACAGGGAAGCATCGAAGTGTCATCCGAAACCAGGTTCCGCAAGTCCTCAAACTTGTGGGGCTTTCCGCAAAGTCTGACCGTCTTCCCCGCCAGCTCTCCGGCGGTGAACAGCAGAGGGTTGCTGTAGCCCGTGCCTTTGTGAACCGGCCTCTGATCCTTCTCGCCGATGAGCCGACAGGGAACCTTGACCCGGCAACATCCGTCGGCATCATGAGGATTCTCGACCGCATCAATCGCACAGGAACGACTGTTGTCATGGCGACTCACGACCACGCCATTGTCGACGCAATGAGGCGTCGCGTTGTGGAGATTGACCGCGGGCGCATCACCCGAGACGAGTCTCGAGGCATCTACGAGACATCTGTTCAACCGACCGTGCCAGTGACAACCGAAGTCACGACGGTCGTAGAGGAACATGATGACATCACCGGATCGGCCGATTTCGAGATCGACGACGTCGACGAGACCATCGTGACGCCGGATGATGGAGCTCCCGTGGCTGGCGACACCGACGAGACCCAAGCAGTCGGCGATGCCGATGCTGTTGGAGACCTTGTCGACCAGGATGATGAACGGGCAGACCTATGACCAGAATCAGCTACATGTTCAAGGAGGCAATCTCCAACCTTGGTCGCAACGCCCTTGTGGTGCTCGGTGCGATTCTCGCCGTGTTCATTTCTCTCACCTTGACCTTCGGAACACTCGTCTTTGGCGAGGTCGTTCGGGTCAACACACTGCAGTGGGCTGAAGATGTTCGGGTCATTGCGTTCCTGCAGGACGACATGACGGCTCAGGACACCTCAGCGCTCCAGAATGAGGTCGAAACCTGGCCACAGGTTCAGGACGTCTTCTACGTTTCAAAGGCTGAGGCCTATGACGAGGCTCTCGTTCTGTTTGCGAACAACGACGCCATGCTTGCGGTTGTCGAACAGAATCCCGATCTCCTTCCGGCATCGCTACGTGTGCAACCCGTGGATCCCGACGACTACGACATAATCGTGACGCGCCTTGAGTCCACTCCGGGGGTTGATCGCGTCCAAAGTGCCGACGACGCGATTGATGCAATGATCGCGCTACGAGACGGTCTCCAACTGATGTTCTGGATTCTTGCGGTCGCATTGGGTGCGGCTGCTGTTGCCCTCATCGCCAACACGATCCACATGGCGATCTACGCACGAAGAGAAGAGATCGAGATCATGCGTCTCGTGGGTGCGAGCAATTGGTTTGTGCGAACGCCGTTCCTGATAGAGGGAGCGCTCGAGGGCCTCGCTGGCGGGGCACTTGCCGTTGCGTTCGTCGTTATTGCACAACAGTTGTCTGTTGATCGTCTTCAGGACTTGCCGGATTGGATCAATCTGGCCATTAACAATGATTTCCTCGTCAAGCAGGGCGCGCTGGTCTTGCTGTTCGGAGTCGCCGCCGGTCTTATCGGTAGTTCTTTGAGCCTCGCTGTCCACCGCACCCTGCGCTCATGATTCGTCGGTTCCTTCTTCTCGCGCTCATCGGTCTCCTGACGATCCCGCTTGCCGTTCCGGCAGCCGCTGGCAATCTGGAGGGTGATCTCGCCGAGGTGCGGTCGAGGATTTCGGCCCTCCGCTCCGATCTCTCGGGCGAAGCGGCCGGGCGCACCCCAATCTTTGATGAAGTTCTCGCTGCGCAGCAGCAACTCGACGCAGCGGAACAGGAATTGGCGGCAACTCAAGGTCGCTACGACCAGGCGGTCGGCGCTGAGGCTGCTGCAACCATGCGCCTTGCAGACGTCAGATCGGAGCTTGCGATTCGATTTGCGCACCTCTCAGAGCTTCGCACCGAATTAACGCAGACCCGCGAAGAGGCAGAGGCGTGGGCAAAAGAGGCGTACACGCGTGGCGGTATGTCTGAGCCTGCGATCGCGTTCTCCGCACCTGCACTTGCTGACATAACCGTCGGCGTTGCCTATCTCGAGGTGCTTACAGGGCACACCTCAGATGCAGCTGACCGCTTCCAGATCGTCGTCGATGCAGAGGCTGTCGAGGAGGCGAAGGTCAAGGATGCTGAGGCACAGGTTGTGCTTGAGCTTGCAGCCTTGGATGCCACGAAGGCTGTGCTCGCGAGCGCCATTGGTGAACTCGACGAGCTCAGGCTCGTGCTCTTGGAAGCTGCTGCTCTCCAGGAGGCACGTCTCAGCGAGATTGACGAACGCATCGATGAGTTCGAGAACGAGATTGCCGTATTGGCCCGCGAGGAGTCATCGATCAAGGCGGCCATCGCCGCGGCGTCGAATCCGTCGCCAGATCCGACGCCAAGCAGTCCAGGTGCCTTGGCGCGACCGGTTCCGGGTGCGGTCTCGTCTGGTTTCGGGAAGCGGGTCCATCCGATTTCGGGAACCGTGAAGATGCACAACGGTGTTGACATGAATGCACGGCAAGGCGATCCCATCGTCGCCTCCGAAGACGGCGTCGTGATTCTCTCAGGCGTCAAAGGTGGCTACGGCAACACCGTGATGATTGACCACGGTGGCGGCATGGTGACGCTCTACGCACATCAGTCGAAGCTTGGCGTTTCCGTTGGCCAGCGTGTCGAAAGAGGTGAAGTGATTGGGTGGATCGGCTCGACGGGTCAGTCCACGGGCCCTCACCTCCACTTCGAGGTTCGTATCAACGGTGCACCTAGGAACCCCGTCAGCTACTGGTAGCCAACGTGTTCGTTTCGTAGATGATTCGGCGCCGGGAGCAGGATGCAGGCGGTACCCTCTCTCCTCATGGCAGGTCGCAAAGTCGTCGCATCGAACCGCCAAGCACGGTTCAACTACGAGATCCTTGACACGTTCGAAGCAGGCATGGTTCTGCTCGGGTCGGAGGTCAAGTCTCTTCGCGCTGGCTTGGCACAGCTCAAGGATTCCTACGCCGACATCCGCAACGGCGAAGTCTGGCTCGAAAGCGCACATATCTCGCCGTACAAGTTTGCTGAGAACGGTGGCCATGAGCCTGAACGTCCGAGAAAGCTCCTTCTCCACCGCAGAGAGATCGATCGATTGTTCGGACGAATCAGGGAAGAGGGCCTCACGCTCGTTCCGACGCAGATCTACTTCGTCGAAGGCAAGGCGAAGATCGAACTTGGCCTAGGAAAGGGAAAGAGGTCCCACGACAAGCGACAGTCGATCATCGATCGTCAGCAGAAGCGTGAGATGGCACGGGCCCAAAGCCACCGGCGCTAGGCGCCGAAGTTCTCGACCTGTTCGAAGAGGTTTTCGATTTGCTCTATCTGGAGCAGTCCCGTTGTCCGAAGGAGAACCTCGCCGTTACCGTCGGTAATCACCCAGAAGGGGAATGCAGACACGCCCATCTTCACGGCGAGATCTGACTCAGCATCAACGACGACCTGGAACGGGAATTGCTCCGCTACAAGGTATTCGTTCAGTGGGTTGCCTCTCGATGGATCGATGTTTGTCGACACCGTCACAAGCTCCGTGTTGTACCGGTCCTCGATGGTCGGGTACCAGTCGGAAAGCAATGGCATCTCCTGCTGGCAGAATGGGCACCAATGCGCCCACACCATCCAGATTCGGCGGGTTCCGTCCGCTGGATCGACGTTGACTAACTGCTCGGTGTAGCCGTCGATGCCTTCGATCTGACCTAGTTCCAGGCCGAGCGCGGAGTCTGCGGTGTTTCGATCGAATCGCGGAAGAAATCCGGCGGGGAGTGATGCAGCCGGGGGTTGCACGTTGCTTGAGCCTCCTGATGCCAGCGGAGGAGCGGTGGAGGTATCTTCGACTGACTCTGCGACGTCGGCTACATCGTCGCTCAGCGCAGCGACCGAGTCGTCTACATCGCCGAGTTGGCTCTGCAGGGACGTGATCTCCGCTTTCGTATCGTTCAGCGATGACAGGAGAAAGACCTGTGTCGCAAGGACAAGACCGATGACTAACGCCCCCATGAGCGCAATCGCAATGGGCCACGCCCGATCGGAGGATGCACGATGCGAGGACGGTGGTGCCGTGGCGCCGCTGTCCATCGATTCGGCTTCAATCACCGACGTCGACCCGTCCGATTCTTCGCCTATATGTGGTTCCGTGCCCATGCGCCAAAGCGTACCCACGCGCCGTTGTATCCCATGCGATACCTCGTTTTGTGGTGTGCGATGTCTGAGGGTGGCGGTACGCTACAACCAGTGGATGTGCACTAACACGTCTCCCATACTTGGGGGTGACATGGTTTCGACCGTGAGCGTTGATGCGTCGGAAGCGAGCCGAGGTCGCCGGAGTCCTCGTTAAAGAGCCGGTACAAACATAAGTGCAAACAACGAAAGTTACGCACTGGCAGCGTAGATAAACGCTCCTGTCTGACCGGAGGGCACCCACCTCGCCGGACCCAGGCAATGCAATGTGGGATGCCCCCGCCGGGGTTCCGTGACCGGTGGGGTAAGACATTTACGGATAGGACGCAGGGGTGCTTGCCGGCAGGGTCCCAGCGTTCCGAAGCTCATTCTGTCGGCTGCGCTCGGAGATGCCGGCGCTGAAATCTTGCGGGACGGGGGTTCGATTCCCCCCACCTCCACTCACACAAGTGGGCCTTCGGGCCCACTTGTCGCGTACCCAGGGTTCTGTAACGCATTGGGTAAGACTCACAGCCCACAGAATGAATCGGCCGCCAAACAGCGGGCGATGCAGAGGGTGTGCGTTCGGAGCGCACCGTACAATGACGCCACCACGAGTCGCCGGGACTCACCGAAGGGTTGTATCACGATGAAGCGTGCGCTGATTACTGGCATCACCGGTCAAGACGGATCGCATCTTGCTGAGCTCCTCCTCGACAAGGGCTACGAGGTCCACGGGATCATCCGGCGAGCCTCAACGTTCAACACACATCGAATTGACCACCTCTACCAAGACCCGCACGAGTCGGAGACCAATCTCCATCTGCACTATGGGGACCTCTCCGACGGTTCTCAGATATCGAGGGTCATTCGCAGCATTCGACCCAACGAGATCTACAACCTCGGGGCACAGTCGCACGTCGCGGTGTCATTCAGCCAACCCGAGTACACAGGCAACATTGACGCGCTTGGCGTGGTGCGACTCCTCGAGGCTATTCGCGATGCAGATATCGATGTTCGCCTCTACCAAGCGGGCACATCCGAGATGTTCGGTAACGCTCCGCCGCCTCAGAACGAGGACACCCCGTTCCAACCTCGGTCGCCGTACGCGGCCGCCAAGGCATACGCGCATTGGCTCGTAGCGAACTACAGGGAGGCCTATGGGATCTTCGCCGTGAACGGCATCCTGTTCAATCACGAGGGCGAGCGGCGAGGCGAGACATTCGTCACAAGGAAGATCACGCGCGGGGTTGCGAACATTGTTGCTGGGAATCAGGAACACCTGTATCTCGGGAACCTGGACGCGGTTCGAGACTGGGGATATGCAAAGGACTATGTCGAAGCGATGTGGCTGATGTTGCAAGCCGATGACCCTCGTGACTATGTCATTGGCACCGGTGTCGCGACGACGGTACGAGAGTTCTGCCAGATGGCCTTCTCGCTGGCTGGGCTTGATTGGGAGCAATATGTGAGGGCAGATCCAAATTACCTACGGCCGACAGAGGTCGACTACCTCCAGGCCGATCCGACGAAAGCCAGGGTCGAGCTTGGTTGGGAGGCGAGGACTTCGATTCAGGGCCTCGTCAGGCTGATGCTCGCAAGCGACCTTGCTGGGCTCGGCCTTGAGCTCGACGCCATTGAAGGAGCCGGTCGAGATACCACGTCAACATCAGGTCCCGGCAATGACTGACTTCGATCTGACCGGCAAGCGCGTTTGGGTGGCTGGTCACGCTGGCATGGTGGGTAGCGCCGTTGTGCGTCGGCTCGACACCGAATCGATCGGGGAGCTCATTACGGCCTCTTCGGGCGAGGTCGATCTTCGACGCCAGGTCGAAACAGAACGGTTCGTGGCTGAGACGAAGCCTGAGGTGGTCGTCCTGGCAGCCGCCAAGGTGGGGGGCATCCATGCGAATGCAACGGCACAGGGCGAGTTCCTTTACGACAACCTCATGATCTCGGCGAACGTCCTCGCAGCGGCGATGGACGGTGGGGTCGAGAAGGTGGCCGTCCTCGGCTCCTCGTGCATCTACCCGCGTAACGCCTCCCAACCGATGGCGGAGTCTGCCCTGCTAACCGGTCCCCTAGAACCTACGAACGAGGGCTACGCCATCGCCAAGATCGCGGCCTTGGAACTCGGGAAGATGCTTCGTCGCCAGTACGGCTTCGACGTCATCTCACTCATGCCGACGAATCTCTACGGACCAGGCGACAACTACGACTTGGCTACCTCCCATGTCGTGCCGGCGCTCATTCGGAAGATCCACGAGGCGAAGATCGAACAAGAGGATGAAGTGCAGGTATGGGGGAGCGGACGGCCTCTCAGAGAGTTCCTCCATGTCGACGACCTCGCTGACGCCGTTGTCTTCGCACTTCAGACGTACAGCGGCGAGGAGCACCTCAACGTGGGCACTGGTTCGGAGATCTCAATCCGCGACCTTGCCGGTCTGATTGCTGAGATTGTCGGTTGGACGGGTTCACTCGTATTCGACCCAACGATGCCGGATGGAACTCCTCGGAAACTCTTAGATGTAACGAGGCTCTCAGAACGTGGTTGGAACGCGAGGACATCGCTGCGTGCAGGGCTCCGGGAGACATATCGGTCCTTCCTGGAAGAGAGCGAAGGATCATGACGAGCCGCTCGATTGATCGGTCGACGGACGCCGCCTTCACCAGATACACGAACCGGAGGGTCGATCACTGGAATCGGGTAGCGACGAAGCCTGTTCCGAGAGACCAGGCTGGCCACTACGGCTCGCTCCTTCACCGCCGTTATGGGCAGCTGATCGGTCCCGGTCTGCGGATTCTCGAAGTCGGATGTGGGGAGGGCGATCTTCTCGCCAGTCTCTCGCCAAGCCGTGGCGTCGGCATCGACTTCTCCCCGGAGATGGTGAGCATTGCATCTCAGCGACATCCGGATCTCACGATCATGAACCTCGATGCGCACAACTTGAATATCGACGAGACCTTCGACGTCATCATTCTGTCGGACGTTGCGAACGACCTTTGGGATGTCCAGGCTGTCCTCGAGAGGATCCATCCACTGTGTGTTCCGAGCACGCGTATCGTGTTGAACTTCTACAGCAAGGTGTGGCAAGGACCTCTCGAGATCGTTCGACGCATGGGTCTTGCGAACCCATCTCTACCCCAAAACTGGCTCACGCCGACCGACGTCGAGAATCTTCTGCACCTTGCAGGCTTCGAACGCATCACTGGCTCGAGAGAGATACTCGCACCCTTCAAGCTCGGACCCTTGTCTGCAGCCCTGAATCGCGTCGCGGTGCGAATCTGGCCTTTCAACCACGCTGCCTTGACCAATTTCATGGTCGCCCGCCAGACTCCGGCATCTCCATCGACATCCGATGAGCTTTCTGTGTCGGTGGTCGTCCCTGCCAGAAACGAGGCGGGCAACATCGCTGACATTGTGAGAAGAACCCCGACTATGGGCATACGAACCGAGCTCATCTTCGTCGAGGGGAACTCGACAGACGACACCTTCGAGACGATTGAACGTGTGGTCGAAGACGCAGACTCGGAGGATCTGGTCGTTCTTCGGCAGCCAGGCAAGGGGAAGGGTGACGCGGTTCGGCACGGCTTTGCACACGCAACCGGAGATGTCCTGATGATTCTCGACGCTGACATGACCGTTGCCCCTGAAGAACTTCCTCGGTTCTACGAGGCAATTCGCGATGGGAAGGGCGAGTTCATCAACGGCGTTCGTCTGGTCTATCCGATGGAGGGGGATGCGATGCGGTTCCTCAACTACTTGGGGAACCGGCTGTTCGGGTTTGCCTTTAGCTGGCTCCTTCAGCAGCCCACGAAGGACACCCTGTGCGGCACCAAGGTCTTGACGCGTCAGTCGTACGACATCATCGCCGCGAACAGACAACATTTCGGAGACTTCGATCCTTTCGGGGACTTCGATCTTCTTTTCGGAGCCGCCAAGTTGAACCTCAAGATCGTGGACCTCCCGGTGCGGTATCGAGATCGAACCTACGGGGACACGAACATCAACCGATGGAGCCACGGGTTTCTCCTGCTGAGGATGGCCGCGTTCGCAGCCAGAAAGCTCCGCTTCATCTGACGGAGGTTCCAGCTCGTACCGGAACCCTGCTCGTATCATTGCGCCGTGCACGACCCCCACGACACGCGCGTTGAGGACCTCACTCCTTCAGGAATCGGATCGACGACGACTCAACGCCGCCTCATTATCGGAGCTCTCGTTGGCTCGATACTCATCGGAGCAGCGGTGCTGCTGGTCGCGATGTTTGACGAGCCGTATCACCTCGATGAGATACGTCAGACCCGTGCGTACACAGAGGGAGTGCATTCGATCGTCGATCTCGCTTACGAACAGGAGCAACCTCCACTTGACGCCTTGCTGAACGCTGGTGTGCAGCGACTCATTGGCCAAGGCGACGCCCGTCAGCGTGCACTATCAACGTTGCTCGGAATCGCAAGCTTGGCTCTGTTGGGCGTCCTCACCTTTCGCAATGGCTTCGGGTGGGGGTCCCCCATGGCTGTGTTGCTGGTCGCCACAAGCGCTCAACTCGGGTCAGTGCTGGCCTACGCCCGGCCATACGCCCTCCCGCTCTTCTTGATGCTTGTGCTTCTTGTTTCGATTGATGAATGGCTTCGAACGTCGAGACGGTGGCTCATTCCAATCATGGCTGTGACGGCGCTGCTTCTCCCTTTGAGCCGTGCCGCAGAGCCGCTCATTGCGCTCGGCGCTGTGACACTCGTTCTGGGATTTCGACAGTACGTGCTCAAGGCCAGACCGCATGGATCGGCGTTGGTGCCGATGGGCATTGCTCTCGGAGCGGCGGTGCTCGTTGGTGTTCCTGTGGTCGAGCGCATGAGATCCGTATTCGATCGATATCCGACCGTGGATCCCCTTTCGACCCGGATTGGTGAGATGTTGTCGGACATCCCGCAGATGTTCAGCGTCGTGGTTCCTGGATGGCCCCTTGTTCTGCTGGCCATGTCCGTGGCCCTGCTGATGCCCGCAGCGAGGAGGCTGCTGTTCCAGCAGTGGTGGTACTGGGTGTTGTGGGCGATTCCAGTGCTTTTCGCGGCTGCGTTCTTCTATCAGACGCCAGTTTCACAGGGCTTCTCGCCTCGCTACACATTCACATGGTTCTTCCCGATTGCTGTGACCCTCGGCGCCTTGTTCGCTGTGTGCGTCCGGACAATTCGTGAACGGGACCGAGCGTCTGCAAGATCACATGTGGTTGGTGCGGCGCTTGGAGTTGCTCTCGTCGGAACCATCCTCCTGATCGGAGCTGTCGACCTCGGTCGAGATCTGGCGAACCACGTCGGTTCAGATTGGAGAGCTGCAGGCGGCGTCGTGAGACTTGAAGCGCATCCAGACGGAGCTGTTGTCTTCGTCGAGGCGGGGCAAAGTCCGCACCGACTCACGGCCTTCCCTGGTGTTCCTCGATACGTGTCGCGGACCTTTCCCTTGTACTCGTACGTGGATCTCTTAGGAGATCCAGCAGTTGTCGACGGGGCCACAGTGGCACTGCTGACGACGAAGCAGCCTGCGATTGACGGCTACCAGTCCAACACATCCGCCAATGGATTCGGGTACTACCAATCAGAACGGCCGGGTCGTGGACCCGAGGCAGCGGCTCTGGTCCTTACGGACGCGGCATCAGTCCTTGGGGTTCGCGATGGAGTCTTGCCCGCCGTGGTCGGTGCCAGCATCTACGCCTACCTAGGGGAACAGGATGTCGCCTGCCGTATCGCTGTCGACTTTGAAGTGGCGTCGTGGGAGCGGACTTCCGACGTTCTCGGTGAGTCTTGGGATGGCGGCGCGTGGCTCATCGCGTGCGTCGAGACCAGTTGAGTTGGCCTGGAACCGCTGGCGTGGCCCAGGCCGTCAGTGACCCGTCGTGTCCAATCCGACCGAGACGAGGTGGACAGTGTCGAGTGTCGAGACCTGTTCCATCGGAACCCATCGGACGAGATCGACTGAGCCGTCCACCTCAGTGATATGCGGTTCGCCTGCCGCTTCGCAGCGATAGAGGAATCGGATTGCATGAAGCCCGGCTCGAGTGTCGGACTCGTCGAACACGTGGCTGTTGATGCCGGCGAGTTGGAACGACGATGGGGTGAGTCCGGTCTCCTCTTTGAGTTCGCGAAGGAGGCCGTCGTCTGGGTGTTCGCCCCAATCGAGTCCGCCCCCTGGAAGTGTCCATCGTCCTGCGCCGTCGGACCTTGAAGCGATGCGGACGAGCAGAAGCGAACCATCGGTGACGATGACGGCGTATGCGGCCAGCCGGGTTCGCTTGGGGTTGCCCATCGCCGACCAACCTAGCGACATAGCCTTCGCCAGAAGCTCCGCGATGTCAGGCGTGGATGGAGCAAGGTGCTGAAGCTCCAAGGCGAGGGCCTCTAGGAGCCGGCTGTGACCTACGCCTCTGCGAGGGCTGCACGGGGATCGAGCCGGTCAACCCAGTCGATGTCGAGAGCGTGTGCAACTGCCTCGTTGGTGAGTTTCCCGCCGACGACGTTGTAGCCACCGGCAAGATCTGGCATTCGGTTCAACGCCGCCTCGGAACCTTCGGCGAGCGCCCGCACGTAGGGGAGCGTTGCGTTTGAGAGCGCCTTCGATGCCGTGTGGGGAACAGATCCAGGGATATTCCCGACGGCGTAGTGGACGATTCCATCGACGACATACGTCGGATCTTGGTGGGTCGTCTCCCTACTTGTTTCGAAGCAGCCGCCCTGATCGATCGAGATGTCGACCATCACGGAGCCTTCCTCCATCACAGACAGCATTTCACGGTCGATCACGATCGGCGCCCGATCACCTGCGACCAATACGGCGCCAACAACGAGATCTGCGTGTTCGATCCAATGCGTGACCGCTGCCTTTGTGGAGTACTCGGTCGTGACTCTGGAGCCCCACCGCTCATGGACACGTTCGAGTGCGCCGACGTTGACATCAAGCACGGTGACTCTCGCTCCCATGCCGACCGCGACGTCGATCGCGTTCAAACCAGCGGCACCCGCCCCGATGACAACGACCTGTCCCTGAGGCACGCCAGCGTGTCCTCCGACCAACAGGCCCTTTCCTCCGTTCGGAGCCATCAGGTAGAACGCACCTACCTGAGTGGAGAGCCGACCGGCGATGTGGCTCATCGGGGCAAGAAGAGGAAGCGCCCCTTTGGACTCGACGGTTTCATAAGCGATGCACGTCGCCCCTGATGCCATCAGCCCCTCTGCGACCTTTGGATAAGCGGCGAGATGGAGATATGTGAACAGTGTGTGATCTGGCGTGAGCATCGCGATCTCGGATGCCTGCGGCTCCTTGACATGGACAATGAGCTCGGCCTTGTCGAACACATCTTGTGCCGTTGCGAGAAGCGTCGCGCCAGCAGCCTCAAACGCCTCGTCAGAGGCCCCAGCCCCTGCACCGGCGCCAGCCTGAATGAAGAACGAGTGTCCACGAAGCACGAGGTCATGAGCAGCACCAGGCTGAATCGCGACGCGCCGTTCGTCCGGCTTGATCTCGGTCACAACTCCGATGTTCATCGGATCCTCCATCGTCGTTCGCATGTAGTGGTGACCGAACTATCAGTCACCTCTCTTTGATTCACTCTATGTTCCGCGGTTACACATCTCATTGAGGCGTGCTACCGCGTGCTCGGTTGCCTGTTGCGGCACCAAACCCTATCCCGTTTTTGTATGGTGTGCATGTGGGAGGATGGGGCGAACATCCTGCCGAACCAAACAGCAGAGGAGACAACTGATGAGCCGAGTCGTGCGCGCCGCAATTCTTCAGACAGAGTGGACCGGAGACAAAGAGTCCATGATCGAACTGCACGAGAAGTACGCACGGGAGGCAGCGGCCGACGGTGCGAACGTCATCTGCTTCCAGGAACTCTTCTACGGGCCCTATTTCTGTCAGGTTCAGGACATCGAGTACTACGGGTATGCAGAGGCAATTCCGGATGGGCCGACGACGAAGCGCTTCCAAGCCCTCGCGAAAGAGCTCAACATGGTGATGGTGCTTCCCATGTATGAGAAGGAGATGGCTGGGTTCCTCTACAACACAGCTGCCGTCATCGATGCAGACGGTACCTATCTCGGCAAGTACCGAAAGCACCACATTCCCCATGTCGGCGGGTTCTGGGAAAAGTTCTACTTCCGTCCAGGCAACGCCGACTTCCCCGTCTTCGATACGGCAGTAGGCAAGGTCGGCGTATACATCTGCTACGACCGCCACTTCCCTGAAGGGTGGAGAGCGCTCGGTCTCAACGGCGCGGAGATTGTGTTCAACCCATCGGCGACTAGTCGTGGTCTCTCCTCGTACCTTTGGCAGCTCGAGCAGCCAGCCTCTGCTGTCGCGAACATGTACTACGTGGGAGCCATCAACAGGGTCGGCGTCGAGGATCTCGGCGACAATGACTTTTACGGGACCTCCTACTTCGCTGATCCTCGAGGGCAGTTCGTCGGCGATGTCGCTTCGGATTCCGATGCAGAACTCGTGATTCGCGATCTTGATCTCGATCTCATCGAGGAAGTCCGCAACACGTGGGCGTTCTACAGGGATCGACGTCCAGACGCCTACGGGCCGCTCGTTCGGGCCTAACCGCATGGGCATCCACGCCGAACTCACCGAGAGGACCCGTGCGGTCCTTCCATCCTGGCTTGCGTTGTATTACGACGAGCCGATCGCCATCGACCGGGGCGAGGGTCGAACGGTGTGGGATCTCGAAGGGAACTCATACCTCGACTTCTTCGGTGGCATCCTCACGACGATGACCGCCTATTCGCTGCCGGAGGTCACGGCGGCGATCACGGAACAGGCTGCGAAAGTGCTGCACACCTCGACGCTGTATCTCAACCAGCCGATGGTCGAGCTCGCCGAGACGGTGGCTGAGATGTCTGGTATCCCAGACGCCAGGGTGTTCTTCACACCTTCTGGAACCGAGGCGAATGACGCAGCGATGCTTCTCGCCACGTCGTTTCGTCGTTCGAACCAGGTTCTTGCGCTTCGCAACAGCTATCACGGTCGGAGCTTCACAGCCGTTGCGCTGACAAGCCACAGGTCATGGTCGCCTACCGGCTACTCGGGTCTCAACGTTCAATATGTTCAGGGTCCGTACAAGGCCCGCAGCCCGTATGCCCACCTCGATGATGATGCCTTCGTGGATGCCGCCGTCGCCGATTTGAACCAGGTCATCGACATGATGACATCTGGGGACGTCGCGGCAATGATTGCGGAACCGATCCAAGGCGTTGGTGGTTTCGCGACGCCGCCAGACGGCTTCTTCAGACGGTTCAAGGATGTACTGGATGACTACGGCATTCTGTTCGTTGCCGACGAGGTGCAAACAGGGTGGGGGCGCACAGGGGAGCACATGTGGGGCTACCAGGCACATGACATCGTCCCTGACATCATGACGTTCGCCAAGGGCATCGGGAATGGTCTCTCCATCGGCGGCGTAGTCGCACGGCCAGAGATCATGAACTGCATCGGTGCGAACTCGATCTCCACATTCGGCGGGAACCCCCTCGTAAGTGCGGGCGCACTTGCGAACCTCAAGTACCTCGTTGAACACGATCTGCAGGGCAACGCCCTCAAGCAGGGTTCGCGGCTCTACGAGAACCTGCTCCCTACGGCCGAAGAGACTCCGTGGATTTTCGAATTCAGGGGCAAGGGTCTGATGCTCGCCATTGAGACCGCGGAACCAGGGTCGGGTGAACCAGACACGGCTCGTGCCAGCAGATTGCTCGAGGAGTGCAAGGCGCGGGGCCTTCTCATCGGGAAGGGCGGGTTGTATGGCAACGTACTCAGAATCGCACCACCCCTAACCGTGACCGAAGAAGAGATAGACACTGCAAGCGAGATCATCACCGCCGCTGTTTCGGCGATTGACTGACACCTGGAAGGACGACCTATGAAGACACTGATCACCGGTGGCACCGTCATCACAGCAATCGACATCACGAAGGCAGATGTCCTGATTGAGGACGAGAAGGTTGTAGCCATTGGCGCTACCGGAACTGATGGATGGGCCGACGCTGCAGACAAGGTCATCGATGCGACAGGGAAGTACGTCATTCCTGGCGGCATCGATCCTCACACGCATATGGAGCTGCCGTTCGGTGGCACCTCGGCATCTGACAGTTTCGAGACGGGGACTCGTGCGGCCGCATGGGGAGGGACGACAACCATCGTCGACTTCGCGGTCCAGGTGAAGGGCGAAGGCCTTGTCGATGGGTTTGACGCATGGATGGGTCGTGCCGACGGAAACTGTGCGATCGATTACGGGTTCCACATGATCGCGGGCGACATCAATGAACAATCCCTCAAGGAAATGGAAATCCTGATTGATCGTGGCTGTACGTCTTTCAAACTCTTCATGGCGTATCCCGGTGTGTTCTACTCCGACGACGGCGACATTCTGCGAGCGATGCAGAAGGCAGCAGAAACAGGCACCTTGATCATGATGCACGCCGAGAACGGCATGGCAATCGACGTCCTGCGCGAACAGGCGCTCAAGCGTGGGGAGACCGATCCGAAGTATCACGGGCTTACCAGGCCGCCGATCACGGAGTCGGAGGCGACACATCGGGCGATCAAGCTTGCTGAGCTCACTGGTGCGCATCTCTACATCGTGCACATGTCGGCGAAGGAGGCCGTCGCAGAGGTTGCAGAGGCGAGAGAGAATGGCTTCCCCATTTTTGGTGAGACCTGTCCCCAGTATCTGTTCCTCTCTCACGAAGAGCACCTCTCAGCGCCAGGTTTCGAAGGTGCTAAATACGTCTGCTCAACCCCTATCCGTAAGGAATCCGAAGGGCACCAAGACGCGCTTTGGCGGTATCTCGCGACGAACGACCTACAGGTCGTCTCGACAGACCATTGCCCGTTCTGCATGGAGGATCATCCGACACTTGGCACGCAGAAGAAGCTCGGGCTCGATGACTTCACGGCCATCCCGAATGGGCTTCCCGGTGTAGAGGATCGGTATCAGCTGATCTACCACGGCGGTGTCGTTGGTGGCCGATTCGACCTCAATCGCTGGATCGAGTTGTGTGCCACCGCCCCAGCGAAGCTGTTTGGTTTGTATCCGCAGAAGGGGACGATTGCCGTTGGCTCCGACGCTGACATCGTGATCTTTGACCCAGGGGTGTCGTGGACGAAGTCCGTCGAGCAGCACCATATGGACGTTGACTATTCGGCGTACGAAGGCATGGAGGTCAAGGGCAAGGTCGAAACGGTCCTTCTCCGCGGCAAGGTGATCGTCGACAACGATCAGTATCTCGGCGCAAAGGGAGACGGGTCGTATCTCCCACGACAGAAAATGACAGTCCACCATTAGCGACGGAAGATCCGCTGGATCACCTTTGGAGTATTCATGAAGCAGATCAATCACATCATCGGGGGCGAGCAGACGCCATCGATGTCCGGTCGGACATCCAACGTGTTCAATCCAGCGACAGGTGAAGTCACCGGATTCGTCGGCCTTGCGTCGGTGGACGAGGTCGACAGGGCTGTCGCCGTAGCAAAGCAGGCATTCGACTCGTGGAGTCGAACGTCAGTCGCAAAGCGGACGGCGGTCATGTACAAATTCCGTGACCTCGTTGACCGCCACTCGAACGACTTCGCCGCTGCCCTCACCGCGGAGCACGGGAAGGTCCTGTCCGACTCTCTCGGCGAGGTTCGACGGGGGCTTGAAAACATCGAGTACGCGTGTGGTCTCGCTGAACACCTCAAAGGTTCATTCTCACAAGAGGCATCAACAGACATTGATGTGTATTCCGTGAGACAGCCGCTCGGTGTTGTCGCTGGGATCACGCCGTTCAACTTCCCTGCAATGGTTCCGATGTGGATGTACCCAAATGCGATCGCTGCCGGGAACACCTTCATCTTGAAGCCCTCTGAACGAGATCCGAGCGTCAACACGCTTGCCGCTGAACTGCTTGCTGAGGCAGGTTTGCCGGACGGAGTTTTCAACATCGTGCAAGGAGACAAGGTTGCGGTCGACCGACTCCTCGAGCATCCCGATATCGCTGCGATCTCATTCGTCGGGTCAACACCGATCGCCCGCTACGTCTACACAACCGGAACCAACAATGGGAAGCGAGTGCAGGCACTCGGCGGCGCAAAGAACCACATGGTGGTGCTGCCGGATGCTGACATTGACCTAGCGGCCGACGCAGCTGTGAGCGCAGCGTATGGCTCGGCGGGGGAGCGCTGCATGGCGATTTCCATCGTCGTCGCTGTCGGCACGGCAGCAGATCCCCTCATAGCGGCGGTCAAGGAACGCATCCCCTCAATCACGGTTGGAGATGGGACAGATGAGTCGTCCCAGATGGGGCCTCTGATATCGGGGGAACACCGCGATCGTGTCGCATCCTACGTCGAGCGTGCTGCGGGAGAAGGTGCCTTGGTTGTTGTTGACGGTAGGGAGCAGGCCATGGAAGGGAAGGGCTTCTTTCTCGCCCCTTCGCTGCTCGACAACGTCGCTCCTGGGATGTCCTGCTATGACGACGAGATCTTCGGACCGGTGTTGGGCGTTGTTCGCGTCGGAACCTACGACGAGGCCGTCAAACTCATCGACGACAACCCGTATGGGAATGGAACGGCCATCTTCACACGTGATGGCGGAGCCGCACGCCGATTCCAGGTCGAGGTGGATGCCGGCATGGTGGGAATCAATGTGCCGGTTCCGGTGCCCGTGTCGTATTACAGCTTCGGTGGATGGGGAGATTCCCTGTTCGGTGATTCGCACGCCTATGGGCCGGAAGGTATCCATTTCTACACGAAGGCAAAGGTCGTGACGAGCCGTTGGCCTGACCCTGCGACAAGTGCCATTGATCTCGGCTTCCCCCAGAACGTCTGATTGATGACAACCCGCGAGGAGACGAATCGGGCCGCCGCACGGCTTGAACGTAAGGCTGCGACCAGGCGAGGTCTGCGAAGAGTCGTTGTCTTTCTTGTATTCCTCTTGGTGCTGTCCCTCGTGTATACCGGATATAAGGCTTTCGGCGAGGCCGTTGACGACGCCCAAACAGATTGGCCAGTCGTGGGCAGGGTGCTCCCGAGGACGGACGACCTGACAATGCCACCGATCTCTGACATCATCGTCGAGTTCGGTGAGCCTCCGCAGCGCAACTCCTCGAAGCCGCTCGGGGCCTTCATCGCTGAGGCCGCGCTGTTCACCTTTCGTGAGGCTGCATTCGGGTTTCTGTTCGGGACACTCCTTGGGTTATCACTGGCAATTCTGATGCTGAGATCGAGATGGATCGAGAGAGGTTTGTCCCCTTATCTCGTGGTGAGTCAGACGGTTCCACTGGTTGCGATCGCTCCAATTGTTGTGATCTGGGGATCGAAATCCCTTGGATGGTTGCCGTTTACTTGGGAGCCGTGGATGTCTGTCGCGATTATCGCCACCTATTTGACCTTCTTCCCTGTGGCGATGAACGGCATCAAAGGTCTGCAATCTGCCCATCCGGCATCCATGGAGCTGATGCGGTCATATGCAGCGTCTCGTAGGCAGACACTGATCAAGCTCCAGCTCCCTGCATCGCTTCCCTACTTGTTCGCGGCGTTCAAATTGGCGGCAACAGTCGCGATCGTCGGAGCCATCGTCGGCGAGATATCGGGTGGCGTTCGCGGCGGGCTGGGCCGGTTGATTCTCGACTATGCCAGTCGATACACAACAGGGCCATCGCGCCTCTATGCATCCGTACTCGGCGCAGCAGCACTTGGGATCCTCGCTGTTGGCATCGTTACCTTGATCGAATACGTCGCGGTGACGCGCCGTCAGGAAGGACACGTCGCTCGATGACAGGTATAGAAGCCCATCTCTCAACCGCTGTTCAAATCGATGCGGTGTCGAAGACTTTCAACTCGGGGAAGCCGAATGAGGTTCATGCTCTTGACAACATCAGTCTCGACATCGCCGACGGCTCCTTTGTTTCGCTCATCGGACCGTCGGGCTGTGGGAAGTCGACGCTTCTTCGGCTCATGGGGGCGCTCACACATCCGACCGATGGAACCGTCACGGTCAACGGCAAGTCCGCCGACCTGGCTCGGCTGGACCGCGACTATGGCATGGCATTCCAGACTTCTGGACTTTTCGAGTGGCGCACCGTCACCCAGAACATCGAACTCCCGCTGCAGTTGATGGGGTGGGAAAAGCAGGAACGCAAGGCGAGGGCAGCGGAGATGCTCGACCTCGTCAAGCTTCCGGAGTTTGGAGATCATTTCCCTCGCGAGCTATCCGGAGGAATGCAGCAGCGAGTCGCGATTGCCCGCGCCCTGTCGTTTCGGCCTTCGATCCTGCTGATGGACGAGCCATTCGGCGCTCTCGATGAGATGACGCGGGAGCACATGCAGACCGAGGTGCTCGAGATATGGGCTCGGACCGGGAAGACGATTGTGTTCGTAACACACTCAATTCCAGAGGCCGTGTTCTTGTCGCAGCGGGTAATTGTCATGTCCCCGAGGCCAGGGAGAATTGCTGCTGACGTCGAAGTGCAACTCGGTGAGCGCAGCTTCGAGACTCGAGAGTCCCAGGGCTTCTTCGCGAAAGTCACCGAAGTGCGTGAAGCGTTGCGATTCGAAGAGGATGCACGCTGATGCGGCGGCTGATTCGCAGCGCAGCGCCGGCGATTGTGTTCGGTGTCGTCGGGCTCACGTTGTGGGAGCTAGTGCTAGCGGTTGCTGAGCCGGAGGGCTTCGTGCTACCGAGGCCGACCGAGATAATGGCGTCGTTCGTTGAGAACTTCTCTGTCATTTGGACCGCCACCCTGAACACTGGCTACATCGTCGTCACCGGACTCGTCGCCGGCGTGATACTCGGTGTTGTCTGGGCACTGCTTGTATCGCGCTTCAGGCTCGCAGACGAGATGTTGACGCCACTCGCTATTGCTTTGAACGCAATTCCGATCATCGCTCTGGCTCCGATTTTCAACGCTTGGTATGGGTTGCTATCGCCAACGTCGAATCAGGCAATCGTGGTCCTACTTGTGTTCTTTCCAGTGTTCGTCAACACCACAAAGGGCCTCACTGGTGTCGGTGCGACCGAACTGGAGTTGATGCACTCGTATGCGGCTTCAAAGTGGGAGATTACAAAGATGGTGCGAATCCCGAATGCCCTGCCACTGTTCTTCACGTCGCTCAAGATCGCATCGTCCTTGGCTGTGATCGGTGCAATCGTGGCGGAATACTTCGGAGGTCGGCAAGATGCTCTCGGACAGTTTATTGTCCAGAACGCCGCCTCATCGAGGTACACCGAGGCTTGGGCCGCTGTCGTAGCCGGTAGCGCCATGGGCATCATCTTGTACCTTGTGAGCGGAGGATTCGAGCGGATCGCTACGCCATGGCGGCCGGACGTTGATGCCGTTGTTCAATGATGACGACGAGGAGAGTGAGGAGACTCGATGCTATTAGGGAACCGTAAGAGAGCCGCACGATGGCTGATCATCATCGCAGTGTTTGCGATGTTGGCTTCAGCGTGCAGCTCGGACGATGGAGATAGTGGTGGTGAGGACCTGACGCCTGTCACACTGCAGATGCAGTGGTTTACCCAGGCACAGTTTGCTGGATACTACGCAGCCGTCGCCGAGGGCTATTACAAGGATGCCGGTCTCGACGTCACGATTCTCGAGGGCGGCGTGGACATCGTTCCGGCGACCGTGATCGAGTCTGGCGCAGCTGATTTCGCATTGTCTTGGGCCATTCGTGCCCTTGGACCGCGTGAAGAAGGGGCGAACGTCACCAACATCTCGCAGGTATTTGAGCGCTCGGCCACCCTGCAGGTCTCGTTTGTCGACCAAGGCATCACGTCGCCCGCTGACCTCGCTGGCAAGAACGTTGGCAACTGGGGATTCGGCAACGAAGCTGAATTGTTTGCCGGGATTCGACAGGCGGGTCTAGACCCCGCTACAGACGTGAACCTCGTACAGCAACAATTCGACATGCTTGCGCTGATTGCAGGCGACATCGATGCGGCTCAGGCGATGACCTACAACGAATATGCCCAGGTCCTCGAGACGGTGAACCCCGATACCGGTGAACTGTTCCTGCCATCGGACCTTTCGGTGATCGATTGGAACGACGTTGGCACAGCGATGCTCCAAGACGCGATTTGGGCAGATGCTGATCGGCTCGAGAACGACGCCGAATACCGTGCGACGGCCGTCAAGTTCGTCGAAGCGTCAATCAGAGGCTGGGTCTTCTGTCGAGACAA
>Ga0070726_10000828_pt1 | contig 34780 bp, 30 predicted proteins | sample tdAd471_FD_67275 | JGI IMG/M metagenome (GOLD analysis project Ga0070726, IMG submission 67275) | Marine sediment microbial communities from the Atlantic coast under amendment with organic carbon and nitrate - tdAd47.1 | ecosystem: Environmental > Aquatic > Marine > Coastal > Sediment | place...
AGTGGATTATGTAGCTTATTTTTGTTCCTACAAAAAACGAAAGGACAGATTGAACTATTTAGAATATTTATATATGTCTTAATTATGTCCCCCCGCATGCGATAGCTATCGGGAAGGCATTTTTTTCAGCGATAGCGCTGCTATCGCTGAAAAAAATAACGCAGTATAGCGCCAAAAGATCATATGCAAAATCGGGAAGTTATTTTTTGATCATTACTAAAGTAAATTTTAGCCAATTATTTGGCCTAGCGACCACCCCACCTCAGAAGACATCGCTAGTGTTTTTTGAGCGCAAACGACCTATAGTTCGTCTATCTGCAGGCGAATTTCATAATCCTCTTCTTGCACATCTACCGTACTGATAGGGTAAGGAATCACTTCCAAAAGGGTGATAATGAACCCGCCTAAGGTATCCTTCTGAGGGCCCTGCCCCTTGCTTTCATGAGTAGAAAGAATGAGGTTTTCACTCTCTGCGCCCACCTTCAGGTTTACCTTCACAGAGGATTCGCCCTCCCATACACAGGTCACATCTGATGGACAGCGGGAATCACTTACTACTTCAAAGAAGTTAACCGTAACGTCCTCATCTGCTGCTTGATTGGTATCTCCAAATGAGAGATTGAAAGGCGTACCCATTACAAAATCGGAAAGCGCATTTTCTTTTTCACAACTAAAGAAGCAACAGGCGCATAGGGCCAATAACATTAATTTGTTTGTCATAACAATCGGGAATTTAATTACGAATATGTTCCTTTATAAAACGGTTTCAACACCCAAGTATTGTATGGTTTACTTGGCATTAGACAGACAGCAATGATCCTTGAAAAGGTTGGGTCGGTTAAGGATATATACTCACACTCCTATCTCACCAAAACCAGGCTGGGCGACCTTTTATTGAAAAGGACATGGGTTAAAATGTGTCAACCATGGAGCGGCTATTCTACTGATCAAAGGTTCTTCAAGTCGGAAAGCGTCAAGCCGATAAAATCATCAATTCCCATATCGATAGCCCCCAATTCCTCACGCGTATGCGTAGTAGTAACGCCAATAACTTTACAGTTTGCGGCCTTTCCGGCTAATACGCCTGAAATCGAATCTTCTATCACAATACAATCCGCTGGCTTCTTGTCCAAGGCAGCCGCAGCTTTCAAGTAAATCTCAGGATGGGGTTTTCCCTGTTCGACATGCGCTGAATGAAGTACTGCGCCAAAAAAATGCGAAATATGTAAGCCCTGCAAGATAAATTCGGCATTTTCCAATGGTGCTGAGGTTGCAATCGCCGCACTAATCTGATGATCTTGTAAAAGCCTTAGGAAATCCTGCAAGCCATCCACCGCTTTTAAATGTGGGGCATATATTTCTCGAAAGAGTGCTTCTTTTTCATCTGCTAGTTTTTCAGATTCAGCAGTAGTGATGGCCCCAAATAATTCAGGTATCCATTCTTTATTGACCCGTCCATATACCTTCTCTTCCAAGAATGAATCAGTGGCTTCAATTCCATGTTGTGCACAGAATTGCTGAATCGTAATTTTGTGAAAAGGGTTCGTGTCTGCGATCACCCCATCCATATCAAATAAAATACCCATAATGATTGCGCTATTAATCGAAAAGTTTGCAATATCGTTCTTTCGCAGAAAAATTACCGTTTAGTCCATTAAAGACTTTATAAGATTCCTTACTTTGTCATCAATTCTAAAACATTGAACCAAACGAAATGGCCGACAACAAGTATGTAATTGGACTAGATTATGGTACTGATTCTGTGAGAGCTGTGATTGTCAATGCCATCAACGGCGAAGAAATAGCTAATGCAGTACACGACTACCAGCGATGGAAATCAGGCCAATTCTGTGACCCTCCAACCAACCTATTCAGACAGCATCCACTCGATTATGTCGAAGGTCTAGAGCAGACGATTAAGGCTGCCTTGGCCAAGGCTCCTGCAGCTGTCGGTCAATCTATCAAAGGCATTGCTATAGATACTACAGGCTCGACTCCTGTAGCAGTCGATGAGTCAGGAACGCCTCTGGCCTTAAAGCCGGGGTTTGAAGACAATCCTCACGCCATGTTTATCTTATGGAAAGACCATACCGGCATTCAGGAGGCGGAGGAAATCAATACATTAGCGAATAAATGGGCCATCGATTACACCCAATATGAAGGTGGAATTTACTCTTCTGAATGGTTTTGGGCCAAAATATTGCGCACACTGCGGGTTGATGAGCAAGTTAGAGCGGCAGCCCACTCTTGGGTGGAGCATTGTGATTGGATTCCTTTCTTGCTCACAGGTGGGAAAAACATAGCGGATATGAAACGCTCACGTTGTGCAGCAGGTCACAAAGCCCTTTGGCATGAAAACTTTGATGGCCTTCCACCCAATGACTTTTTTGTTGCTTTGGACCCACTCTTGGACGGTGTTCGAGACAGACTTTTTGAAGAAACCTATACATCTGATGTTCCTGCTGGTAAACTAAGTCAAGAATGGGCTGATCGACTAGGTTTACATACAGAGGTAGTAGTAGGTGTGGGTGCCTTCGATGCACATATGGGGGCCGTCGGAGGAGAAATAGAGCCCTTCTATTTGAGTAAAGTGATGGGAACTTCTACCTGCGATATGCTGGTGGCTCCGATCGAAGAAGTAGGCGACAAACTCGTACATGGTATTTGTGGACAGGTAGATGGTTCAGTTATTCCTGGCATGATGGGTTTGGAGGCCGGACAATCTGCTTTTGGGGATGTTTATGCTTGGTTTAAAAAAGTACTAGCTTGGCCCATCAAGGAAATGATCGGGAAAAGTGCATTAATAGATGATGAACTTAAAGAAAAACTCATCACCGAAGCATTAGATCGGCTGATTCCTGCCCTAAGCGCGGAAGCGGAAAAACTGAATCCAGGTGCGTCGGGCGTGATTGCCTTAGACTGGTTAAATGGCCGCCGTACCCCTGATGCCAATCAGGCACTGAAAGGGGCTATGATGGGATTAAACCTGGGGAGTGATGCCCCGCGTATATTTAGAGCCCTGGTGGAAGCGACCTGTTTTGGTGCCCGTCAAATTGTAGAACGTTTTCAAAGTGAAGGAATTCCGATCAAGGGAGTAATTGGTTTGGGAGGGGTGGCTAAGAAGTCGCCATTTATCATGCAAGTGATGGCCAATGTCCTCAATCGGCCCATCAAGATTGCCCGTTCGGAACAGACTTGCGCTTTAGGAGCAGCGATGTTTGCCGCGACAGCTGCAGGAATCTATGACAATGTATCTGAGGCCATGCAAGCCATGGGTGCGGGCTTTGATGCAGAATATCTTCCTGAGCCTGCTCAAGCCGCACAATACGATCAAATTTACACCCAATACCAGCAGTTTGGAGCTGCGGTTGAAAAATTGACTGATCATGTCTAAATACCAAGATATAAAGCAAGCCGCTTATGAAGCCAATATGCAGCTTCCCGAACTGGGCTTAGTGTTATTTACTTTTGGAAATGCTAGCGCTGTCAATCGAGAGGAAGGCGTATTTGCCATTAAACCGAGTGGCGTACCTTACGTCGATTTACGGCCAGAAGATATGGTAATCGTCGATTTTAATGCAGAGACTGTAGAGGGTACAATGCGGCCCTCATCTGACACGAAAACCCATGCCGTTTTATACAAGCATTGGTCACATATAGGAGGAATCGTGCATACGCATTCTACCTATGCTACCGCCTGGGCACAAACACAAACGGCTATTCCCATTTTTGGCACTACACATGCTGATCATTTAACAGTAGATATCCCATGCGCTCCGGTCATGAGTGAAGAAATGATCCAAGGGAATTATGAGCACATGACCGGTTTTCAAATCATGGACGCATTGAAAGCAGAAGGTTTGAGTCCGGAAGAGGTTGAAATGATCTTAGTCGCCAATCACGCGCCATTTACTTGGGGAAAAACAGCCAAAAAGGCAGTATACAATAGTGCCGTACTGGAAGAAGTAGCTAGAATGGCTTGGCTTACTCGCCAAATACGCCCCGACGCACCCCGCTTAAATGATGCACTGATTCGAAAACATTACGAACGTAAGCACGGTGCCGGTGCATATTATGGCCAAGAATAAAATTATACTTATACCACCACACTAAACTTGATCGAAAAGAGTGTTTCCGTTCGATCTACCATCCCTAGACCACCGATAAAGCAATAGCTTGAGGTAGGCCCTAAACTAAATATTCGACCATAGCAGGACATACAATTAACCACCTTTACCTTGTTAATATGCAAACCATTAATACACTAGACTGGATAGTTATTGCCGGTTATTTTTTAATCCTTTTAGGGATTGCTTACTGGGTCATTCGACAAAAGACAAATAATACCGAAGACTACTTCCTCGCTGGCCGAAACATTGGCTGGTTTGTTGTCGGAGCTTCTATTTTTGCTTCCAATATCGGTTCCGAACACGTGGTGGGCCTTGCGGGAACGGGGGCTTCCGATAAAATGCCACTATTAATTTACGAGCTGCATGCCTGGTTGGTCCTCATGCTGGGCTGGGTCTTCTTACCTTTTTACGCTCGAGCTGGCGTCTTTACCATGCCTGAATTTCTAGAGCGACGATATGGGCCTAATACCCGTTGGTTCCTTTCCATCTTTTCATTGATTGCCTATGTACTCACTAAGGTATCGGTAACGGTATATGCGGGGGGCATTGTGATCGCTACCTTGCTAGGCATCGACTTCTGGGAAGGTGCCCTAGCTACTGTTGTTTTGACGGGTGCTTACACCGTATTAGGGGGTATGCGAGCCGTTGTTTACACAGAAGCCTTACAGGCCGTTATATTATTGCTAGGAGCTGGACTACTAACCATACTTGGGCTACAAGCTGTAGGTGGCTTTGCAGAGCTAAAAGCTACAGTTGGACCTGAATACTTCAACATGTGGCGTTCGGCTAGTGATCCAGAATTTCCGTGGCCAAGCCTTGTTATTACTAGTTCTATTGTCGGTATGTGGTATTGGTGTACAGACCAATACATTGTGCAACGAGCATTGACCGCTAGGAATATAACAGAAGGAAGAAGAGGAACTATTTGGGGGGCTTTTCTCAAGCTTTTCCCTGTTTTTATTTTCCTCATGCCGGGTGTAATTGCCCTAGCCTTAAAACAAAAAGGTCAATTGGACTGGGATACACCAGATCAAGCTTTCCCTGCGCTTATGACCAGTGTTTTACCTCATGGTCTGCGTGGTTTGGTGGCAGCAGGTTTGATGGCAGCACTCATGAGTTCGCTAGCTTCGGTATTCAATTCTTGTTCTACTCTGTTCACCGTCGATATTTATAAAAAAATCAAGCCGGATACTTCAGAAAAACAATTGGTTCGGGTAGGGCAGATTGCGACCTTCTTTGTCGTAGTAGCAGGTATTGCCTGGATTCCAGTTATGCAAAACATTTCTGGGATCTTATACGAATACCTACAATCTGTACAATCCTATATTGCACCGCCGATTACCGCGGTCTTCTTGCTGGGGCTCTTCTCCAAACGAATCAACGGTAAAGGGGCGATGGCTACATTAGTTTCAGGTTTAATTGTCGGAGCACTCAGGATTACCTTAGAATTGAGCAAAGACAGTTTGACACCGGGCGGTATTCTCCATACCTTAGGTGATATGAATTTCTTGACCTTTGCGGCTTGGTTCTTCCTATTTTCAGTCATCGTGACCGTTGTAGTTAGTCTTGTAACCGAGGCGCCTGCACTAGATAAATTGAAAGGATTAACCTACAAAACACTCACAGAAGAACAGAAAGAAGCCAATAGAAATAGCTACACGATCTGGGATATTATTTTCTCATTGATTGTCGTGGCCATCGTGGCTTTCATCATGATTTCCTTTAATGGGAGATAAGTTTGAAAGTCGAGAAGTCAGAAGTCGAGAGGTCGTATATCTGTGAGTCAGGAGGTCGAGAAGTCGTACGTTGAGAAGTCTAGAGGTCGTATGTTGGGAGGTCGAGAAGTCAGAAAGCTTTAGGGATAATCTATTTTCTGACCTCCCAACTTGAAATTTACAGATGCAAGCCCCACCAACCTAGAGACCTACGGACTAACGGACCTACAGACTTTCAGACTTACTGACCTTCAGACTTCCCGACTCAAAAAAAACAATAAATGGATTTAAAGCAATACGAGGCCTGGTTCATTACCGGGAGTCAGCACCTATATGGGGAAGAAACCTTAAAAACGGTAGCAACGCACGCTAAAGTCATCACTGAGACCTTGGACAGTCCCGAAGGTTTGCCTATCAAGGTGGTGTTCAAGCCCGTGCTCACTACGCCGGATGCCATTGCACAGCTGTGTCAAGCAGCCAATTCAACAAAAAATTGTGTGGGTATTATCACCTGGATGCATACCTTTTCTCCGGCTAAAATGTGGATTCGCGGGTTACAGATTCTACAAAAACCGCTAGTCCATTTGCACACTCAATTTGGCAGAGATATCCCTTGGTCAGAGATTGATATGGACTTTATGAATCTCAACCAGTCCGCTCATGGCGGAAGAGAATTCGGTTTCATTAATACTCGCATGCGGTTGAATAGAAAAGTGGTAGTGGGGCATTGGAAAGATGAAGCCGTTGTGCAAAAGCTTGCCATTTGGGCCAGAACGGCCTGCGGATGGCACGAAACAAAGCACTTAAAAGTAGCCAGGATTGGGGATAATATGCGCGAGGTAGCGGTGACAGAGGGGAATAAGGTTTCCGCACAGATTCAATTTGGTTATTCGGTCAATGGTTATGGATTGGGGGATGTCGTAGCAAAGGTAAATGCCGTCTCAGATCATGCGATTGACAGCTTGGTGCAAGAGTATGAAGACAGCTATAAAATTGCAGCTAGCTTACAAGCCCATGGCGCCATGCGATCCGCATTGAAAGAGGCGGCTCGCATTGAACTCGGCTTGCGCGCGTTCTTAGAAGAAGGAGGATTCCATGCCTTTACTGATACTTTTGAAAACCTACATGGCTTGAAGCAATTGCCGGGATTGGCGGTGCAAAGACTCATGGCTGACGGTTATGGCTTTGGGGCAGAGGGAGATTGGAAAACAGCAGCCCTAGTACGAGCGATGAAAGTCATGGGAAGCGACTTACAAGGTGGAAATTCCTTTATGGAAGATTATACCTATCACTTTAATCCAGCGCGGATGCAAGTTTTGGGTGCTCATATGCTAGAGATTTGCCCCTCTATTGCCTCCGCTACCCCTTCTTGTGAAATTCATCCACTAGGTATAGGGGGCAAAGACGATCCAGTACGTTTGGTCTTTGATGCGGCAGCGGGGCCCGCCTTAAATGCATCGATCATTGACCTTGGCAATAGATTCCGATTATTGGTCAATACCGTGGATGCTGTTGCCCCAGCACAATCTCTCCCAAAACTTCCTGTTGCCCGTGTACTTTGGGAAGCCCATCCCGATCTAAAAACGGCTGCTGCTGCCTGGATTTTAGCTGGCGGGGCCCATCATACCTGCTATAGCGAATCGCTTACTGCTGAATACATGGAGGACTATGCAGAAATGGCCGGCATAGAATATATCCTCATTGATCCCGACACCAAAATCCATTCATTTAAACAAGAATTACGTTGGAATGAAGTATATTACCATATATCAAAGGGGATACACTAAAATTCTCACAACGTAAAAAACCAACTCATGTTTAGTAGTAAAAACACCTTCTATTTCCTGCTCATTGCGCTACTCATCACTGCTTGTAATGCAGGTACCAACGACACCCAAGCAGAAGAACAACCCGCTGCATCCCCAACTGAGGGGCTTTCCGTCACCAAAGCTCCTTTTGGAGAAAGTCCGGATGGCGCAGTGGATATTTATACATTGACCAATAAAAACGGGATTGAAGCGCGAGTGATCAATTATGGAGCCTTGCTTGTTTCACTCAAAACACCAGATCGCTCGGGTAACATGGGTGATATAGTGCTAGGTTTTGATAGCCTCGCAGGGTACCTGGGAGATCATCCTTATTTTGGCGCCACCATCGGTCGCTATAGTAATCGTATCGCCAAAGCAAAATTCAAATTAAAAGATCAAACCTATGCGCTAGCTAAAAATAACGGAGAGAATCATTTGCACGGAGGCCCGGGTGGCTTTGGCCGACAATTATGGACTGCCGAAGAAATGAAAACAGATGATGCCGTTGGCGTTAAACTCACCTACGTCAGTGCTGATATGGAAGAGGGCTATCCTGGTAAAATGACTGTTGAGACGGCCTATTTACTAAATAACAAGAATGAGTTATTGCTCACCTACACCGCCACTTCTGATAAAAATACCGTTTGTAATTTAACCAATCATACCTACTTTAACCTCAGAGGAGAGGGCGACATTTTGGATCACCAATTGATGATCAAAGCCAATAATATCACGCCTGTGGATGCCACCTTAATTCCTACGGGTGAATTGATGCCTGTTGAAGGTACGCCCTTTGATTTCCGGACGGCTACATCCATCGGGGCACGAATTGACAATCCGCATGAACAGATCAAAATAGGCGGTGGCTACGATCACAATTTCGTAATTAACAAAGCATCAACAGGAATGGAATTGATTGCCTATATCCAAGAAAATAAGACCGGACGCGTCGTAGAGGTTTTCTCTGAAGAACCCGGCGTACAATTCTATTCTGGCAATTTCTTGAATGGAAAACAAACGGGTAAGGGCATCACTTATGGATATCGCACCGGTCTTTGCCTGGAAACCCAGCACTTCCCCGATTCGCCCAACCAACCCCACTTTCCTAGCACGACGCTCGGCGCTGGCGAACGCTATAATACGCGAACGATGTGGCGTTTTTCGGCGCGGTAGGGGGTGAGAGGGGATAAAGAGGTGAAGAGATGAAGAGATGAAGTGGTGAAGTGGTGAAGTGGTGAAGTGGTGAAGTGGTGAAAAAGGAACTAAATACAAAAAAGGGATCAAGCCTAGGGCTTGAGTCCTTTTTTGCATTTAGCCACTTTCATCTGATGTTTACCTCAAGAGGTGAGTTCATTCACCCCTTGAGGTAAAAACTAAAACCTCGCCACACCCTGAAAAACCCTCGAATCCTCCAGTAACTCAAAATTACCTCGCATCGTAAAACGAGAACCGAAAACGCCAGAAAAACGCATCGTGGCTAAGCCATCATCATTCACATCAACAAAAACTCTTAGGGAACCAAAAACGGGCCCTACCACCTCCATTTCAAAAATGACGCCATGCTTAGGTTCCTTTTTAGAAAAGCTGATGTTTCGGATTCTGCCTTCTTCGGTGATGCCTCCTAGCCCATTGGGGCCACCAATCCGATTGGGCAATGCGAATTGGATCACGGCATCGGCACTATCCACGAGGATAAAATTCGTAACCGGGGAAACCTGTACAAATCGACCATAACGATCTTCTAAAGTATAGGCCTCAATCACAAATTGTTGATCCTTGACGGCTTGAAGAATTTGCGCTTTCTTGGCCGCTCTTTCTTCGGCTTTGATCTCCTTTCTTTCTGCGCGAGTCAATTTATTTTTGTCTGTTGTCGTTTGGGCGGTTAGACTCAGTACTACCAACAAGCCAAAAAGGCTACTAATTAGCTTTTTCATTTTTTTAAATTTTGGGTTTATAAGCATGAGGTTTTTCCTCTACTTAAATAAGCTTATTCGCTAGAAACTGTTGGATAGTAATTAGGAGTGGAAGGTGTGAGCGAAGTAGAAAACAATTCGCTCTATTGTTATCATTAAAACATAAAGGCAGAGTGTTCTGGTCTAATCGTTAAAGAAGATTAACGAAACTTTAAGTCTTTAGTAATGAAGCTGTTAAAAGATGGACTGATTCCTAGAAGCCAGTCCATCACTATACTCAATGATCAACCTGTCTTTCTAAACAAGGGTTCTTCAGGTGTATCGGCTCCACGATCCGCTGTCCCTTGCCTTGGTCAATGACAAAGCGATAAATACCTGGTTTTAAACCGCTCATATCCAGGGTTTTTCCGTAGCCATTGCAGTTTCTTACCCTTGCTTTAAATAAGACTTTCCCATTTTTATCTTCTAACCAAACGCTCGTCGTCTTGCGCTGCAAATTAGCAACTAACACCTTTACTTTTTGAGGAGCGATAGCGGTTTGGATAATGAAAGTTGGAATATCAACGGAGTGAGGGTCATAGACCACGGGGAAATCTGCGGGTACACTTCCGCCAAAGCAATAGCAGGCGACAAGTGCAGTTGTCAACAAAAATTTAATCGTTTTCATTTGATTTTTTTAGGTAAGTATTGGATAAGGTCGAGGCTTAGAGCATTCTCATATCTTCCGTTTTTTGGTGATATAAAGGTAGGAGGGAAAGCAAAGGAGAGCAAGCCCAAATGATTGGGAGGCATGATTTCTTGAGTAGATGGGAAGAAAAAAAAGGGTACAAACGTCAAGAACTTGCGCGTATGTGTCCATTCCCATTTACCAACCACTTATAACTCGTTAATTCACGCAGTGCCATTGGCCCGCGGGCGTGGAGTTTTTGAGTGCTAATACCAATTTCTGCGCCCAAGCCAAATTGACCGCCATCGGTGAAAGCAGTGGAGGTATTCGTATACACCACGGCTGCGTCAACTTCCTGTAGGAAACGTGCCATTGTATTGGCATCCTCCGCTATGATCGCTTCGCTATGTTTAGAACTATATTGGGCAATATGATTCAGGGCCTCATCTAAATCCGGGACTGTTTTAACCGACATTTTCATGGCCAAAAACTCGGTACCAAAAGCATCTTCTCCCGCGATCTGTAGCAATCCTTCTGGGTAATGACCTTGCAAAACAGCATAGGCTGTTGGGTCCGCAAATACCTCGCATTGATGCGTCTGCCCTAGTGCGGCCAACAGATCGGGAAGATCACTTACTCGATCTTCATGAATAATTAGGGTATCTAATGCATTGCATACACTAACCCGGCGCGATTTAGCATTTTCGACGATAGCTTTACCTTTGGCCAGGTCACCACTTTTGTCGAAGTAGGTATGTACAATCCCTGCCCCAGTCTCGATCACTGGCACACGGGAGTTGGCACGTACAAAGTTTATGAGCCCTTGACTTCCTCTTGGTATAATTGTATTCACATATTGATCGGCATTCAAGATAAATGGCAGCGCTTCTCGTTCACTCGGCGCCAAATAGCAGACTCCATCTAAGCCTTTCTTGGATAGTACCTGCTGAATTAATTTCACGATGGCAATATTTGAAAAATGAGCATCACGGCTTCCCTTCAGGACAGAAGCATTTCCTGATTTTAGGCACAAAGCAAATACATCGAAGGTAACATTGGGACGCGATTCAAACACGATTCCGATTACGCCCAAAGGAACCGTCATCCTCGATAATGCTAATCCGTTGGCTAAGGCTCGCTCTTCCAAAGTAATATTGAGTGGAGAGGGCAAAGCAGCCACCTTTCTCAGATCGGCAGCAATATCTGATAGACGCTTGGCCGATAATAACAGCCGATCATATTTGGGATTCGCCGGGTCCATGCGGTCCAAATCCTTTTGGTTTTCTGCCAAAATATAAGGAGTCTCCTCAATCGCTAAATCGGCTACCTCGTTAAGAATAGCACCGATTTCTGAATCACTCAGCTTTACCAAAAGTCGACTGGCTTCACTGACGGCTTGTAATTGCTTGGAAATGCTCATTTCCAATGCATTCATTTCCTGTACCATACATTAAGTTTTGAATGATCGATCTGTTTGGCTTATTTGGCAAATCTATGCTTGTGCAGTATGAATTAGCCCACCTCATATCCGCACAAGTTGGCTCTAGTAGGCGTGAAGTTGCAAGCTATGCATTCTTCAATTTAAATGCAAGAAAATAATTCAAGCTCAAAAGTAGTTTTAGTGAAAGAATTAGGAGATTCAAAACCAAATCCCAATGAAATCAAATACAATCGGTACTTACTGCTTGCTACTATTGTTCCTGCTTTCCACTTGTCAATCTTCTTCACAGGAAATCGCTGAACAACCAGCCTCTATGCCTGCAGGACCAGTAGAAGAAATAGAAATACTACAGCCCAAGGGAGCAACCATCCAGACTCGTTTCTCCCCTCCCGCAGGCTACCAAAGAGTCACCATTGAAACACCAAATTTTGCCTCCTACCTCCAGCAACTCCCCTTGAAACCGCAAGGAAGCCTCGTCCACTATTACAATGGAGCCGAAAAAAACAAGCCGGACGTTTATGCAGCGGTAGTAAACATGGAAATAGGTAAACGGGATTTGCAGCAATGTGCTGACGCTGTCATGCGACTAAGAGGTGAGTTTTTATTTGAGCAAGAACGCTATGATGATATTCGGTTCAATTTCACCAATGGTTTTGACATGACTTTCGCCAAATGGCGACAGGGCTATCGAGTAAAGGTAACGGGCAATCAGGTCAACTGGGTAAAATCAAAGTCGCCTTCTAGTTCCTATGCCAATTTTCGATCCTATATGAATATGGTATTTGCCTATGCGGGCACACTCTCTTTGGCTAAAGAATTGAAAGCAGTCCCTATCTCAGAGATGCAAATTGGAGATGTATTGATTCAAGGAGGAAGCCCGGGTCACGCGGTGATTGTAGTCGACATGGCAATCAATGCAGCGGGTGAAAAGCTTTTTATGTTAGCCCAAAGTTATATGCCGGCCCAAGATATTCAGGTTTTACAAAACCCCAACCAACCGTCTCTTAGCCCCTGGTATACGCTGCCCAAAGGAGAAGAGGTCGCCACACCTGAGTGGAATTTTAGCATCCACGATTTAAAACGCTTTTAGTCCTAATGCCTTTACGCTCAGTTGGGGCGAAACCCGAAAGCCTTAGCTTGAGCGATAAGTGTTGGGGCAATAAGAGCATTTATTAAAGCACAAATCGTACAATTTCGAAAAAACAGCTTACCTTTATACCTAATGTTAGGTATTTTATGATACCCAATGTAAGCAAATGAAGATTACTGCAAAAATATTAGCCCTGTACTTCTTTTTAGGAAGTCTTCTACCCGGGACAGACTATGGGCAATTTTTGCATATTGATGATTTGTTAGAACATGTACAGCTACACAAGCTCGAAGCTGAACAATTGGGGCAAACTTTTTCCTGGCAGCATTTCGTGTATGATCATTTTATCAATCCAGATCATCACGAACATTCTCAGCATACCGATCACAGCGAATTACCTTTCCATACGATACATACAACAGTCATTGTGTGGGCTTCTGCTGCCACCTATTTAGAAGTTAAGCCTATCCTGGCCCTCATTTTAGCAGAACAGACTTATTTCAACCCTTTCCACCTCAAGGGATTTCAATCTCGCTTAATACAACCTCCCTCCATCGGATAAGTACGAATTAGCTAAGGTTCACTGTTTGTATTTTCTGTCAAATGGCTAGGCATGCCATCGACTGTTAGGAGCCAAACACTAATTCAGCTGTTTTTTCCATCCTTTATACATTTTTGAAATTAATCTATTTCCAATGATAGATCGTATCATTCGATTTTCTATCGAACAAAAATTGATTGTAGGCTTGCTGGTAGCAGCTATGGTCGGTTGGGGTGTTTATTCCCTGCAAAATTTACCGATTGGTGCTGTACCCGATATTACCGACAACCAGGTGCAAGTCATCACCAACGCGCCCACCTTGGCAGCCCAAGAGGTAGAACAATTTATCACCTACCCACTAGAAATGGCAATGGGAAATATTCCTAATGTCATTGAAATTCGCTCCGTTTCTCGATTTGGGCTTTCCGTCATTACTATTGTTTTCAAGGAAAGCATGGATATATACCTGGCACGCCAGCTCATCGATGAACGGATTAAAGCCGTACAAAATGAAATCCCCGAAGGACTAGGCAAACCCGAAATGGGGCCGATCACCACAGGGCTAGGCGAGATTTATCAGTATGTACTCTATCCTGCTAAAGGCTATGAGGAACAGTATTCCGCTATGGAACTACGGAGTCTCCAAGATTGGGTTGTAAAACGACAATTGGTGGGCATTGAAGGAGTGATAGAGGTTAACAGTTCGGGAGGCTACCTCAAACAATACGAAATAGCCGTCGACCCCGACAAGCTGAAAAGTATGCAGCTCAGTCTGGCTGACCTATTTCAAGCTATCAATAAGAATAATGCTAACACTGGAGGCTCTTACATCGAAAAGAAGCACTACACTTATTTCATCAGAAGTGAAGGTTTATTGAAGAGTAAGGAAGATATCGAACAAGTAGTGGTCAAAAACATTCAGGGGTCTCCGGTATTGGTAAAAGATGTGGCCAAAGTACAATTTGGGCATTCTCCTCGCTACGGAGCCGTCACCATGAATGGCATTGGAGAAGTAGTCGCCGGGCAGGTTATGATGCTCAAAGGAGCCAATGCCGCTGCCGTTACTAAAAGGGTAAAAGAACGGATGCTTCAAATTGAAGCTTCGCTCCCGGAAGGTGTCGTAATTGAGCCCTATCTGGACCGCAGTAAATTAGTAAAAAGAACGACTAAAACCGTCATCACTAACCTAGTGGAAGGTGGACTCATCGTCATATTTGTATTAGTGTTACTACTCGGCAACTTTAGGGCCGGGCTTATCGTCGCCTCGGTTATTCCCCTGGCTATGCTATTTGCCGTATCGATGATGCGCCTATTTGGTGTATCTGCCAATTTGATGAGCCTGGGAGCCATTGATTTTGGTTTGATCGTCGATGGGGCCGTGATCATCGTAGAAGCCATTTTACACCATCTGAATACGCGGAAGAAGAAAGAGCAGCTTACTGCCCAAGAGATGGACCAGGAAGTCAGCCAAGCCTCCATGCAGATCAGAAAGTCCGCAGCCTTTGGAGAGATTATCATTCTGATCGTTTATCTCCCCATTCTTTTCTTGACGGGTGTAGAAGGTAAAATGTTCCGACCCATGGCCCAAACCGTAAGCTTTGCCATTCTAGGGGCTTTACTTTTATCCCTGACTTACGTCCCCATGATGTCGGCCTTACTATTGCAGCGAAATATCCAACGCAAAAAGACGGTCGCCGATCGAATCATATCCACCCTATATAGCATCTATCAACCTTTTCTGCAATTCGCATTGTCTTTTAAACGGTCGGTACTTCTACTTACCATTATCCTTTTTATGATCAGTCTCTGGGTTTTCAGCCGGATGGGTGGCGAATTTATACCCACATTAGAAGAAGGCGACTTTGCCCTTCATCAGATTTTACCATCGGGAAGTTCCCTGCAACAAGGGGTGGAAGTCTCAGCGCCACTGCAGCGGATTTTGCTAGACAATTTTCCAGAGGTTGAAAAGGTAGTCACCAAAATCGGAACGGCCGAAATCCCCACGGATATTATGCCCTTAGAGGCAGGGGATATTTTTGTGATTTTAAAACCCAAAGAGGAATGGACTTCGGCTCGAACCCGAGAGGAGTTATTTGCAAAAATGGAAGAGGAAATGAATAAGTTTCCCGGTGTCATCTACGAATTCACCCAGCCCATCCAGATGCGCTTCAATGAACTCATGACTGGGATTCGCCAGGATATTGCCATTAAAATATATGGCGAAGACATCGGTATTCTAGCACAGAAAGCACAAGAAGCAAAAGCCTTGATTGAAGAAATCCAAGGAGTAGGCGACCTACAAGTAGAAGCTACCGCGGGGCTCCAGCAAATGATCATTCAGTTCAATCGGTCAAAAATTGCTAAATACGGTCTGAATATAGCCGACATCAATTCGGTGATCCGAGCCGGATTTGCAGGCGCTTCTGCTGGGACGATATTTGAAGGTGAAAAGCGATTTGATCTGGTTGTCAGGCTGGATCTTCCGTTCCGCCAAAGTATAGATGATATCAGAAATCTCTTTGTTCCACTTCCCAATGGGAATCAGATTCCCTTATACGAAGTTGCCAATGTGAGCTTTCAAGAAGGCCCTACGCAAATTTCTAGGGATAATACCCAAAGGCGAATCACGATTGGTGTGAATGCTCGAGAACGAGATATTCAACAGTTGGTCGGAGACATAAAGGTAAAATTAGCTAGTGATTTGGAGCTTCCAGCGGGTTACTATACCACCTACGGTGGGCAGTTTGAAAACCTAGAACGTGCACAAGCCAGGCTACTGGTCGCTGTGCCGATTGCTTTAGTCCTTATTTTCGTTCTACTCTATTTGACCTTTAATTCTTTGAAGCAGGCCCTGCTTATTTATACGGCTATTCCATTATCAGCGATTGGGGGGATATGGGCGCTGTATCTCCGTGACATGCCTTTCAGCATTTCAGCGGGTGTGGGTTTTATTGCCCTCTTTGGAGTCGCTGTTTTGAATGGAATTGTATTGATCGCTTATTTCAATCGATTGAAAAAAGAACAGGATATGCTCATCACCGACAGAATCATGTTGGGTACAAAGGTTCGCCTGCGGCCAGTCCTCATGACGGCGGCCGTAGCCTCATTAGGGTTTCTCCCGATGGCTATTTCCTCCTCAGCAGGGGCCGAGGTCCAGCAGCCACTGGCCACTGTTGTAATTGGAGGTTTGTTAACGGCTACCTTCCTCACCCTTATTGTCCTTCCTATCCTTTACTACTATTCGGAAAAAGATTGGCGTTTGAAACTGAAAGGGACGGCAAGTTTGGTCGGGTTCTTACTGATCAGTATAGGATTAGGTGCTCAAACGCAGGAAATCAGCTTGGACCTGGCTCAGCAAAGAGCAGTAATGGTTTACCCTAGCTTAGAAGCGGGACGCTTAACAGTGCAACAAGGCCAGCAACTCAGTACCCTGCCGGCTTCTCACCCGAAAGCCAACCTATTCATTAGCGGTGAAGAGTTTGATTTTGGTGAAAATCAAGGGATTCAGAGCCTGGCCATTCAACAGAACTTCAACCTGCCAAAAACAACGAAGGTCTTACGGCAATTCTACAGTGCCCAAACCCAAGTAGCACAAGCTCAATTGGCCTTGACTGAACGGGAAATTAATGGGGCAGTAGCCATGGCTTATTTTGACCTGCTCTACTACCAAGAAAAGCAGGCTATCATACAAAGGCAGGCTACTTTATACCAGGATTTCGAGCAACTTAGTCAACAACTGCTAACCGCCGGTGAAACGGGAAAAATACCGCTCCTCACGGCACAAAGTAAACGGCAGGCAACAGACCTGAGTATTCAACAAGCAGCGGCAGACTATCAGATCATGCTTCGGCAATTCAACCGTTGGATGTTATCTGATACCCTTTTCGCACCGAGTGAAAAGACTTTACCGGCTCCAGCAGAAGCAACAGGTATTGACATCGATCAGCACCCGCAATTGCAGATACTTCGGCAACGAGAACAGCTAGCCGCCGCACAAGTGGCCGTTATCAAGAGCCAAAACAATCTGCAATTGAACACCGGTTTTCGTGTACAAACGGTCAATGGCCAATTTCCATTTTATGGTTTCCAATTCGGAGTCAACCTCCCTTTGTTCACCAAGGCAACTCAGCGCAAGGCAGAGGCAGCTACGCTGAACATGGCGATCAACAAAGCTCAATCCGAAGCTACTCGCATTCAATTGGAGAATAACTATCAACAGCTTAGCTTACAAATGAAACGGCAGCTAGAAACCATGCAAACCCTACAAGATATTTTGATCCCACAGGCGAGTGAGCAGCAACAAATATTGCTAGAAGCTTTCCAACAAGGAGAAGCCACTTACTTTGAATATGTACAGCGAATAGAGTTACTGATACAATATCGCTTTCAGTACCTAGATGCATTATACAAATATCATTTTGCTAACAATCAGCTACAGTACCTGCTAGTTGATTAACGATAGACCAATAAATATAAATCCTAAGCTGAGTCATCATAAAATACTCAGTGCATTCTATAAATTCAATGTCATGAAAAAATATTCCATCATCATAAGTTTTCTCTTATTGCTATTTACGGCCTGCAATGTCTTCAATAATGACCATGCTCATGAAGACGATGGGCACGCACATGGGACAGACACACACGCACATGAAGGCGAAGAGGATCATGAAGAGGAAGAAGGTGAAGTCTCACTCACTTCCACTCAGATAAAGAAAGTGAATTTGCGTTTTGGACAAATCGAGGCCAAAAACCTGAAAGCGACACTCAAAGTGAATGGTCAGATGGAGTTGCCTCCACAGAACCAGGCCAATGTTAGTGCACTGGCTCCCGGAAAAATCAACCGAATCTACGTCAAGCCAGGTCAGTATGTTAAAAAGGGAGCACCTTTGGCCAACCTACAAAATCCTGAATTTATAGAATGGCAACAAGCCTATTTGGAAACGAAAGGGGAAATGCTTTATCTCGACCAGGAGCTAGCTCGCCAAAAAGACTTGGTCCAAAAAGAGATCGCTGCTCAAAAGCAGCTGGATAAAATACAATCTGAGCATGCCATTGCCACGGCTCGCTTAAACGGTTTGGGCGCAAAGTTGAAAACCTTGGGCATCCCTGTACCCACTGACTTGACGGCTGAATTGACCGCCTTCAATCAGGTATACAGTCCGATAGCTGGCTATGTCCGCCAAATCAAGATCAATACGGGTACTTTCGTTTCTCCAGAACAGGAACTCTTTGAAATCGTTGATAATCATCACCTGCATCTCGATTTGACCGTATTTGAAAAAGACATTCCCTACATTACGGAAGGACAAAAACTACTATTTAGTTTGCAAAGCAATCCCAAAGAGGTAATGGAAGCTCGAGTATTTGCCATTGGAAAAGCATTGGACGAACAACTTCGAGCGATCAAAGTGCATGCAGAAATGGTCAATGATAAATCCAATCTTCTCCCAGGTATGTACGTAGAGGCGCGCATAATTCTCGACAACAAAGAAGTAGCTGCCTTGCCCGAAGAAGCCATCACTGTAGACCGAGGGCTATACTACATTTTTGTCATCGAAGAAACGCATGGTGATGAGGTTCATTTCAAGAAAATTCAAGTCTTGAGAGGGGCCGAGGATTTCGGCTATGTTGAAGTAGACCCACTCGAGCCCTTAGCTGGTGATACGCAGATCGTAACTAGTGGCGCTTATTTCCTAATGGCGCAATCTAAAAAAGGAGAAGAGGGAGCTGGAGGGCATCATCATTAGGGCGACGGAAAGTCACAGGTCGGCCGTGGAGGGGACTTGGGAGAGTCGAAAGTCCGTTGGTCAGCAAGAGCGCTCAGAGGCGGAGACGGGGCAGGTTCCGATCACCGACCGTGAACCAACGGCTAAATAAGCCATGCCCCCTCTTCAAAAAATTATCGGTTTTTCTCTATGGCAGTTCAAACGTTAGTCCATCTATTTTGGCGAGGCGGGCGATAATGCCCCAGCCAAAAAACGAATTCGCCACGCCGATCAGCAGTTCGTTTTCGCCTTTGCGTAACGGAACCTCAAAAGCTGTATTTTCTATTGAACAGCGGCCCTTCGGTGCTTTCATAATGGGACTATTGTAGTAGTTTTTATCTATGTGCAGTAAGCCTTGATTAATGATCACCCAGACCTCATCGCTAAAGCCCAAGTCCAAGCGTACCCGTTGATCTTGTTCGGCTTTTATCGTTGTTTTCAACCAGACTAATCTTCTTTGATTATTCTCTGCTTTACCATATGCACGTGTCAGGTTAACTAGGCCTAATCGTTCGGCTGTAATGGGCTCCCAGCTCGTCGTCTCATTCGGCAAGTCTTCGTTAATGATGTCTTTTCCGAAGGGAAACAATACCGGCTTCGTCACTTGCCATTTTCGTAAATACCGCACATCGTGCCGGGTTGGATCCGGATCCGCCATCGCCGAAAGGCCTTCCACTGCATTGGGTTTGATTTCGATATTGGCAAGAATAATATTCCCATTGAAACTCAAGCCTCCTTTCTGGACATTACCCAACATTTCGGGAATGGCGAGTGTGGGTTGATTCATGTTATTGACATAGACGAGCAGTTGTCGGCCGGATACAACTAGTTTTATATGATTCCATCCTGTTTGTTTAATATCGGCGGGGCCTTGGTATTCATACAGCATATCCCAAAGGTTCACGCCCTTTATGATGGGGGCATATTGTGCCGCATCTTCTCCCATGGGATTACCCGCGCGATAGGGGCGCAAATAGAAATACTCCGATTCATCGCCGCTCTCTCTTCTAAAGCTCATACCTACAAAAGGGCCTGCTATTAGTTCGAGGTCAAACTCGATGGTTCCATTTTCAAATAGGATATCCTTTGGGATCGTATATCCACTGTTTTCGAGCATTTTCATGGCGGGAACTCCTTTGTGGGTAATGAATTCAACTTTCCCCGCTTGAAACTCCCATTGCGATGCCTTCATCGGAATTTTTATAACTTCTGTATTATTTATCTGCCGAGTTTGGCCAATAAGACTTATACTTACTATCAAAGTGGAGAGGAGCACAAATACACTTTTCTTCATCATGGTTTATTTTTTTCGATAAACCTAGATCAATAGCTTAGCAAAATCAATATTTCATTTGTTCAATCCTGTTTAATCCTATTCAAACCAGGCAATAGGTTTAAAATGAATCACTTATGAAAAAAGACATCTTTTCTAAGCTGCAGCAACTTACCGCCCTTATCGAAGCTCAATTGGAATGGGGCAAGGCCGAAAGTTGGACCAACAAAGATTTTGAAACGCTTAGCGAACAGATTTTTGTCCAAACGGATAAGCAAATTAGCGTTACTACGCTGAAAAGGCTTTGGGGTCGCGCCAAATTAATTGCCAACCCCAGCATTCCCACCCTCGATATCTTAGCCGAATTTGCCGGCTTTGAGGGTTGGCGTTCATTTTTGAAACAGCTAAACGCCAAATCGGCCAGGCCTTCCAGCAAAAAAACCAACACGACTGTTTCTATGTGGGGAATGTTTGGGCTGCTAGTCGTCATTGTTGGTACAGTAGGAACGCTATTATTACAACAGGATAAGCCACAAAAAGAAAGTACTCCTCCTCTCTCGGACAGTGCTAAAGATGCGATTACTTTTGATTTCGAAAAAGTAACGGTGGGTTATCCCAATACCGTTATCTTTAGGTATGATGTCGGCGACATCCCTTTTGATAGCATAGCCATTCAGCAATCATGGGATAAGGGGAAGCGCATCAAATTGGATCAAGCTAAGGGGCTAGCTACTACCACCTATTATTATCCAGGATACTATGCTACGAAGCTAATTGTCAATAATGAAGTGATTCAGGAAAAAGACCTGTATATCCCGACCGATGGGTGGCAATCCTTCGTTGGCGGCAATCTACCTCAACTTATTTATGTCAAACCCGATCAATTGATACAGGATACGAGTATATATATTCATAGCGATGTTTTAGCAGAGATGGATCGCCATAGTCCGACTCACTTATGGCTATCTAATTTATTGCCTGCGCCTTCTATCAATGGTGATCATTTTGATATAGAAACAAACTTTCGGCTGGTTCAACCCACAGAGAAAAGTATCTGCCAAAACATGTGGGTAGTGATTACTGGAGCCAAAGAAGTACTACGTTTTCAGTTGAGCACCCCTGGATGCGTGGGAGATTTAATGTTCTTTTTGAGTATGGATATGATTTCGGGCAAAAATCATGACTTGTCAGCCTTCGGTGTACAAGCTAATGCCTGGACTAACTTCAAAGTTAAAAATCGACACAACCAGCTCTTTGTATCTATCAATGATGAACCTGTTTTCGCTCATGAATTACCAGATGGCATCGGTTCTGTTGGCGGTATACAGTTTATTTTTGAAGGGTTGGGCGAAGTTGATGTGTTGAAGATGGTGGATAAAGATGAAGCGATCGATCTCATTCAGTAAAAGCTGAAGCCGAGGTCGATTTTCTTCTAAAAGACAAGTATAAAATACTAGCCAACACGACTAAGCTAAGACTCACCAAAAGAGGTAAAACATACATATTTGTAGCTGTCAGTTGTAGGGCTAGGAGCAAGGCACCGATAGAGATTACTCCCGCCGCTACACCATAAGCCATTTCATCATAAAACCAGGCGTAGGGAAACAGATGTGCTCCAGTAATAATAGCATAGGTCATGATAAAATAATCTGGCATTTTAAGGAGTACAAACACCAAGAAGGGGAAATAAAACAATTGGGCGAAGTTCAGCCACAAGCCCAAGGGAGAAATGGGATTAGTAGGATTTTTCCACTCCGTACGGAATACTTTTGATAATAGAAAGGCTAATGGAAGGAGAATTCCACTCACCATAAAGGTGAAAACACTCTTATTGTAGGACGAATAGGAAAGCGTCCAAATTAAGCTGATCAACACCCAGACTATGCTAGCAGCTACGATAAAGTCTATCCCATTTTTAGCCTTTAGAGAAAGGTCTACTTTTAGTTTATCTAAGTGATCCTTATCCATAACCTTTTTTTATGGCAGGAAGATAGTCAATCTAACTAGCGTTCAAAGGGTTAAATGAGTACCCGGTATTATTTGTCGAACTTAGTCTTACGTCTGCGTTCTTGCATTCGATCATAATGCCCACCAAAGCTACCCCGGTTTGTATTAAGGAATAGGTTTAGAAAAGCCTTGAAAAGTTGCTTCCAATAGGGCTCTCGCGGCGTTTTTCCAAATTCTCTCATGGGTTCAGGAGTTGAGGGTTCAATGGATAAAATACTTCTTAACAACAATTAGTTCCCCAAATGATGATCTTAACATCTAAATGAGTAATTGGAGGGAGAGGGGTGAAGGAAGTATTCTTTTTCTTCCTCCTCTAGAATGCCGCTTAATTCTATTTCTACTATTTTCAAGAAACGCTTTTTAAGGATTGATAATGGGTTAAGAACAATCAATACCGTACTTCGCTCAAGCTATTCCTTTCCTTTTCTCAGGATATATATAATGAAATTGGGTACTCGGTCTTCATCCTCAATATCTGGGTATTGCTGCATTTGCTCAGCAGTTGGGCGGGGCTCAACGAGTTTTTCTAACCTAAACCCAGCCTTTAAAAACGCATTCATATAAGTAGCTAAAGTCCGATGAAAGTTAGTAAAATCAACATCTAGCATTTTCCAACTCCTTTGCCCTTCTTCAAAGTAGTGATCTACAATGGCGTGTTCCTTTCTTCCATTGGCATCTTTCTTCCACCCACCGACTGCTGAGCGCATGGGATGTAGATTGGCCACGATAAAACGTCCATTTTTTTTCAAGATGCGATGAGCCGCTTCATTATTTCGCTCAAACTGTGGAAGATCACATTGGTTTAAATAAGAAACGACTAGATCTAAACTTCCCGTTCCGATATCGCTCAAATCTTCTGCATCCCCTACCCTATAACTAAGGCCATCCATTGGTAATTTTTGAGCGGCATCGATCAAGGGCTCACATAAATCTACTCCTATCACCTCTGCTGCTCCCCGCTCAGCTAATAATCGGCAAAAACGTCCCTCTCCACAGCCACTATCCAGAATGCTCAAGCCATCTACCTCTCCGCAAGCTGCCAGCATATATTCATCCAACAGTCCCTCCCTGTGCGCATCTCCCTGATGGCGTGTTCGATCAATCCAAGCAGGTGCAAGGGCTTCCCATTCTGACTTGAGTTTTCCTTTTGTTATTTTATTCATGCTTTGATAATTGGTGACGTAATTGAGCTAAGACGCCAATTGCAGGTGCTGTTGTGTCTCAATGGAACTAGGCGTATATATGCCTTCTTCCATCACCTGTAAGCGATCTAGTTGCTTGGTTTCCACTGATTTTCCTTGTTCTAGTACAAAATCGGTGATATCTTCTATTGAGAGAACCCATTCCATCGCAAATTTCCGCTGGATTTCTCCCCTCATCCCCAATTGAATCGCACGGCGCTCCAGTTTGGTACCATATGGATGATGATCAGGATCCCACTGCAATCTTACATTGGATGCATTAATAGCTGCTTGCCAATCTTCACGGCTTTTATATACCTCAGGTTTAAAAGAAGAATGAACAGCTTCTCCTAAAATTTTATCAAAATCCGTTTTCAATAACTCGATAGCTAATACCCGTTTCTGGTTCTCTTTTTTGGCCCAACCACAACGGTACATCATCCATAGGAAGTTGGGTTTGATCCAAGTCATCCGATTGAAACTGTAATGCTCACCACCGAATTGTTGGTGTGCTACCGCATAAGAAGAAATTCGAGGATTGAATGCTTGATAGACAAAAATGGTATCTAGGGTCTGTTGGGCAAGAATATGTTGGCCGGTTTGTGGGAGCGCTTTTTCGTAAGCTGAATAGGGGATAGTTTTTAGGTTCATGGAATTCATCGCTAATTATTTTTTTCATCATCAACACTAACAGACTTTGTTTAGTTCCTAAACTATCTTTTATTATGGCCCAATTATTTGTTGGTTTCGATGGAGGATTTTGTGTGCAAATGTCTTTGCTTAAAAGCCAAAGGATTTTCCTGGGTTATTTTTTTAAACGTCCGGTTGAAATAAGAGAGACTTTCAAAGCCACAGGCATAACAAGTTTCGCTGACATTCTTACCCGACAATAAGAGTCGCTTAGCTTGGCTGATCCGATATTGATTCAAAAAACCGACAAACGTATTTCCTGTCGTTTTTTTGAAATACCGACAAAAAGCAGCTTTACTTAGGTTACATAGTGCCGCGACTTCATTCACTACTATTTTGCGTTGATAGTGCTGGTCGATAAAAGCATAGATTCCTCGCAACCTCTCTTGTTCTTTTGCATTGTACTGGTTAACATAAGGTGAATCATGAAGTAATACTACCTCATCACTTTGAGCCAATACCTGAAATAGGGCAATCGCTTCTGAAAACTGCTGAAATGGATTCAAAAGGTGAAATTGTTTGAGCCGCTCTCCTACCCTTTGTTTGGTCATACCAGTAAAAGCGATACCGTATTGGGATTTTTCAAATAGCTGAGAAATAGCCGATAATTCAGGTACTATACTGAAGATATGCTGTATAAAAGAGGGCTGCATTTGTAGCACCACTTTTTCATAATCACTTTGCACACCATAATCAAAATTGAGGTGCGGGATATTAGAACCTATCAGGACCAAATCGCTCTGCTCATAACGAGAAGTATGATCTCCTACATGCCGCGTCCCATTGGCCCCATCGATATATACCAATTCATATTCGGGATGGAAATGCCAATAGAACAAGTGATTCAATCTAGGATTGTGCAGTAATCTAAAAGAGCTGTTCGCGTCTGGCCGTATTAACTCCAATTGTGTTTTCACCGTAACAAGATATCAATATAATTCAAAAAGCGAGCAATATAAGACGGACACAGTGGGCTTTAAGCCTCGTATATTTGTACTATCTTATCAAATAAAATAATACGAAATGAAAAACACCCAACCTACCATGGCCACGACAATGATCCCCAATAATGCCCACAAGGATATCCCGGGCAATCCCTCCACCGCTACCAGTAGCAAGGTCAAATTGAATGATCGCTCAAATGGACAAGCCTTGCGCGTCCTTACTGAAGAACAATGGTCCTTTTGGCGCCACAATGGATATATCGTCATTAAAAACGTAGTGCCTAGAGAACAAGCATTGGCTACTGCTGATTTCTTGTGGGAATTTGAAGAGAAAGATCCAAACAATCCCGAAAGCTGGTATACTGCTCCTCGCGCTGAAATGAAGATGAAAGAACTGGCCGGTACCGGCATGGTGGAAGTATACAACAACCAACATTTATGGAATAACCGCCAAATGCAAAGGGTATATGATATATTCGTTGACATTTGGGGAACCGAAAAATTATGGGTAACCATAGACCGAGCCAATCTAAATTTCCCGATGCGCCCCGGACATGAATACAAGGGATTTATTCACTGGGACTACGATCCTGAGACTAAACCTCAAAATGTACAAGGCGTACTGGCCTTATCTGACCAAACCGATGAAAACATGGGGGGATTTCAATGTATTCCTGAATTATTCAGAACCTATGACACTTGGAAATTGACCCAACCGGAAGATCGCAATCGTTTCCAACCCGATACGACAGGCCTCGAGGATGAAATTGTCAAAGTAAAGATGGAAGCTGGAGATTTGTTAATTTTCAATAGCTGCCAACCTCATGGCATACGTGCTAATCGATCCAAGGATAAAGTCCGGATTGCTCAATACCTTTCTATGATGCCCGCAGAGGAAGACAACGCAGCTTTACGAGAGTGGCGAGTCAATTCCTGGAAAAACCGGATTGCTCCAGAAGGATATGCCTTTCCTGGTGATCCTCGAAATTGGGAACAAACAAAATACGAGCCAGCTCAATTGAGTGAGCTAGGTGAAAAATTATTAGGCCTCCGAAACTGGTAGTACCGTAATTATGGATTTACAACTTAAAGGAAAAACAGCATTCGTCTCGGGCTCAACGGCAGGGATAGGCTTTGCCATCGCCAAAGTACTCCTAGCAGAAGGGGCCATTGTGACCATCAATGGTCGTCGAGAAGCCGGCGTAGCAAAAGCCTTACAGCAACTTAGGGCAGCGGTACCCAAGGCCCAGGTAACGGGTATGGCTGCCGACCTCTCCCAACCCAGCCAAATCCAAAAACTGGGGGCTCAATTACCAGCAGTAGATATATTGATCAATAATGTTGGTATCTATACCTCCACTTCTTTCTTTGAAATGGAAGATGCCGAGTGGTATCAGCAGTTTGAGGTCAATGTGATGAGTGGCGTAAGACTATCTCGGCACTACCTCCCCAAAATGTTAGCCAATAACTGGGGAAGAGTCCTATTCATTTCTAGTGAATGTGCCACGCTTGTTCCTGCTGACTTGATTGCCTATAGCATGACTAAGGCGGCGCTTTTATCCGTTTCTCGAGGCCTAGCACAATTGACAAAAGGAACAGCGGTCACCGTGAATACGGCAATACCAGGCTCCACTTTATCCGAAGGTGCGGAACAATTCCTAGCCGACATGGCCCAGAAAGAAAATAAAACGCCAGAAGCAGTTGAAGCAGATTTTTTCTCTACGGTGAGGACTTCTTCGCTGCTCCAGCGGTTTGCTAGCGTGGAGGAAGTGGCCAATACGGTGTGCTACTTGGTGAGTCCTTTATCAGCTGCGACTAATGGGGCTGCTATTAAGGTAGATGGGGGGAGTATGGGAGGTATTTTGTGAGCAGCGGTTTGGTCGGAGACCAAGGGACTTAGAACGGGGCGGGTGCCGGTTGGAAACCGGAGTCAGGGACGGGACAGGTGCCGGTAAGAAACCGAGCACCAACGGCGAAACTGGGCACCAACAGGCCAGCGCTTTTCATTTTGATTTTGATTTTGATTTACATTCTAATTTTGATTCAACAACTGCCATTCGTCAACAATTTCCTGATTACGGATAGCTAATAAGTTGCCAAACTGTAAGAACACAAATTCACTCTGTTGCGGGCGAAGAAAAACGAAGTCATCTACGGCGAGGTCGCTCCCGAGGGGCGCATTCAACATACTTTGATTGGTCGAAACGCCAAAGAGCTTGTTGTCTCGCAACCCGGGTGGGTAATGATAATCGGCCTTCCAATATCCTCCATAAATGAAATAAGATTGCTGGTGGGCTGCATCTATCCAGTTGAGCACGCCCTTCAGGGGTTCGATAGCAGGGATAGTGGTGCCTTGAAATTTCTTCAGGACTGGGGTTGAGATATAGCAGGCTGGCGCATAGGCGGCTAGGGTTGGGATATCGAAGGTAGTGGGTTTGACTAAACAAGAGCCCGCTGAAATATCATTGAGGGGAGAGCGGGAGGAATGGTGCAGGGGCAAGGTCGGGCTTCCAGCACCGTTGAAGGTCAGATCGGGCCGCCAAAGCTGTGGAAATTCCGCTCTAATGAGTGCTTTGCCATCCTCATACTTAGCACAAGCGAGTTCGAAAGCTTTTTGCTGGGATCGGATAAGTTTGGGTAGTTTTACGACATGGGGATCATAGCCCATTAGTCCACTAAATTCGAGAAAATCGGGATGCGCTTCTATCCTCCCAAGCATCGATTTCAAGCTATCCAAAGTGGGAATACCTCCACGGTGTAGACCTATATCTATTTCAAGGTTGATTCGTAACTTTTGAGACAAATGCTTTGCTAGTTGTAAGTATTGTTCTAGGCGCGCATCGGTATCCACCAACCATTGAATTTGTCGAAAGGGATCAAAGTTATTTTTATTAGCAGACAGTGTTTGGTAAAAATAGGTTGCCGTTTGAATGGGCATTGGTTTGCCCAACAAGATATCATATTCCGCATCCGCACTAGCAGCTATATCTGACAAAAAAGGCTGGTGAAAAACCATGAGGCGTTTCGTCTGCATTTTGGCCATGATATAATCGAGGAGCGCAGGACAAGGCAGCGATTTTACCACAATCCGAAAATCAACCTCGGCTTTTAGCATCCCTTGCAGCACCTCCAAATTGCGATCTAAGGCATCCAAATCAATAAGTAATCGTGGAATGGCTTGTTTATACTTTTTCAGGCTTGCATTTAAGCGCTGAAAGTAGAGCGATGTTTTTTCCTCTGGCATGATAGGTAACTTCTTGGATGACAACTAGGCCAAGCCGAGTAAGGTCTTCAAATAAGGGTTGAGAAATAGTTGAGTAGGGTCGTGCGCTGCACGGTGCTGAAGGAAGGTCTCAAATTGGGGATACAATTGTGTTATATCGTCCGTCGTTAATGTGTTCATTTTTCTCCAATGTGGCCGCCCCCCATGCGCCCGAAAAATAGTTTCTAAAGCTTTAAAGAAGGGCAATGGATCTTTCTTGCTGTAGGCATGGCAGGCGATGTAGGCGGAGTCTCTACCATAAGCGGGACTCATATGAATATCATCTCCTTTTACCACTCTATTTTCAATAGGAAAGTGGATATTGAAACGCTTTGAGTTGACCAGGCGAACTACTTCTTTGAGCACCTCTTCATGGGCCTCTATTGGGATATTATATTCCATTTCATTAAACTTTACCAACCGTTGGGTGGCATACACTTTATGGCTGTGGTACACCTTCTTGACATTCGCAATAGAAGCGGCTGAGATTTTAGCTACATTTTCATTTTGAGAAGGAAAAGCATGAGCGAATTCACAGAGCACTTTATAGGCATAGTTTTCCAGCACATACTCTGTGAAGTAATTGAAAAAGGAGTTCTTATCTGCTTCATTGGTTACGATATTGGAGCTTTTAGTCCAAGTCGATTGAGTATAGGGAAACCAATAAAATTCAAAATTACGATTGTCTTCACATCGTTGTCTAAAACTAGATAATACAGCCTCCAAGGGCTCTTTTCTATTTTGCAGTGCTAATTTGTAAGCAGGCACACATTGTAGCGTGATTTCCGTAATAATCCCGAGTGTCCCTAAAGACAGCTGCGCCGACTTGAAAAGGCTAGGGTTTTCAGTCTCCGAACAACTTACTATTTCTCCTAGCCCATTCACGAAGCGGATCGCCTTGACCTGTGTACTAATTGTACCAAATTCTAGTCCCGTCCCGTGAGTGCCTGTACTAATGGTTCCGGCAATAGACTGACGATCAATATCGCCCAGGTTTTCCATGGCCAAGCCCTGCTCAAATAATAAGTCCCCTAAAGTGAATAGTTTAGTGCCGGCCTTAACCGTCGCTTGCCTAGTCTCTTTATCCACTTTCACCAAGCCTTGGTACTGATCTAAGCTGATCAATATCTCATCCGTTTTACTCAAGGGGGTAAAAGAGTGTCCAGCCCCGATTATCCTGATCTTTTTCCCGTCCTGCATTGCTTTTTGAACACAAGCTTGAATCGCTTGCTCGCTTTCGGGATAAACCACTTCTTGCGGATTCCATTCAAGATACGTAGACCAATTTTTCATCTTATTGAGGGTATCGTTTGACAGCCTGTTTGGGCAACACCCTTTGGGCCTGGCTGACTACCAGGCAGGTTAAAAACGGGCTTTGACTAATGTATGATCAAGAAAAGCTAATTCTTCTTTCACACCCAATATACTAACCTTATAGCTAAGGTCAAATCGAGCCCCTTTCTCCGAATGAAAGGAGGCTTTGAGCTTGAGTTCTGTTTGGGTAAATGCACGGTCGTTTAAACCAGCTTGAATCAGGAAAGTCGCTACATATGCAGGCAGATATTGAAAGGTCGGTATCGTGGCAATTTTTGTTTCTGCTGGCGGAGGCGGCGTGGCAAAGCAGCCAAATAATAGGTTACCAAGGAGAAGGAGTATCAGGTCTTTATAGTTGAAGTTGTTTTAAAATGGAGGTTGAAGTTAGTTGTGAGCGCTTGGAAGTCAAGACGAAGCTCATTTTGAGAAGCGTACTTGGAAAGTACGGTTGGATAAATAGCTGAAGTATTGTATTCCAATGGCTTGCAAATGGATCATCTATCTATTTTAAAACAACTTCGTTATTCATTTTACCCATTTCTTACCATTGGCATCGAAGGCTCGACTAAAGAGGAACGCGGCAGGAGTAGGCCCATTTTGTGCTAATAATTCCAATTTTCCCGCTGCTTCCGCTACCGTCGGATGATGCCCTGCTTCGACCCACCACAGCACCATATGAGGTTGTTTCATTTTTTCAAACCATTGCTTTCCATTACGGATAAAATAGGTATGTACGGTTTGATAGGAAAATGCTTTTAGCGAAGCCAGGTCTTCCCAAACCGACATATTAACTAGAATTGAATCGTCCTCTAAAGGGGATTCTTGATTAGAAGAAGAGCCGCCTTCCTCATCTTTGAGCCGCCAGATAAATCCAGGGCTTTCCTCTGCTAGTTGATTGATAGGCCCCAAAAAATCTACAAATTCTTTCATCATCGGATCATCCAAGGGCGCTTTCATTTTAGCGATATTGACTTGCGCAAGCTGTTTTTGTTTCATCATCTTTTTGAGGGCAAAAAACGGGAAATATTCGTTTTTAAACACTGGAAGAACTCACTGCTTTTCTGTCACTTTCGGCTTTTTGCTTGAATTGACCGGGGGTGAGGCCCGTGTATCGTTTGAAATACTTCCAAAAGTAATTGGGATCCTCAAAACCCAAGTGGAAAGCTATTTCAGAAATACTAGAAGCAGAAAAGCTGAGCTGGCGCTTTGCTTCCAGCATTATTTTTTGACGAATGTGTTCGCTGGCACTAAGACCTGTGCTCGCCTTAATCGAATTATTCAAATGGCTCACACTAATATGGAGTTGGGTAGCGTAGTATTGGACATGCCTTTCTTGGAGATAATAACGATCGACCAATTGATTAAATTGGCGGCTCAGCGAAGTGGAATTTTGCTCATCGGGTTTGGTTTTGAGTAGCATTCGCTGCTTGTAGATGAGCAGAATATGAATCAATGCACGAATGATTTGCAAATACCCTTTCCTTTTGGCCAATGCCTCCCCTAGTATTTTCTCAAATATTAAATCAATTTCTCGGCCTTCTTCTTCTGTTGCTTCCGCCACCTCATAATAATTATCCCCCAATAGAACATCTCCGCCTAATTTATCTTCAGGTAGTAAAAATGCAGGCGAAAAATGCAAGATATATCCTCCCAAGTCTAATTCACTTTTACAATCGTGAACGATCCCCGGACTAAGTGCAAAAAGCAAATTGGGTCGCATTTGATACGACTGCAAGTCTATATTATGGACACCCTTCCCTTTATTTGTCCAGACAAACTGGTAGAGGTTCGGATGGCGATGAGGGTGGTGATAAGTACCTGTCTGATCAATGAAGGTTTCAATCCGTTGTATATTGAAGGAAAGGGCCAGGGATTTGGCTTCTTGTTGTCCGTAGAGTCTATAGAGCGGAATGGCGCTATGGGTTTGCATATTTTATGTTGACTTTAAATCGTATTTTCCAAAGTTATGGTCGGCCGAAAGTATTTTGATCTCGACTCCAATGATCATTGATATTCCTACGGAACCAAGCTCGTTTCCTTCCATTCTCCCAGGTCAGTCTTGGCATAGGCACTCCGACGATGCCCTTCCCTCCCTAGCTGCAAAATATCAAGTTTTATGGGTTGAATTTTAATGGCTAAAAAGTATACCTCATCACCAAATAACAGCTTAGCCTCGTCCGACACGGTACTGCCAGGTGCTTGTAAGGTCGTATAATCTTTTAGCGAAGAGGTTTGCTTCACCTCATTCAATAATCGATCAAAATCGCCATGCGCTTGATCGACTAGTTCTGCCAAGCCACTCATTCTGATTTGTAGCTTTTTCTCCGGGTGATAAAACAGTGCAGATACTTTTGGATTCTTTTTGAGTTGTTGAACCTTAGGACTTCTCGCATCGGTAAAAAAGGTGAGTGTCAGGTCTAGATTCACTTTTCGACTGACGACTGTTCTCACCTCAGGGAATTCACCTAGGGTCGCAAAATAAAAATAGCGAAAAGGGTGTTTTCGATCAGCATTGCTACGTCGTAGTTCTGCTTTGGCTAGGGTTAGAAGTTCCATGTAATAACTATTTAAAAGAAGCCACCATGCCCTTCACTCCTTTAATGGTCTTATTCTCCATCGCCTTCCATAGTATATCTCTGGTTTGCTTGCGGGCTTTTCCTTTTTCAGTTGTAGGCTGCTGAGCATGCGTTTCATCAAAAGGGACGGCTAAGGGGCTGGGGCCATATAAATAGACATTATCTAGGAAAACCAGACAAGCATCCGTCGCCCGACAAGCCTCAATAACATGCTGCATCAAAATCGGCCAATCGCGCCGCCACACTTTTGATTCGTAGGCTAAGCCCACGCATAAATACACATAAGATGAGCCGTCAATAGCCGCTTTTGCCTCATTGATTTGCAATAAATCCGCTTGTACGACAGCTATATCCGACCGCTTCAGTGATCGACCTACGCCTCTCACTGATAGCCCCTTTGTTTGCAATTCCGCAATCACCGCTTGTCCAACAGCACCAGCTGCGCCTAGCACGGTATGTATTTGATCGTTTTTCATTCCTATTTTCTCTTCAAGTTCTACCCTTGAAAATAGGAAATTTAATACGATCTCGTACTTTTGTCCTAAGTAATAGACTTTATGTACACAAATTTGATGATCTTATTATTTAAACCATCCTTAACCACCTAACCAGGAAAATTCGCCACTCGTTTGTACATGGCGAGTTATAAATAGCAGCAACCACCTATGCATTTTATTGATTTTACCACCATCGTGAAGTACGCCTGGATGGCTTATGATTCCAGCCGAGAAATTAAGTCTATTTCGGACATTAGTGCCAAAGTATCGACCAACCATGTCTATAAGGTTGTCTTTACCAATGACTCATTTGTGATCGCCAAACTGTCCTATTTTGGTCGTTATGAACATTTCGTGGAAGACCATACGATTATCAATGTTTTGGCGAATAATCTTCCGGATCCTTTTGAGAATTTCTTGGCTCGATCACTCATTCGAGGAAATGAGCTTTTTGTCCACCGTTTCAAAAATGATTTAATTGATGCTTGGGTTGTTTTTTACAAGCCTGTTAAAATTAATAAACAGCTTCCTCGTCGACTAGACGAAAAGCAAATTGCGGTATTAGGAGGGCAGATGGCCTTGTTCCACAAAGCTTGCCTCCAGGTTAAGAACACATTACCTCCTGTCTCTAAGACCCTCCACTCAGACCTCGAACATTTGCTAGAAATACTAGCTTCTGACTTTGGAAAATTTGAGCACCGGTCTTATGGTGACGAGATCAAAAAGCAGTGCAATCTATTTTTTGAAAACACGGCAAAAATCGATGCCGGATCATTAGAGCGTATACCCATTTTTGTGGACTGGAATATTGGTAATTTTTCGGTGACCCGTAGTACAAAACTCTATTCTCGCTGGGATTATGACTGGTTTAGAATGGCTTCGCGGGTCATGGATTTTTACTTTTTAAGTAGAGTGGTTTCTGATGTGGGCGATCGTACAGTATTCACTTACAATATAGGGCCAATGATGGAAGATCGGTTTATTTTATTCTTAAAAGCCTATCATAAAGTTAACCCTTTATCCACTACAGAGATTTACTTCCTCAAAGAAGTCTATCGCTTTTTCATATTGAATTATGTCATTAAAGATGGCCGATATTTCTTTCATGAAATATATGCCACCAAATTACAACAGGAAGCCTATCAAAGTTATTTCCCATCGATCGATCGAGAATTTGATGCAGAAAAGCTTATACGCGCCCTGGATTTATAAAGATGTTGTTTTAAAATCGAACGAATGAAGATCAAATCTTTTGCAGAAGTAGCTACGCGGTACAAAGCTATATTTTTCGACTCCTTTGGTGTACTTAAACACTATAATGGACTCATACCAGGGGCCGGCAACACTATAGAATTTCTAAAGACCCATGATATCGAATTCTTGGTATTAACGAATGTAGCCTCTCGTAGTCCGCTGCAAATGGCCAATGGCTTTTCTAAAATGGGTTTAGTGGATATTACTGCTGATCGAATTATTTCATCGGGCATGATGGCACAGGATTATTTGAGATATAAAGTCAAGAATGGGAGAGCCGTCTATATAGGAACAGAAAACTCAGCACACTACATCGAAGAAACAGGCCTTCATACGGTATCTATCAAAGATTTAGACCTCAATGAACTGGATGATATCAATGCGCTCGTTTTCTTGGATGATGAAGGGTATGACTGGCGATTGGCCATCAATAAGAGCATCAATCTACTACGGAAAAAGAATATCCCAGTCATTGTAGCTAATACTGATGAAGCCTACCCAGTAGCCGAAGGCGAAATTGCGGTAGCCATCGGTGGTTTGGCAGAAATGATTGAGAAAATAGTCAGCAAAAACTTCATTCATTTTGGCAAACCCGATGGGCAAATGTTTATCTATGCCTACCAGGAAATGTTGAAACGTCGAGACCTGAATAAGAATGATATTTTAATGGTAGGTGATACCTTGTATACCGATATCATTGGCGGCAATA
>Ga0070726_10000835_pt1 | contig 34492 bp, 25 predicted proteins | sample tdAd471_FD_67275 | JGI IMG/M metagenome (GOLD analysis project Ga0070726, IMG submission 67275) | Marine sediment microbial communities from the Atlantic coast under amendment with organic carbon and nitrate - tdAd47.1 | ecosystem: Environmental > Aquatic > Marine > Coastal > Sediment | place...
TCAGGATGGCGACCATGTGGGCCGCTGACCTGCCACCCTATATTCCCTTTTTCGCGGCGGCGCTGGTGATGGCGCTGGCCCGGAGCCACGCCCTGCGCGCGGCGGTTGGCGTGCTGGTGCCGGTATTAGGTGGTCTGCACCTCTGGTTCGATGTCGCGCCGGGATTGACCACCTATCGCACGCTGTTCGACATGCAGTTGATGCCATTTCGTACCGATCAGCTCAGTCTGCTGTTCGGTTACCTGTTCCACATTGCGGCCTTTATCGGCATGCTCTACGCCCTGCACGTGCGCGACCGCGTACAGCAGGTCGCCGCCATGCTCTACGCGGGCAGCGCCCTGGGCGCTGTGTTTGCCGGTGACCTGCTCACCCTGTTCCTGTTCTGGGAAGGGCTGGCGCTAACCTCCGTGTTCCTGATCTGGGCCAGGCGCAGTCAGACCTCGTTTAAAACCGGTCAGCGCTACCTGATTATCCAGGTGCTCTCCGGGGTACTCCTGCTGGCCGGTAGCCTGATGATTTATCGTGATACCGGATCGTTGGCTTTCAATCATATCGGTCTGGATGGCGTCGGTTCCTGGCTGATTCTGATTGCCTTTGGCATCAAGGCCGGTTTTCCCGGTCTGCACACCTGGCTCACCGATAGCTACCCGGAAGGCACCCCTACCGGCACGGTTTTCTTATCGGCATTTACCACCAAGGTATCGGTCTACGCCATGGCCCGCAGTTTTCCCGGCACTGAATTGCTCATTTACGTGGGCGCGACCATGGCCTGTTTTCCAATTTTCTTTGCGGTCATCGAAAATGACCTGCGCCGGGTGCTCGCCTACAGCATGATCAACCAGATCGGATTTATGGTCTGCGGCATCGGTATTGGCACGGAACTGGCCCTCAACGGTGCGGTTGCTCACGCCTTTAATGACGTAATTTTTAAAGGCCTGCTGTTTATGTCCATGGGCGCCGTGCTGCAGATGACCGGCAAAATCAATGGATCGGATTTAGGCCATCTTTATAAAACCATGCCCAAAACCACGCTGCTCTGTATTGTCGGTGCCGCATCAATCTCGGCCTTTCCGCTGTTCAGCGGATTTGTCAGTAAATCCATGGTGATGGCCGCACTACTGGAAACCCACCACGAGTGGGTCTGGCTGGCCATGCTGTTCGCCGCTGCCGGGGTGTTTCATCACGCCGGCATCAAAATCCCTTATTTCGCCTTTTTTGCCCACGATTCCGGTATCCGAACCCAGGACCCACCCTGGAATATGTTGCTGGCGATGACCTTTTCCGCTGTCCTCTGTGTCTTTATTGGTAGCTACCCGGCAGTGCTCTATGGCTTGCTCCCTTACGATACCGGCTACTCACCCTACGATGCCACCCATGTGCTAACCCAGACTCAGCTCCTGTTTTTCTCCGCCGGCGCGTTTGTCTGGCTGCAGATGAAGGGGCTCTATCCGCCGGAGCTACCCTCGGTCAACCTGGACGTGGAGTGGTTCTACCGGAAAGCAGCACCGGCCGCCCTGGGGTTTGCGTCATCCATTGGCAAACCCCTGCAGTTTGCCTGGCGTTTTATCGTGAGCGGTCTGATCGATAAAATAAGCGACTGGCTCAACAGCCATCACGGCATGGAAGGCACCCTCGCCCGTACCTGGCCAATTGGCAGCATGGTCCTCTGGGTCTCGATCATGCTCGCGGCCTATTTACTGTTGGGGTATTTATAGTCCCGGGTAGCGGAAAGTTTCAATTTTCACTGAGCACAACGATGACCAGACCGGGACCAACCACCATGAATCGCGACGATGTGGAGCTGCTCGAACACGATACCGTGTTCCAGGGCTACTACCGCATGGATCGTTACCAGCTGCGCCACCGCAAATACGACGGCCAGTGGAGTCGACCCATCACCCGCGAAGTACTCGAACGTGGCCATGCCGCCGCAGTCCTGCCCTACGATCCCGACACCGACCGTGTCGTGCTGATAGAGCAGTTTCGTACCGGAGCATTTGCCCATGGCACGGTTGATAAAAACGCCGAACCCTGGCAAATCGAAATTGTTGCCGGCATTATCGACGCTGGCGAAAGCGGAGAGTCTGTCGCTCGTCGTGAGGCCGTCGAAGAAGCCGGTTGCCACATCATGGGTGAGCTACTGCCAGTGATGAACTACTACATGAGTCCTGGCGCAGTCAGCGAATACATGGAGGTCTATTGCGGCCGATGCGACAGCACCCAGATCGGCGGTACTCACGGCCTGGATGAAGAGGATGAGGATATCCGTGTACTGGTCATCTCCTTCCAGCAGGCAATCGCACTGATGAATGCCGGGAAGATTCGCAATAGTCCGGCGATTATTGCGCTGCAGTGGTTACAACTACACCACGCCAAAACAAGAAAGCAATTTTTCAAGCAGACCTCCTAGCCAGTGGGTCTGGAAAACATCAACACCCTGCTGTTTGACCTGGACGGCACGCTGGTCGACAGCGTTCCAGATCTGGCAGCATCAGTAAACATTGCCCTGCAACGGGTTAATCAGCCGCTATGTAGCGAGTCAGAAGTTAGAAAATGGGTCGGCAACGGCGTTGATCGCCTACTCCACCGGGCATTGACCCGACAGCACGATGGCTGTGCAGAGCCCGCCCTGCACCAAAGAGCAAAATTGGAGTTTGAGCGCTGGTACGGAGCCCATTTCGCCGACCAGAGCCAGCTCTATGAAAATGTCGCTGAAGTGCTCTCAGCACTGAATAGACGTGGGTTTAAACTCGGCTGTGTTACCAATAAACCGGAGCAGTTCACCCGGCCAATACTGAAAAAATTCGGCATCGACCGTTTTTTCCAGAGTGTCGTTGGCGGCGACTCCACCCGCGCTCGCAAACCGGACCCCGTGCCTCTACTAACGGCCATGCAACAACTCGGCTCAACACCGGCGGAAACATTGATGATCGGCGACTCCGTCAACGACTTCGAAGCTGGGCAACGCGCCAACCTGGCCACAGTAATGGTCAGCTGGGGTTATCGTCAGGGCGTTGATCTGGCCGCCCTGGAGGCCGATGCCCTGATCGACCAGTTCTCATCACTTATCGAGCTATTGCCACGTAGCGTCAACCATTCCTAATCACAAATCCGGAACCGATTATTCATTACTGACCATTTTGCCAACGACCACTACGCGTCATCGTCCCCCAGCTGGGGTGACTACCGCGCACCCACTGCAAAATACCAATGAGACGATAATAGGTGTGCAGGGGATGATAAATAAAAGGTTCCAGTATGATAATACCCAGCAAGATCGCAGTTTCTCGCGCTTCGACAACGTTACCGGGGGTGAGTGAATTGAGCATCAACGAGGTCGTCGACAACATCATGCTCATCGCCAGGGCAAAAGCCCCCAGCATCAGCAGTGCCATCGGCTCCAGCTGTCCGGTTGCCAACAGATAGCCAATAATGAACAAGCCGACCAACTCGACAATGGGGCTCAGGGCCTCGACCACCAGGAAAAACGGCATCGCTATCCAGCCAATAGCCGGTGTTCTCAGGGAAAAAAAGAACCGCCGGTGAGCCCAGAGGCACTCCATTAGCCCGCGTTGCCAGCGCGCCCGTTGATTCTTAAACACCGAGAGCGTTTCTGGCACCTCTGTCCAGCAGGTTGTTTCCGGCACAAAGGCAATCTTATAAGCGCCCCTGTGGGCACTCTTTTGCTTACCCATCACCTTGTGTAGCCGCAACACCAGGTCCATATCCTCACCGAGAAAATTCTTGTCGAACCCACCGGCAGCGACCGCAAGATCAGTGCGAAAAATCCCATAACCGCCGGAAATAATTAATACAGCATCCAGCTGGCCCCAACCGATGCGACCTGCCAGAAAACTGCGCATATATTCAATGGTCTGAAACAACGCCAGCGGGTTATGAGGAATTGCATCACGAATCAAGTTGCCTTCATCGACCTGACAGCCATTGAGCGGCCGTAATACGCCACCGCAAGCAATTACTAACTTATCATCCAGGAAATACTGCACGGTTCTCAGCAGTGCCTGTCGATCAAGCACCTCATCAGCGTCCATAAAACAGACCAGGGGACGCATGGCAATATTTAGCCCGGCATTGGCCGCGTCAGCCTTACTACCGCCATTCTCTTTATCAACTACCCGCAATCGGTGTTCGTTGCGTGATCGATAAACGCCGCGTATCGGCGCGGTGGCAAAACGCTGACAATAGGCCTGAGGAAACCGGTAAAGATCAAATTCCGCGATTAAACTACTCAAGGTTTCATCGCTGGAGCCATCGTTAATCACAATGATTTCAAAATCACCGTACTCTTGCTGCAACAGTGATCGTACCGAACTGACAATGCCCGCTCCTTCATTATAAGCCGGAACTATCAAGGCCACGCCCGGCTCCCGACCCGTCAACCGGGTTTCGCGCAACAAGTATTCACGTAACTCACTATTGCGCCGCAACCAGAACAGAGCCAGCAGGTTTAGCAAGGTATAGACGCCAAACACATACACCATATAAAAGAAGAAAAATGGCATGGCGTTTTGTGCAAGGATTTCATTCATCGCAGAGCGGGAGCCTCCGCCTCAGCAAGAACATGCAGGGCCATATCGTGGGCAAAACGGTCTTCGGTACGTTCGGCGATAGCCCGCAGGTAACTACCGCCAAGTTCAGTAATAGCCAGCACCGCTCGCGCAGCGTGATAACGGACATACCAATTCGGGTCACTGAGCAGCGACTCAAGTGACGCGGCGTCGCGCTGGTCACCACATTGTCCGATTGCCTGGGCAGCGCGCATCCGCACAAACCACTGCTCATGACCGGTAAAGGAACTCACAAGCTTACGCTCACCCTGAGCACCCACCAAACTCAAAGTATTCAATAACGCAGCGAGGGCGTCTGGATCACGAGTCTGCTCGGCTGCAAGACGACGACGCACTGCTGGCAGAACTATCGGGTTATCACACCGAGCAAGCAACAGTGCCAGCCCCGGAATAGCATCGTCATTGACATCGTTCAGCAGGGCCGCATAGTCCTCAACGGCGCTCGCTATTCCGACCTCCATCAAATCCTCCACCAGGTGAGCAGCCCAGCGCCCCTGACGAATCAGTGCCGGTAATATCGCCGGTGCGGCGGCGGGCGCATCAATGGCAACCAGCGCCCGTGCAGCAAAGCGATCCAGGGGCGCAGGTCCCACACGGACAACTTTTTTTAACGGCTCCCATACCGCCCCTATCCGTAATCGCTCCGCCGCACGCAGTGCCAGTAAAACCTCTACCGGAGAGGGAGTTGCCAGGCGCAAACGACCCGGTTTCAGAATAGCCAGTGCGACCCGATCAAGCCCTATCCGACGCCCCAGATCGGTGAGGCGATCAAGCCCATCACCAGCAACGTCATCGGCAATGTGGCACCAAATTTTCAGTACATGACGGCGGTCAACACGGTTGATTGCCGGAGGCGACCCCATGTCATCTCCGGTTATGGCAGCGAAAAACAGCCCTTCCCACGTGGCGATTAGTTTCTGATCACGGATAAATGAATGCTGCTGCTGCCATTTAACAAAAACCACCACTCCGATCATCCACGCAGTTACCCCCAAGAAGAACAGTGTTGCCCAGACCATCCCCTGGTTAACCAGCAACGCTCCCGCCTGTGGAAGCGCATCAGAGACGGAAGGCAATGCCGGCATAAAAAGTTGTCCGATCAAGATGATCACCGCGGCTGGATTCCAGTCCCTCGTAACCCACGGAATAATCGACTGCAAAACGAGCAGTGAACCAGTGCCGGCCACCCAGTCCCACTCCCCAGGTATCAAAGGCCAACGATGACGTCCCGATGACACTCTCGTCGGTCTCCTCTCCTGCCGCAAAATTAAAGTTTAGTCGGTTATCACCGCCGTAATACCAACTGCCGCTTAGCCGCTGAACCGGACTCCACGGCCCGCCGTCTGGTTTAACCGCCATCGCCGTGTAAGCCAGTCGGTAGTCACTAAAATAACGCTCGATCGTCAGCGCACCTTTATCGGAAGGACCGCTGTTATAGCGCGTGCGCCCACCGCCCACCGTAACCACCCAGCCCTTTGCCAGGAGCATGCTTACATCGGCCAAAGCGCCATTTTTATGTCGAACCCGGTGGCTAGGACTATGCAGTCCACGACCGGTGACAATGATCCGTGGACTCAGCGGTAAACTGCCATAAATTTCGTAGAGCGAATCCCGTCGACCAAACCGTTGTGAACGTGCCGCACGAAATCCGACAATACTCGTTCTTGACCAGCGGTACTCCATGTTGATCACAGACTCGTGCCAGGTGTCGTTACGCTCGGTTCGGGTCGCAGCGGTGGCCATTGCCACCGTCAACCCGCCGTCCTGGGGAACCACCACTGCAGCAGGCACGCGGGCCTGGAGCCATGCCGCATCAGGGGCTATTTTCGCTGCGGCCACTCGGGTAGCCCGCGCCGCCGTATCATCTCCATTGGCCAGGTAAGCAGACGTTAGTACCTGCAGCACGTCGAGATAGCGGGGAGCTAACCGGCGGGCCTCTTCGAGCACGGCGATAGCAGACTCATTCTCCCCAGCCGCCAGACGCGCCTGACCAAGCCCCAGCAAAAAATCCGCGTTGTCTGGAAATTGTCTGACGAGATTTTCGAACAGCCGTCCGGCGATCCCGAAATTAGACGCATGCAATGCAGCCCGCGCCTGTTTGTAGGTTGATTCGGGATCGAGCACCCCCTCAGCACCCGCGACGGGTCGACCAGCAAGTCCGACCAAAACGGCCAATACACCGACAAACCACCTTCGCTGCAGCATCAATAAGCTTTGTGAAATCTCCATTAATCAAACGCTGACTTGCGGTCGGCCAATCGCGTGACTAACTTTATTAACTCTTCTGGTTTGACCGGCTTGGTGAGAAAGCCATCTGAACGCATCCGCAGGCCGCTAATCATGGTGTCCTCACTGGTAATGTCGGTGATACAGATGATCGGCACTATCTGCCACAAAGGATCGTCGCGCAGGCGACTGATAACCTTGAGGCCATTCGCATAGGGCATCAAATAATCAACAATAACCACTGCGGGCAGCTCACTTCGACTGACTAACCGGAGCGCTTTCCGGCCGTCATTAATATGCTCGACCAAAAACCCCGCCCGTTGCAGACAATGACTAATCAACCGCGCAAGTGACTCATCGTCCTCAACAAGAATAATATTTTTACCGGCCACCGCTGCCATACTTACCCACTAAAAACGCGATTTTAATCTGACGGTAGAGCGAATACTCAACCCGCTTGAAGACTCGACCACCCAATTCTACCCGTTTAAGTGATTGATCAACACGGCTCACAGCTTTGGGGTTCCAGCAGTTCCTGATAGTTACACAGCCTTCCCGTTCGCTTCTCTAGCGGTGGCAATTCAAGCCGGCTAACACTCTACCACCCGTATAATCGCGGGCTGCGTATTATCATCGGCTGCCTGGTCTCAAAGTTAGCCGAACCAACCTGACTTAAATCAAGCCTTCAATAATTTCGGGGACAATGCGCTACACAAGATAGCCACCCCAAACCACAGGGAAACAGCAGCCATGAACGAGACGGGTGTGTCACTTCTCATCGTCGATGACGATGACTTTAATCGCGATCTGCTGACCCATCACCTGCAGCAAGAAGGTTACGCCGACCTTGAAGAAGCGGAAAACGGCCAGCAGGCTCTGGAAGCGCTAGCAGCGAAAAAATTTGATCTGGTTATTCTTGATATAGAAATGCCAGTGCTGGACGGCATCGGAACACTGCGGTTACTAAAACAAGACCCTCAACTCAGGAATATCCCGGTGATTGTGGTTTCTGGTCTGGATGAATTTGACAAGGTCGTCAAATGCATAGAACTGGGCGCCGAAGACTATTTAACCAAACCTTTCAACGCGGTATTACTGAAAGCCCGGCTTGGCGCAAGTCTAGAAAAAAAACGGCTACAGGATCAGGAACAGCTGTTGCGGAAACAGGCAGAACAGTTGCTGCATGCAATTCTTCCCGTTGATATCGCGGAGGAACTGAACACCAATGGCCGGGTGCAACCCAGGCGGCTGGAAAATGTCGCTGTTTTGATGACCGATATTGTCGGCTTTACCCCCTATTGCGAAATTCACAGTCCGGAACAGGTCATCGCCGATTTGCAGGAGATCTCCGACCGCTTCGAATCGATACTGGATAAATACGACCTGGAGAAAATCAATGCCACCGGCGATGCCTTCATGGCCGCTTCCAAACCGGGTCGGGAACCCAGAGAAGCAGTCATCGCCTCCGTGCAATTTGGCCTGGAACTGGACTCGGCGATCTGCCTTCTCGCCTCGGGATTACAAATGCGTATCGGCATCCACATCGGTCCGGTAGTCGCCGGCGTGGTCGGTCGGAAGAAATTTCTCTACAGCTTGTTTGGCGACACGGTAAACACGGCGGCACGGATGGAAAGTAACGGCCAATCGGGAGTGGTCTGCCTCAGCCGTGCGGCCTGGGATCTGGTGGCGGACGTCTGTGAAGGTCAGTCCCGGGGCCTGGTGGAGATAAAAGGCAAGGGCGAGATGGAGATTTTCTACCTGACCAAAGTCAGGGGCTGATCCAGCGGCGTCAGGTCAGGCTCTGCTGACAGGACTCCCGCTCCCGGTAGACTGCGGCGCGGGGGCCGCCAATCGGCTGGCTAGCTTCGTGCTCTGGGGGAGGTTGGCACCTGCCTGCAGCCAGGCACTCCGCTCAGGATGGATTCTGCTTAGGGCATTGAATTCCCGTTCGCCCTGAGCCTGTCGAAGGGCCTGATAAGCATTGACAATCCTTCGACAAGCTCAGGATGAACGGGGTCTGGGGGATTCAGGATGAGCGGGGTCGGGGGGATCTGGATGAATGGGGCGAAAAGTAACCCGCCAACCCTTCACCATGAGCCTAGGGTTCGATGCGCCCCTCTGGGACCGGGGCGAAGCGCTCATCATCGATGCAAAGGCGGTGAATTCCCGTTCGCGCTGAGCCTGTCGAAGGGCCTGATACCCATTGACAACCCTTCGACAAGCTCAGGATGAGCGGGGGCGAAAAGTAACCCGCCAACCTTTCACCCTGAGCCTGGGGTTCGATGCGGCCCTCCGGGGCGGGGGCAAAGCGCTCACCATCGACGCAAAGGCGGTGAATTCCCGTTCGCGCTGAGCCTGTCGAAGGGCCTGATACTCGTTGACAATCCTTCGACAGGCTCAGGATGAACGGGGTCTGGGGGATTCAGGATGAGCGGAGTCGGGGGGATCGGGATGAACGGGGTCGAAAAGTAACCCACCAACCCTTCACCCTGAGCCTGGGGTTCGATGCGGCCCTCCGGGGCGGGGGCGAAGCGCTCACCATCGATGCAAAGGCGGTGTATTCCCGTTCGCGCTGAGCCCGTCGAAGGGCCTGATACTCATTGACAATCCTTCGACAAGCTCAGGATGAGCGGGATCGGGGGGGTCGGGGGATCGGGATGAACGGGATCGAAAAGTAACCCACCAACCCTTCACCCTGAGCCTGGGGTTCGATGCGGCCCTCCGGGGCGGGGGCGAAGCGCCCACCATCGACGCAAAGGCGGTGAATTCCCGTTCGCCCTGAGCCTGTCGAAGGGCCTGATATAAAGCCCTCTAAACCGCACTTTTCGCGCCGGTTTCATAGCAGAAACACAACCATTTTTGAGGCACGTCATTTTGTTTGACAAAACAGAGTCCCGTGCTAGCCTAACGAAACTGTCCATCTGGTGTTAGGAGGTTATGACGGTGTTTCAGAATCATTTGCTGATCGGCTCGGGCTATTGTCCTTATAGATTGGAAACGGGACTGATACATCGGCCACGGGACCGATTCTAATCCCAATCGCGACATTCTCCATGAATTCTTCAACCGCCAGCAGACCCCGGACCCGACAGAGCCGCTGGCTGCCGGGGCGGGCTTTCCTCCTCTGGTTGATGTTTGTCGTGCCGGTGGGCGCCGTCCTCTGGGCAATCTATGCCGCCCAGCGCGACGCCGAGCTGACCGTAACGCGGGCGCGGGAAAGCAACCTTATCGACCGTGCCCAACAGACACTTACCGCCGTATTGGACCGAGCGGAGGGGGATGCGCTCTACCTGGCCGAGCAGTCCGCCCTGCGCGAATGGATCGATACCGGCAACGAGGCGGCCCGGAAACGTCTCGCCGCGGATTTCATCGCCTTTGCCCAGCATCGCGGCGTCTACGACCAGCTCCGGTTCCTCGACCCCGGCGGACAGGAACGCCTGCGCGTCAACTGGAGTCACGGCCAGCCGGTGAGCCTGCCGCCGGAAGAATTGCAGGACAAATCCAGCAGGGGCTATGTGCGGGATCTGCAAGCCCTCCGCGCCGGGGAAATCTACGTCTCCAGGTTCGATCTCAATGTCGAGAAGGGCGCCATCGATCAGCCGCTGAAACCGGTGATTCGCTTCGGCGCCCCGGTAGTCGACGCCGAGGGTCTGCGTGGTTTCGTGCTGATCAATTACGCGGGACGGCTGCTGCTCAACGATTTGCGCGCCATGGTCGGCGACAAACAGGCAGGGAGCGAACTCCAGTTGCTAAACCGCGAAGGCTACTGGCTACTGGGGCCGCCGCAGCGGGAGTGGGGATTTCAACTCCCCGGCCGCAGCGAGAGCCGCTTTTCCAGGCAGTACACGGTTCAGGGAGATAATAATCATGAATAAAAACCTTACCCATTCAACCCAGTCAGACAGCAGTACCAAAATTTCTCATCAGCGCTACGAACATCTGTTGCACTCGATCCGCGATGGCATTGTGGTGCTGGATAATAATTTAACCATCCTCATTGCTAATGAGGCTTTCCTGCGCAGGTTGCATATTGGACTGACGGAAGTAATCAACAGACCCTATAAGGAGTTATGGTCTGACTACGAAAGCCCCCCTTTTCTGGATACCATTCAGGAAGCGCTAAAAAGCGGCGAACGCAGCAGCGCCTCGGGCCCGCTGACCGTAGACAATCAACCCGGATGGTTTAAATTTCGGGCTTACCCCTCGCCGGACGGCGTTACCCTGCTGATAACGGACATCACTGAAACCCGGCAGCGCGAACTGGCCCTGATTGAAGCGAGTCAAATCATTGAACAGAGCCCGGTGGTGCTATTTCGCTACGACATCGGTGCGGCTGACTGGCCCATAGAGTATGCCTCCAGCAATGTGCAACGATTCGGCTACAAAACAGAGGAGATGGTTGCCGAGGCGGTGCCGTTTTCTTCGCTGATTCACCCTGCCGACCGGCAGCGAATAATTGACCAGACCTCGGAATATATCACCAATGGCAATGACAGTTTTCAACAGGAGTATCGAATTGTTTCGCCGCAGGAAGTTATTTACTGGGTCAACCAGCACACCGCCATTGTACGGAATAGCGAAGACGGCCAAACTCTGGCCAAGAGCACGGTCATCGATATTTCAGCGCGAAAATCCGTCGAAAACCGCCTGGAAAAAACGGTCCAGTCGATGAACGCCCTCATCCAGTGTGACGCCGCACTGTTAAGAGGAGAGACCGAGATTGAACTCTGCACAGATATCTGCAAAATCATCACATCAATCGGCGACTATGAATGCGCCTGGGTGGGGTATGCGGGTGACGATGACCTGAAAACAGTCCGCTGGGTTGCCGAGTACGGCATGAACAGAGCGTATCTGGCAAACATTAAGACAGGCAGGGGCGATTCGGCTCAGAAACTGGCATGGGTAGAGGCAGCAATTGATAGCGGCAAACCGGTGGTTTGCAAAAACGTCCTGCATGGGCCTGAATGCTCACGCTGGTCAGCCGGCACTGCCGCCCAGCGCTTCACATCATCAATTGCCATCCCCCTGACAAACCATGATCACTGTTTAGGATCCCTGAATATCCACTCCAACCAGGCGGATGCCTTTGAGCCGGAAGACGAAGCCCTGCTGGTAGGCCTTGCTAATAACCTGTCGTATGGAATTAACGCCCTGCGCACCAGCGCTGAAAAAACCGACTACTCGAACCGCTGGCTCACCTCACTCGGTGGCGCCATTCGGTCAATGTCACTGACCGTTGAGATGCGCGACCCCTACACCTCTGGTCATATGCAGCGCACCGCACAACTGAGTGTGGTAATTGCAAAAGAACTGGGCTTGTCCGACGAACAAATTAAAGGTTTAGAGCTCGCTGCTACCATCCATGACATCGGCAAAATTCATGTCCCGGCAGAGATATTGAATCGCCCCGGGAAACTGAGTGATGCCGAGTTTACGATGATAAAAACCCATTCCCAGGTCGGCTATGACATTGTCAAGGGCATCGACTTTCCCTGGCCGATCGCGGACATCGTTCATCAACACCATGAACGCCTGGACGGCACCGGTTACCCGCTGGGGTTAAAAGGTGACGAAATCTGCGGCGAGGCACAGATTTTATCGGTGGTCGATGTGCTTGAGGCGATGAGTTCACACCGCCCCTACCGACCTGCGCTGGGAATCGAAACCGGCATAGAAGAGATAAAAAGATTGCGGGGCAAGGCCTTTCGGCCGGAAATCGTTGATGCTTCTATCAAGGTCATCAATGGGGACGGTTTTAGGTTTGAAGCCATTCGCGGGCTTTAGAGATCACCGACTACCGCTGGGTGGAAACCCCGAACAGGTCGGCGCCAAAAGCTATTTTTTTCGCCACCGCCAGGGTCTGCTCACGCCGGCGTTTCCCTGCCCCAACTGGGCGGCCCGGCCGCGACAGGATGGGGCGTAAAAACGGCTACCAGACGAGCCCGCCCGTTCCATCGCAAACAGATTATGGCAGGCAGTCAGCCCGGAACCCAGCTATGCGCAAGCCGCCGGGGCGAAAACCGCACTAACAGCGAAGTAAAGTTTTCCGGCAGAAGAGCCGATGGCAAAAAACATTCATCGTCGGCAAGATTCAGTCGGCCGGGATGGTTCACCGCACCAGGAACGTGACCGGCCACCGGGTCAAAAGGTGCCTTTTCACCCCGATACCGGGCGCTGGCACGAGCATCAATGAGCAACATTACACCTTCGTCGAGCCCCCTCTTCAGTTGCTCAACCGCCACCAACAGGTCAGGAAGCGGTTCACCCCCACGGCGGCGGCTCACAGACAACGGAATTTTCCGCGTCAGGGGTCCGCTACACCTTTGTTAGGCCTGCCAGCCACTATCAAGCGACCTTACCTGATCAAATCCAAGCCAGCGGCAGAGCCACCAGAAACCGGCGGCCATCTGTCCACCTACATATTCCCAGGCAACCACCGGCGTTACCGTCAGCCAACTGGTAACGACAATCAACAATAATTGGCAGATGGTCAGATAACTGAGGCGCAAACAGAATCGCCAGCTCTTCTGCCTCAACTGTTTTTGCGCTAAATGTCCGCTTCATTTCCTCACCAGTCATCAATCTGCACAATTGCAGCGAGCGCCAGGACTTGAATCCCTGATGAATTCAGGGCAGTCTTGCGATCGCAGCTGGCTCTATCAGCATCACTCGGGATCCAACCATTATCATGACTGAATTTGGAGCAATTCAATGACAGATGCAACGCCTAGCTTTAAGAAAATATTAGTTCCGGTGGACTGCATTGAACCCCGCCAGGAAGTGCTCGATTACGCGGTAGAGTTAGCCAAGCAACACGACGGTGAGTTAATACTGCTCTATGTAGTAGAGAACCCGGTGTTTCCGGTCGAGATGATGGATATCGATCTGCGTATGGAAGAAGTGGCAGAACATGCCGGTGAACGGCTGGCATCGCTGGTCAGCGAAGCGATTGGTAAAAAAGTCCGCCATCGGCATCTGGTTGCCCAGGGCAGTATTAGTGATCAGATTGTGGCCACGGCTGACCGCGAGCAGGCAGACGTGATTGTGATGGCCACCGATGAACACTCGGAACTGCGTAAATTTCTCATCGGCTCGATCACCGAACGGGTGGTTCGCCACGCCCATCAGCCGGTACTGGCTCTGCACGTCAAGAAGTAATACCACCAAACACTGAACTCCCCCTCCACCTGCTGACGGTTCCACTCATGCAACCCCTCGACAGCCTCGCGCTCGTGCTGGCCGCTGGTATTGGTTGCCAGTGGTTAGCTAGCCGTCTACACATTCCTGCCCTGATTCTGCTGCTGGCTTGTGGCCTGATACTCGGTCCGGTTACCCATCTGCTAGTGCCAACCCAGCAATTTGGGCTGATACTCATGCCGGCAATAAAACTGGGCGTTGCCATCATTCTTTTTGAAGGCGGTCTGAACCTCCACTTCCATGAGCTTAAAGGGACGGCCCAGGCGATCCGACGCCTGGCTACCCTTAGCATCCCGGTCGCCTGGTTACTCGCTAGCGCCGCCGCCCACTATATTGGCGGACTGGGCTGGCAAATTGCCAGCCTGTTTGGTGCCATCACCGTGGTGACTGGTCCAACCGTAATTTTGCCGTTACTACGCCACGCCCGCTTACGGCAGAAACCGGCGGCGCTTCTCAAATGGGAAGGCATTGTGAATGATCCACTGGGTGCGGTACTCGCGGTCCTGGTATTTCAATGGATTGTTCACGGCAATACCGACGCCGTTTATATCGCACGCGACCTGGTCTGGTTAAGCCTGGCCGGGGCCACCGGCGCCTGCACTGGTTATCTGACTGGGCGGGCCTTCCGTAGCGGCCAGGTACACGAACACCTGAAGGGACCCGTACTGATTGCAATAGTGGCGGTACTGTTCGTCATTACCAACCACTGGCTCGAAGATTCAGGCCTGCTGGCAGTGACCGTGATGGGACTAGTGATTGGCAATATGCAGCTACCCAGCATGACCGAGCTGCGACGGTTTAAAGAATACGTAACGCTAATTCTGGTTTCGGTACTGTTTGTGGTGCTGTCTGCCAATATCAATCCGGAAAGTTTTCAGCGTCTTGACCTGCGCAGTCTCGCGCTTATCGCAGCCATGCTATTTGCGGTGCGCCCGATCAGCGTTCTGGTGGCAACGCTGGGCACTGAACTTACCTGGAAAGAGCGGTTGTTACCTGCCTGGATTGCACCCCGTGGCATTGTCGCCGCTGCAGTTGCCGGGGTTTTTGCGCCGGACCTGATTGCACTCGGTATTGACGATGCCGAGCAACTGGTACCGCTGATTTTCAGTTTAATCGTGGTAACGGTCGTCCTGCACGGGCTGACCATCGCCCCCTGGGCTCGGTTATTGGGTCTGGGCAACGACAATCACCACGGCCTGCTGGTCGTTGGTGCCTCAACGTGGAGCACGGAGCTGTGTAATCAACTCCACAAGCTGGGAGTGCCGGTGTTACTGGTGGATAGCTCCTGGCAGCGGCTGCGTAAAGCCCGACTGGCGGGGATACCGGCTTATTACGGCCAGATTCTCTCCCCGGGAACAGAAAACTCGGTCGAACTCGCCCAGCTCGATACACTGCTGGCGCTTAGTGACAACGAAGCCTACAACGCCCTGGTATGCACGGCACTGGCTGGTGAAATGGGCTGGCAAAAAGTTTTTCAGCTACCCCGGAGCAACGAAAATGGAGCGACAAAGCTGCAATCCGGTCTACATGGTACCAATGCGTTCAGCGATGAACTCGGTTATGAAGAGCTACTGCGTCGCTACTACCTCGGCTGGCGGTTTCAAAAAACCCAGCTCACCGGAAATTTTGATCATCAACGACGTAGCGAAAACCTGCCATCCGGGGCGATCGATCTGCTCTGTATCAGACCCACTGGAGCCATCTCCGTGGCCAGTAGCCAGACCGGATTGAGCGGGCGGGAAGGCGACATTTTAATCAGTTTCGTCCCGGTGGAGCTGACCCCGCCAACGACCGACAGTCAACCGGATGCTTCCCGGGGAGTACAATCTGCCAAAGCGCCGACAGCAGACGCTCGGTAAACCTCAAACTCACCCGTCGCGGATCCGTTATGCCCTCCAGTCAATCGTCCCTCCTGCCCCGATTCGAAAAGCGGTTATGGCAAACCAGGCCAGAGCAGCTCCCGGCACCGGCCGTGCTTGCCATTAAAACCATGCGGGTCACCGTGGCTGTTATGCGCGACCTGCTGGAAGGCCAGATCACCCTCCGCTCCATGGGCATGGTCTATTCCACGCTGTTATCACTGGTGCCACTACTGGCCATTAGTTTTTCGCTGATGAAAGGTCTCGGCATCGTCGATAACAAGCTCGAACCCATGCTGCTCAATCTGGTCGCCCCCATGGGAGTCCAGGGAGAAGAAATCGTTACCAAACTCCTCGGTTTTGTTAAGAACGTTAATGCAGGTGCGCTGGGTACAGCAGGATTGTTAGTGCTGATCTGGACAGTTGTTAGCCTGTTACAAAAAATCGAAAGCGCCTTTAACTTCATCTGGCATGTTAACGAGTCCCGGAACCTGGCCCGGCGCTTTAGCGACTTTTTTAGCGTGCTGTTAATCGGCCCCCTCCTGATCACCGCCGCGTTAGGGGCGACGGGTGCCGTGCTCCACAATGGACTGGTGCTACGAATTGCCAGCATTGAACCTTTCGGCAGTTTGCTACTGCTCATCACCCAGCTTGTTCCCTACTTGCTGATCGCGGCGGCGTTTACTTTTGTCTATATGTTTATCGCCAACACCCGCGTCAAACTGGGTGCCGCCTTTACGGGCGCCATGGTTGCCGGCATTTTGTGGGAAACCCTCGGCAGGACGTTTGGCATGGTGTTTGGCGCATCGCCAACCCTGGCCATCTATTCCAGTTTCGCGGTGCTGATTCTGTTTCTAATCTGGCTTTACTGGAGCTGGTTAATTCTGCTCATTGGCGCCCAGGTTGCCTTTTATGTGCAAAACCCTCAGTACCAACGCAGCGGCCACAAGTTACAACGACTTAACGTTGAGCAACAGGAGTATCTGGCCCTGGCGCTGATCACCCTCATCGGGAGGCAGTTCGTTGCTGGTTCAGGGGGCTGGTCGACCGCCGAACTAAGCGCCCGGACCGCCATGCCGGGAGAAACTATTGTCACAACCCTGCAGACCCTGCAACAGCTTGGGCTTGTGCGCCAGAGCACAGACTCGCAATGGATACTGGGGCGTGATCCGGACCAACTGCGACTGGCCACACTAATCAGCGAACTACGCAGTGCTCACGAACCCAAAACCAGACCCCCCGCCCTGCCGGAAATACCGGCAGTCAGGCAATTGCAGAGCGACTGGTTAACCGGTGCAACAACGGCGCTAGAAAACCGAACGCTACGCGAACTTATCACCAGCACGATTCCCGACAACGATCCGGCGATTGAAACTGCATCGCCCTAGGGTGTTATCCCACCATCAGGCCCGGCAATTTAGCGGAGACAATTTACGTTACGTCAGGTGTTCGCTTGCGGCGAACGGCGCGAGTCTGCCTAAAGATCACTGAACTTCCTGGAGGCCCCTTTACTCAGCAAATCAAGTTGTTACACTGGCGCGCCCCCTTCCCGGCTCGATTATCTTCTAGGTTTTGCCGTGCCGGACCTGGCAATTTTGCATTACCCAAAGAGCGCTGAAAGTGAAAAAAGAACTCGATACCCGTGGCCTTGATTTCCCTACCCGTTGTGTCCACAGCGGCGTCTACAAAGACGAGGTCTACAACTCGGTAGTGACACCGATCTATCCGTCATCAACCTTCTACTTCGAAGGTCCTGGGCAGACCAGTGGTTACGACTACACCCGTACCCGTAATCCAACCCGGGTCGCGCTGGAAGAGAACCTGGCTAGCCTCGAAGGCGGAGCTGGCTGCACCGCGACCTCTACCGGCATGAGTGCGATCAGCTCCGTGCTGCATCTGCTGCCCGAAAACGCCCATATCATCGCTGGCCACGAAATCTACGGCGGGACTTTTCGCCTTTTTAACGACATCATGCCAAAACGGGCCCTTAAGGTATCTCAGGTGGACATGCGCGATATCGATGCGGTGCGCAACGCCATCCGCCCCGAAACCAAAGCGATCTGGATAGAAACACCCAGTAACCCGTTACTGAATCTCACCGACGTCGAAGCCGTCTGCCGGCTGGCACAGGAGCATGGTTTACTCAGCATTGCCGACAATACTTTTCTCACCCCTTTTCTACAACGACCGCTAGAGCTTGGCGCTGATCTTGTCGTCCATTCAACGACTAAATACCTTAACGGTCACAGCGACGTAGTCGGTGGGGCCGTCATTGCAGCGACGGATGAGCTCGCCGAACAGGTAGCGGCAATCTGCAATGCCCTGGGGACTACCTGTTCACCTTACGACGCCTGGCTGGTGCTCCGCGGCGTAAAAACCCTGAGCCTGAGGATGGCTGCCCACGAACAGAATGGCATGGCTCTTGCTCGGTTTCTCGATCAGCGTCCCGAAGTGGAACGGGTTTATTATCCCGGCCTTGAAAGCCATCCGGATCACGCCCTTGCCTGCCGCCAGCAATCAGGTTTTGGCGGCATGCTCAGTTTCGATATGCACGGTGGTGAAGAGAAGGCACAGGCGTTCATCGCCGGACTCCGCCTTTACTCCTTTGCGGAATCACTCGGCGGGGTAGAGAGCCTGATCGAACACCCGGCCAGCATGAGCCATGCGGCGATGACTCCAGAGGGCCAGGCAGCCGCGGGCATAGGCCCCGGTACGATTCGCGTCTCTGCCGGCATTGAGGCAAGCCATGACTTGATCGCAGATATGGAGCAGGCTTTTACCGCCCTTGACTAACCGTGGCTGAAACGCCGGCGAAAACATCGACCGAGCGACGCCGACACATATTTGCACTGGCGCTACCGATTATTGGCGCCATGGTGTCACAAAGCGTCCTTAATCTGGTCGACACCGCCATGGTTGGCCAGCTTGGGGATGTTGCCCTGGCAGCCGTGGGACTCGGCGGACTGGTGGTGTTTGCGGGTCAGGCGATGGTGCTCGGGTTTTCCCGCGCCGTTCAAACCATCGCCGCCCATCGCAAGGGGCAGAGCCGTCTGCATGAATCCGCGCAAATATTAAATGCTGCACTACTGATTATTCTGCTGGTGTCACCTCTGTTAAGCATCGTGCTGGTGGCCGCCGCTCCCTGGTTTTATCCTCTGCTCAACCCAGACCCGGAAGTTGTTGCGGCGGGCATACCCTACTTTGAGGTACGCATCATGGCGACATTATTTGTCGGCATGAACTACGCTTTTCGAGGTTACTGGAACGCCATCGACCGCTCCCGGCTCTACCTCAGTACCCTGCTGGTAATCCATACCAGCAATATTCTGCTCAATTACATCCTTATTTTCGGCCACTTCGGCGCACCAGCAATGGGCGTTACCGGCGCTGGACTCGCCTCCGCCATTGCGGTGGCGCTGGGCACCGCCACCTACTTTTTCCTTGCCCTACGCCACGCTCGGCCCTTTGGGTTTTTACAAAAACTGCCCCCACGAGCGGATATTCGGAACCTGATCAGTCAGTCGATTCCCAATGGAATCAATGATTTTTCGTTCCTGGCCGGTTTCACCGCTCTCTACTGGGTCATCGGCCAGGTTGGTACTCCAGAACTGGCCGCCGCTAGCGTGATCATGAATATCACACTAATCGCCATACTACCGGGCCAGGGATTTGCGCTGGCTGCTACCTCGCTGGTCGGGCAGGCTCTTGGCAGCGGCAACACGAGTCTTGCACGTATCTGGGTCAGGGATGTTAGCCACCTCTGTGTGTTGACCATGGTGTTAATCGGGCTGCCCATGTGGGCGTTACCCAATTACGTATTATTTCCCTTCATCATTGATCAACAGACCCTTAGCCTTGCCCGCTTGCCCCTGCAAATTGTCGGCTTCACGGTAACACTGGAGGGGTTAAAAATGGTGTTGATGCACGCGTTAATCGGGGCCGGCGATGCGCATCGGGTAACCCGTGTAGCGCTCACCACACAATGGTTATTTGCAATCCCCCTGTCTTATCTTATCGGTCCCTACCTGGGATTCGGCTTACTGGGGATATGGGCGGTCCAGGAACTCTATCGCGCGCTGCAATTAACCATCTATCTACGTCAATGGCTGAACAGTCGTTGGGCCGACATGACGTTTTAATGATAATTCTTCTGTCAATCGAATTTATCAATTAATTCCAGCACTATTGGCCCACATAGAATTTCAACGTAAGATCACAGGGATTGTTTGCCAATTACAACTGACTATTTCTGAAAATAATAAAACTAACGATATGCCCTTTAGTGACGAACCGGTCGAAGACGCCCTCAATAATCAGGACAACGAAATTTATCGATACGCGTTCGAACAAAGTGCGCTACCGATACTGGTGAGCCAGCTGGTAGACGGACTGATTCTGGATATTAACCCAGCATTTGAGCGATGGACGGGGGTTGAGCGCGACCAGATCATTGGCAAAACTTCAACGACCGACCACCACTGGTTCTCGCCAACTGAGCGAAAGAAGCTGATCGAGGAATTTCTCTCCAGGAACGGTACGGGCGACAAGGAACTGGTCATCAATCTGGGCTCCAGAGGAAAGCGGTTTTGTAAGGCATCGGCCAGGCTGTTTAGGATTAATAAAAAAGAGACGCTGGTTACTACCTATCTAGATATCACCGATGAACGCGAACGCCAGCTTGAGGTGGAAGCTAGTGAGCGTCATCTGCAAACGTTAGCAGACCTTGAAACCCTTCTTTTTCAACAGACTGATCCCGACAAAGTCTTAACGACTTCTATTACTTTTCTACGGGAACGGCTCAATGCCGATAGAGCCTGGCTACTCACGCCCTGCGACCCCACGGCTTCAACCGTCCGCATTACCTATCTATCACAACTACCTGATTATGCGGGTATCTGGGATAACCAGCCCATTCCAGTCAGGGACGAATTTCAGACCATTCTGGCCCGTCACCTGGATACGGATGAACCGGTTAGCTATGGTCCCCAACAGGATATTGGGTTACCACAATTCACTAACGGCGGCTGGCAAATTCGTAGTCGCCTGGTGGTCACCCTGCGCCCGGCCACTGGCGACCCCTGGCTACTTGGCCTGCATCAGTGCAGCCACGACCGCAACTGGCACGAAGCTGATAAACGCCTGCTAAAAAACATCGCGCTAAGGATTACTGATCGGCTCAACAGCCTGCTGTTGCGGAATGATCTTGAGCAGAGCGAGCAGCGGTATCGCGATTTATTTGAATCCGCACCCGAAGCAATCGTTATTTTTGATACCGACACCGGCTCCGTGCTCAGCAGTAACCCGGCAGCGTCGACTATGTTGGGCTATTCAGCCAATGAACTGGTAGGAAAATCGGTCCTTGAATTTAGCTCGCCACTGCAGTCCGGTGGCGTCAACACTCAGCAACGAGTAGAAGAGCTCACCGCACAGGCGGTATCCGGGCATTCCACTCGTGTCGAATGGCACTATGAAAAATCCGATGGGACACCGGTACTAGCGGAGGTGGTGCTAAAAAAACTCGCCGGCAGTGACAATCTTTTGAGAGTCACCGCCATCGACATTACCGAGCGACGACAGCTGGAAGCCCAACTTCTCCAGGCACAAAAAATGGAGAGCATCGGCCAACTCGCAGGGGGTATTGCCCATGACTTTAATAATCTGCTGCAGGGCATACTTGGATTCTCCGATCTGCTCATCGCCAACCCCGAGAGCAGCGATATACAGCGCCGCCAGCTGAACCACATCCACGACGCGGCGACCCGTGCCGCCACCCTCACCCGCCAGCTACTCGCTTTTGGTCGGCGCCAGGTGCTGGATAAGAAAAACATCGATCTCAATGCCCTGATCGCTGACGAACAGGAAGTCATCCAGCGCATGCTTGGTAGCCATATCGAGTATGACTTTATCCCCGGTCGCAATCTCGGCACCGTCTATAGTGACGCCGTCCAGCTTGAACAGATACTGCTTAATCTCTATCTCAACGCCCGCGATGCCATGCCCAACGGGGGGCTGCTGACCACGGAAACCGAGGCCGTACTCATTACCGGCGAGTATTGCCGCACTCACCCCTGGGCGAAGCCAGGTCGCTACGTGATGATTAGTGTTTCAGATAACGGCGAAGGCATGGATAGCGACACTTTGGGGAAAATTTTTGAGCCTTTCTTTACCACCAAGGCCGTCGGTGGCAGTGGCCTGGGACTGGCGATGGCTTACGGAATTGTTCAGCAACACGACGGCATGATTCAGGCCTATAGCGAGCCTGGCCTGGGCACCACTTTTAAGATCTACCTGCCCCAGTCCGAACGCCAGGCCAATCTGGTGGGCCCGAAAATAACTGAGTCAACCACTGGCGGCGGAGAAACCATCCTCGTCGCAGAAGATGACCCGGCTATTATGGAACTGGTACGAACCATCCTTGAAAATGTCGGCTACACGGTGCTGGAAGCGAAAGACGGGCACGAGGCTGTCGCCCAGTATCGATACCACGGCGACGCCATAGACCTGGTGCTGCTCGACGTAATCATGCCAAGACTGGGCGGCAAGCAGGCGTTCGAACAAATTCGCGCCCTCGACCCGAGTATTCGCTGCCTGTTCACCAGTGGTTACTCAAACAACGGTGTCCATACCGGATTCGTGCTCAGCGAAGGACTGACACTGATCCAGAAACCCCACAAACCTTCCGACCTGCTGCGACAGATACGGCAACTACTGGACGATGACTCAACATGACCGGTGCCGGACAACCACTGGATCAGGACTGTATTTTTTGCCAGATAGTGGCGGGTAAGGCCCCCGCCACTCGGATTTATGAAGATCCGCAAACGCTGGCATTTCTTGATCTCAACCCCATCAACCCAGGTCACTGCCTGGTTATCCCAAAAACCCACCATGTCACGCTTTTTACGCTGGATTCGGCCACCTACGAAGCGGTCGCGGTAACTACGCTGAAAGTTGCTCAGGCCATCCAGTCAGCCCTGCAACCTGGGGGAATGAACATCTTCCAGGCTAACGGCGTGGTCGCTGGGCAGACTGTTTTTCACCTGCACAATCACCTGCTTCCACGTCATGACAATGACAACCTGCGGGTTGAAGTCCATGGTCTGCAGCCCGCCGGTGTTGAACAGCTTGAGCCGATTGCTCAACGCATCCGGGAGCAGCTCGGGTAACCCCCCCTGCACCGCCGGGGCAGCGCCCGATTATCTGGGTAGATGGCCAGGTCAGGACGACTTGATTCCACCCATTTTCATTGCCCCAACCTGTTATCCTGAAAAGCTGCCTCAGCCCTTATCCCAGGGGACACCCCCCAGAATAAGCGCCCCGCCAACTTCGTTCAGGAAACTAGCATTGCCAGGCCTGCCCTATCCCCATCCGCGGTTCCCGCCCAATGAGTAGGCTCGTAATCACTCCGTCCCGAATCCGGCGGATTTTCAGCATTGCGCTACCGATCATCGCTGCCATGCTCTCCCAAAGTCTGCTCAATCTGGTGGACATAGGCATGGTGGGGCAGCTCGGCGATGCCCCCCTGGCGGCGGTTGGTTTAAGCAGTTTTGCCCTGTTCACGTTTCAGTCGCTGATTCTCGGGTTATCGACGGGGGTTCAGGCCATGGCCGCCCGTCGTAAGGGTGAGGGCAAACACGATGAAACGGCCGTCGTGCTTAACGGTGGGCTCCTGTTAGCACTAATTTGCGCCCCGCCGCTATCACTCCTGCTTATTGTCATCGCGCCGTTCCTCATGCCGTTACTTAGCGCTGACCCGGCCGTCGTTAATGTTGCTATCCCCTACTTCCAGGTGCGCGCCGCGGCCGTCCTGTTTCTCTGCTGTAACTACTGTTTCCGTGGTTACTGGAACGCGGTCGACCTTTCAAGACTCTACATGTGGACACTACTGCTGATCCACGGCACCAACATATTTCTCAATTATGTGCTGATCTTTGGCCATTTCGGTGCACCGGCAATGGGTGCAACCGGTGCCGGTATCGCTTCCAGTATCGCGATGGTAATTGGCACGCTCTGCTATTTCATCCTCGCCCGACGTCACGCCCGCCCTGCCGGGTTTCTGAAAAAGCTTCCCCCGCGTCACCAGCTGACAACTCTGATCCGTCAATCACTCCCCACGGGCGTCAGTCAAACCTCGGTGATGGCCGGCAACGTGGCCCTCTACTGGATTATCGGTAAAGTTGGTACTGCAGAACTGGCCGCTGCAAGCGTGCTGCTGAACATCACCACCGTTGCCATCCTGCCAGGTTTTGGACTCGCCATTGGCTGTGCAACGCTGGTCGGTCAGGCCCTGGGCAGAGGCGACAGCGCCGATGCTCAGCGCTGGGTCAATGAAAGCCTGGTGATTGGCGCCCTCACCCTTGGTCTGCTTGGTAGTCCCATGTGGATAATGCCCGAACTGTTGCTGGGCCTGTTCCTGCAAAACCCGGAGACCGTTGCACTGGCATCGACCCCGATGCGGATTATTGGCGTTACGGTGATACTTGAAGGGATCAAACGGGTTTATCAGCACGCGCTGCTGGGCGCAGGAGACCCCCGACGGCCCATGCAGATACAGTTAACCACCCAGTGGTTGCTGTTTATTCCCAGCGCCTGGCTGGCAGGGCTACCGTTCGGGCTGGGCCTGCTCGGTATCTGGATCGTTCAGGAAATTCATCGCCTGCTGCAGGCACTACTATTTCGCCGGCTCTGGCGCCGTGGACAGTGGCGCGGCGTCAGTCTGTAGGTTACTTTTTTGTTACTATTTACGCTGGGTCTGAGGCCAAAAACCAGCTCACATTCAGAGGTCACATTCGGACACTTCCGCGGTCCCACAATAAGACGCTCTATTGCCGAATCCCCTTTCATTATCCCTGACAACAAACCGACCACAAGGGCAAACAATGCTCGACCAACTAAAAACTGCCTACGACTCAACCGTCCTCGACCACCCCCGCATTATTCTGGCACTGCTCCTGCTACTCGCAGGGTTCGCCGCCTGGTACAGCGACGATTTTGAACTCGATGCCTCAGCCGACTCGCTAACCCTGGAACAGGACCAGGACCTGGAGTATTTCCGCCAGATCAACCAGCGCTACGCCACCGAGGAGTTTCTGTTTGTGGCCGTGCAGCCCCGCGGCGATTTACTGAGTGATACTTCGCTGCGTCTCATCGCTGACCTACGCGATGCCCTCGCCGCAGTCGAAGGGGTCTCCCGTGTCACCAGCCTGCTCGACGTACCGCTGCTACGCAGCCCGCCGGTACCGTTAACCCAGCTTGAAAGCAATCTGCGCACCCTGGAGTCTGCCGATGTTGACCGGGAAGCCGCCCGGTTTGAAATAAGTGAAAGCCCCCTCTATCGCAACCTGCTGGTTAGCCCGGACATGAGCGTTACCGCGTTGCAGGTAGATTTACAGGCTGACCAACAATATCGACGCCTGCTGGACACTCGTAATGAGCTACGCAAAACTCGTGACCGGCAGGGTCTCTCAGCTGAAGAGCAGGCTGAGCTGACCCGGGTTTCTGCGGCTTTTCGCGAATACAACCGCGATTTCAACCAGCGCCGACATCAAATGATCACCCAGATCCGTGCGGTGATGGATCAACAGCGTGGCTCTGCTGAGCTCTTTCTCGGCGGGGTGCCGATGATTGCCGATGACATGATCACCTACGTCGGCAATGACATTGTTAATTTCGGTAGCGGGGTAGTGATGTTTCTGATTGGCTCACTCGCGGTACTATTTCGCCGCCTGCGTTTTGTACTACTGCCACTGATCACCTGCGGCTATACGGTCCTGGTGATGACAGGCCTACTGGGATTTCTGCACTGGCCAGTCACCGTGATCTCATCAAATTTTGTTTCACTGCTGCTGATCCTGACCATGTCGATGACACTGCATCTGATTGTCCGCTATCGGCAGTACCTGGCGCAGCACCCTCACCTGGATCAGAAAGCTCTGGTGAGAGATGCTACTTCCAGCCTGGCACAGCCCTGCCTGTTCGCTGCACTGACCACCGCCGTTGCGTTTATCTCCCTGCTGGTAAGCGGTATTCGTCCGGTAATTGATTTCGGCTGGATGATGACCCTCGGTTTGGTTACAGCCTATTGCAGTACCTTTCTGCTGTTTCCGGCGATTTTGATTCTGTTGCCAATAAACGCTGCGGATCAGGACAAACTGAACCGCGGTAGCTTTAGCGCCAGCATGGCCCTGTTCACCGAAAAAAACGGCACTCTAATCATTATCGCCAGCCTCCTGCTGACGCTCTTCACCGCCACCGGAATGAACCGTCTGGTGGTAGAAAACAGTTTCATCAATTACTTCTCCGACAGCACCGAAATCCACCAGGGCATGCTGCTGATCGACCAAAAACTCGGCGGCACCACGCCGCTGGACATTGTCTTTACGCTACAGGATCCACCTCAAGAAACCGACGACATCGACGACTTCTGGGAAGAAAATGAAGAGGACGACCTGTGGGGGGATGAAGAGACAACCTCTGCGGCTACCGACGACCGGGCCTGGTTCACTCGTGATCGTATGGAGCAAATTCGCGCTGTCCACGATTATCTCGATAGTCTGCCGCAGACCGGTAAGGTGTTATCAATGCGCACCATGATGGAGCTTGCAGAACAGTTCACTGAGGGTGTTCCGCTGGGTGATCTCGAACTCGCCCTGCTTTACAGCCGCATCCCTGATGAGTTCAGACGCATGGTGATCGACCCCTATGTGTCAGTAGAGGAGAATCAGGCACGTATCACCATGCGTATCGTGGATTCTGACCCCAGTCTGAACCGCGACCAACTGCTCGACCAAATACGCACCGACCTGGTAGAAAAAGTTGGCCTGCAGCCCGACCAGTTCGCGCTGACAAATATGATGGTGCTTTACAACAACATGCTGCAGAGTCTGTTTCGGTCGCAGGTGCTGACCCTGGGAACGGTGTTTGTCGGAATTATGGCCATGTTTCTGGTACTGTTTCGCTCCTTCAAACTGGCGACTATCGCCATGGCTCCCAATTTGCTTTCCGCCTGCTGCGTGCTAGGCATTATGGGTTGGGCAGGCATTCCCCTTGATATGATGACCATCACCATCGCCGCTATCTCCATCGGCATCGCCGTGGACGACACTATTCACTATATCGAGCGGTTTGGACATGAGTTTCACCGAGACCGCAACTATATCGCCACAATGAAACGGTGCCATGCCAGCATCGGTAAATCGATGTTTTACACCTCCCTGACGATTATCGTCGGCTTTTCGATTTTAGTGCTATCAAATTTCATCCCGACCATTTATTTTGGCTTGCTGACAAGTTTGGCTATGCTTGTCGCTATCCTGGGCGCACTGACTCTACTGCCGCGGTTAATCGTAATGACCAGACCCTTTGGACCAGAAGGTAACGGCTGAAGCCTATACAGGAAGGAGACAGTCACTAACGGTAAAAATCACAGGAGGATAACCATGGCTAACCAACTAGGGTTGGCGCTCCTACTTGCGTTAATCGCCCTGCCCGGGCAGGCGATGCGCTGCGGTAACCGACTGGTCCAGAAAGGCGACACCAAGCTGGAAGTGGTGAATAAATGCGGAGAGCCGACCTTCATCGAGGGTAGCGGCATCATCGAGCAGGAAGACGAAATCGCGGCAGCCGATCGATTGAACGACCAGTTGTTATTGATTGGTCGACACCAGAGCCGCTTTAGCCAGCCCGTAGAAAGCTGGCACTACAACTGCGGCGCCAACCGTTTTTCCCGCGTCCTGACGTTTGTAGGCCCTTACCTGCAACGGATTGAAACCACGGAACGAGGGATTGGCAATGCGGGCTGCAAACAGCCCCCTAACCACCGTCCGGGGTCCACCGCTATTGAACAGCCGGCCGACGACAACTCGAGCCCTGCAACGACGGCGCCCCGGGGAGTACTCGACGCAGCCATTGAATTCCGACAACTGCACCAGAAAAACCAGGTGCCCGACGCCACTACCCCCCCAACGACCCCAGTTTTCCAGTGGCAGGATGAACTTGGCCAATGGCACTACTCTTCCGCGCCCAGGCCGTGAGCAGCCTGCAGCCTATCTGAGCATCATCCTGTCGTCACCTGCCCACCCGGACGCCCGCTGCGTCCCCTTCTAAACTGAAAAAATTCCACTCCGGCCTCAACTCCTGGCCTCATTAGCCGCTAAATAAAGCGTTTGGAACCCTCAGCAGGTGTAGCTCGGCCGGTTGGAATAGACCGCCCGGGGGCATCACCCACCAGCAAAAAGCGTCAAACAAAAATGATTCCAGCCCGCCAACCCGAGATTGCTACTCCGCCCACTGAATTTGGTCAACTCGATCGGTTTCGGCTTCTGAAGATTCTCGGTGAGGGCGCTCAGGGTGTCGTTTACCTTGCTTTCGACCCTCACCTTGAGCGCCAGGTCGCCATCAAGGCAATTGGTTCGAGCCTGGACCATTCATCAACCACCGCCAGGCCTGTCAATAACCTGCAGTCCAGCAGCGCACCGACTGTCGACATGCAAATGTTGCTGCGCGAAGCGCGAACGGTCAGCAAGTTTCAGCACCCGAATATTGTCAGCATCTATGAAATCGGCTTTATCGGCGCAGCCCCCTACCTGGTGCTTGAATACGTCTCCGGTCCACTGCTGTCGAAAAACATCAAAAGCAATCGTCAGGGCCTCCCTTGTGGCGAGGCGATTTCCCTGACCACACAGATACTGGGTGGGCTGGCCTACGCCCACGACCAGGGCATTATTCATGGCGACCTGAAACCTGCGAATGTACTCCTGACCCCCACCGGTGTCGCTAAAGTCACCGATTTTGGCATCGCCCGTGGGATTGGTGAACAGTTCGGTGAGGGACTTGCGGGTTCACCCCGGTATATGGCACCGGAATATGTCTCTCGACAACTGATGACCCCCGCAGCCGACCAGTTTGCGGCCGCTATCATTCTGTTTCAGCTGTTAACTGGAAAACATCCGGTGACGGCTAGAACCCTCGAACAGATTTATGCGCAGATCACAGCCGCCGAGTTTCCACTACCCTCATCGATTATCAGCAAAATTGACCCGGCAATCGACGCCATCGTGGCACGGGCTTTATCAGCCGACCCTGCACACCGTTTTAGCCACATTAACGATTTCAAGCTGGCGCTGGAGGAGTACCAGGCCGAGCAGATGACTAACCTGACCCTCAGCAAGCCCCCCTCCCGACCCGATACGCTGCGTACACTCAGACAGCGCCTCCGCGAACAGAAAGATTTTCCGGCGCTATCCGCCAGCATCTCCAACATGAGCAGCCTTTTTGCCGGTAACCACCAAAACGCGCCAGCGATCGCCGCCGTTATCGCCAAAGACATGGCCCTGACCAGTAAAATCATGCGCATCGCTAATAACGCCTACGTCCCTCGTGCGGGTGGGGAGATTTCCACCCTCAGCCACGCGGTGATGATGCTCGGTTTCAGCACGGTGCGCGAAATCGCTTCGTCGCTGATGCTCATCGGCTTGAGCACCGGCAGCGGCGAATCCAGCGCGGTTAAGGAGCAACTTATCTGTTCGCTGTTCAGCGCCACCCTGGCTCGTAAAATTGCCATTCGTCAGGGCGAACAGGAAGTCGATGACTGCTACCTGGCAGGCATGTTTTACCGCCTCGGGAAACTACTGACCTGCTTCCATCTGCCGGAACTGTACGAGGCAATCAACGACCTTATCGTCAAACAGGTTCCTGCTGAAACGGCTGTCATCAATGTGCTCGGATACAGCTATACCGAGATCGGCCACGAAATTGCTGCCGACTGGGCGCTACCCCGTTATGTGGTGGACTCAATAGTGGCTCTCGATACCGACGCCGCTGATTCCGTATCCGCTGGCACCATTTACGGTTCGTTTAGTAACGACATTACCGACCTGCTGGCAACGATTACTGCTCCTGGCCAGCTGCAGCCCCAGTTAAAAAAAATCCGGGCCCGTTATGCACAACTGATGAATATCAGCAGCGACGAAATAGAAGAGATTCTGGACGGTAGCCACGCCGAATTCCGTAAATACTGCGCCCTTCTCAAAATTGACACGGCTGACAGCGGGATAGTCCACTGCCTTGATCACTGGGAACAATATTTTCCTGCGCCAGAGGGGCCCGGTATTGGACCAGACGAAACCGCGGCAGACCCCGTCGGATCAACCACGGCCACTGACAAGGCCATGGTAACGCTCAATCGAGGGATTCAGCAGATCCAGTCCCAGCTGGAAACCGGAGAGTATGAATTCGACGATCTTATTCGAAAAATTCTCGCTACTGCCTACTATGGTGCAGGGTGTCAGCGCGTGCTGCTATGCCGCAGCCGTGACCAGAACAGGACCGTACAGGCCCGTTATGCCATTGGCAAAAAAGTCAAAACCCTGCTCAAAAAATTTCATTTCCCGCTAAATTCCAGCAGCAGCATGTTTCATCGGGCGATGACTACCGGCGCGGATATTATTGTTGGCGATACAACCGCCCACACTGTTCAGGAACCCATTCCTCACTGGTACCAACAGCTCGATCCCGCCGGTTCGTTTATGCTATTTGCCCTGCCCATTTCCGGTCGGCACGGCGGACTGATCTATCTCGATCACCCCGAGGCCCACTACTTCGACCGCCTTCCCGCCGAACAACTGGCACGAATAGAAAAACTCCGTGATCTGGCAGTACAGGCCTACGATGAACGCACGACGCTAACTCGTCAGAAAACGCTGTCTCCTTCTTAGTCGGCATTAAAAGTCAGCTTATATCAACGCGCTCTTGAGCACCGGCCATGCCTCAGCGCCGGACTTCGCCATCTGTTCCAGCATCGAAGCAGGCATAGCCTCTCCAATGGCCGCCTGATAACTCGGACGCGAGAAACAGCGCGCTACCCAGTCGGTTACCGCTGCTCGATCCTTGTACAGCTCTGTCCAGCCAAACTGCTTGAGGGTTTGAAAATAGGGCATCACCCCGGTATCGGCGAGGGAAAAACTCTGCCCAGCAAGCCACGGCTGGTTTGCCAGCATCACCTCCATATCGGCTAGAAACTGGTTGTAGGTATTCACCCCAGCGGCGGCTACCGGTGCTGCCATACCCTGACGATACAACTCCTGCTGGCGTCCCCTGCGAACCGGATCGGGCACTCGGCCTAGCAACGCTTCGGCATCTTCTTCACTCATCTGCGCCAGCACCGGTAGCATAAACATCGGCCACTGCAACGCCCCACAGGCAGCGTGCAGGGATTCATCCAGGCGTTTGGTCCAGAGGCGCATCTGTGCCAGCTCGTAGGGATCCGTAGGGCGTAACGCCACCTCGGGGTATAGGTCATCCAGCAGCTCGCAAATCACTGTAGACTCGGGGATGGGCTTGCCATCAATTACCAGCGTCGGTACCAGACCCGCCGGGTTCAGTTTTAGATACTCAGGTGTCAGGTTCTGCTTAGCACTCAGGTCGATAGGGTGTAGCTGAAAATCGAGGGACTTTTCTGCCAGTACCAGTCTGACCTTTTGCGCACAGGGCGAAACCGGGTGATCGTGAAGTTCAATCAATGGAATTCTCCAATTCGTTAATCTGCCACTACTTTAATAGCCGACATCATGACGCACTACAAGCGAAACGGTCTGGCTTTTCTTATACTCTCCCAGCATCAACGAATAAAAGCCAGAGGTCGCCAGCGCCCCCATCGCTGGGCAATGACAGACCCGATTCAAGCAGGAGGAAAAATGGGCGAAAAAAAATGGAGCGAGGTGCGGCCTAGCGAAGACTATCGACGCATTTTGCGTCCCGATGGCACGCTACAGGACAAAGCACCGAAAGTCTCACGCAAAGAACTGCTGCGCTGGTATCAGGTGTTTGTCGAAACCCGTACCTTCGAAGAGATTGCCGTGCGCCTGCAACGCCGGGGAGTTCTCTCCGTGGCAGCGGTTTCTCGTGGCGAGGAGGCTGTTGGGCTGGGGGCCGCCGCCGCCTTGAAAGCCGGCGACTGGTGTTTTCCGTCCTACCGCCAGAACAGCACGCTTTTGTACTGGAATGCCCCCATCGACCGGGCCATGGCCGGGCTGATGGGTAACTCGCCGGAACATATCCGCGAACAGCTACCCATGACCGCCGACCAGCTACCCAAAGTCACCTTTATGCCCTATGCGGTTTTTCTCGGAGCCAATATCCCGCTGGCAGTGGGTTCGGCCATGGCCGATAAGCTGGCGGGTCGTGACTCCATTAGCCTGGCCTTTATTGGCGAGGGCAGCACCAGCGAAGGCGATTTCCACGATGGTCTCAGTTTTGCCGGGGTGTTTGACTCCCCGTTGGTGGTGATCATTCAAAATAACCAGTGGTGTATCTCCATGCCCGCCAGCAAACAGACCGCCGCGGAAACCTTTGCCCAGAAAGCCGTGGCCCACGGTATTCCTCATGAACGTATCGACGGCAATGACGTCTTCGCGGTCTACGACACCGTTAAAAAAGCGGCGGACCGAGCCCGCAAAGGTCACGGCGCGACGGTGATTGAAGCCGTTACCTACCGCATGCTCGACCACAACACCGCCGATTCGTCAGCGGTCTACCGCACTGAAGATGAAGCCGAATACTGGCAAACGCTTGATCCCTTTGATCGTTTTGAAAAATATCTACTGGCAGAAAAAATTATCGACAGCAGCACCCGCGAAACCCTGGCGGCCGACGCCGAGATCTGGCTACGCGAAGCCATCGACCGGGGCCGAGCAGTGCCACCGACCGAGCCATCTGCCATGTTCGAGAGCCATTTGCACGGCGAGCCGGGCTGGAGTGAACGCCATCAACGGGCGGAACTGGCCGCCGAACTGGCCGGCCAGAACCCCTTTGTGGATTACACCGGGGAGGACCTGCAATGAGCGCCGCCATCGACAAGGGACAGACCGAAGAACTCAACCTGGTCACCGCCATTAACCAGACCCTTCGCCAGGAGCTTGCTCGCGATCCCCAGGTAAGAGTGATGGGTTATGACATCGGGCCTATTGGCGGTGTATTCCGCGCGACCGACGGGCTTTATGATGATTTTGGCGATCAGCAGGTTATTGACACACCGCTCACCGAAAACGGCCTGATTGGCGCAGCGGTTGGCATGGCCATGCGTGGCGAACGGCCGGTGGTGGAGATGCAGTTTCTGGGGTTCATGTATAACGCTTGGGGGCAATTCATCTACAGCCTGGCCAATCTGCATCAGAAAACCGGCGGCCTGGTAAACGTACCGGTCACAATCCGCACCACCTTTGGTGGCGGCATCAAACCACTGCCGTTTCATTCCGAATCCACCGAGGCCTATTTGATGCACACCCCCGGTATTCGGGTGGTCTGTCCGAGCACGCCCTACGAGGCCAAGGGGCTACTGGCAGCCGCGATTCGCTGCGATGACCCGGTAATCTTCATGGAACATACCAAACTCTACCGGGCCTTTCGTGAGCAGGTGCCGACGGCTGATTACACCCTGCCGCTGGATAAATGCCGGTTGGTTAAACCGGGTAAGGAGCTGACCCTGATCGCCTGGGGCAACATGGTCCACGTTAGCCAGCAGGCGGTGGATGAACTGGATTACGACGTGGAAATTATCGATCTGCGCGCGATTGCGCCCATCGATGTCGAACCACTACTCGATTCGGTGAAAAAGACCGGTCGTTGCCTGATTGTCCACGAAGCCCGACGCACCGCCGGTCCCGGCGCCGAGCTATCCGCACTGATCAGTGAATACGCCATGGAGTGGCTCAAAGCGCCAATCAAGCGGGTCACCGCTTTTGACGTATTCTTTCCCGACAATCAGGTGGAGGATGTCTATTTGCCGGGACCTGACAGAGTGAAAGCCGGTATCGAAGCGGTCATGAACTATCAGTTCTGACCCGGAAAACTGAACAACGAAAGGAACCCGCTCATGAGTTACGAATTCCGACTACCGGACGTCGGTGAAGGTATCACCGAATCAGAGCTACTGCAGTGGCATGTGAAGGAAGGCGACGCCGTCAAAGAAGACGACCTGCTCTGCGAAATTGAGACTGATAAAGCAGTGGTGGAGATACCGGTCCCCTGTACCGGCACGCTCACTCGCCTGCATGCCGCCAACGGCACCACTGTTAATGTTGGCACGGTAATCGCCAGCTTTGATACGGAATCCCCGGCCATCAAAAACGCCGAACCGGCGAGCAACCCCGCCCAGCCAGTGGCTGCCGCTACCCCCTCCACTATCTCCACCAGCACCGCGAGCGGCACGGTTAATGGAGCGGTTCGTGCGGCGCCCAGCACCCGTCGATACGCCCGCGAGCAGAATGTCGACCTGAATAACATTCAGGGCAGTGGTCCCAAAGGCCGCATTCTGCGCAGCGACATTGACCAGCAGAACCAGCGCTCGTCCACCGACTCTGGGGTGCGTGTCGATGTAACACCCGTGGTTCACACGCCCATTCAGGGCGAGAAGCGTACGCCGATCAAAGGACTGCGCAAGGCTATCGCCGAGACCATGGTGCGGTCAGTAACCACCATCCCGCACGCGACCTCAGCGTTTTCCTGCAATGCAGAACGCTTTGTCGCACTGCGCCAATTACTCCAGCAGCAGCTCAATTGCCGTATTTCCTTTACCGCTATGGTAATGAAAACCATGGTGCCGGCGATTCGGCGCTACCCGTT
>Ga0070726_10000840_pt1 | contig 34362 bp, 33 predicted proteins | sample tdAd471_FD_67275 | JGI IMG/M metagenome (GOLD analysis project Ga0070726, IMG submission 67275) | Marine sediment microbial communities from the Atlantic coast under amendment with organic carbon and nitrate - tdAd47.1 | ecosystem: Environmental > Aquatic > Marine > Coastal > Sediment | place...
AAGAATATTTAGCCTTACCAGTTAGTGCTGGCAGATTCACTCGGGCTATTCATGTCCCGAGCTACTCAGGAGCAATAACACAAGAGTTGTTGAAATTTCGTATACAGGACTATTACCTTCTTGGGTCGTACTTCCCAGCACGTTTTACTATCACAACATTTTGTAACTCTTGCAGAACTAAATCTGAGTTATTGTCCTACAACCCCGCGCATATAAATATGTGCGGTTTGGGCTGTTCCCGTTTCGCTCGCCGCTACTAAGGGAATCGCAAGAACCTTCTTCCTGATTGTAATGGAAAGTCCGAAGACATATCCAACCAGAAAGAAAGTTCCGGATATTGCTTTCTCTTCCTCCAGGTACTGAGATGTTTCACTTCCCTGGGTGCGCTCGCGCATACACGCGTCTCTTGCGGAACAAGAGGGGTTTCCCCATTCGGACATCGCCGGTTATAACGGTTGTTTGGCACCTTACCGACGCTTATCGCAGCCATACCACGTCCTTCATCGCTTCTTAAAGCCTAGGCATCCACCATACACCCTTCATTCCTGTAAGGAATGCTGTACACCGCTGTACAATTTTTTGAGTGTGTATTCTTCCAAACCTACAAGAGTCTGGAAGAACGGTTTTTGTTGTGTGTTGCGGACGAAAAGACCCTACACTAAATGTATATTGTCTAAACGCAACACACTACCTACCTCCGCGCGTCGAACGCGGAGGAATTTGCGAGACCAGACCTTATCAATCTGGTCTCTAGGATATGTAGTTGTCAATGACCAATGTCTTCCCTTCGAAGACATCAGCATTTATTGAAGTGTAAAAAAACCGCGATGTCGCGGCACAAGAAACCCATAAGGTTTTCCTATCCCGCTCGTTGCTTTTTGTTACTCTTCATAAACACGTGGACGCCATTATATACGAAAGTGTTTGGGAGTCAAGCGATTTTGAAGCCAAATAAAAAACTCGAGGATATCCTCGAGTTTTTGTCACTACACGCGGTGCAATTCATTCGCCACCCCCGCCTTATCTAACAGTATTTCGTGAGGATAATCAAAGACGTCACGCGTCAGTTTGTCGTACATACCAAGACGGTACATAAGGTCTTCAGTATCCATCACGGTGAACCGAATTTCCATACCCAGTTCTGCTTCAAGAGAACGTACCGCTGCCTCAACCTTCGTCTCTACTGGTTTCTTCATTGCAATGAGTACGTCGAGTCTGCTATCAAACTCTCGCATAAAAACTCCTGTCGCAACAACGACATCAAGTTTTCCTGACTTCTTAAGGTGTGCAAGAAGTGTCTTCCCATTTATTGGTGCAGTCTCAAAAAGGAATGTCTGGAGAGACCGAAGCTCTGGAAAATTTTTATTCAAAACAAATCCTTGCACACGACTCTTCCGCTTCTTCCCTTCCTGCTCTACCAGAATCTGTTTCTTTTTAATTACCCCTGCACGTTCAAGTGCATTAAGTTCTGTACGTGCCGTACGTCGTACAAGGCGCGCACGACGTGCGATGTCATCAAACGCGAATTCGTGATGTGGGTTAAATAAGAAAAACCGAAGTAACTTTACCCGTGCCTGACTTCCGAACAATATTGAGAGTGAATCTGCCATACGTGTGGATTATAGCATATCAAAAAAGACCCTGTGATGGGGTCTTTTTTGTGTCGAAATTAGGATTACTTAAGCGTAACAGTCGCTCCAGCCTCCTCAAGCTTAGCCTTAAGCTCTTCAGCATCTTCCTTCTTCGCACCTTCCTTCACAGCTACTGGCGCTCCGTCTACCATGTCCTTTGCCTCCTTGAGACCAAGTCCAAGTACTTCCTTCACTGCCTTAATAACTGCAATCTTCTGTGCTCCTGCGTCAGTAAGTTCTACTGTGAATGAAGACTGTTCTTCACCACCAGCATCACCTGCTCCTGGTGCTGCAACAGCTACTGCTGAAGCTGATACACCAAATCGCTTCTCAAGCACCTTCACAAGTTCGTTTAGCTCAAGAACAGACATCTTCTCTACCTGCTCTACAAGTGCCTTGAACTCCTCTGGTACCTCTACAGACTCATCAACATCTGAAGCATCAGTCGCCTCCTCAGTTGTAGTCTCTTCTGCTGCGGGAGCCTCGGGAGTTGTCTCCTCAGCAGTCTCCTCTACAACATCCTTCTTTGCTTCTTCTGACATATGTATTTCTTAGATTCTATTAAGCCCCCTTCTTCTCTGCAATTGCATTCAGTCCGAGTACCAATCCTTGGATAGGTGCGTTAATTACATTAACGAACATTCCACGAAGTACTGGGAGTGATGGGATAGATGCAATTTCAGTCATCTCCTCACGACTCTTGTATGTACCTTCAAATACTCCTCCGAGAATTGCCACCTGATCTTTGTACTGCTTCTGAAACGCATGTACGTTCTGTGCAGGTGCAACAGGGTCAGTACTGTACGCAACAGCTACCTCTCCCTCAAGTTCTGGAGCGTCTCCCTCAAATGCACCATCAAACGCGCGTCCGATAAGTGTCTTTTTTGCTACGAAGTAGCCAACACCCTCTTCACGTAGTTTGTTACGCATCGCTGTAGAGTCTCCTACATTGAGTCCATGGAACCCCACGAACACAAGTGTCTCGGCATCATTCTTGATGTCATCAAGTCGTTTGAGAACTTCTTGCTTCTTTGCTTTTGTAATTGCCATTATCTTTTCTGAATGACGGATATAAAACAGGCCCAGAGAAACAATTGTTTCTTTAGGCTTCGACCTCCCTATACAAAATATAGTGTGGGACCTCGGTCGGCGGATTGCTCCCTTAATCACATACGTGAACCAACTGTCATGAGCCTGTTGCGAGACACTATACCAGATTTGTTTTTAAAGTCTAGAGCATCCCAAGGGCTTCCCAGACATCATTTTCATCACATCCTCCTTTTGTGATAAGTGCTTTAACAACTTTTGGCTTATCACAGTTAAGTAATCCTTTGTACACTGTAATTATCAGTCCACTGATATCTGACTGATCAAAACCTTTTTTGCGTATCGCAAAGTGTGACGATCCACCTTTCGGTTGTGTAATTTCAAATCCTAATTTTTCTGCAGCTTTGACGAAACGCTTCCACCTCACATTAGTAAGACGAGTGACTAAATCACGACGTGTGATGACCTCGTCCGCCATACCCTAGACAGCAACCGCTCCTGCTTCACGGAAAAACTTAGCCACAGGTCTTTGAGTATCTGATTCTTCAGTAACTTCAATATGAAATGCTGTATGTATTGCATCTCGGATATGTTCACCTATCTCTTCGTCAGAAGGATTAGGGTTCTGTCCGCCAGTTATAATTGACTCAAACTCCTGACATTGAGCAGACCACCCTTCCTCATTAGTTTGTACAATAAAATGAAGACCTCCTGCTTGTGCAATAGTTTCACTCATTGAAGACACAGCGCCAGAATCTTTAGGCTTCTGACCCTTACTAAATAAAGATTTGAATATGAACTCCATATAGTTGATGACACGTTTAACCGTGTTTTCTTACGTTATATGTAGACTGTACCACGAGATTTTTATTCTGACTAGCACTTCCGATTCGTGTCGTGCAACTGTGGCATTGCCTCAACTTCTCGTTTCTTTTTCTCTGCTGTCCAGCCAATCGCGTTTGTTATTAGTTGCAGTGTTGTAGCAATCACTGATATTGCGAGAATGAAGATTGGATAGAACGCAAACGGTGTGAGGAAGTAGAAGAAGACAACTGTTGATGCCGCCCATACACCAAAGCACCATGGACAGAGGAGAAGATCTATCACCGCACGTCGAAATCCTCGATTTGGTTTTACAAGAAGTCCTGCATCATCCACCGTATAGAAGAGGTCTCGGAAGAAAGACATTATCTTGTCATATACAAACAGACGAATGAGTCTCCATGTTGCAAGTGTAATGAGTGCAATGTCAAAAAGTTCGATAGTAGCGAAACTTCGATACGCATAGAGTTGGAGTAGTGCCATCTCTACCACAACAAGTGCAATAAACACTCCTGAGAGAATGATGTGCCAGAAGTTTTGATTTACGCGGTCAGTGATTTGAAACATAGACTATGTGTTATGCATGGACACCCACCACATACGACACCGCAAGCACGATGACGATAATAGCAAGAAACCCAAAGAGAAACTTGTAAAATGTTTTATTCAACATACGAATAGTATAACACCTGTACGTTTGTACAGGTGTTATTGTATTCCTTTATTTTGCTTCGATCTTTGCAACCTCAGCACCCTCCTCGCTTAGGTTTCCATATACATGGACATCCATTGCTTCTATGAGAAAGTCTCCGTTACATGAGACGGTGTCTCCATCGAGGGTAATACACGCACTCGCTTCAGTAAAGCGAAGTGGTACTACACCAATCTGTCCTTCGCTTTCGTATACAAGATGCCAGAAGTTTGCATCATAGGGTGCTGGAACATTCTTAAGAAGTCCTCCCTCCTGACTGAAGTTAAACTCTCCTTTCTCTGGTGCAACATCACCGTATGCACAAGTGATGTTTTTAATCTGCCATTCTCCGTTCTTTCCAGAAAGATCTACGATAGCATAGCCTTCAGTGAGGTCACCTTTTGTAACCTGCATGATGTACTGTGCAGTATCTTCTCGCTCGAAGACTGCACGTGTACGTACCTGCGTCTCATCAAACGCACGACATGCGACCGGATCTACCTCTGCTGAAGCGTTTTCCTTCAACATATCTTTCAAAGATTCTGCAACTGGTGCTTCTTTGAGAACTTCGTCTAATCCACCGACCCTCTCTACCCAGTTTGTGTAAAACTCGATAGCAATATCAATTGGCTCTCCTGCGACACCATTCCACTTCTCTTCTCCTCCACGCAACTGCATGATTGCAATAACAATCACGACGACTGCGACTACTCCTATTACTATTTTCTTCATATGCTTCATATCGTAGCACGGTACACAGGAGTACACTAGATGTACTTAAAGAAATAGAGGTCTACCTCTGGGAAGGTTCGTATGTTCCGTTCAATATACTCCACCACGTCTTGACTTATCTCCACCTCCGGATTCACCTCCTTCCCCTTCTGCGCCCAAAGCCGTGCATTCTGGAAATCTCCTTGATAGAGATAGGTAACTGCCTTCATCCAATACCCTTGCGGAATCTCTGGATTAATAGCAATAGCGGTATCAAGCACTTCTTGCGCCTCTTCCAACTTATTCTCCCCAAAGAGATTGGCGTAGATGAGTGTGTCAGCAAGATTGAAGTGCGCACGTACATCGTATAGATGTGCCTCTGCGTATGCACGATACCCTTCCTCATACAGTGCCAACTCCATCTTCAGCCCCTCTACCCTATCTGGTTTTGAGAGTATGCTTGGATCCTGCCCAATACCTCTCTGGAAATCCGTAGCCGTCCGCCACAAAAAAGAGTGTGTATCCATTGGCGAACCGAAGAGGTCTTCATAGTATGGGATACGTGCAGCACTCGAGCCCACCGTACGGATTGCTCCGTTTGCATGCTCTGCTTTCATAATTGGAAGCGTCCCGCACACGAATCCCCAGCCAAAGAAAAGGAAGAGTCCTGCAGCAAGCACCCTCTTTGTAGATATATTCAACACATACTCTGTCGGCTTCTGCACACTATAGAGCAGTGTCGTTGCCAACGCTGCCATACACGCAAGCAGTACATACGAGATAGAGGTATCAAATGCAGTCTGCACCTCTGCAAAGTGAAAAACAAAATACACGAGCAGTATTTCTGCGAGAAGTCTGTCCCCTCTTCCTTTTGTACGAGTAATGACAAAAACCATTGCTGCTGCAATGACAAGATATACAAGAAGGTATGACGCAAGACCGACGTATCCTGCATCTACCGCCTGATCTATGAAGACATTGTGCGCCCTGTCAAACCATGGTTCTACCCCAGCACGCTGTGTCAGGATGGTGTTGTCATAATGTTGTGTAAATCCAACCTCAAAGTTATCCAGCCCCCAACCAAAGTACGGGCGTTCTGCAATCATTTCCTCTGAAAGTTGCCATACGATAGGACGTGCCTCGGTACCCTCTGCCATATACAATTCCCGAACCTGTCCGTCAGGAGACATAAGGGAATATCCTGCAGTAGCAATACCAAGCACCCCAAGTACAAACCCTCCCCAGAGAATCTTATGCTGTACACCTATATTTTTAATTTGTGCAATAAGGCGCAGTACACAAAACGTACCAAGCGCTCCCAGAACTGCGTATGATGTTGCGCGTGCTTCTCCAATGAACATAGAGAAATCTCCAGACCACACATCTTTATCTATAAAATATGGGTTTATCGACAATAGTATTGGTGCCGCGTAGTGCCACCATCTCTTCTTTGTTGCCGTGTAGAAAAGATAGAGGGATAGAAGTAATGCTCCGAAAAGATACATCGCTGCGAAACTGGAGTTACCAAAATAGAATCCGTCCCACGTGAGAGAGGTAAATAGCCACCCAAGTCCTTCAGGACCAACAAATGCTCCCAAGGAGAAAGCGGCACTTCCCCACACAATCGCTTTGATGAAACGAAGAGTTTCCTGCTTCTCCTTAAACAGTGAGACAAGAAACATATACATCAATGCAAGATGTGCAAAGAAAAAGAATCCAGTGACTCGTGTTGCCTTAGACCAAAAAGATACGAGTGGATCGATGCCGATAAACGATGCAACCCCAAGGACTGCAAAATACAACGCAAGTGCGCCAGTAATCCACGACCAAGAAAATGTAAGTATTGCACGACGCTTCCATAATGCGTACGCGCCGAGGAGTGCGACCACTTCCATAAGAAACATAAGCGTGACCGAACGTGATGACGTTCCGTTATAGAGATATCCCTTATACATCACAAACGGAAAGAGTGCGACAAAAGCAAGCAATATGTAACTGATAATAGACTGTAGTTTGGTATTTTCTAAAAACATATCTGTCATTATAGCGTACTCAGGCATAACAAAAAGCCACCCTTTCGGGTGGCTTTTTGCCTTTCTAGTGACTCAAGAGTCGCTAGTTAGATTCTAACCGAGATTAGATAAGGCTGAGGTACTCAGTCTCGAACTCATCAAGGTCAGATGTGTACGCGTTGTCTGGAGTAGCGTCTGTAGAATCAGTATCCCATGACACTCCACCAAGAACTGCGCGGAATAGACCATCAGCACCAGCAGATGGGAGGCTTACAGAAGTTGTAAGTGTGAAAGTATGAGTTTCACCCTCCTCGATCTCGAAGAGACCTGCTGAGTTAAGAGTCTTGTCGGTGTTGTTTGAAAGCGCAACGCTTACTCCACCAACAGTTGCTGTACCAGAACGGTCAACAAGTACTGAAGTCTTACCAGTTGTTACACCAGAAAGTTTAGAGTCAGCAAGTGATGATACGTAAACAGTATCTCCAACTGCAGTAACTTTGTACTTAATAGTGAATGTACCAGTGTTGTTGTTGTCAGCACCAGTTGAAGACTCGCTTGTAGAAACAAGCTCAAGCTGGATTCCAGAAGTACGGAACTCTTGTGCTTTTCCGATAGCAGTACCAGACTTTTCAGATGAATCTGAAAGCTGATCTCCTTCCTCGTTCTCCACGTCCATAAGGTCGCGGTTTGAAGCGGTTACAGAAGCCTTAAGAGTGTCTCCGTTATCAACTCCAGTAGAGTCTTCTCCGTTGATGTCAGCCATCACTACGAAGTCGATAGTGTCTCCAGCCTCAAGGGTGAAGTCAAGATCGTCGAATGTAAGTGTAGTAGCTGTAGTTGCAGTAGAGCTTACTGATTCAGTGAACTCTTTTCCATCAAGTACAAGCTTGATTGATCCAGTAAGCTGACCAATCTGAGCATTTGTCGGAGTGAATGTTACTGGGAACTCGTCGATAACTACGTCAGAATCTCCTTCAAGCTCAAGACGTCCCTTAAGAAGAACTACGTCATCAGTGTCTGAAGTACCGTCATCGATGATAACGATTCCAGCCTCTGGACTATCTGAAGCAGTTCGGATCTTAAGCTCAGTATCAGCTGAAGTTGAGAAGTTTACGAAGTCCATCGCACGAGTAGTACCGATGTCTCCAGTTGTAGAGTCAGTTGTAGTAACTCCAGAACCGTCAACAACTCGGATGCTATCTACTTCAATAGTAGTCGCGTCACCAGAAATGTCTGATGAGTCGATGTTTGAAGCAGCGTCTACAGTGATGTAGAACCGCTCTGTATCATCAGCGCGTACGATAGCACCATCAAGTGCAACTGTCTTAGTGTAAACGTTTGAGTTCTCTGAGAAATCATCAACGTCTACGCTCGCAACACGATCGTCTCCCATCCAGATCTCAACAGAGTCAACGTACTTGTTAAGTCGGTTTGATCCAGTGTTTGATGCAGTGTTGAACTTAAGAGTCATCGCTGAAAGGCGAATGTCTCCCTCGTCCTCTGCCTCAAGGTCGAATCCGTATACACGAACTTCGTCCTCACCTTCTCCAACCTCCTCGTTGTTGTACTGTCCGAGAAGATCCATATCAGAGATAGATCCGAATGATCCTGCAAGGTCAGATGATCCAGTTGAACCTGTAGATCCAGTTGAACCAGTTGAACCTGCAACCATAGCGTACTTAGCCTGTGAAACAGGACCGAAGTACCCAACAGCTGGAGAAACTCCGTTCGCTGCCTGCCATGCTGCTACTGCAGCAGTAGTCTGTGAACCGAAGTATCCGGTTGCACCTGCAGGGATTGAAAATCCTCCACCGATAAGATAGTTCTGAAGACATGTAACATCAGAACCTGACACACCATCTGTAAGAGATCGTGTGAAAGTACATGCAGCTGCTGATGAAGATCCACCAGAAAGTGCTGCAAGTTGTGCCGTAAGGCTTGCAATCATCGCTTCAAGCTCTGCAACAGTCGCTGCCTGAGCAGGAGTTGCTACTGAAACGATCATTGCTACTGCTACGAAAGCTCCAAAAAGCTTTGTAGCAACATTGTTTGCAATGTTAGTCATAACCGTAAAATACTTATAAGTATTACTTTATACCTAATAACTGATAATAAGAATTAATTCTCATTGGCGACCGAAGTCGCGCTCCTGCAAAACAAGTAGCCTTGTGCAGCAGGAGCGCGACTGGTCGTGTCGGTGAGTGACGCCTCATCTTTGCGTGGATCGACTTCCACAGACGACGCATATCATCCAACACTATCAGTTGGGATGTCTCTCCTTCCGAAAAAGAAAAGACTTCACACGACACCTAATTATGTCGAGTGAAAATAGAATTGAGATATGAAATTGTCAAAGTAACAATCCTCATATGTGCCACAACCCTCCTTAAGAAAAAGAGCGCGTTATCCGCACATAGATGAAGTATAAACTATTTTGAACAAGCTTTCTGTAGTTCGTCCTGTGGATTACGTAGAATCCCTATCCCAAAATAGTGGGCTCAGAATACGTTCTATAGACCAAAAAGTCAATAGATTCGCCACATTCAAATTTAGAGTACTTCATCCCCTCTACCCATTACAGACGATACTCATACCACCTTCTTACACGCAAAATAAGCGCACAATAAAAATAAAAAATGGCAAGTTTATGCGAGTGAATAGGTACTCCAACGCTTACTCCCTTTTCGCATAACAATCCCCTCATCTATGAGTGTATTGAGTTCTCTTTGTATGGTCTTTGCACCATAGTCTGTAACCGTGTCTTGCACATCTTTTATAGATGCATCTGGCTGTGCTTTAAGCACGTTAAGAATCTGCGTTCTTCGTGCATCTTTTGTCTCTGTCGTTATCACTCGTTTTGGAGCAGTTTTCGGTGTAACCACCTCCTTTTTTTCAGTCAAAAGCACTGGTTTCTTACGCTTACTTTTGAACCCTTTTGAGGAGCGAACCAGTGCATCTATCTCCGCCAAAAATACGTTGAGGTGTTCCTCTCGAAGCAACTGTGCTGCATGTAGTGCCCGCAGACGACTTTCAAGTGCAATGAGGTCAAAAAGGAGTGTTTCTACTGCAGAACGTACTTCAGTCTGATCTGAACGAAGTGATGCCGTGACTGTCTTAAGAATAGTTACTGCAGATTCTTCAGTGTCCTTTATAAGAGGACTTCTATCTTTGTCTTTTATATCTACATTCAAAATATAAAAGACAGCACAGATTATCTTTTCTGTCTTTTTGAATATGTACTTGTAGTAATACTCGTCTGCTATGAGACGTTCTGTAGTACTGAGTGTTATGTCTTTTATCTTGTCTTCCATGTTGTCTTTTAGAGATAACGGACATCTCTTATACCGGACACTATACGCTCATTTTGTCTCTTATTCAAGGCATGCGTGGCTTTTAGACTCATTTTTTACGTAATGGACAGGTGTCTTTTATACACAGTCTATCCACTGCCTACCGTGGTATCATAGTGCAACAGATAGATACTATATATATGGCACGAAAGAAAACACGAGGACGAAGAAAAGCACAGAAGAAGGACTACTTTGACGATCTTTCTTCACATACAAAACAAGCAATTGGTGCAGTATTTTTTGCAGTACTCGGAATCTTCTTTGTCCTCTCTTCATTTGAGCAAGCGGGTGTTGTTGGACACTATACAAAACTAGGTCTCACTGCCCTCTTTGGCTATGGCGCAATTATCGCCCCTCTCGTCTGTGCGCTCTATGTATATGTCCTCATGAAACCACGAGAGGACACCGAGGAAGTCAGCCTCTCAAAGTCTGTGGGTATCGTCTTCTTATTTGTATCAGTACTTGGATTCCTTACCCTCTTCGGAGACCAAGGTGGATACATCGGTACTGCAATTCTCTTCCCGCTTGCAAAACTATTTGGGACCCTCGCTGCAGGACTCATGCTTGGAGCATTAGTCCTTGTCGGAGTATTCCTCACGCTTGATCGCGGCTTCCACTTCTCACTTCCGTTTGGAAAAGACTCTGAGGAGGAAGATGAGGATATTGATATTGAAATCCCGGAGGAGATGGAAGAAGACGAAGAAGATTCTGAAGAAACTGAAGAGGAAGATGCAGAGCCAACTCCGAAGAAAAAAACATTTACTGAAAAACTTGGTCTTGGGAAAGACGAGATGGCAACCACCGCCCTCTTTGGCTCATATGCTCCTCCCCCACTTTCACTTCTTCGAAAGGATAGTGGTAAGCCACAAGTAGGTGATGTGAAAGCAAATGCAAACATCATTAAGCGCACCCTCAAGAACTTTAAGATTGATGTTGAGATGGATGAAGTATCTATCGGTCCGACCGTAACACGTTACGCACTTAAACCTGCCGAGGGAGTTCGTATCTCTAAAATTGTTGGACTGCAAAACAACCTAGAACTCGCACTCGCTGCATCCCCTATCCGTATCGAAGCACCGATTCCAGGAAAATCCCTTGTAGGTATCGAGATGCCGAACACCACAAAGGCAACTGTCGGTCTTGCGTCTCTCCTTGCTTCCCCAGAGTACACCGATTCTCCAAAACCACTCATGGTTGCACTTGGACGTGACATCACCGGACACTCTCACTTTGCAAATGTCGCAAAAATGCCGCATGCCCTCATTGCTGGTACTACTGGTTCTGGTAAGTCAGTGACCATTCACGCCTTTGTTACCTCCCTTCTCTTCCGAAACTCTCCAGAAATGCTTCGCTTTATCATGGTAGACCCAAAGCGGGTGGAACTTACGCTCTACAATGATATTCCACACCTCCTCACCCCTGTTATCACCGAACCAAAGAAAGCGATCCTTTCTCTGAAGTGGGCTATCAAGGAGATGGAGCGGCGATACGATATTCTACAAGCAGAAAAGGTGCGTGACATTGGCTCGTATCATGAAAACATCTTCCAACCTGCGAAGGAAGAATGGGAGAAGAATGGATCTTCTGAAGAAGAAAAAGAAGAACTCCCAGAGCCAATGCCATATATTGTTATTGTTATCGACGAACTCGCAGACCTCATGCAGTCGTACCCTCGTGAACTTGAAGCCTCTATCGTACGTCTTGCACAGATGAGTCGTGCCGTTGGTATTCACCTCCTTCTCTCTACCCAGCGACCATCGGTGAATGTTATTACTGGTCTCATCAAAGCAAACGTACCGAGTCGTGTAGCGCTCCAGGTGGCATCGCAAGTAGACTCTCGCACCATTCTCGATCAAGTAGGAGCAGAGAAACTCCTTGGGGCTGGAGACATGCTCTTCCTCTCTGGAGAATTGGCAAAACCACAGCGTATGCAGTCTGCGTTCGTTAGTGAAGATGAAGTAAAGAAGGTGGTAGAACACCTTAAGAAACAGACGGACTCTTACGAACTAGACTCTATTAGTCTCGGTGAAGATGGAAAAACAAACCCTGACGCATTCTTCGAGTCTTCTTCTCTCGACGGAGACGAGGAAGATGACCTATACGATGACGCACGTGTTGCAGTACTTGAGGCAGGAAAAGCGTCTACCTCTTACATCCAAAGAAAACTTCGTGTTGGATATTCTCGTGCTGCTCGTCTCATGGATATCCTTGAGGAGCGTGGCGTTATTGGACCAGCGGATGGTTCGAAACCACGAGAGATTCTTGAACAGTCCTCTGAGCCAGACGACGAGGAAGAAGATGAATAATATATGACTCCACTTAAACTCCATAAGTTCAATGCCGCGTTTATCGTACGAATAGTGGCACTTGGTGTCCTCGGAGGGGTACTCATATGGTACGGCATATTCCAAGCACGCTTCTTTCTCGCAGGACCGATTATCTCCCTCGACTCCCCCACCGTCACTCTCCAAGCAGACAGGACAGTAACCATTTCTGGAACAGCGAAGAATATCACTGAAATACGTCTCAATGGAAAAGAAATCAATACCGATGCTGCAGGTTCATTCGTGGAATCTTTGGTCCTTCCGACTGGCTATACTATAATGACTCTGAGAGCAAAAGATCGGTATGGACGTACCGTCTCCCTCACTAAAGAATTTATTTACCAACCAAATACATAAAACATGGCAGGAAAAAAGACAACGAAGAAGGTAGCGAAAAAGGCAGCACCAAGTGCAGAGAAGCCGGACAACAATATTGCAGAGACACTGCGAAGTATTAAGACGAAATTTGGAGATGATGCCATCATGACACTTGGTGAAACCAAGAAGGTTGATATTGATGTTGTGCCAACAGGATCTATTGGACTTGATGACGCACTTGGAATCGGTGGATTCCCGCGCGGACGTGTTGTTGAGATATACGGACCAGAGTCTTCTGGTAAGACCACTCTTTCCCTTCACGCTGTTGCTGAGGCACAAAAAGGTGGTGGTGTCTGTGCCTTTATTGACGCAGAACATGCAATGGATCCAGAGTATGCAAAGAATATTGGTGTGAAGCTTGATCATCTCCTCATTTCTCAACCAAATACAGGAGAACAGGCACTGGAGATTGTAGAGAGTCTTGTACGAAGTGGAAAATTGGACGTTATCGTTATCGACTCTGTTGCTGCCCTCACGCCAAAAGACGAAATTGAAGGAGAGATGGGCGCACACCATGTTGGAAAGCAGGCACGTTTGATGTCACAGGCACTCCGAAAACTTACCGGTATCGTTGCGAAGAGCAAGACGGTGGTTATCTTCATCAACCAAATCCGTATGCAAGTGGGTGTAATGTTTGGAAACCCTGAAACAACCCCAGGAGGAAAGGCACTTAAGTTCTACAGTTCGGTACGTCTCGATATCCGTCGTATCGCACAGATTAAGAAGGGTGACGAAGTAGTGGGAGGACGTCACCGCGTGAAGGTAGTAAAAAACAAAGTTGCTGCCCCATTCCGTACAACAGAGTTTGATCTTATCTACGGAGAAGGAATCAGTCGTGAAGGAGAACTTCTCGCTCTTGGAGAGAAGTATGATTTCATTAAGAAGTCTGGCGCGTCATATACTTACACCCCCCCAGGAGGAGATGAGAGTACCGAGGTGAAACTTGGACGTGGATATGACGCTGCGCGTACAAAACTTCGCGAAGAGAAGAAGGTGCAAAACGACCTTCTAAAGAATGTGCGAAAGGCACTGAAGGAAGAGAAATAGTCTATACAAAAACACGCCATACATATGGCGTGTTTTTGTATATCCTGCTATGATTCCCCACACAAATATATGGCAAAACTACAATACAACGAAATAACAACAAAAAAGACAGTCGTCATGGATGAGGATCCGTATCTCGTCCTTTCCTCTGCTCTCTCAAAGAAAGATCGACAAAAAGCGAGTAATAATGTGAAAATGAAGAATCTTCGCACCGGTGGTGTCGTAGATCGTACATTCCATCAGTCTGATACACTTGAAGAAGCAAGTATTGAGAAGCGTGATGTGAAGTTTCTCTATGAGAACCGAGGGGAGTATTTTTTCTGTACCCCAGACAATCCACGAGACCGATTCAGTTTTGAGAAAGACATCATTGGAGATGAAGCAGTATTCCTTAAAGAGAATAGTCTCGTAGAAGCGTTGGTATTCAATGACGAAATTATGAGTATCACCCTTCCTATTAAGGTAGACCTAAAAGTGACCGAGGCTGCCCCTGCAGTGAAAGGAAATACTTCTTCTGGAGCAACTAAGGAAGTTGCTCTTGAGAGTGGTGCAGTGATTCAAGTGCCTATGTTCATCAATGAGGGAGACGTTGTGCGTGTGAATACTGAAGATCGTTCATACGCAGAGCGTGTAGAGAAAGCATAGGAAAACCCGACCAAAGTCGGGATTTCTTACACAAAAAACAATGAGGTGATCATCACTGACACCCCTATAATAATAAGCCAAGAAAATATCTTTGGCGTGCTGCGGTGGTGTGCCATACCATCCTCCTTTTCCTCCACGTAGTATACCAAAGAAAAACCCCGCAAATGGCGGGGTTTTTCTTTTAGTGTGACACGTACGGCACCAGTGCCATGAATCGTGCTCGCTTCACTCCCTGAGCGAAATTTCGCTGTTCCTTTGCCGTAAGGTGTGTACGCTTGCGACTGTGCATACGAGAGTGAGGATTGAGATTTGCTACGAGACGGTCAACGTCCTTGTAGTCAAAGTGTTGTGTGTTCTGTGTTTTCTTTTCCATATTTCTTTAGAATGGAATATCCTCTGGATTGATGTCCTCTTCTGGATATTCTGGAGCGTTCTGTGTATCTGAAGCATCTTGCTTTGCATCATTCTGTGGAGCAGCACCTCCTTCAGTACGTGGTCCAAATTGCACGCGGTCTGCGACAATTTCAGTACGATACTGTTTTACGCCATCTTTATCCCAACTACGTGTCTGGAGTCGTCCTTCGACGAATGCTCCCGACCCTTTCTTAAGATACTGTGCGCTGGTTTCTGCCTGACGACCGAACACAACAACGTTGTGATAGTCTGCCTGCTCCTGCTTGTTTCCGTCTCGGTCTTTGTAGACACGATTTGTTGCAAGCGAGAATGAACATACTTGAATGCCACTTGGTAGTGACCGGAGTTCCGGGTCTCGTGTAAGATTCCCGTACACCATTGCTTTGTTAAGATACATAGAACGTTTTTGTTTATCTAATACCTACTCTTTCTCCTCCTTAGTCTCTTCTTTAGAGTCTTTTTCCTCTGAAGATTCCTCCACTTCTACATCCATTACCTTCTTGTTGGCTTTCTGTGCCTCGTGGTATCGGAATGGATTTGCCTCTTCCACCTTTGTTAATTTTACAATGAGGTGTCGAAGAATTTCCGGACGTCCGTCAATTTCTTCAGTAAGGTCTTCAAGAAGTGATCCTTCAGAACGGAAACGAATCCATCCGAAGTATGCACTGTGGAATCTGCGATATGTACCTTCGATATCTTTTTCAATATCGTAGGTGAGATCGAGATGCTCAGGCGCTTCCTCATCAAAGATTTCAGCACCTGCACCGGTAATGAGTCCTTTCAATGACTCAAATACGCCGGCTACTTCCCCTTCAGCAACCGTTGGAAGTACGTGGAAGGCAAACTCGTAGCTGTTGAATTCATCAGCGTACTGAGTTGCCTCGGCTGCTGGCATTGTTTTTTCTGCCATGTATTGTTTATTTACCGTTAAAGGTGCCACCACCGTACCACGAATGCAGAGGGTTTTCAATCTCCGCTATATGGTACAATCCTCCTACAATGCTGAGTAAAATGGACAAAATACACTATGGACTGCTTGGAACATCAGTACTTCTCCTTGCTGGCGTAATTACAACGTGGTTTCTACTTGGAAACCAATTAAAAGAAGCGGAGGGACGTATCTCTGAACTGGAGAATGTCCTTGCTACTACCACCGAAAATCTCACCATGATTACCGGAGAACGTGAAGCACTCGCGGGAGAGTTACATGTAGAGCGAGAGCGTAATGAAGGTTTTGAGAGTCAGATAGAAAATATTGCTGATACGGTTGGTGTACTGGATAAACTCTCTAAAACAGACAAGGAACTTCTGCAGAAATATTCTAAGGTGTATTTCCTCAATGAACATTACATCCCAGACTCCCTTTCAACTATAGACAAGGAGTGGCTGTATAACGAAGACCTCGAGAAGCAAATTCACAAGAAGGTAGAACCTTTCCTTGAAGATATGCTTGAGGAAGCGCTTGAGGACGATGTACAGATTTGGATTGTCTCTGCGTATCGCTCGTGGGGAGAGCAGGCAAACCTTAAGAGCGCCTATACCGTCCATTATGGATCTGGAGCAAATACTTTCTCTGCAGACCAAGGATACTCTGAGCATCAACTAGGAACTGCTGTGGATTTCACCACGGTAGGACTTGGTGGTGGACTTGATGGATTTGGAGGCACTGAAGCATTTGAGTGGCTTGTAGAAAATGCACACAAGTATGGATTTGTACTTTCGTATGATGAGAATAATCAATACTACATATACGAACCATGGCACTGGCGATTCGTAGGAGAAGACCTTGCACGTGACCTGCATCGAGATGATGCTCACTTCTACGATTGGGACCAGCGGAAAATAGATGAATACCTGATTTCTATTTTTGATTAAACATCCGCCCTGCGTTTTTCGTAAGTGCCGCACGCACTTCTTCCTCATCAAGTCCTTTTATCTCCGCAATCTTTTTGTATACCTCCTTTACCCGTATCGGCTCATTACGCTCCCCTCGAAATGGGACAGGTGTAGCATACGGAGAGTCCGTCTCTCCTAGTATCAAATCAAGTGGTGCTGCTTTAACCACTTCCTCCAATTCTTTTGCAAAGGTGATGACTCCTGGAAATGCGGTGGTGAAGCCAAGACTCCAGTATCGTTTTGCCATTTCTAACGTCCCTGTGAAGAAATGACAGTTTCCGCGCACCCCTGCTTTAGACTCCAGTATCTTAAGCACCTCCTCATGCGCATCATTACTGCCTGCACTTGGACGAACATGCAGCATAAGTGGGAGATCATGCTGTAGCGCAAAATCTACCTGTGCTTCAAATACTTCTTGCTGATTCTCAAATGTTTCGAGTGGATTACTCCTAAAGAAATCCAGTCCACACTCCCCTACACCAAGTATCACTCCTTCCTTGAGAAATGGTTCATATGCATGTGGATCAAATCCTTCATCTGCACTATTGGGATGTAGTCCGATAGTCGCACCAAGCACTACATCACTGTATGCTTTTGCAAATGCAACCGCGTCGGTAGAGGTGTCTATATTTGTACCAATGACAATTGTTCCCACCTCTTCTTCTCGCATACGGGTAAGGACGTTATCAACGTCCTCTGTATATGCATCGAAATATATGTGGGAGTGTGTGTCTATGTATTTCATAGTTAGTCTTCAAGACGACCAAATAGATTCTCTGGCTTTGTGTTAGAAAGTACTGCTTCTTTTATAGTCACATTCGCTTCTGGAAGGATTGGATAGAGCATACGTCCGATGACATAGAGGTCTGCAACGAGTGTCTGTATCATTTCCTTTCCCTTTTCTACGTCCTCTTTAATTACCTTGAACGGCTGCTCCTCTGCAATACGTTCATCAAGGTCTCCGATTTTCTTCCAGACAACATCACACGCACCCTGCAGATTGTATGCTTCAAGTGCTGCAATGTACGTTGTATCAAACTCCAATGCCTCTGGTTTTTCAATCGGTCCATCCAGATGTGTTTCCGCCATCTTCATCACCCGTGCAACCAAGTTTCCAAGACCGTTTACCAAGTGTGCGGTATACCACTCGTCCAACTTTTCAATGGTGACATCGGAATCATCAAACGGATGTACGTGTCGAAGCAGTAGGTAGCGCGTTGCTTCCGTTCCATACCGCTCTACCAATGTATATGGACTGATAACATTCCCCAGAGACTTACTCATCTTCTTTCCTCCAGAGTTTATAAACCCGTGGTACACCACAGTATCTGTAGAAGGCAGTCCTGCAGACTTGAGCATTGCCTGCCACATGATGGACTGGAAGCGTACCTGATCCTTCCCTGCGAACTGGACTGTCTCTCCTTCTTCCCAGAATTTTTTATACTTCCCCTCATTATCTTCTGGCCACCCAAGGGTAGAAATGTAGTTGGTGAGTGCATCAAACCAAACGTACATAACCTGCTCTTCATCTCCAGGCACTGACACACCCCAATCCAGTCGAGACTTTTCTCTGGAGATACTAAAGTCTTCAAGACCTTTTTGTACGAATGAAAGCGCTTCTTTTCGTCGCCACTCTGGCTCTATCACCCCTTCGTTACTCAGGTACTCCTCAAGGTATGTTTGGTAGTTTGATAGTTTGAAGAAATAGTTCTCTTCTTGAATTTCCTGCAGTTCCTGCCCAGGATGATCTGGACACTCCCCGTTTATAAGCTCATCTTCTTTCTTGAAAAGTTCACACCCGACACAGTATAGACCTTTATATTTCTTCTTATAGATATCCCCTGCAGTATCACACCGTCTCCATAATTCCTGTGCAGCCTGCATATGTCGCTCATCTGTGGTGCGAATGAAATTATCGTATGAGAGATTTAGTGCCTCCTTCAATGCACCCACCTTCTCTGCATAGTGGTCTACATACACCTGCCGTGGCTCCCCTTTCTCATCTGCCTTCTGAGCTATTTTCTGTCCATGCTCATCTGAACCAGTCGTGAAAAACACCTCATGACCCATGAGACGCTTGTATCGTGCTATTGCATCTGTTTCGAGTAGTTCATACGCAAAACCAATATGCGGTTCTGCATTTACATACGGCAGTGTGGTAGTGAGGTAGAGTGGTTTGGACATATTAACGAAGACGGTCTTTAAGCACCTCAATTTTCACACGCTCTTGTTCTCCTGTGTCTCTGTCTCGAACGGTAACCGTATCGTCTTCAAGTGTGTCGAAATCTATGGTGACACAGTATGGTGTTCCTATTTCATCTTGCCGACGGTATCGCTTTCCAATGTTTCCGTTGTCATCAAACTCGCACATCATGTCTTCTTTTAAGAGATCAAACACTTCACGCGCCTTTGCAACAAGATCTGGTTTGTTCTTGAGAAGTGGAAACACTGCAACTTTAATCGGCGCCAGTTCCTTTGAGAGTTTAAGTACTGTTCGTTTTTCTCCTCCAATCTCATCTTCTGTATATGCGTCAGAAAGAAAGGCTAGGAACATGCGTCCCAAACCAACAGATGTTTCAAGTACCCATGGAATATACTTCTCTCCCGTCTGTGGATCCATATATGAAAGATCTACCCCTGAGAACTCTGAGTGTTGTGAAAGATCATAGTCTGTCCTGTCGTGAATACCCTCTAGCTCATCAAAACCATACGATGGGAAGTTGTACTCAATATCCCATGCATCAGACGCATAAAATACAAGATTATCATGCTGTTTCCACCGAAGATTTTCCTCACGAATACCCATTTTTATATACCAGTCGAAACGGCTCTTTTTAATCTCTTCATACTTCTCTTTATTTTCATTGGGACGTACAAAATACTGTGTATCTGCTTGTTCTAACTCCCGAGTACGAAAAAGAAAATTGCGAGGTGATATTTCATTTCGAAAAGCTTTACCTATTTGTGCGATACCAAACGGTACTTTCGCACGAGTAGAGTCAACGATGTTCTTAAAGTTGAGATAAATACCCTGACACGCTTCTCCTGGAAGATATACTGCTTCTGAATCTTCTCCTGTAAAATCACCCATGTTTGTCTTTACGAGAAGATTAAACGCGCGTACAGGAGAAAACTCTTTCTTGCCGCATGACGGACATTTGATTTCTCCTTTATGTTCGTCAAAGAGTGCGTTAATTTCTTCTTCAGACATCTTCTCATCTGCAGTCACTCCAATCTTCTCGAGTTCCTTATCTACCCGAATACGTGTATTACAATTCTTACACTCCGAGAGTGGATCAGAAAAGCCACTTGTATGTCCTGACGCTTCCCATACTTTGGGATCCTTAAAGATTGCAGAGTCAATTCCGAAGTAGTCTTCACGTCTCTGCACATGCTCTTTCCACCATGCACGTTTCAAGTTATTCAAAAGTTCAGCGCCGTAGGGACCAAAATCATACATCCCAGCCATTCCTCCATAGATATCACTTCCTTGAAATACAAATCCTCGTCGTTTGCACAACGACACAATCTTTTCCATCTTGTCAGTTTCTGCCATAGTGTGTTTCAGATTACTCTACTGCCTGCGGTACTGCAAGTGCTGCATGCTCGCTCCGTACCGAAAGACCAGTAAATTTATTTGTTGCCTTTAATCGCTGGGTTTGCAACAGTGTTGGTGTTGTCCCTCTATCCCCCGCATCAGGTGTTATCGAGAGGAAGAGCGTCATTTGCTCAGTTCCTCGAACACCTACCGTCCCCACATTCCATGTAACCGTACGAGACCCTGCGTCATATGAAATATTTCCTCCTTCATTCTCTAAGACCACATTTTCTGGTAACACCGCCGTTACCGTTCCGTCAACCAACTGATTGCTTCCGTTTTGGATATGGAGATCTGCAGCGTATCGTGTTGTCTCCCCTACACGTGGGGTCTGTGACCCGCTAATGAATCTAACCGAACTATCAAGCGATGCACGAGAACTGAGCTGAATCGTTCGCTTCACATTTTGATACAACAGTTCCGACTCGTCTGGTGTAAAAGATTCACTCCCACGCACCACCACATCAAGGGTAATTTGGGAGGTTTTTTCTATCCCTTGATCAGGGACGATGGTAAACGAGACACTTCTTTGGGACCCAGACGGAATAGACCGAAGCGATGAGACGCTATTTCCATCAAATGAGATGCTATTATTTCCCGCGTCAAAGAAACCATTGGTGAGTCCGACATCAATACTATCGAGAATATTTCCACCCATAACAACATCAACGGTCACACTGTTAAGTGTGACATCCAATGTGTTGAGCACATCAACACGTACCGTAGCACTCTGCCCCTCTTGTATCGTGACTGTATCACTATTACTTCCATTTACATCAACTCCGACATTAAGTGAGGGAGCGTTGATAGTGACTTCATGCTGCTGTGTTGCATACACTGACGCAAGTGTGTATGGGTCACGCTCTGTACCAACACCAGTAGAAAAGGTGAACACCCGCTCCTCTCCTTGCAGACCCGTGAGTGTTCCTTGAACGGTAAACGTCTCTCGCTCTTCTGGATCAAGTGATGCAATACGCCACACACTGTCTCCAGAATCAGGATTAGGGTCCCCATCGGTAAACTCAAAACCAAATGGATACTCTGCACTTACAAGTACATTTGTAAGTGTTTCTTCACTATTAGACGCAACAGTGAACTCTAACTCTATATCTTGTCCAGACGTGCGCTGCTGTGGTGCTTTAAGTGAAAGGACAATCGGTGACGAACTTATCTTCAACCGCAACGGTTCTGCCTCTTTATAAAATACCGCATTTGAGCCACGTACCCTATATTCCACCGATACATTCACCACCTTCTCTGCATTTTCTTCTCCAAAGATAGTTGCAGAAAATGATTCTGAAACCAACTGTCCAGAGCCAATTACATCAAGTGACTTCCTTTCAGTAAATAATTCCTGCCCGGAGCCATCAGCTTTCTGCGTACCAACAGGATACTCTATGATAAGAGTTGCAGACTCAATAGGAACTGCATTGTTATTCTCAAGTGCAACACGCATATCTACCGTCTCTGCGCCGGCAATAGCAAATGGACCGGACACCTGCAGAGAGATGTTTTCTCCAGAAATTGTATTGTTTCCAAGAAGCAAAAACAAGAGCGAGAGTAGTAGCGTGAATCCAAAAAACACTCCGCCAGCAGCGAGTAGTTTTGTACGATATCCTTTTTTCTTTTTAGGCATAGTAGGTGTTTCGAGAGAGTCTTGTAAGGCTTTCTGGGAACGTTCCCAGTTTCGCGGCACACTTGCAGGCTTCGTACTCTGTAGTTTCGTACGCGCAGTTCGCTCTTCCCCTTCCCGTGCATATAGACGGTCACGGAGTGTGTCTATTTTCTTTTCATCCTTACCCTGTGCCATGGTTTTAAGTATACCACCTGCTACAGATGACTTGCAGCAAGCGCTCCTTCAATTGCCTGCCGTCCCTTCCGCAGGCTCTCTACCGTACGTCCTTCATAGGCAGTATCTTCAAGAAGCTTTTGATACGCCTTCTGTGGTGCGATATACCCCAATGCATGCAACACACGAAGTGTCAGTATGGTCTCCATCTCATCTGCAAGAATGTCCTCAGAAAGCGATGAAAGCATCGACAGCACATCATCATATAAGTCTGGTGTTGCCTCTTCGCCTCGGATAACTCTGCGAAGTAGACGTACGATGTTTCGCAATAGAATACGGACACTCCGCTCCTTCGCGTCATAGTACAAATTTGCTATCGGCTCTGTGCCGACAATCCGCCACCCCGCTTTCCCATATACAAGTGATACCCGTATAACTGAAAAATCTTGCAGTGCGTACCGATGCTTCGAACGCTCTTCCCGTACACTCTTCGTCTGCGCCCAAATCATTCCAGCCTCACGGGTAAAGAGAATGTATGCACGGTCTGATGTATTACTATCTCTCGAACCACATACCAATGCCTCCGTATTGTAGAGATGATATGCCATGACTATCCTATTATCATCTCCACCGTTGCAGAATGCTCTCCAAAGACAATATCTTCCCCTTCTGCGTCTCCAAGGGTGATGTCTTTTGCACCGACTACTTTCTTAATATCATCTGCATGCTCCTGCAGCACCTTCTCTCCTCCATCTGACGTCTGTACGACGAGCGTAATACTGTCCTGCGGTTCAAGGTCTGCATTTTTACGCATACCTTGTATGGTGCGAATGAACTCTCGTGCTTCCCCTTCCCGCTTTAGTTCTGGTGTGATATTCCAATCGAAATCACATCCATCAGTCCCCTCCTCCCATACAACAGCTTTCACATTTAACTCCTCCGCAAGAATGCCCTTGAGTGCATCCCATGCACGTGGTGTCTCTGGACTGGTAATCGTAAAGGTGAGGAGTGGTTGTCGTACATTTACACCCTTCTGTGATCGAAGACGAAGCCCTTCATTTGCGTACGACCGTATGAACTCCATACCATGTACGATATCCTCTGCTACCGCACCACCTTCTGGCCAGTCTGCAAGATGCACACTTTCTGCATCATTTTCTTCCTTCACAGCCTGCCAAAGATGCTCTGCATAAAATGGCATTGTTGGTGCCATAACGCACGCCAGTGTTTTAAGTGTGTGACGAAGTGTCGCAAGCGTCTGCTCTCTATCCTCTCCTTTAATACGGTCTCGTGAACGACGGAGATACCATACAGAAAGATCATCTATGAAGTCTGTGATGGGACGGGTTGCCTTATCCAATTCATAGTTTCTAAAACCGTCGGTTACATCTGCAACCAATGTATTGAGTCGTGCAATAATCCATGCATCAAGGACATTTGATGAGTCCGTGGAAGCCTGTGTGTCATCTGCGTACATCTGATACATGGCAAGTACGTTATGGAGCCGTCCAATATTTTTTCGTTCCAATTCCTGTACCCCACTCTCTGAGAAATTAAGGTCTTCTCCTCGAATGATTGGAGATGAGAGCATGTAGAAACGAATTGCGTCCACTCCCACAGTGTCAGCAAGCATCATCGGGTCTGGATAGTTCTGTAGGGACTTACTCATCTTCTTCCCGTCTTCTGCAAGAACCAGTCCATTCACAATCACATTCTGATATGGACTCTTCCCAAAGAGTGCTGTACCGAGTACCAACATGGAGTAGAACCACCCTCGGGTCTGATCCAATCCTTCTGCAATAAACTGTGCTGGATATCCCACCCCTTTTTTTGGGTCAAAGACATCAGTATTTTCAAACGGATAGTGTTGCTGTGCGTACGACATAGAGCCAGACTCAAACCAACAGTCGAAGACGTCTGGAATACGTTCTAACTTCACTCCATTCTCGAAGAGGTCTATGTCATCAATATATGGACGATGAAAGTCTAGTTCGTAATCATCATTATGCGGCAGGGGTGTAAACGAAAGTCCACGAAGTTCTGCGTTCTGCATATCATAGTAATCCTTCTCAATATATTCACCCAGTGTCTTTGCATCATCTCCCTGCGTAACTGCTTGAAGCATCTGTAGTACTCCTCCATGTGACACAATCAAGATCCGTGCGTCAGCATGCTTTGTTTCAATGTCATACAGGAAATCTCCTGCACGACGCTTTACATCTCCCCAAGATTCTCCACCTTCTGGACGTTTGGTGAGATGTCCTACGCCATCACCAAAGAATGCGTGGTATGTATCAGGATCTTTCCCTTCAAACTCCCCAAACTCCATTTCACGAAGTCGGTCATCGACAATGAGTCGGTCTGAAGCAATGCCAAGTTTCTCCGCCACCATTTGCGCAGTTTCTGTAGTTCGACGAACTGGGGAGTGATAGATGTAGTCTACTTCTTTCAACTGCGTTACTAACCCCTCAATTTGTTCTTTCCCTTTCTCAGTCACTCCGTTCTCAGATTGATCCGAGCTGAGTACATTCTTTGTATTATTCTCACTCTCTCCATGCCGAGTGAGATACAGGGTATTACCAGACTTCGGTACGTACGCTTGTAAATCCTTGAGAGACCCCAAGACTACATGTTTTTTTGTCTCTGGATTCTTCCAGATTGGAAGCGGCGCTCCCCAGTACCGCTGACGGCTAATCGCCCAGTCTCTCGCTCCATCGAGCCACTTTCCAAACCGATTCTTCCCTACATGTTCCGGCACCCAGTGTACGTTGTTATTTTCTTGTACCAAATCATCCTTGATGTCAGTTACTCGGACAAACCATGATGTTGTTCCATAATTAAGGAGCGGTGTGTCACATCGCCAACAGTGCGGATAACTGTGTGTGATGTTTTCCTTCCGGAAGAGACGCTCACTTTTTGCAAGTGCGCGTACAATCTCAATATCGGTATCAAGATGCGATATCTCTGTCGCCTCATCGTCTTTTGGTTTCACCAACTTCCCCGCAAAATCTGTAACGAACTCCTTAAAGCGTCCATCTTCTCCTACATGATGTACAATTGGAATATTATTTTCCTGTGCGAGAATCATATCGTCCTCACCGTATGCAGGAGCGATATGGACCGCTCCTGTCCCCTCTTCGCCAATCTCTACGTAGTCTGCGTGCCACACCTTCCATGCATGTTCTTTGTGTTCAAGATCTTGATCTTTGAAGTAATCGAACGGCGGCACATAGGACTTTCCTACAAGGTCGCTTCCCTTCATTTCTTCTACTATCGTATAGTCTTCTGTCCCTAGTTGTTCAAGACGTTCCTTTGCAAGGATAACCTTCTCACCATCAACATCTGCAATGACATAGGTATGCTCTTTGTTCACTGCTGCTGCCATGTTTCCTGGAAGCGTCCATGGAGTTGTGGTCCACACGAGGAGTGACGCATCCAACTCCGCAATAGGCAGTCGTACCGTAACTGCAATATCCTTAATATCCTTATACCCCTGATTCACCTCAAAGTTAGAGAGTGTTGTCCCACATCGTGGACAAAGATGCATAGACTTAAATCCTTCATACACTAATCCTTTCTCATGAAGTTCATGAAATGCCCACCACACACTCTCTGTGTATGATGCGTCCATAGTGCGATAGTCGTCATCCATATCAACGAAGCGCCCCATACGTGGCACAATCTTCCGCCAATCATCTGCGTACTCCATCACCGCATCACGTGCCGCCTCATTGAACTGCTTGATACCGAACTCTTCGATGTCTCGCTTTGTACCCAGTCCCAATTTCTTCTCGATAATATTCTCTAAAGGTAGTCCGTGACAATCCCATCCCCACTTCCGACGGACATTGTATCCATTCATTGTCCAAAACCGAGGGATAGCGTCCTTGATTGTCCCTGCAAGAATATGCCCATAGTGTGGAAGCCCCGTTGCAAACGGTGGTCCATCATAAAATGTATAGTCTCCCTCTGGCGATTCTTTCTCTAAAGTTTTTTTGAAAATGTCATGCTCCTGCCAGAATGCAAGGATTGTTTCCTCACGAAGCGCGACGTCTGTCTTCTCGTTTTGTGTATGCATAGTGTGTATGTGTATCAGACATAATAATCTACGTGTATATCAGACACGTAAAAACATCGTAACACGAGTACACTAAAATAAAAGCTACATCTGCTCCGGTGCTTCAATACCAAGAAGATGGAGTCCATTCTTCAGTGTCACCTTCACTGCTTCTGCGAGTGCAGCCTTGTACGGCGCGTACTCATCTGAAGCGTCAGCAATTTTCTCTTGCGCATAGAAGGTATTGAACGCTCCTGCAAGTTCTGTGAGATACCCAACAATACGATGCGGCTCTTTCTCCGCTGTTGCTTCTGCTACCACCTCCACATACTGGTACAGTAGATGCTCTAGTGAATAGGTAGTCTCGGGAGCATGCTGTAGCGATGGTTCTACACCCACCTCTTTTGCTTTCTGAAGCACAGAGCAGGTACGAGCATGTGTGTACTGAAGATATGGACCAGAGTCTCCTTCAAATGAGAGTGCTCGCTCCTTATCAAACACGATATCAGACCCCACCTTCTGACGAAGGATCTGATACTTCAATGCAGCAACAGCAATCTGCTCTGATAGTTTTTCTGTATCCTCTGCGCGACTTTCTTTTGCACGCTTTGCTGCCTCTTTGCGAACATCAGCAATAAGTTCTTCTCCGGTGAGGACATTTCCTTTTCGAGACGACATTTTCCCAGTCGTAAGCGTGAGGAATCCTGTCGGAATATGTGCAAGCACCTTATCCTTCGCTTCAGGGAAAAGTTCACGAAGTGCTGCGATGATAACTTTGAAGTATTCTCTTTGCTCCCCGCCAGTTACAACAATAGACTGTGTCCACCCTGGGTATGCACGTTGCTTAAGAATAAAGTTTCCAACATCTTTTGCTTCGTATGTCGGCAATCCTTGAGAATTAAGGAACACACGTGTATGAAGTCCATGACGCTCTCCCTTAAACACAACCGCACCGTCACTCTCTTCAAAGATTCCGTCTGCAACATGGTCCTCCACTGTCTTCTGTCCGACTGGACTCGCTTCACTCTCAAAGACTACAAGATCAAAAGATGTACCGAGTGCGCGAAGCAGTTCTTTAAGGTGTGTACGCGATGTCTTGATACCGCGCATGCGAAGGTCATGTAGTTTTGCATCACTCTCTGCATACAATGCTCTATTCACTGCCTCAATGTCTTCTTTTGCAGACCCATCTTCATACGCTTCATTTCCCTCCTTATATGCTTCTCCAAGGTCTGCGATAGAATCTGGATTTCCTCCAATCTTTTTGAGACCCCATACACCCTTTGCAACGGTAAGACCAATGTCTGATGGATAGTTAATACGCTTCACGTCTGCACCTGCATTCTCAAAGAGACGGGTGATAGACTCTCCAATAATATTCCCTACAAGATTTCCAATATGCAGCGGCTTGAAGAGATTTGGACTGGTGTACTCGAAGAGAATGGTCTCTCCTTCCATGTCTGTACTCTTCCACGTACCACCCTGCATATGTCCCAACTCCTGTACAAAAAAGTCTCGGCTTAAAAAGAAGTTAATGAACCCTGGACCAGCAATTTCTATATAATCTACATGTTCAATTGCTCCTTCCATTTTCTCTACAATCTGTGCCGCAACATCTCGTGGAGACTTCCCCACTTTCTGCGCAAGTATCATGGCAACATTTGAAGAGTAATTCCCATGTGAAGCATCTGCTGGATGTTCTATAGAAAAGTCCACCTCTTCCAGTCCGAGGTCTTTCAGTGTGTCTGTAATTGCGGTGTGTAATACGGTATTCATAGAAAGCACTGTATCTAATTATTCTACCCTTGTCACGAGATTTGGCACCTCATCGACTGCAATCTCAAAGACGGCACTTCCCAATACCTGCCCACGCGCAGTCTCCACCTGACACCGCCACTTTCCTTCAGTATATGCACTGAGCAGTGTATACCCGCGGAATCCTCCATCTCGTCCGCCACTGATAGGGTAAGAAATCCGACTCCTATCTACCCACTCCCCTGTCTCTTCATCATACCGCTGCCATTGATGATAGATGTCTGTCTCTAAGCGTGTTGGTGCAAACACAGCGGCAAAACAGAATACATTGCCTCCCTTTGTTGGATGAAAGACTTTGTCGCTATCTCTATACCACTCCCACCATGATGGCTTCTCGTAGGTAAGTTGATACTCTCCCGTCTCAAACCGAACAACACTGTGATAGATTCCTACATCTTTGAGCGACAGAGGTATCGGTGGAATGACATTGGTGAAATAGAGAATATTGAAAAGTGCAAAGATGAATCCAATTGAAAACACAATGAATCGTTGATGTAGTGCAATGAACTTTGGCACAATTTTCCTTAGCACTTTCACATACCAGTACATGATAATGAGTGCCAGAAGACCGCTGCCTATGAAGATAAATGCTCCCATCTTTCCAAACAAGACTGGGATAAGGAGAACGATGTATGAAAACATACCAATAAAAAGGACCGAGAGATTGAATATCAGTCGCTGTGAACGGTCGCGAATCATCTCGTTACCAAAGATGATAGCGAGGATGATGAGTAGAAACGGCCAACTTTCATACCACGACCCTGCACGCCCATAGAAAATAAGCATCCCAGAAAAAAGTCCTCCAAACGCATACTGTGTCACCAGAGGTGCATAGTCTCGTGCTTTTTGTGACATTTTCTCCGGTAATCTCTCTGCTGCTCCTGCGTACAACATGAGCAAACTCCCCATAGCGAGTACGACGTATGATGTAAGTACGATGTTGTCGAACAACTGGTCTACTCTATTGAGCGTAAGATTGTCTACTACAAAACCAAGTACAAAGGCTATAGTGAGCCAATGTTTCTTATGTTTTTGTATGAGTTTCTGAAAATCTTTGAACATTGTGAGAGTATTGTACCACTCTCCTCTTATAAAAGAGAAAACCGCCTCGTAAGGCGGTTCTATAGTTTGGAGTGTTATGTCGCACCAAAGGCCGTATGGCGAGAAATCTGAAGCGGCGTACTTTTCAATGCCTTCTTCTTCATAATCTTACAATAGGCACTCCACGTTACCCACTTCCGCTTGCCGTTTACAATAACAGACACGTCTTCATCTTCCTGAGTCATGTCAATTCTCCTTTACCAGACCCACTATCAGAAATACCACAGTATCTACAATACCGCAAGTTCTACACAAACGACTCCGGCACTGGAAACGCAAGACACAAGGTCTTCACCTCTTCTTTAAGTTCAGATAGTTTGCTCTCGTCGTCCTTGTTTCGCATCGCTGTGATCATAATCTCTGCAATACGTGTCGCTTCCGCTTCCTTCATGCCTCGTGTTGTCATCGCAGGTGTACCAAAGCGAATACCTGAAGGATCAAGCGGCTTTCGAGGATCGTCCGCAATCATATTCTTGTTAAGGGTAATACCTACAGAATCGAGTACTGTTTCCGCCTCCTGTCCGGTCACCCCAAGTGAGCCGTACACATCAGCGAGTATAAGGTGGTTGTCTGTCCCTCCACCAAGCATACGTATTCCTTCTTTTTTGAATACCACCTCCATTGCTTTTGCATTTGTAAGCACCTGTGTTGCGTATTCCTTAAATGCAGATGTGAGTGCTTCTCCAAAGGCCACTGCCTTTGCAGCGATTACATTCATATGTGGTCCTCCTTGGAGTCCTGGGAATACTGCCTTGTCTATCTTCTTGGCAATTTCCTCATCTTCTCTGGTGAGAATCATTCCACCACGAGGACCACGAAGTGTCTTATGCGTAGTTGTGGTAATGACGTCAAATCCATAATCAAAAGGGTTCTTAAGAACACCTCCTGCAATAAGTCCCGCGACATGTGCCATGTCTGCCACGGTGTATGCACCAACTTCTTTGGCAATCTCTACAAACTTTGCATAGTCCAATTCCCGACTGTACGCAGAGAATCCCGCAAGAATAATCTTGGGTTTTTCCTTGAGTGCGACTTCTCGGAGTGCCTCGTAGTCTATCTCCCCTGTCTCAGTATCTTTCATTTTGTACCGGACAAAATTAAAGATCTTATTTATCCACGTTGTTGGGTGTCCGTGGGTAAGATGTCCTCCATGCGAGAGATCCATACCAAGTACTGTGTCTCCCGGTTCCATAAGTGCAAAATACATTGCCACGTTTGCTGGCGCTCCAGAAAGTGGCTGTACGTTCGCAAACTTACAATTAAAGAGTTCCTTCGCTCGCTCTATCGCAATACGTTCCACTTCGTCTGTATAGTCTTGCCCGCCATAGTATCGCTTGCCTGGGTATCCTTCCGCATACTTGTTGGTGAGTACAGAGCCATTTGCTTCACGCACCGCACGAGACACATAGTTCTCGCTTGGAATGAGTTCTATTCCTTCAGTTTCTCGCTTCTCTTCTCCCTCAAGTGCAGAGAATATTTTTTCGTCTTGGTTTTTGATGTATTCGTACATAGATAAAACAGTTAGTGATTTAATAATATGCTGCTTGTACGAGGTTAAATCATATTATTTTTTCTTCTCATCAAAGCCGCCAATGTTTGCAATCTCTGCACGCAGTGGTGGGTGTGATTCGTAATTCTCGAGGGTAATGTCATCGAGCGTAAACGCATCGATATCTTTGATGTCCGGATTAAGTTGCACTTCTGGGAATGGAAACGGCTCTCGAGCAAGTTGCTCCTTCACTTGGTCAAAGTGATTTGAATAGATATGTACATCTCCAAACGAGTGTACGAATTCTCCTGGTGGGATATCTACCACCTGAGATACCATTTTAAGTAGTAGTGCATAACTTGCGATATTAAATGGCACACCGAGGAAGAGGTCTGCAGACCGTTGATAGAGACCGAGATTTAGTTTCCCGTTTGCCACCTGGAACTGGAACATGGTGTGACAAAACGGTGGCACATGAGACTTTTGTCCTTCTGAAGCCATTGCGTAAATGAAATCTGGATTCCATGCAGAGACAACATAGGATTTTCGGTCTGGTTTTGTCTTAAGCCCTTCAATAACCCAGGCAAGTTGATCTATCTCTCGCCCATCCTTTGCCGGCCATCGTCGCCACATGCGACCGTAGATAGTGATGAGGTCCCCCCACTTTTGTACGAATGGATCTTCTTCAGGAAGACTCTGTATCTTCTCAATGAACTCCTCTTGGGTCATATCTTCTTCAGGCGCATGCTCCTCTGCCCACATGTGATACATCTTCCATGCCCACTCGTCCCAGATATGATTATTCATATCCACGAGCGGTTTCAGATTAGAACTTCCTGAAAGAAACCAGAGCAGTTCTGTGGTAATACCTCGCCAAAATGTCTTTTTGGTAGTGAGGAGTGGAAATCCTTCAGAAAGGTCGAAACGGATTTGTCGTCCAAAGACAGACCGAATGAAAGGAGGCTTTTCTCCCTTCTCTTCATACTCCTTAAGCACAACATCATTGAAAAACAATTCTTTATCTGCTCCATTCTCAAGAATGTCCTTGCAGAGGTCGAGATATTGATATTCTGGATGTCGTGTATCGCTCATAATTATTTCTTTTTCTTAACTGTCTTCTTCTTTGCTTTTGGTGGTACATATGACGCAAAGTTATTTGTGCTGTACCGTCCAGTCTGCCGATAGTTCTGCTTGGTGTGTGAAGACAATGTCGAGAATGAGAGTTGTGCAATCTCCATACCTGGACGAAGGACAATTGGTACGTTGTTGAGATTACATAATTCCAGCGCAATGTTGAGATAGTGTCCTGGATTTACAATACTTGCAGAGTTATGCACGATAAGTCCAATACGTGCCAGACTAGATTTTCCGTTTACTTCAATGAGGTACTGATCTGATCCAAACTTCTCCTTAGAGTACCCAAGAATACTCACTCCAGGGTGGAGTACAAACTCTTTTCCGTCTGCCACTTCAATAGTCTGGGTTTGTGGGTATACACCCTTTGCAGGATCTATCGCCTTTGTAGAGTGTGCATCATTTACGATAAACGTATTTCCAAGACGTATATCATACGTCGCCGGCTGTAATCGCTTTTTATCAAATGGCTCAAGGGTAATATTTCCCTCCTTCACTTCCGCTAAAATGTCTTTGTCTGAAAGAAACATACTATTCTATGGTAAATACTTTATCCGTCCCGTAATATTCTGGCCAATTCGCATTGTAATGTGCGAACATGCGCTCAAGGCGATCTTGTGCCAACTCTGCAACACCAAGTTCTGCCATGAGTGCATCAAGTTCCGCACGTGCTTCGTTTACATCCTCGTCTTCGAAGACTTTCTCAAACTCTGCAAGATATCCATACCCTGCATTTTTATCAAGGCACACATTTACTCCTTTGTACGCATACTCCTCTCGTTCTCGAGACCACTTTGCCTGATATACAAAACCAGCGTCGAGAAGTATCTGGTCGAGTGCCTCGAGTGAGATATCTACCTCCTCCTCAAACTCCAGACGAGACACGGTGTTTGCACTACTCCCCTCATCGACTGAAGCCTTCACTACGAGATATATATTCTCATTCTTCTGTCGTGAGCGGATGGAATACTCCTTTCCCTCGTCAATAACATGCTTCAATTTTTCTTGATCGTCTTCATTGAAAAGATGCTTTGTCTTCTCATAGAGTGTATTGATGTCTCCTCCTTCGAAATAGTGATTCAGTTGTTTGTTTTGTGATACCAAATTACACCCCGTATCAAGTGCACACATCTTGTCTTTTAGTGCGCGTGCATTCTCTTCCGAACCCAGCAAACTTTTTATCTCTACTTCATAGTGTGCCATAGTGAGCATAGTATACCGCTCTCCAGCCGGATACACAAAAAGACACGCCTGCCTATCTATGGCATAATTCCTCCATGATTACCGCTATCGCAGCAATTGGAAAGAATGGAGAACTTGGGAAGAATGGAGACCTCATTTGGCGTGTTCCGGACGACATGAAACGCCTCAAGGAACTCACTACAGACCATCCGCTCATCATGGGACGAAAGACCTATGAGTCTATTGGACGTCCCCTCCCCAACCGTACCAACATCATTATCACGAGAGACAATGCATATACTGCAGACGGCTGTGTTATTGCATCATCTGTGGAAGATGCACTTGAGAAAGCAAGAGAGTCTGAAGGGTCTGATGAAATATTTATATTTGGTGGTGCAGAAATATATGCTCAGGCACTTCCCTATACAGACAGGCTTTATCTCACACGCTTTGACGCAGGAGATGCTGACGCAGATACATTTTTCCCAGACTATAGTGCTTTTACACAGGTTATTGAAAAAGAAAAAAGAGACCATGACGGTCTCTCCTTTGAGTGGGTTACTCTTGAGAAATAAAAAACGCCGACAGGATATCCCTGTCGGCTTCTTTTTGAGAACGATACAAATTTACGCAGCAACGCTCTCTTCTTGGGGTGGTATCACCTGTTGTTGTGCAAAACAACTGTTAACACCCATGACCATATCCCTGTTCACACGTCCTTTGAGATTGCGAGAAACACGATCAATACTTCCGCAAAGCATCTCCAGCGCGATGCAGACAATCGTGCGTTTCTGCTCACTCATGTGGACACCGTCGCAGTTGCACATGGACAACAGTCCGCTGATTTCCTGCCAGTCATATGATCCAACAACCTCAGTATTCTTGAGATCAACATTCATATTTTCCGCGACAGACACAACGATGTGGTAGTCACGAGGTTTACCGGAAAGTTCACCATACTTCTCATAGTCTGGATATTCACCATGAAAGGTAGTCAGATACATCATGTGGTGATCCCTTACACCCAACTCGTTACCGAGCGCACCGGAAGTGGTGTTGAAAAGGGTCTGATATCCACCACGAGAGTCAAAATCAGCTGGAAGGAGTACATCCCCCTGCGTTAGCGAGAAAGCATTGTTCGGACCAGCAGATGTTGATTGATAGAGACCTATCATCAGCGACCCGTTTGCCGGAAAACACCGAAGTATCACGACCGTCTGTCCGACCTT
>Ga0070726_10000841_pt1 | contig 34341 bp, 37 predicted proteins | sample tdAd471_FD_67275 | JGI IMG/M metagenome (GOLD analysis project Ga0070726, IMG submission 67275) | Marine sediment microbial communities from the Atlantic coast under amendment with organic carbon and nitrate - tdAd47.1 | ecosystem: Environmental > Aquatic > Marine > Coastal > Sediment | place...
TTGGCCGTTACCTTGGCTGTCGTGCTATTGGTACTGGTTGTCGTGTCAATTTTTAGTGCCAGTAAAATTTCCTCATTGGGTGGTGAAAATATGGCTCTGGAGCGCCAGCTGCTGATGGCAGAGCGTGAAATCGCCAGCCTTAAACCACAATTAGAAAAATCCCGTGCGGAACTGCAAGCGCTATTACAGAAACGCTTCCCGAATCTACGGCCTTTAAAAATTAACAATATGCTGGATGTTAATGAAGGGCTGATCAAACAAGTCATTTTCACCAAAATAAAGCAGGATCAGCGTGAGGTCTACAAGTACCTTGTTGTGGCTGAGAATGGAACTGTTAAAAAAATAAATCCCAGTTTCCGAGTGCTGTTATTTGATGAGTTCGGCGTGCATATTGGCAGTGCTGACGTGGTTGATAAGCGCTCTTTGGAGGCTGGAGAAAGTCGTGATTACACGGCTGAACTTGAACTGCTTTTCGAGTCAACGCCTAAGCATTTTTATATCGAAGATTTAAGTGCGCATTATCGTAGTGTGGCAAACTAACCGCATTACAAACCCTTACAAAATAATTCAGGCAATTTTTGCCGACTCCCGCATCCTGACCTAGACTTAAACCGGTTGGCCGTACATCTGTGGCTTTCATTAGTGTTTGGCTTACTTTGGATATTAGCTACATTTTAGTCAAGATGTAGCTTTTTAAATGGTGTTATATCGAGGTCGTATCGGCATTTACCTAAGAATAAATGTCATAGCGCCGCCTTGGTGTTAAGTGGAGTCGCTATGTTAAATCATGCGTTGTTAGTTGATGATTCCAAGTCTGCGCGCTTTGCGTTGCGAAAATTACTGGAGCGCAATGGATTGCGAGTGGATGTTGCTGAGAATGCCGAAGAGGCATTGGGTTATTTAAATGATAACCATCCCGATGTTATTTTCATGGATCATTTTATGCCCGGTATGGATGGTTTTGAGGCCGTTAAAATCCTCAAAAATCAGCCTGATACCGCGTCCATCCCAGTGGTTATGTGTACTTCAAAAGATGGCGACGCCTACTTTTCTGAAGCACAGGCGATTGGTGCGGTTGATATTCTCTCTAAGCCCGCTACGCCTGGCTCACTGAAAGTGGTATTGAGCAAGCTGAGCGGCGCAGCTAACGACCTGACTATGGTTCAGCAAGAACAGCCAGCGGTATCGGCGCCTCCTGAGCAGATGTTTGAGCAGGTGGCCAATGCTTATGCCGTTGATGATGCTGATGTGCCAGCGGCTAAACCGGCGAGGCCTATTCTTGAAGATGTGGTGGTGCCTGTTGAAGAAATTAAGCGCGTGGCTGCTGAATCTGCAGAACAAGTGGTTGAGCGTGAAGTTGCAGACCGTGTTGCCAGAGAGGTAGCCGACAAGGTGCCGGAAATGCGTGAAATGGTGATGGCTAATTTTGATTCGGTCGTACGCAGTATGCTCAAAGGTTATATCGATGAAGCTATTGCGCAGGCTAAACAGGATTTTGCTGAAATTGCGCGTAACGAGACACGCCAGGTGGCCGATGAGGTTAGTCGTGAGGTGCTGGAAACGAGCGTTCAGGCGAGAGCGCAAACCCTTGAAGAGACTCTGCATCGCGAAATGAATGAGCACTTGACCGAGGTGTATACCAATATTGGCGAGTTAAAAGCCAGTCAGCACCTGAAAAAAGCGTCACCAGAACTACAGGAGGAATTGACGGCGCATTCGCGTGAAGTGGCACAGGAGGTTTCTCGTGAAGTACTGGCTGAGGCGTCAACGGCGGCCAGCTCAGCAGCTAAGGATGCTGCAAAAGAGGTCGCTGAAGAACTTAGCCGTTCCACCCAAGTGGCGGTGGATGAAAAGATGTCTGGAGCGCTTGAGAATGTTAATCAGGTTGCGCGCACAGAAGCTGCTGAAATTGCCTGGCAGAAGGTGGAAGAATCACAAAAAGTTATGCTGGGTAAAATAGGCTCAGCGAAGACGATGGGTGTGTTTGCCCTGTTGGCAGCTATTGCGGCGATTGGGGTTAGTTTTGTGATGTAAGGCTTGGTCGTTTTGATGGATGAAAACCCCGTTCCACAGGTTGTGGAACGGGGTTTTTTATGTCGAATAAAGCGCTTTAGGTGCTGGATTGTTCGGCTCGCTTCATGCGGCTGTAGCGTACAAACAGCATGGTTGCTGTGAACAGAGTGATACTGGCAACGGACTCAATGGCTGAAAATAACAACGCCTTGCCAAGCATCAAATTGGTGACTGACATAATGATATAAAGCAGCAGCACACAGCTCATATACAGGTGCACCATGCTGTTGCCGCGCACCATACCCGGCAGAAAAATCAGTAGTGGAACGGTTTGTATGAGTAACACATCGAGATGCTCAATCGATGGCTGATCAGCAATCCAGCCAGTAATCAATGCGGCGAGCAAAGCGGCATAGCTGGTGAGTGTTACTCGGCGGCTGATTTGTACTCGTTTGCTTAAATTCATGGTGTGCCTCCCGCTAGTTTTAATGCCAGTGATGCTAATCGTTTTCCCTGTGCTAGGCAGAGCGCTAATTCACTTTCGGTCAGAGGCAAATTGCTGTCGTTACCGGCGACATGGGTAGCGCCGTAGGGGGTACCCCCCGCCTGTGTACTCAGTAATTCTGATTCGCTGTAGGGGATGCCACTGATAACCATGCCGTGGTGAAGTAGCGGTAACATCATGGATAACAAGGTTGTCTCCTGGCCGCCATGTAAGCTGGAGGTTGAGGAAAAAACACTGGCCGGTTTGTTGATCAATGCGCCACTTAGCCATAACCCCGAAGTGCCGTCGATAAAATACTTTAACGGCGCGGCCATGTTACCAAAGCGAGTGGGGCTGCCGAGCGCTAACCCAGCACAGTTTCTTAAATCGTCTTCTGTGCAATAGAGTGCGCCATCCTCTGGAATAGTGTCCGCGACGGCTTCACAGACTGTTGAGATGGCTGGAACGGTTCGAAGTCTTGCCTCGATACCGCCCACTTCGTTAATTCCACGCGCGATACGCTGAGCCATTTCAGCCGTGGCACCGTGACGGCTGTAATAAAGCACCAGAATGTAAGGGGATTGCTCAGCCATTATAGAATCTCTAGTACCTGTTCAGGCGGACGGCCCAGCGCGGCTTTACCGTTGGCAACCACAATGGGGCGCTCAATCAGTTTTGGAAAATCGTGCATGGCTTGAATGAGTTGAGCTTCGCTAAGGCTGACATCCTTGAGGTTGTTATCCTTATAGGCCTCTTCACCCTTGCGCAGCAATTGACGAGCGGAGATGCCCAGCTTGCCAAGCAGGCCACTGAGTTCTTCGGTACTGGGCGGAGTTTCCAGGTATAAAATTACCTGTGGTTCGATGTTACGTTCTTTGAGTAACTCCAGCGTTTGGCGTGATTTGGAACAACGTGGGTTGTGATAAATGGAGACATCAGTCATGGGGCTGTTTCCCTTTGAAAAATCAACTTACAATCGTAATAGGTTGGGCATTTTAAAGCATTTTCTGTGGCGATTGTGAAAATTCAAGTACCGAACTTAATGGCGGCACCATGTGCGCAGTTCGCTGAGTCTTCGCTATAAACAGCCATACCTTTTAACGGCAGTGGAGTAATAACAGTTATGGCAAAAGTATGTGTACGGGCTTTTGTATCAGGCAAGGTACAGGGTGTCTGGTTTCGTCAGACCACGAAAGAGCAGGCCCTAAAGCAGGGCTTGACGGGGTATGCTAAAAATTTACCGGATGGTCGGGTGGAAGCATTTTTATGTGGTGATGCAGAGTCTGTAGAAAGTGTATCGCGCTGGCTACATAAGGGACCCGAGCTTGCGCGGGTCGATGATGTCATAACGGAAGAGCTTGTGTATGAGCCGGTTGATGGCTTTGTTACCGGGTAAGCTTTATTTCAGGGTGTTAGAACTTCGATTAATTGTCGCATTTGTGATTCGCTAAAACCTGCCTCGGCTGTGACTGAACTACTGAGGTTTGCAGCGGCTGGAAAGCAGGCTGATTTTTGTTTGAAGAGCTGCAGGGCTTTACCATCTCCCAGCTCTTTTCTTTTTAATAAGTCTTGAATGACCAGTGGGCTTAACATGCCAGCTGTTTCCATGACCGGGCAGGCAACAATATTGTGGAGTGCGGTGAGTAACTTGGGTCCGATGAACTGTGGAGGCATACGCCCTTGGTTGGCCTGTAGCAGTTGTTCAGCGCTGGCGGTGTAATAATCTAAAAAGTGGTTACCCTGGCTGAACATCATAAAGGCGTTGTGAACCTTGGTATAAGCACGTAACTTGTGATTTTTATCCTGCTGAATCCACACCTCTCTGCCCAGTGCAAAAGTACTTTCTGGCAATACAAAGTTTTGAGGATTGAAAATCAGAAAATCCGCATCACACCAGACGACCTGTCGATAGCCATCCTTAAGACCTTTTTGCAGGGCCTTAAGGCGTGCGAGGTCGCTGGCGATAACCTTTTGGGTACGGGTTTTAGTGAGCAGATTTTCATCAACAGAATCGAAAATTTCATCGCCCAACCATTGGTAGTCGAAGCGACTGTTGGCCGCCCAGGACTGAACAGAATCAATACAGCTTCGCAACCAGGCAAAGGGTAGAGGCGAACGGTGGGATTGAATGACGAGCGTGTGTTTCAAGGGGCTGGCAAGATTAGTTATTGGTATACCAGCGTTTCTCCCACGCTAGTAGTACTTTTGCGGGATACTTTGTTTTTCCTAAACTACCGTTATAGCGTGCCAGTGCGCGGATCATGTCGCCTTTCTCTTTTTTCAGGTAATAGCTGAGAATGGTGCAGCCATAGCGTAAATTGGTATCAATATCCATCAGGTTGTCTTCGGGGCGACCGATTTCCTTTTTCCAGAAGGGCATCACCTGCATCAACCCCCGAGCACCGACGTAGGAAAGGGCATAGCGGTCAAAGTAACTTTCAATTTGAATAACAGAGAGCACCAACTCGGGCTGCAGATCGGCTCGGGTTGCCTCACGGTGTACAGCCCGTAATAGTGACAGGCGCTGTTTATGATCTCTAATAAAACGTTGCAGGCGACCAGACATATCCACCAGCCACACTTCCGCATCAAAACGATCCTCAAAGCTATCAGCTTGGTTGATCGTTTGTTTGAGTAGCGTACGAAGCTCTGCATCTACTTGAGTGGCGTGGCCAGGCATCGCGCCAAGTGTTAACAGTAGCAGTAAGCTGGAAATTTTTATAAAAATGTTAGGCATCAATCAGGGGTTTTATAGGTGGTTGCTATATAGTGTAGACGAAATTTTTATGGCGCGTCTTGCTTGAGAATACTTCACTGTGAAATATTCTGTAGGTTCATAATGGGTGGTTTGCAGGGGCGTGTAAATGGCTAAGCGTTTTGCCGCTGGTTGGGCGAACCTAATACTTATAGTGGAGTCTTACCAGCAATGGGGTAAGGTTGAAGCCCCATTCAGTGTAGCGGCCCGCAGGAGTTTATCGTGATGAAATTGAAAGCATTATTAATTGTTCCCCTTTGTTTATTGGTGGTTGCCTGTAGTACGAACCCATCGGCAAAAACCTATACCCGTGATCAGGCATTGACGGTACAACAGGTGCAGTTTGGTACCATTATGGCAGTTCAGCCGGTACAAATCGAAGGCACTCAGAGTGGCGTTGGTGCGGCCGCTGGTACCGTTGTTGGTGGGGTTGCCGGCAGCGGTATTGGCGATGGCCGTGGCAGTACTATTGCGGCGGTTGTTGTTGGCGTGGCCGGTGGTTTGCTGGGTAATAAAATCGAACAGGAAACAACTAAAAAAGACGGTCTGGAAATGACGGTGCAACTGGATAACGGCAATGTTATTTCGGTGGTGCAGCAGGCTGAAGGCGTATTTCGGGTGGGTGACCGTGTCCGTCTGTTAACCAGTGACGGTAAAGCGCGTATTAGCCATTAATGAGGCGTGATGAAGCAAAAGGCGGGAAAGCAATATGCTTAAATCCTTCCTGGGAGCATTGCTGTTATTCGCTGCCTTTCATGCGGTGCAAGCGGCAGACCGGGATCAGTATGAGATAGCAATTGAGCATTGGGCTCAGGTGCTGGAAACCTATGTTGATGAGCAAGGCCGCACCGATTTTGCTGCGTTGGCGGAAAATGCTGATGATTTGCGCCATTTTGTAGGTTTTATTGAAGGCACTAGCCCTGCTTCTCATCCTGCACTTTTCCCTACGGAAAATGATGTGCTGGCTTTTCATATTAATGCCTACAATGCGTTGGCAATGTATGGCGTCATTGGCGAAGGTATCCCGGTTGATTTTGACAGTTTTTTTAAGCGACTGCGTTTTTTTAAATTTCGTTCGGTGGTGATTGGCGGTGAAGAAACTTCGCTGCAGGATTACGAGAATGGTGTCATCCGCCCACTGGGTGAAGACCGTGCCCACTTTGCGTTGAATTGTATGGTGCGAGATTGCCCTCGCTTGCCTCAGCAGCCCTTTCAAGGTGAAACACTTGAGCAACAGCTAGAAAACGCAGCGCATGAGTTTTTTAGTAAGCCGGTACACCTGCGGGTTGATGATAAAAAGCGTACCGTATATGTTTCAGAAATCCTTAAGTTCTATACGGCAGACTTCGTTGAGTCCGGTAAAAAAAGGGATTTGGTGCCGTATATAAACCGCTTTCGCGAGCCTAATATTCCAGTTGATTACCGAGTTAAGTTCATTGATTACGACTGGACGATTAATCAGCAACCTAGATAATTGCGAATAGCGCCTGCTGATGAGAGCTGTTTGGTAAATTAATTACTGATGATTGGCCTGAATCAAGGCTAGGCTGCTGATATTGCCTGATTATTCGCAACCAACTTCTTTTGTGAATCAGGTAATTCAAATGACAGCAATTATTAGCGTTGGAATTGTAACGGTTTCTGACCGCGCCAGCCGCGGTGATTATGAAGACTTAGGTGGGCCAGCCATCGAAGAGTGGATTGGTAATGCTATTACCAATGATTGGCAACCAGTTAAGCGGGTGATACCCGATGAGCAGGACCAGATTGAGCAGGCGTTGCGAGAGCTGTGTGATGATGAGGGCTGTCATCTGGTGGTCACCACCGGTGGCACCGGTCCAGCCAAGCGCGATATTACCCCGGAAGCGACGGCTGCGGTGTGCGATAAGATCATGGATGGTTTTGGAGAGCTGATGCGTTCAGTGTCCTTGCAATATGTGCCAACCGCGATTTTGTCGAGGCAAATTGCCGGTATTCGTGGCGAGTCGTTGATTGTAAACTTGCCCGGCAAACCCAGCGCTATTGCCGATTGTCTGAGGGCCGTTTTTCCGGCGATTCCCTACTGTATTGATTTGATAGAAGGTTATTATCTGCAAGCCAATGAGGACTTTATTCAGGTGTTTCGCCCAAAAGCCAAATAGCCTTGCTACTTTAAATTCACGCTGGGAGAGCGCGGCGTGAGGGGTGGCCGAACTGCTACACAGCGTGGGTTTTGGCGAATTAGCATCGTTTTATTGCTGCTGATTTTTATTGCTTTGCCTGTTGTTTTGCTGACCGCCATTAGTGACTCTAAAGCGTTGGTGACGCAAACCGCCCGGGTTGACTCCAATAGCGCCATTAAAGCTCGCTATATTGCTAAACAGCTTTATCTCGGTCTGACCAGTAAAGCTGCCGACTCCAGCGCCACTATTCGCTTGTCTGAAGATGAACTCAATGAGGCGCTGGCGTTGGCGGTACGAGGTATTCCTTCTACCAAATCACGGGCGCGTATTGATGCAGGCAAGCTATTGGCAGAGTTAACGCTGCGCTTACCGAGCAACCCGTTAGGTGAATACCTGAATGTAACGGCGGTTATTGAGCCCTTTAGTGATGGTTTGCAGATCAGTCAATTGAGAGTTGGCAACTTAAATTTGTCCGGCCGAATACTACTGGGTGTTGTTGAGACACTGCTGAATCGGGCGTTGCAGGGGGAAGCGCTGGGTTCTGAATTGATGGCTGCTGTTGAATCCCTGCATATAAATGAGAGCCGGATTACGCTGGTTTATCATCCTGTCGCTAATTTCAGGAGCAAGTTAAAGCAACTGAAAACTCAGCTACAGTTGGGTGAAGATGACTCGTACCGAGTGCGTGAGTATTACCTGCAACTCTGCCAGTTTCGTCAGCAGGGACCAAGTGAAGGCTACGAGGCTTTGAGCGCTTACCTGAGTCATATTTTTACATACGCCGGTCAGCAGAGTAACAACATTGAGCAGGCGGTTGCTGAAAATCAGGCAGCGCTGTTAGCGATGGCTCTTTTTCTTGGCTCTGAGCGTTTTGATGCGCTGATTGGCGCCCTTAACTGGGAAACTCGAAAGCGTTGCCGCTCCCCTGATGGCTATATTGGTTTGGCCAACCGCAACGACCTACGACTACACTTTGTTTTTTCGGCGGCGTTACAGGTGATCGCCAACAGCGGTATCAGCTTCTCGATTGGTGAATATAAGGAGTTGTTGGATACCGAACAGGGTGGTTCTGGTTTCAGTTTTGCCGATTTAGCGGCTGATCGTGCGGGTATTCGCTTTGCTGAATTTGCCGTTGATAAGAGCAGTGCAGTGCAACTGCAGAATAGGGCCAATAAGTTATCCCATGAGGGGCTGTTCTTTCCATCAATTTCGGCACTACCGGAGGGGATTGAGCAGCAGGATTTTGAGCGGCGTGGTGGTATCGAGAGTGACTTTTACCGCCAATATTTGGCGGTCATCGAGCGCCGTATTGAGCAGCTGCCGCTTTATCAAATCCGGTAAGCTTTAGCCTTTAATCTTGAATTCCAGCCCTAAACAAAACTGCCCGCGTTGAAAGATCAGGCGGGCAGTTTATGGTTTTGGCAATCAGCAGGTCAGGCGCCGAGTGTCTCTTTAATAAAGGCAATAACCTGATCGGCAGCCAGGTTCTGACGCTCCTGGCTACGACGCTCCTGATATTCAATCTGGTTTTCCTTGAGGCCGCGATCGCTGATGACGATGCGGTGCGGAATACCAATCAAATCCATGTCGGCAAACTTAACGCCTGGACTGGTTTTCTTGTCGCGGTCATCCATGTACACCTCGATACCCAGCTCTTTCAGCTCCTGATAAACACGGTTAGCGGTTTCTTTTACCTGTTCGGATTTATCGTAGTTCATTGGCACAATGCCAACCTGGAAGGGCGCGAGCCCAGCCGGCCAGATAATGCCGTTGTCGTCATTGTTCTGTTCGATAGCGGCCGCCACCACGCGTGTTACGCCGATGCCGTAGCAGCCCATAGTCATCACTTGAGCCTGGCCTTTTTCATTCAATACGGTGGCATTCATCGCCGCAGCGTATTTTTGGCCTAACTGGAAGATGTGGCCCACTTCAATGCCGCGTTTGAAAATCAGCTTGCCGTTGCCGCAGGGTGACGGATCACCCTCAACGACTTCGCGGATATCAGCAACGTCGGTAATACTGCAGTCGCGATCCCAGTTAACACCGGTCATGTGTTTGCCGGTTTCGTTGGCGCCACAGATAAAGTCAGCTAATACGGCTGCGCTACGATCAACAATAACAGGAATGTCAGCGCCAACAGGTCCCAGTGAACCGATATCACAGTTCATCTGCTTGGCAATTTCTTCATCGCTGGCGAAGCTCAGAGGCGCTTTTACCAGCGGGTGTTTTTCGGCTTTGATTTCGTTTAAGGCGTGATCACCACGCAGTACCAGTGCCACCAGTGGCGCTTCGTTTTCGTCTGTTGGCTCGCCGTGTACCAGCAGGGTTTTGGCGACCTGACTGGCGGCAACACTAAAGAATGCCGACACTTCTTCAATGGTATGCTGATCGGGTGTATCAACCGTTGCCAGCTCAGCAGACGCGGCGGGGCGTTCAAAGTCTGGCGCCAGCGCTTCGGCGGTTTCAATGTTGGCGGCGTAATCGCTACTGTCACTGAAGGCAATCAGATCTTCGCCAGATTCGGCGAGCACATGGAATTCCTGTGACTGGCTACCACCGATGCTGCCAGAATCAGCGTCTACTGCGCGGAACATCAGGCCCATGCGTTCGAAAACGCGGCAGTAGGCCTGGTACATGGCATCGTAGGTTTGTTGCAGGCTTTCTGCGTCCAGGTGGAAGGAGTAGGCGTCCTTCATCAGGAATTCACGAGAGCGCATGACGCCAAAGCGAGGGCGGCGCTCATCGCGGAATTTAGTTTGGATCTGATAGAAGTTGACGGGCAATTGCTTATAGCTGCTTAGCTCGTTGCGGGCTAGATCGGTAATCACCTCTTCGTGTGTTGGGCCAATGCAGAACTCACGACCGTGGCGATCCTTAACTCGTAGCAGTTCATCGCCAAATTGTCCCCAGCGGCCGGTTTCTTCCCACAGTTCTGCCGGCTGTACGGCAGGCATGAGCAACTCCAGTGCGCCGGCACGGTTCATTTCCTCACGGATGATGTTTTCGGATTTGCGTAGCACGCGTAAACCGAGTGGCGTCCACGTGTACAGGCCAGCCGCGAGACGGCGGATCATACCCGCACGCAGCATCAGTTTGTGGCTGATAACAGCCGCATCGGCAGGGGATTCTTTAAGGGTGTTGATAGGAAACTGGGTAGCGCGCATGAGCTGTTGTGAACCTTAATTTAGACGTGAAATTGAAGATGTCTTTAAAAGCAGGCATTGTACGTTTCCAGCGCGGCATATTCCAGTCGAGCTTGTGTTATCCGAAGTGTTTAAGGTTCTGCTTGCTAGGTTTGAAATGACCGTTGAATTGTCATCTAGACTGACAGCAGAGCCCTGTTCCTGAAAACCTGTTAATAGAGAAGCTAATGTCCCCTAAACCTTTTTCTCAAGCCTGTGAAAATAACAAAATGCCGATTCTGGCGGCACTGAAAAATGCATTTGCTGATGTTTCCGAGGTGCTGGAAATAGGCAGTGGCACTGGGCAGCATGCGGTGTATTTTGCTAAACATTTGCCGCACCTCGTGTGGCAGCCTTCCGATGTGCCAGCCCACTTAGCGGGTATTCAGTTATGGCTTGATGAAGCCCAACTTAGCAATATTAAATCGCCGCTGGCTTTAAATGTGCTGGATAACCGCTGGCCGATTAGTAAAACCGAGGCGGTTTTTACATCCAATACTCTGCACATTATGGGACGATCCGAAGTAGAGCATTTTTTTCAAAAGCTGGGCGACATATTATTGCCGGGCGGTAAATTTTGTTGCTATGGCCCTTTTAATTATGGTGGGCGGTTTACCTCTGAGAGTAATGCTCGTTTCAATGACTGGTTGTTTCAGCAAAACCCGAAAAGCGCGATTCGTGATTTTGAGTGGATTGAATCGTTAGCCAATAAAGCGGGCATGGTATTGGTTGAAGATCATGAAATGCCTGCTAATAATCGCCTGCTTGAGTGGCTTAAAACTGGTTAATAAACTCACTATTTGAAGGTAAAGCAGTCAAGCCATTTTGTTATTGGGCTGCGTTTTTTAGTTGATTACTTTGTTTTTCGGCAGCTATTTCGCCTTGGGTATATTCTGGAAACGTTAACTTCATTGCTAAACAGGACTTAGCGGCTATTATGGATTGAGTGGGTGAGTAACCCTTAGTCAAACTTGGGGCTGGGTGACTCACATAAATAAATAGGGGCGTTAATCTAATTTTGTATGGGAGTGAGTGGTGTTTTACGGTTTTGTGTTAGCCGCTAAATGTTTGGCTTGTCGCTACGTTTTTTTTCTCCTGTTTTCCTTACCCTTGATGGCTCTTGCTGCGCCCCCTAGTGCGTCGAAAGCAGATGAGTTTGTTGTTGGTGCGATCAGTGACGATGCAAGAAAGCATATTGAGTTTACTCAGCGGCTTGCTGATTACCTTGCTGAGAATTTAGAGCATTATCATCTCAGTAAAGGCCGCGTTGTCGTCTCAAAAGATGCGAAAGCAATGGGGGAGATGTTAAAGACAGGTCAAATTGATCTGGTTTCAGAAACCCTTTTCACGGCGTTGGAAATGCAGGAAAAATATGGCGCAGAAATATTGCTGAAACGTTGGAAGAAAGGCGTTGAAACATATTCGTCGGTGATTTTTGTGCGGCAGGATTTTGATTTTCAGTCACTGGACGACCTTAGGGGTAAAGTAATTGCATTTGAAGACCGCTTTTCAACGAGTGGTTTTTTTATTCCGGCGGCGGTATTGCTTAAAAAAGGGTATAAATTAATCGAACTGGATTCGCCTAATTCACCGGTACCCCATGATGGCATTGGGTATGTATTTGTTAAAGAGCTCTTAGCCAGAGGAAATGAAATCAGCATAGCCTCATGGGTTTCGAGGGGGGTTGTTGATGCGGGTGCGTTTAGTGACGTGAATTGGAATGATACGGACGATATGCCCGATGAGCTGAGAAAGGAGTTGGAAATTATTTACCAGAGTCAGGATTTTCCTCGAAGCCTACAGTTAACTCGAGCAGACCTTGACCCGCAAATAAAGTTAATTGTTAAAAAGTTATTATTGCAGGCCGACCAAGCGGCTAAAGGTCAAAAAGCGTTAAAAAAATATCAAAAAACAGCGAAGTTTCAGGAATTGAACGGTACAGACCAGGAGAAAATCACATTGGCTTTGGCGTTTAAGCGGTTATTAGATAAGCATTTAGAGGGACGTGGAGTGAGCCAATGAAACTCAGACTTCATGGGCGTTATGTGCTGATTATACTCAGCCTTCTGGTCGCTATCGTTGTTGTTAATTCCGGCATATATTTTTTAGTATCTGAAAAGCAAACCGAGCAGCTAAAGGTTCGGTTAACCGCTGATACTTCGGAGCGTTTACAGGCACAATTGGAGAAAAAAGCAGTAGGTATTGCTGATTATTTGGTTGAGGCCCTGTTTAACCCGCTCTACTACCATAACCCTGAAGAAGCTTATTACGTAATTCAAGCGGCACTTAGTTTAGACGAGGTGCTGAACGTTTATGTGGTTGATGAGAAAGGTAATATCTTTCACGATGGCACAGAAAACTTATTGGCATTTGGTCACAAATACCAGAATAAAGAGGGGTTATTTCAGGTCATTGATCAGGCTATGCCGTATACCGAGACAAAAGGTGAGCTGTTTGTGTTGGGGCGGCCGGTTATTGCCGGCAGTGAGTTAGTTGGTGGCCTGTTTATGGAGTTTTCGCTAGCGGATATCTATCAGGACATCCAACAGATGGAGGATGAAATTCAAGCCCTTCATCAAGAAAAGTACGATCAAACGTTGTTAAGCAGTGCGCTGTTGACCGGTTTGTTGGTTTTTGTGGGTGGGGCTTGTTCGGTGTTAATTGCGCGTTCATTGACCCGACCTTTGCGGCAGTTAATAGCTCAGACTGAGCGAATTGGGGATGGTGATTTCAGTACGTTTAGCTCTATTGATCGTCAGGATGAAATTGGCGATCTGGCAAATGCTTTTAACAAAATGGGCTTAAAGCTCAAGCAACATACAGATGAAATATATCACCAAGCTCACCATGACTCATTGACGGGACTGCCCAATAGGGCTCGTTTCATTGAGTATCTGGAGCTGCTGATTAATCAGCATGACGTCACGGCATTTACGGTGTTGTTTGTCGACTTGGATGAGTTTAAGTGCATAAACGATAACTATGGGCACAAGGTTGGTGATCTGTTGTTGTGTGAGCTTGCCTCTCGCATGAAGGAGAGTCTTGGCGCAGAGAATATTGTTTTACCGTTTTTTGAAGAGAGCAGCCTTAAACCGGTGGTAGCTAGAATTGGGGGTGATGAGTTTTTAATTTGTTTGCCAAATGTTTCAACGCCTGACGAAATTGACCGGGTTGTTGATGGTTTCTTTGAGGTTGTTCGATCTCCGGTTGCGGTGGGCAACGATGAGGTTGTTGTTGGTGGAAGTGTTGGTGTTGCCACTTACCCACATGCTGGCTATAGCGCCGATGAATTAATTAAGAATGCTGATATTGCGATGTATGATGCGAAGGCTAGCGGCAAAAATACTTACAGCTATTTCAAACTTCAGATGAATGAGCAGATTGAAATACGGGCTGATATTGAGCGTGAACTGCGGAAGTCTCTGGCGTTACCTGAGCAGTTTGAGCTTTGGTTTCAGCCTCAATTTCGGTTAACTGATAAGTGCTTGGTTGGCGCTGAAGCGTTGGTGCGCTGGCGGCATCCTGAGCGCGGACTGATTGCTCCGGATGCGTTTATTCCTATTGCAGAAGAGACAGGCCTGATCATCCCGATCGGCGATATGCTGATTGAAAATTTATGCCAGCAATTGAAAGAGTGGTTACCTGCTATAAGTCATGATTTTTATGTGGCGATAAACCTCTCGGCGAAACAGGTTTATCGCCATGATCTCGCCAATGTTTTTTCAAATCGGTTGCGCGAATACCAAATTCCGGCAAGGCATGTTCATGTTGAAATTACAGAGAGCTTTTTGATGCGTGATGAACAGGCAGCGCAGGCGATGTTAAAAGAACTTCGTAAACTCGGCATCCAGGTGTGGTTAGATGATTTTGGTACAGGGTTCTCGTCGCTGAGCTATCTGAGGCATTTTCAGGTGGATGGTTTGAAAATTGATCGTAGTTTTGTTGCCGATATTGAATCAGATCAACAGGACCGGGCGTTGACCTCAGCGATTATTTCAATGGCACGGCAATTACATATTCCTGTCGTTGCCGAAGGGATTGAGACTTTTGCTCAGGCAGATTTTTTGCAAGCAGAACAGTGTGATTTTGGGCAAGGTTTTTTATTTTCTGAACCGCGTTCCGCCGCAAGCTTTAAGTCTCTGTATATCCTTGATAAGCAGCGCGCCTGATAAATCATAGCTCACTGTGTGAGTGGAACCGCTTACTTTGAGCGCAGTCCTATTTGTAACTGAAGTTTGATGGGCGCAGGAATTATTTATGAAGTTGAGTGCTGTTGTACTACTCGTTTTTTCCTTGCTTTTAACTACGGGCGTCAAGGCTTCCGGTTACAAATGCAATAATGGTTTTGTCACTGTTGGTGATCGCAAAGCCACTGTTTTGTTACGTTGTGGCGAGCCGTTTTTTGCCGAGGTCGTTTCCGGCGCCGATGAGATAAAAGTGGAAGAGTGGACTTACATGCCTCGACATTACAAAGGCTTTCTGCGGGTGTTGAGGTTTAGTGGTGGCAGGCTGGTTGATATTTCTGTTGGCGAAAAACTCGATTAACGACTGGCTCTTCTCATTCATTTTGTTTCTTGAAAGGTAACAGCTGTGTTGCCTGCTCCTGATATTGCGCCACGCCCAGTTTTTCCTGACCTAAAAAACGCTCAATAGCCTGACGAAACTCCGTGTGCTCAATCCAGTGTAAGGAATGGGTTGTCACCGGCTCAAAACCGCGCAGAATCTTGTGCTCGCCTTGAGCGCCGGGGTCAAAGCGCTGAAGGCCGTTGGCAATGCAAAACTCAATGCCCTGATAAAAGCAGGCTTCAAAATGCAAACACTCGTATTCCTCCAAACAACCCCAGTAGCGGCCGTAGAGTGTTTCTTTATCGTGAAAACAGAGTGCAGCGGCAACGGCTTTACCTGCTTTTTCAGCTATCACCATTAATAATTGATCGGCCATTTTCAGGCGTAGCTCTAAAAAGAACGGCAAGGTTAGATAACCCTGTTGGCCGCGTTTTAAGTAGGTGGCTTGATAAAACAAATAAAAGTCATGGATATGTTGCTCGGTGAGCTCGGCTCCCGATACTTGCTTTAGCTCGACTTCCTGCTCGCTAACCCGGCGGCGTTCACGCTTGATGTTTTTGCGTTTACGTGAGGTGAACCCAGTCAGAAAATCATCAAAATTATCGTAGTTACGGTTGAACCAATGAAATTGGCAGCCACTACGCGGACGTAACGCGGTTTGTTGCCAGTCCTCAAATTCGTTGCTGTCAGGAAAAAGCAGGTGCCAGGATGAAAACAGGCCGCTGCGCGTCTGTGTTTGAATATCGGCAACGATAGCGTTCATCAGTGCGTTTTTGTCGACACCCTTGGTGACACATAAACGCGGCCCGCTGGCGGGAGTGAAGGGAATCGCCGACAAAAGCTTGGGGTAATAATCAACCGCATGACGGCGATAGGCGTCAGCCCACGCCCAGTCGAAGACATATTCACCGTAGGAATGGCTTTTAATATATAGTGGCATGACGGCCACTAAAGTACCGTTGTTATAAGCGGTTAGATGATAGGGTTGCCAGCCGCTGTTACCGCCAACGCTATGGGAGTGTTCAAGCGCGGCGAGAAAATCGTGGCGCAAAAAAGGGTAGTCTCGCGCACAAATTTTATCCCAATCGGTGCGGGCTATTTGGTCGATGCTATTAAGGTATTGGAAAGAGAAGTTTTGCGTGTTATTCATTAGCGCCGATACTACCCCTCCTGCTGCCCTGAATAAACCAGTATAGGGGTGTTGCACAAAATAAATGACGGGTATAACCGCTAAAAACCTTTGTGTTATGCCGGGTCTTAATTTAAGGAATCGATATGTTTGAGCTACACCCGCAACTTGTTAAAGACTGCGTCGTGCTGGGAGATTTTCCGTTAACACGAGTTTTGCTTAATAAAGATGCTAATTACCCCTGGTTTATTCTGGTGCCGAAACGGGAGACTATCCGCGAAATTTTTGAATTATCGGCAGCTGATCAACAGCAGTTGTTATGGGAATCCAGTTACTTTTCTAAACAAATTTATGAGTTATTCAAAGCCGATAAGCTGAATGTGGCGGCGCTAGGAAATATGGTGCCACAGCTGCACGTACACCATATTGTTCGTTATAAACACGATGTTGCCTGGCCCGGGCCTGTTTGGGGGGCGGTTGAACCAGTTGAGTACCCAAATGGGGTGTTGGAAGAAATTTCTCAACAAATTTTTGAGGCGCTGGGCGAGCATTTTCAACCCCTAAATAGGTAGCCGGGTAAGCATTAAGAATGGCCATTAATGCCCCGTAGGCATGACAACCTACCTGTTTACCCAAGACACAGCAAAGGCCGAGTGCGGCCGTCAGTCACGACGCTATGGAGAGCTCAGTAACAGCTCTTTTGAAGCATTTTGGCTGAATCTTTACGAGGTAAACTGACTCAGGGGTTATCTGAGTGGCGCTACCGGTATTGATGCTTTTCCGTTAGTTGACACAATTGCTCTGTGCCGCCGTTACCTTGCCCTGTTCCTTGCAAAATGGCGACTATTCGTCGACCACAAAAATAGGGTACAATCCGCCTTTTTATTTCAGGGGCTCTGGTTGCTGTTGTAGAGAGCTATTTCTGAAGTTTAGCTTGTTTAATGGAGTCGGGAGAAAGTTATGCCCATTTATGAATATCAATGTGGTGCCTGTGGGCATCAGATGGATAAACTGCAAAGTATCAGTGATGCGCCATTAACGGATTGTCCTGAGTGCGAAAAGCCAGCATTGAAAAAAGTGATTTCAGCGAGCGGCTTTCGGCTTACCGGAGCAGGTTGGTATGAGACTGATTTTAAATCCGGCAGCGGTTCAAAGCCGAAATCAGACAGTAAACCGGCGGCCAGTTAAGACACAATATTAAGGTCATCTTTAACGATGTTTGAGGTGACGGAAAAAAACCTAATTTTTAATTTAAGTAATCGGAAGAAATAGCATGCGCAGTCATTATTGCGGCGAATTGAATGAATCGTTGATTGATCAGGAAGTAGAAATTTGTGGTTGGGTGCATCGTCGCCGTGATCATGGTGGTGTAATTTTCTTTGATATGCGTGACCGTGAAGGGATGGCGCAGATCGTTTTTGACCCGGATACGGTTGAAAGTTTTGCGCTGGCAGAAACTGTGCGTAGTGAATATGTACTGAAAATTAAAGGCCGTGTGCGTGCCCGCCCAGAGGGGACTGTCAACAAAGATATCCCGACGGGTGGTATCGAAGTACTGGGTAAGGAACTGACGATTCTTAATCGTGCTGAAACACCGCCTTTCCAGTTGGACGAACATATCACCGTGGGTGAAGATGTTCGTTTGAAATACCGCTATATCGATCTGCGTCGCCCTGAAATTGCCGAGAAACTGCGTTTCCGCTCCAAGGTGACCAGCAATATCCGTAACTTCCTTGATCATGAAGGGTTTATGGATATTGAAACCCCCATCCTGACTCGCGCGACGCCTGAAGGTGCGCGTGATTATTTGGTGCCGAGTCGTACTCACAGTGGTGAGTTTTTTGCACTGCCGCAGTCGCCTCAGTTATTCAAGCAGCTGCTGATGGTGTCCGGAATGGACCGTTACTACCAGATTGCTAAATGTTTCCGTGACGAAGACCTGCGAGCTGATCGTCAGCCTGAGTTTACCCAGATCGATATCGAGACCTCTTTCCTGGAGGAGAGTGACATCATGGATATCACTCAGCGCATGATGGTGAAACTGTTTAAGGATGAGTTGAACGTTGATTTGGGAGAGTTCCCACACATCACCTATGCCGACGCCATGAACCGCTACGGTAGTGATCGCCCTGACCTGCGTTTTGGACTCGAGCTGGTCGACATTAAAGATCTGATGGCAGCGGTAGACTTTAAGGTATTCAGTGGTCCAGCCAACGATCCTAAAGGTCGCGTTGCGGCACTGAAGGTGCCTGGCGGTGCGAGTATTGCGCGACGTGCTATTGATGCCTACACCAAGTTTGTTGGTATCTACGGTGCTCGCGGTCTGGCGTGGATTAAGGTTAATGACTTGTCTCAGGGCTTGGAAGGTCTGCAATCACCAATCATTAAATTTATGCCGGAAGACGTGGTTATGCAGTTGCTGGATCGTCTGGGTGCAGAGACTGGCGATATTATCTTCTTCGGCGCTGATAAAGCGAAGATCGTTAACGAAGCGCTAGGTGCGTTACGGGTTAAACTGGCAGAAGACCTTGATCTCTTTGAGCGTGAGTGGGCTCCCTGTTGGGTTGTTGACTTCCCCATGTTTGAGGAGTTGGAAGGTGGCGCCTTAACACCACTGCACCACCCCTTCACAGCGCCTTCCTGCTCACTGGAAGAGTTGCAGAAGAATCCTGCTGAAGCCTTATCTCGTGCCTACGATATGGTATTGAACGGTACTGAGTTGGGCGGTGGTTCGATCCGTATTCACGATCAGGATATGCAGAAAATCGTCCTGAAAGTGCTGGGAATTGGTGATGAAGAAGCCAACGAGAAGTTCGGCTTCCTGCTGGATGCGCTGAAATATGGTTGTCCTCCACATGGTGGTTTGGCCTTTGGTCTGGACCGTATCGTGATGCTGATGACCGGTGCTGCTTCAATCCGTGACGTGATTGCTTTCCCGAAAACGCAGAGCGCTGCCTGTGTAATGACCGATGCGCCGAGCGAGGTCAGCCAGGAGCAACTGCGCGAACTGAGCATTCGTGTGCGTAAGCCGGTGACTGAGGATGGCTCTAGCAGCTGAAGAACGAAAATTTTGAGTCCAAAACACCCAATATCGGCGTTGAAAACCTTCGCAATAGTTCACTATTGCGTGCAGCTTTCGCCTTGATCTTGAATGTTTTGACTCTCAAAATTTCTCGCTCACAACTACTAGAGACATCCTAGAGATTTTATTTGTAAATTCTCGTTTTTGCGGGAGTGAATAAGGTAGAAATTTGGATTTTTGAACGCCTTATACAATTCGGGATTTTGCTTTCTGGCAAGGCAAAAATGCACGCAGTGAGGGAGTTTATAATTTATAAATGACCGATCGAGTACATTTTTAACACCGCCAGGGGGCAAAAGAGCAATTGTTCTAGGTGTCAAGATTGAGGAGTAAAAATGGCTGGACACAGTAAATGGGCCAACATCAAACACCGCAAGGCGGCACAGGACGCCAAGCGCGGTAAGATTTTTACACGCTTTATCCGTGAATTAACGGTGGCGGCGCGAGCTGGTGGTGGTGATCCGGAGGATAATCCACGTCTGCGTTTGGCGGTGGATCGCGCTAAAAGCGCGAATATGCCAAAAGACACCATGCAGCGTGCGATTGATCGCGGCGTGGGCGGTGAAGGTGAAAACCTCGAAGAGATTACCTACGAAGGTTATGGACAGGCGGGTGTTGCAGTCTTGGTTGAAACAATGACGGATAACCGCAACCGTACCGTGGCAGAAGTTCGCCATGCGTTCACAAAGTTTGGCGGAAATCTCGGTACTGACGGTTCGGTGTCCTACCTGTTTACCAAACAGGGACAGATTACCTTTGAGCCTGGCGCTGACGAAGATGCCATTATGGAAGCTGCGCTGGAAGCGGGTGCCGATGATGTGGTGACTAACGATGACGAGTCGATTGATGTTGTAACGACGCCAGCAGAGTTCAGCAATGTTAAAGATGCCTTGGAAACGGCTGGACTCGAGCCAGTAAACGCTGAAGTTGCGATGGTGCCGTCCACCAGTGTTGATCTGGATGTGGACACAGCGACGAAAGTGATGAAGCTGATTGATATGCTGGAAGAACTGGATGACGTGCAGAATGTTTTCCATAACGCCGACATTCCAGACGAAGCATACGATTAATTTTCGATACACCATTCCGACTTAAGCCGGAATGGTCGTTTTTAGCGCACTGCGGGTGCCCCCGCCAATTGGACTTCATTCATATTTTATGGCCCTGATTATCGGCATTGATCCAGGTTCACGCATTACCGGTTACGGAATTGTTAACTGGGTAGGCAATGCCTATGAGTATGTCGATAGCGGTTGTATCCGCATTCAGGGCGATATTCTTGCCGAGCGGCTGCATCAAATTTATAAAGGGGTTGCGGAACTCATTAACACTTACTCTCCGCAGGTGATGGCCATCGAAAAGGTCTTCATGGCGCGTAATGCTGACTCAGCGTTGAAGCTGGGACAAGCGCGTGGTGTTGCGATGGTTGCCGGTGCCAATGAGGGGTTGCCGGTATACGAGTACTCGGCACGTCAGGTCAAACAGGCGGTGGTGGGGAAAGGTGCTGCCGACAAGGCACAGGTTCAGCATATGGTCACGGCCTTACTTCATTTGAATAAAACACCGCAGGCGGATGCCTCTGATGCGCTGGCGATTGCCTTGTGTCATGCGCATACTGAACAAAATTTAATTCGTATGGCGGGTGCCGGTTCGCATCGCAATAGCCGTCTTCAGCATAAATAACACTCACAGGCTCTCATCATGATAGGTCGTATCAAAGGTGTATTGATTGAAAAAAGTCCGCCGGATATTTGTGTTGATGTGCAGGGCATTGGTTATGAACTACAGGTGCCGATGAATACCTTTTATCGACTACCGGATATTGACCACCCGGTCAGTCTTTATACCCATTTTGTGGTGCGTGAAGATGCGCAACTGCTTTACGGCTTTTATGAGGCGCGTGAACGTGAGCTATTTCGAGCCGTGATTAAAATTAACGGTGTGGGCCCTAAACTGGGTTTGGCGATTTTGTCCGGAATTGAAGCCAGCGATTTTGTGCGGGTAGTGCACAATAATGATGTAGCCGCGTTAACCAAGGTGCCTGGAATTGGCAAGAAAACCGCTGAGAGGTTAGTGATTGAAATGCGCGATAAGCTCAAGGATTGGCCCGAAGCCCCCGGCGATTTGCAGGCATCACTGAACTCCGCCGCGGCGGATGGTACAGATGAAGCGGTCAGCGCTTTACTGGCGTTGGGCTATAAACCCAAGGATGCCGAGAAGGCGATTAAAAGTATTGCTGTTGAAGGGATGAGTAGTCAGGAGCTGATTCGACAGGCGCTTAAGTCAATGGCGTAATAGCAATCAATAACGCTGCACATTTCATTGCGGGTCTCTCTGCGTTTACAATAAGCCAATTTTTTTCTCGGCGGGCTAATCTCACATGATCGAATCGGATCGACTTATCTCTGCACAACCTCAGGCAACGGCTGAAGAGCGAATTGATTATGCGATTCGCCCCTCAACATTAAGTGAGTATGTTGGACAGGACGCGGTTAAAGAACAAATGGAAATCTTTATCCATGCTGCCCGAGGGCGCGCCGAAGCGCTTGACCACGTTTTGATCTTTGGTCCGCCAGGTCTTGGTAAAACAACCTTGGCGAATATTATTGCTCAAGAAATGGGTGTCTCCATTAAATCCACCTCGGGACCGGTACTTGAAAAGGCTGGTGACCTGGCCGCGATGCTGACCAATCTTGAAGAGGGGGATGTGCTGTTCATCGATGAAATTCACCGGCTCAGTCCTGCTGTTGAGGAAGTCTTGTATCCGGCGATGGAGGACTATCAGCTTGATATTATGATTGGTGAAGGCCCGGCAGCGCGTAGCATTAAACTGGATCTGCCTCGCTTTACCTTAGTGGGGGCAACGACTCGGGCGGGCTTGTTGACGTCACCGTTACGTGATCGCTTTGGTATTGTGCAGCGCCTTGAGTTTTATAATGTTGCAGATTTAACCCATATCGTTTCCCGCTCCTGTGGCTTATTGAATGTGCCGGTTAATGAGGAAGGTGCCTCTGAAATTGCCCGCCGTTCCCGTGGAACGCCGCGTATTGCTAATCGACTGTTACGCCGCGTCAGAGATTACGCGCAGGTGAAGGGCGATGGCGCCATTGGTAAAGACATCGCGGATGCGGCGCTCGGCATGCTTGATGTTGACGATGTTGGTTTCGATAATATGGACCGACGGTTACTGCTGGCAATGATTGAAAAGTTTGATGGTGGGCCGGTGGGTGTCGATAGTCTGGCGGCGGCCATCAGTGAAGAACGCGACACCATTGAAGATGTGCTCGAGCCCTACTTGATTCAACAGGGTTATATTTTGCGCACACCACGTGGCCGTATTGTCACCAAACACGCCTATTTGCACTTTGGTTTAACGCCAGCAGCGGACGACTAAAGATATCAGTGGCTTTTGGAGAAAAGAGTTAGATGGGGATGGAATTTAGCTGGCCGGTGCGGGTCTACATCGAGGATACCGATGCGGGGGGTATCGTCTACTACGTTAATTACCTGAAATTTATGGAACGGGCGCGAACGGAGTTTCTGCGTCATATTGGTTTTGATCATGCCGAAATGATTCAGCAGGGCAGTATGTTTGTTATTCATTCAGCCAATACCCGTTACCTGCTGCCAGCTTTACTGGATGACGAACTTCAGGTGACAGTGGTGATGGCTACGATCAAACGCAGTAGTGTCACCTTTAATCAGCAAGTACTGCGTGCCAGAACACAGGAAGTGCTGGCTGAAACAGAGGTGCGGGCGGTCTGCGTACAAAAACAAACAATGAAACCCTGTGCGATAGGTGACGATATGGTTGCCGCGTTGCAGGCCTATATCTAAACAATTAGTCAGTTTTCAGCCCATGGGGCTTTGCAAGGGGAATTAGTTTTGGTCGAAAAAATGTCACTTTATAGTCTGGTTGCTAACGCCAGCTTGCTGGTGCAATTGGTGATGCTGCTGTTAGTGCTGGCGTCATTAGTATCCTGGGTTATGATTTTTCAGCGTTCGCGGTTTTTACGTCATGCCCGTAAAACACTGGATAAATTTGAAGAGCAGTTTTGGTCAGGAATTGATTTAAGCCAGCTTTATGTGGAAATTAACGCCCGTATTAATCCCAATAGCGGTGTAGAAAATATTTTTGGTGCTGGTCTGAAAGAATACACCCGTTTACGTTCGCGTATTGCTAGTGATGCTGATGCCATCATTAACGGGGTTCAGCGTGTAATGCGTGTCGCGTTGGCCCGTGAAGAGGAAAAGCTTGAGAAGCACCTATCGTTTTTAGCGACGGTTGGTTCGATTAGTCCCTATGTTGGTTTATTTGGCACAGTGTGGGGAATTATGAACTCTTTCCGTGGCCTGGCAAACGTGCAGCAGGCGACCTTGGCAACGGTTGCGCCGGGCATTTCAGAAGCCCTGGTGGCGACAGCCATGGGTCTGTTTGCTGCGATTCCTGCGGTGATTGCCTATAACCGTTATTCCGCGGAGGCCGATAACCTGGCTGGTCGTTATGAGACCTTTGCCGAAGAGTTTTCCAGTATTTTGCACCGTAAAGTGCATGATTCTCAGGCGCGAACACCAGCTGTGCCTGCTGATGAAGCGAGTCGCTAATAATGGCTCGTATTCGTCGCCGTCGTAAACCGGTTTCTGAAATCAATGTGGTGCCCTACATTGATGTGATGCTGGTATTGTTAGTGGTATTTATGGTGACCGCACCACTGTTAACGCAAGGCGTGGATGTGGATCTTCCTGAGGCGCCTTCGGAACCCTTGGATAATAACAGCAATGAAGATGTTGTGGTGGTGTCTGTTGATGCTGGTGGCAACTATTATATTGACCTGGGCACGGATTCAGAAAAGCCTGTCAGTCTTCAATATGTTGAGGAAAAAGTTGCCAAGTTGATGCGGGTTAAACCAAAAACCCCCGTATTAGTGCGCGGTGATAAAGCGGTTCCCTATGGCACCATTGTTAAACTAATGACGACTCTTCAGGGTGCAGGTGTACCGAACGTCGGTCTGATTTCCGAGCCGGGGCAGTAGCCGTTTTATCCGATGAGTTGGCGTTCCTATATTGTTCCTGTTTTTCAAGCTTTGCTGGTGCATGCGCTGGTGATTGCCGCGTTTACTTTTAATTGGGAAAGTGACACAGGCAAGGAACTCCCGCCGCCGCCACAGGTCGTACAGGCCAAGATTTTGACCATGGCCGATCCGATTGCGGCGCGAAAAGAAGCGGCACGCAAAAAAGAAGCAGCGCGGAAAAAAGCTGAAGCTAAACGACGCGCAGTCGAAAAGCGCAAGCGAGAGGAAGCCAAACGTAAGGCTGCCGAAAAGAAAAAAGCCGAGGCTAAACGTAAAGCTGAAGCCAAAAAGAAAGCGGATGCCAAGAAAAAAGCCGAGGCTAAAAAGAAAGCTGACGCTGAAAAGAAAGCCGCTGAAGAAAAAGCCGCCCAGCAGCGTGCCGAGGAAAAACGTCGTCAGGAGCAGTTGGCGCGAGAAAAAGCAGAACGTCTCAAGCAGGAACAGTTATTAGCCGATTCATTAGCGGATGAAATCGCTGCGGCACAGGAAGAGGATGACCGGATTGCTGCCCAGTCCTACGACGGTTTAGTACGTCAACGCATCATGGAAAACTGGCATATCCCACTGAGTGCCCGTAATGGCATGGTCGCCAAAGTTGTGGTGCACTTTTTGCCGACCGGAGAAATCAATACGGTGGCACTTTATAAGAGCAGTGGTGATGCCGCTTTTGATCGCTCGGTGGTTTTGGCAGTTCAGCGAGTCGGTAAAATTGAAGAGCTTCAGCAGCTCGAACCGCGGGCTTTTGACAAGTATTTCCGCAAACGAATCATTAAATTCAGGCCTGAGGATTTGGACCGGTGACATCATATTTTTTACGTTTCACATTTGTGCTGCTTATGGTGGCTGGCCTATTACGTCCGGCCTGGGCATCATTTGAAATTGAAATTACTCAGGGTGTAGATAATCCAACCCGTTTTGCTGCGGTGCCGTTTGGCTGGCAGGGTGCCGGCTTACTGCCTGAGGATATAGCCCAAATTGTGTCGGCGGATTTATCCCGCAGCGGGCAATTTGTGGCCCTTGATCAGCGTAATATGATGAGCTTACCGACTCGTGCCGAGCAGGTGTATTATCGTGACTGGCGTATCCTTAATCAGGAGTTTTTACTGATTGGGCAGGTTACCCCGCATGCTAATGGAGGCTATCGAGTTCATTACGAGCTTTATGACGTTTACAAGCAGCAGCGTATGGTTGAAGGTAATATTAAGGCCGGTCCGAATGAGTTGCGTGATGCGGCTCACCTGATCAGTGATCGTATTTATGAGCGGCTGACTGGCATTAAAGGTGCCTTTTCGACTCGTATAGCCTACGTGACGGTTGATCGTCCCGCCAATGGGGCTGAACGGGTTCGTTTGCTGGTGGCCGATGCAGACGGTTATCGCGAAAAAATTATCCGTGAATCACGTGAGCCTATCATGTCGCCTCACTGGTCCCCCGATGGTAATAAGCTGGCCTACGTGTCCTTTGAAGGGCGACGACCAGCGGTTTATATTCAGGATGTCAGCACCGGTAAACGACAAAAAGTGCCCGCGTTCAGGGGCATTAACAGTGCGCCGGCCTGGTCACCCGATGGTAATAAGCTGGCCATGACACTATCTAAGGATGGTAATCCGGAAATTTATATCTATGAGATCGCCACAAGCAAGTTTCAGCGTGTAACACGTCACTTTGGTATTGATACCGAACCCAGCTGGTCGGCGGATGGGAAGTCGCTGATTTTTACTTCTAGCCGGGGAGGTAAACCGCAGATCTATCGCAAAGAGATACAGACAGGGCGGCTGGAGCGGTTGACATTTGAGGGAGACTACAATGCTCGTGGCCGCCTCAGTGCTGATGGTCGTTATCTAGTGATGGTGCACCGCCAGGCGGGTGTTTTTCATATTGCGGTTCAAGATTTAAAGCGTGACCGTTTAAGGGTTTTGACGCAAACGCAATTAGATGAGTCGCCGAGTATCGCACCGAATGGAAGTATGATAATTTACGCTACTAACGACAATAATAAGGGCATTTTAGCCTTTGTTTCACTGGATGGGCGGGTGAAATCCCGTGGCCCATCCAAATTTGGTGATGTGCGTGAACCAGCCTGGTCACCGCGTTAATGCGCTTGTCGGGCTTTTAATGTTGATCGCCGATTTTGTATTTACTATCAGTCAGGAGCATGACTATGCAACTAGCAACACTCTTTAAGGTAACACTACTGGGCTTGGCCATTACTGCGGCAGGTTGTTCTACAACAGGTGGCGGTTCTGACGCCGATGCAGGCGCTGGTGCAGCGGGTACAAATGGCGAAAGCGCATACGGTGCTGGTGATCGCGCTACTCTCAGTGCTGAAGAGCAAGCAGCTCAAGACGCAGCACGAGCAGCGGCAGAAGCAGAACAGTTACTGAATATCACGACTTTCTACTTTGATTTTGACCAGTCTACAATTAAACAGGAAGCGCGTGTTGCACTGGAAGCTCACGCAGCATACCTGGTACAGAGCGGCGACAATGTGGTTCTGGAAGGTCATGCCGATGAGCGTGGCACACGTGAATACAACCTGGCGCTGGGTGAGCGTCGTGCCCAGGCAGTTGCCAGCTATCTGAGTGCGCTGGGTGTTTCCAGCCAGCAAATCGAAACAGTAAGCTACGGTGAAGAGCGTCCAGCCAGTCAGGGACATGATGAAACTTCCTGGAGCTTGAATCGTCGAGTTGATCTTAGATACGGCGGCTAATTTTAGCTAGCTTATTTGATCATGATGACTAGACCTATTGCTTTAATCGCGTTTGTGCTGGCGGCCTCCACCGCCAGCATAAGCTGCGCTAATGATCCTATTCCTGTTGTTGAGGCGTCTCCGGGTGTTGCCGGTAAAGCGGTTGAACAGAAACGGCAATTACAGGGCGGGCTTCCAGCTAAGCAGCAGGGATCCCAGCTTGCCGATATGCTTTATCAACAGCAGCAGCTTCAGCAGGAGGTGCAGCAATTGCGCGGCATTGTTGAAGAGCAGGCCCATGAAATCAAGCGTATGCGAGAAGAGCAGCGTGATCGTTACCTGGATCTTGATCGACGTATTACGCTGTTAAATCAGTCATCTTCTAATCAGTCTGCCGTGACTGCCAAGCCAGTGGCTGTTAAAAAAGAGGCACCAAAAGCGCAGACGTCTGTTGCGGTTAAGCCCAAGCCAGAGCCAGCGGTGACTAAAAAGCCCGCTCAGGCCGATGCTAGCGCTGATGCCAAGGAAGCGTATCAAGTCGCTTTCTCGTTGGTACGCAACAAACAGTATGCCGAAGCGAGTGCAGCCTTTGATCAGTTGATTAAAGATTACCCTGACAGTCATTATACGGGTAATAGCTACTACTGGTTGGGTGAGGTGCTGTTGGTCGAGTCTAAACAAAAGCAGGCTCTTGATGCTTTTGAATCGTTGTTAGAAAAATACCCAAATCATCGTAAAGCACCAGATGCGAAATTCAAGCAGGGTAAAATTTACCTGCAGATGGGTGATAAAGCTCAGGGAAAGGTCATTTTACAGGATGTCCTGGAGCAATACCCCGACAGTTCCGCGGCTAAACTGGCCGCTGCTGAAATACGTGACGCAAAGCTTTAAGCTGGTGTCTCGTTGTTTACCTGCCTAATTTAGATCATGTCTGAACAGCTAAGAATTACTGAAATTTTCAATTCCCTGCAGGGTGAAACTTCGACGGTCGGATTGCCAACGGTATTTGTACGCCTGACTGGTTGCCCGCTGCGCTGTGTTTATTGCGATACAGCCTATGCTTTCAGTGGCGGCGAGCAGATGTCTTTGGATGCGATTCTGAGCGAGGTTGATAAATATTCTTCACGACATGTCACTGTCACGGGTGGCGAGCCCCTGGCTCAATCAAAGGTTTTGAAACTGCTGACAGAACTTTGCGATCGTGATTATCAGGTGTCGTTGGAAACCAGTGGCGCTGTCACGCTAGAAGGTGTTGACCAACGCGTGGTCAAAGTGATGGATTTAAAGACGCCGGCTTCGCAGGAATGTCATCGCAACCTTTATGAAAATATTGATTTGCTGAATACACATGATCAGGTGAAGTTTGTGATCTGTGACCGCCAGGATTACGATTGGGCAAAAATGCAAATTGATCAATACTCGTTGACTGAGCGTGTCGATGAAGTGCTTTTTTCCCCCAGTCACGGTGAGCTGACCGGTGCGCAATTGGCAGAATGGATCTTAGACGATGGCTTGCAGGTGCGTTTTCAGTTACAACTGCATAAGTATCTTTGGAATGACGAGCCTGGTCACTAAACTTCCATAAAATGCGCTCTTTAGCTTCAAGGGGCACGATGTTCGCTGATTAAGGCGTTAGTTCTGTGCTCGACACTTCATGTGTTTAATATACACTCAGTTTTTGTGCGGTTCCCCTCTGTACTCACATAGATATTACGACTTTTCTTTTTATTTGATTTCCAGAAAAACATGACAACAAACAAAGCAGTAGTTCTTCTTTCTGGTGGACTCGACTCCACTACCGCACTCGCCATGGCTAAGGCCAGTGGTGTCGATTGCTATGCCATCAGTTTCAATTACGGCCAACGTTGTAATGCCGAGCTTGCGGCGGCAGAACGCATTGTCAAATCGATGGGTGTCATTGAGCACCAGGTGATTAACATTGATATGGGTAAAATTGGTGGTTCGGCGTTGACGGATGACTCAATTGACGTGCCAGAAGATGAGCCGGAAGGGATCCCGGTTACCTATGTGCCGGCCCGTAATACGGTGTTTTTATCCTTCGCGTTAGGCTGGGCTGAAGTGATTGGTGCCCAGGAAATTTATATTGGCGTGAGCGCCGTCGATTACTCAGGCTACCCGGATTGTCGCCCTGAGTTTATTGAAGCCTTTGAGGCGATGGCTAATCTGGCGACTAAAGCGGGCGTGGAAGGCGAGTCGATTAAAATTCAAACGCCGTTGATGCACCTCAGTAAAGCGGAAACAGTACAAGCAGGTATTCAACTGGGTGTGGATTATAGTTTAACGGTGAGTTGTTATCAGGCTGATGACGATGGAAAAGCCTGCGGGAAATGCGATAGTTGCCGATTACGAATCAAGGGATTTGAAGATGCTGGGCTGGAAGATCCGACACTTTATATTTGAAAATTGGCAAACAAAAAAAAGAAGTAAAAAAATAGAAAAAACTGCTAATAAAGACTTGTCATAAACTCAGAAACCATTAATATACGCACCTCTTCTGGGGGCCGTTAGCTCAGTTGGTAGAGCAGTTGGCTTTTAACCAATTGGTCGCTGGTTCGAATCCAGCACGGCCCACCATTTAAAAACCACCGACGGGTGGTTTTTTTATGCCTGAATTTTGAGCTCTGTTTATTTTTTAATCGCAAGACTCAGCCATTCATTTGTTGAAACTTCCGTCGCAGCCCCCATTTCTATAGTATTAGCCGCCTAAATAATCTTACTTCTGAATTAATAAGTGATGCCTTATGTCTACTGATGTTACCGAACAATTAGCCACCCAAGTTCAATTGGCGCTGGTCAATGAAGCCAAGGCCATGAACAGCGATGAGCGGCAACAGTATAAAGACAAAATCAAACGCCTGTTGAAACAGGAAGATGCTGTGTTAGTTGCGCATTATTACACTAATCCCGTCCTGCAGGAACTGGCAGAAGAAACGGGTGGTTGCGTCTCTGATTCACTCGAAATGGCACGTTTTGGTAACCAGCATCCAGCTACCACACTGGTCGTTGCCGGCGTGAAGTTTATGGGTGAAACGGCAAAAATACTGACACCGGAAAAACGTGTTCTGATGCCAACGCTTGAGGCGACCTGCTCGCTGGATCTGGGTTGTCCCATTGAAACCTTTGGACCTTTCTGTGATGAACACCCGGATCACACGGTGGTGGTTTATGCCAATACCTCGGCGGCTGTTAAAGCACGTGCCGATTGGGTGGTGACCTCGAGTATTGCATTGGATGTGGTGGATCATTTGCAGGCTGAAGGACATAAGATTATTTGGGCGCCGGACAAGCATTTGGGTGCCTACGTACAGAAGGAAACGGGCGCGGATATGCTGATGTGGGATAGTGCCTGTATTGTGCATGAAGAATTCAAATCCAAGGCAATTTACGACCTTAAGGAAATTTATCCCGATGCCGGTGTACTCGTGCATCCGGAATCACCCGCGGCGGTGATTGAAATCGCTGATGCGGTGGGTTCCACTTCCCAGTTGATTCAAGCGGCGCAGGATTTACCGCACAAAATGTTTATTGTTGCCACTGATCGCGGCATTTTCTACAAAATGCACCAGATGTGCCCCAGCAAAACCTTTATTGATGCGCCGACGGCCGGTAAAGGGGCCACCTGTGTGAGTTGTGCGCATTGCCCCTGGATGGCGATGAATGGCCTTGAGAACCTGGCTGAGTGTCTGGAAACAGGCAGTAACGAAGTATTTGTTGATCCGGAGCTGGGCAAAAAAGCGATGGTGCCACTGCAACGGATGTTGAACTTCGCCGCCGAGAATAAAATGCGTGTGAAGGGTAACGCCTAATCACTGCGGCAATGGAATACCATATCACCCTGACAGACAGTGCCCAGTCGGCATTGGAACTGTTGGCGGCTGAGTCAGGCCTCTCCAAAACTCAAATCAAACAAGCCATGCAAAAGGGTGCCCTGTGGTGTAAGCGGGGACGCTCTGGCAGCGAAAAAGGCAGCAAGCAGGCCCAACGTACGCGCCGCGTGCCTAAAAACCTAAAGACGGGCGATTCATTGCATCTTTACTACGATGCAAAGGTGCTGTCAGAGCTGCCGCCAGAACCACAGATGATCGCGGATGAGGGTGCTTACAGTGTCTGGTACAAACCCTACGGCATGCGTTCCCAGGGCTCCAAGTGGGGCGATCATTGCGCTCTGTATCGTTGGGTAGAGGTGAACCATAAACCCGAAAAGCCAGCCTTTCTGGTGCATCGGTTGGATCGTGCTGCCACCGGCTTGATTCTGGTAGCGCATTCGAAAAAAGCGGCTGTTGCATTAACAAAACTGTTTGAAGAGCGAAACGTCGATAAACGCTATCAGGTAATCGTTGTTGGGCAGTTTTCTGAACAGAGCGGCGTGTGGGCGAAAAAACAGACCTTTACAGCAGAAGTCGATGGTAAGGCGGCGACCAGTCATGCACGCTGTCTTGCTTATGATGCTGAAAAAGACCGATCGTTGCTGGAAGTGACCATTGAAACGGGGCGTAAACACCAGATTCGTTATCATTTAGCGGAGGCTGGTTTTCCGGTGATTGGGGATCGCTTGTACGGAAATGCAAAGTCCGATGAGCAGGATTTACAATTAACAGCTAGCTTGCTGTCGTTTGTGTGTCCTATTAGCCATGAGGAGCGTCTTTATGAGTTGCCTCGGGAATTATTGCCAGTCTTGTAACACTATTCGGCGACCTCGATTCTAAAGCTCGCCATTGCAACACTAAGGCCATTAATTTTTATCTCGATTTTATGCACACCGGAGTAGTAGCGCCGTGTTGAGAGTGGCGCAAAGCGATGAGTTTTTTCCAGGCGCAAAGACTCTCCCTTAGGGAGGGTTAGGGTTTTTAATTTAAAGACTTTTGCGCTCAGCTGGCCATTAGCCTTCATAAAGTGAATGGCATAATCAAGCAAGAGGTTTTGAGACTGAGGCGCTTTAGACTTCAATTGAATCTGAAGCGTTTGATTCTCGCCTATCGCTAATTGATGTCTAGTCAGCGTTAGAGTTACATCGAGCTGCGGTTTTGTAGTGTACCCCAACAGCGGAAACACCTTTGGCTCACCTTGTTTGACCAGCGTGCGTGTGGCATGGCGAACAATCCACTGAGTTTCATTACAAGGCTGTTCTAGCCAGCGTTTACAGATAGCCAGTACCGTTTGTGGGTGATCCTTGGAGATATCGTTGAGATTATTGGCGACCGAACGGCGCACGTAATCCTCGGAGTCAGCGTTTAGTTTTTCCAGTATTGGCAATATGGGGGCCGGGTTATCAATAAATTGAGGCAGTTGTTGCCCCCAGGGCAGGCGCGGTCTTGTGCCCTCGGAAGCTAAACGGCGCAGGTGGTGATCAGAGCTGTCACACCAGTCATGCAGGTGCTCAAAGGTGAGCTCAGGATGATGCTGAATAAAGGGGCGAATGGCGAATTCGGCGGAAAATAATGAGGTGAGTTGTGCCAAAGTTTTAAGGGCTGTTTCCGGATGCTGCAGGCCGTGTACGGCAACATAATCAATTAAAGGCCAGGCAGTGAAGGCTCGGATCGTCGGAGCTTTGGTTTCAAGCTGGTGCTGTTTTACCTGACATAAAATCTGCGAGGCTTGTTCAAAATCCTGTGGCAGAGCTTGGTGCAACGCATCAATCAAATGATAAACGCGGGCTTTAAGCTCCAGCTGTTCCAGGCCGTTATTGGCCTTTTGGCAAAAGCAGTCGTGATCAAACGTTGGGTCAATATCGCGCAGGCAATCAGCAATCTGCTGGACGGCTAGCGAGTTGAGCGATGCTTTGAGTAGAGGGAAGCGGCTATTGGCTGGTTGTTGGGTCATTCTTAGACATTAAAGGTTTTCACGATTATTTGAAAAGTAAAAACCTGCTACCGCGCCGATTATAGCGCTTCCAAATGCTAATAATTCAGAGAAATACTGACTTTTAAATATTGCTGCAGAACCGATCATTACCAACAGACCAACAGACCAACAGACCAACAGACCAACAGACCAACTGTTAAAACAATGGCCAGCAGTGGTGCCATTCTTTTGTTCATGTGCTCGGTTAAAGGTTCGGCCTGGCCGATACCACCGCAAGACCCACACATGAGTCCGGTTTGGCCTGAGCGCCGCCAGCTTGGTAGCTCGTTTCGTTTAGCGCATGCTAGACATGACGTTGAGTCTTTGCCGTTGCTACAGGTTCCTGTGCCTGAGCAGTGTTTGCACTCGTACAGGTTTGACGTTATTTGCACAATATTCCCTTTGCTTTATAACCTTGTGACCTTCAGTACTAGTCGATATGGGGCTGGCTCTCTTCAATAAATTCAAAACGCGGTCTGGCCTCGCCATCAATCACCACCTCTTCACAGAACATGGTTAGAGGTCGGAGCCAGGTGCCGCGATCGCCATATAAGGCTTTATAAACGACTAGTTCTTCTTCTGTTTCACTGTGGCGCGCTACGCTAATGACCTCGTAAAGGTTACCTTTGTAGTGTTTGTAGATACCGGGTTTTAGCGCTTTTTCTGTCGTCATGACTTGTCCTTATTTGCCGTTTAAGAAGCCTGTTGATGATTACTGGTTTTCTAGTTCGTTCCAGCGTTCGTAGGCTTGCTCCAGTTGCTGCTGTGTGTTTTCCAGTGCGCCTAGAACGGTTTGCGTCTCCTCCGCACTGCCTTTGTAAAAATCAGGATCGGAGATTTGACCTTCAAGATTTTGCTGCTGCTCTTCCAGCTCTTCGATCAACGCAGGCAGCTTATCCAGCTCAAGCTGATCTTTGTAGGATAGCTTTTTCTTGGCGGGCTGTTTAGTCGGTTGTTGAGCTGGAGCCTGAGTTTCAGGTTCAGAGACTATTTTTGGGGCTGCGTCAGAGGATGTTTGAGTGTCTTCCAAGCCTGCCAGTTTACCACCACGGCTGATCCAATCAGTGTAGCCACCAACGTGATTAGTGATTTTGCCGTTGCCTTCGAGCACCAGTAGGTTGGTGACTACATGATCCATAAAATCCCGGTCGTGGCTAACCAGTAAAACGGTGCCCTTGAAGTCGAGCAGAATTTCTTCCAACAGCTCCAGCGTTTCAATATCAAGATCGTTGGTTGGCTCATCGAGCACCAGCAGGTTAGCCGGTTGGCTGAACAGTTTAGCGAGAATGGCGCGATTTTGTTCGCCGCCGGACAGCGCTTTTACCGGTGTGCGAGTCCGTGCCGG
>Ga0070726_10000842_pt1 | contig 34321 bp, 28 predicted proteins | sample tdAd471_FD_67275 | JGI IMG/M metagenome (GOLD analysis project Ga0070726, IMG submission 67275) | Marine sediment microbial communities from the Atlantic coast under amendment with organic carbon and nitrate - tdAd47.1 | ecosystem: Environmental > Aquatic > Marine > Coastal > Sediment | place...
AAAACTTGAAACTTTTTTCGTCTTCTTCGAGTCACTCTTTACTAGAATCTGTTCACACGAACAGCCGCTAAAATTATTGTCCTTGCCGGCATACTGCATTGGAGGTGCGTTCCATGAGCGACCGGAAACCTGTCCATCCCACCCTGGCTGCCCGTACGCTGGTGCTGCTGTGCTCACTGCTGGTGATCGCCGGCAGTGCCGGTGCTGACGACCTGGATGTCCCTTCCGGGATCGATCGCGTCACGGTGTTTGCCAGCGGCGCGGAAGTTACCCGCACCGGAAACGTCACCATCCCGGCGGGCCAGCACCGCTTGATCGTGGGCAACCTCCCGGCGGGCATCGATCCCGCCAGGCTGCAGCTGAGTCTCACGAATGCCGGGGTGCGCCTGGGAACACTGCAGCTGGAGGAAAGCCACGGCGGGGAACTGGTCGGTGCTCAGGAACGTCAACTTCAGGCTGAGCTTGACCAACTGCAATTTGAAAGGCAGGCCATCGCTGACCGAATCGAGGCAGCCAATACGCAACTCCAGCTGCTGGGTTCGCTGGCAGACGGTTCCGTTGGCGGGCAGCAGGCATCACTGGCGGTGAACGAACTGACGGACCTGCTGCAAACGCTGTCGTCGGCATCCCTGGAAGCCCGCCAGCTGATTCGTGAGGCCAACCGGGAGCTTGCTGCCAAGGATCGGGAAATCGAACAGAAAAAATTTGAGCTGTCCCAGGTCGCTACCCGGGAGCGGACCGGGCAGGTGCTGACCGTGGCGGTGGCGGCCGATCAGGTACTTGCCACCGAGGTTGCGGTGACCTACCCGGTAAACCGGGCCAGCTGGAGCTGGCTGTACGAAGCGCGACTGAATACCACCACGGGTAATCTTTCCCTGGAACGCAAGGCTGCCGTGACCCAGGGAACCGGGGAGGACTGGACGGATGTCGAGGTCACTATAACCACGGCGCGACCCAATCAGAATACCCGTACCCCGGAACTGGGCAGTCTGCTGGTGGATTTATTTGAGCCTCGCGTCGTTTTCCAGGAACGCCGTTCCCAGCAGGCACCTTCGGCATTGCTGCAAAGTGCGGATGAAGCGGTTGCCAGCGGGCTGGTACAAAATTCTGCCAATGTTGTGGCCTCGCAATACCTGGTGAACTTTGAAATTCCCGGCAGGGTGTCGGTGGCCGCCAATCGCCAGCCCCAGATAATGCCCGTCGACCAGCGCAGTATGCCGGTGGAACTGGTGACGCGGGTTGTGCCGGAACTCGATACCAGTGCGTATCTGGAAGCGCGCTTCACCTTGACCAGCACCGAACCCCTGCAGACAGGCATAATGCAGTTCTACCGTGATGGCGCTTTCATCGGCCGTCGACCAGTGCAGACTTTTCAGCCCCAGGACGAGATAAACCTGCCCTACGGCCAGGATGAACGGGTCACGGTGGAGGTGTTTCCGGAGCAGCAGGACTCCCGTGGCGGCGGTACGTTTCGACGTACCGCCGTGGAAGACCGCCGCGTACGCTACGAAATCACCAGCTTTCACGACCGTCCTGTTGATCTCGAAGTGCTGGCCCGCGTGCCGATTCCGCAGAACGAAGATATTACCGTGACTGTCAGTGACGAGGCGACGCCGGCGGATCAACGGGATGTCGAAGGGAACAGTGGGGTACTTATGTGGGAGCGGCGAGCACAGCCCGGCGAGCCGGTGGTTATCCGCCATTACTACAGCATTCGCTTTCCCGAGGATGAGCAACTTGAGTTTCGCAACCGTTAACGGGAATTGACGGCAACCGTGACGAATAACTCTCATCCTTGGCCATGTGCGGCCAGGCAGCAGTTGTCGCCACGGGTTGTCGTCGGGCTGGACAAGTGACAGTCGGGCCGCTACCTTACCGCTCTTTCTTTCGGGCTATCAGGTACCCGGCCCTTCGTTGCCGACGCCGTTTGTCCGGTACCTGCTGCCGGCGACGACAGATTCGGAGACGGAGCAGCCGGCACCAGTCAGCCCCTGGTTTCGGGTTAGCAACACAGTGACAGACAGATTCCCATTTCCCGTAAAGCGTATCGGTATAATCGGCGGAGGCCAGCTGGGTCGGCTGATGGTGATGGCGGCTCACAAGCTCGGCTGCGCCGCCACCGTGCTGGATCCCTATAGAAATTCCCCAGCGGGTCAGCTGGCCGGCCATGAAATTGTCGGTAACCTGGATGATCCCGGGCCCATCCGGGACCTGGTGGAAACCTGTGAAGTGACCACCTTCGATATCGAATCCATTGCCGCCGACGTGTTGATAGACCTTGCCCGGCACGGCCACACCATAAGGCCGGATCCGACCCTGCTGGCACTGATCCAGGACAAACTTACCCAGAAACAGCGATTCGACGAGGCGGGTATACCCACCGCGGAATTCATCGCCATGGACAGGCCAAGTGCGGAAGCGTTCCGCCAGTTCGGCTATCCACTGGTGCAGAAAGCCCGGCGGGGTGGCTATGACGGTCGCGGTGTCGCCGTCATGAAGGATGAAGAGGATTTTCACCGGGTCCTGGACGTTCCGGGGCTGGTGGAGCGCTGTGTCGATACCGAAAAAGAACTGGCAGTCATGGTGGTCCGTTCGCTTGAAGGGGAGATGCGCTGCTATCCGGTGGTGGAAATGGTGTTTCAGTCGGAACAGAATATTCTCGACCAGTTGCTGGCACCGGCGCAGATCGATTCCGGCCTGGCGGCGCAGGTGCAGCAATTGGCCATGAAGACGGTCAGCGCGCTGGGCGGCGTGGGTATATTCGGTGTCGAGCTGTTCCTGACCCGCCAGGGTGAGCTGTTGGTAAACGAGGTAGCACCAAGAACACATAATTCCGGACACTACACTATTGAGGCCTGTGTCACCGATCAGTTCGAGCAGCACCTGCGGGCCGTGCTGGGTCTGCCACTGGGTGCCACTGACCTGTTGCGACCGGCAGTCATGCTGAACCTGCTGGGCGAGCCGGGTTTCCGCGGTCGTCCGCAGATAGTCGGTTTACAGGCAGCACTGGCGATTCCCGGCACATCGGTTCACCTGTACGGCAAGGCGGAAACCCGTCCCTATCGCAAGATGGGGCACGTCACCGTGCTGGACGAGGACCTGGACAGTGCCCGGGACAAAGCGCGACGGGTAAGCCAGCTGCTGCGCATTGAAGGCGAGGAGAGTCTATGAGCGAAATAAAAATCGGTATCATCATGGGCAGTGATTCCGATCTGCCGGTCATGCAGGCTGCCGCCGATGTGCTGGACGAACTGGGCATAGGCTACGACTTGACCATAGTCTCGGCCCACCGCACGCCGAAGCGCCTGTTCGACTACGCCCAGCGAGCCGAATCGCGGGGATTGCGCGTCATTATTGCCGGGGCAGGGGGGGCTGCCCACCTGCCGGGTATGGTTGCCTCCCTCTGTCCGCTGCCGGTGATCGGTGTGCCGGTCAGGTCGTCCAGCCTCAATGGTGAAGATTCGCTGTTATCCATAGTCCAGATGCCGGCGGGGGTGCCGGTCGCCACCGTGGCTATCAACGGCGCCCGTAATGCGGGCATCCTGGCGGCCCAGATGCTGGGCACCGGCGATAGCGATATTCGTCAGCGCATCAGCAGCTTCAAGGCAGACCTTGAAGCCCTGGTGCTGGGAAAAATCGCCGCCCTTGAAAACCGGAAGGACTGATCCCCTCCGGCACTGCCAGGGTGTAATCAGCAGCAGTCCCTTTACCGTGACCCGGTACCCGTTCAGGTAACCCCCACCGGGTCGCCGGCGTCACGCAGCTGCTGCAGGGTAGCCAGCTTGTCCTGCAGGGCGCTGAGGGCAGCCTGCTGGGTGGCCTGCCGGTCCCGCTCCTTGTTGACAATAGCTTCCGGGGCATTGTCGACGAACTTGTCATTGGCCAGTTTCCTGTTGATACCATCCAGCACGCTGCGGATCTTGCCGATCTCTTTTTCCAGGCGCGTGATTTCCGATTCGGCATCAATAAGCCCCGCCATGGGCACCAGGATCTCCAGGTCTCCGTGGAGTTGGGTCGCCGCTGGCGGTGCATCGGTATCCGCTTCCAACCAGGAAATCGAGTCCAGTTTTGCCAGGCGGATCAGGTACTGTCGGTTCCTCTCCAGCAGCTGTTGATCGCGGGCATTGCCGCGGCGTAACAACACCGGAATTGACCTGGCGGGGGAGATGTCCATTTCGCCGCGGATATTGCGGATGGCGACAATGATGCCCTTCAGCCACTCCACTGCGGCTTCGGCCTCGGCATCCCCGGCATCGGCGTCTTCCAGGGGGAAGGGTTGTAGCATGACGGTGGGCCCTTCGATGCCAAGCCTGGGCGCTACCCGTTGCCAGACTTCTTCGCTGATAAAGGGCATGAACGGGTGCAGCAGGCGAAGGCTCTGTTCCAGGGTAACCAGCAGGATATAACGGGTGGCCCTGGCCTGATCCGGATTGATTTCCTCGTCCCATAGAACCGGCTTGGAAAGTTCCAGGTACCAGTCGCAGTATTCGTCCCAGAAAAAGCTGTGGATAGCCTGGGATACCAGGTCGAAGCGGTAGCCGGCCATGCCCTGGTGTACCTCGGACACTGCCTGCTGCAGCCTGGACAGGATCCACCTGTCCGCCACCGTCAACCGGTCGCTGGCAATGGCCTGATGATCAAGGTCCTTGTCATCGCTGTTCATCAGCACATAGCGGGCGGCGTTCCAGATCTTGTTACAGAAGTTCCGGTAGCCCTCGATCCGACCCAGGTCGAAAATGATATCCCGGCCAGTGGACGCCAGGGAGTAGAAAGTAAACCGCAGGGCATCGGTACCGTAGCCGGGGATACCGTCGGGAAAGGAATCCCTGGTCATCTTGTCAATCCTGCCGGCCAGCTCCGGCTGCATCAGGTCGCTGGTGCGTTTTTTGACCAGGCTGTCAAGATCAATGCCGTCGATCAGGTCGATGGGGTCCAGTACATTGCCCTTCGACTTGGACATTTTCTGTCCGTGGTCATCCCTGATCAAACCATGAATGTAGACTTTCCTGAAGGGGACCTGGCCGGTGAACTTCAGGGTCATCATGATCATTCTCGCCACCCAGAAGAAAATAATGTCAAAACCTGTTACCAGGACGTCGGTGGGGTGGAAGGTCCTGAACGTTTCCTGGTCTTCGGGCCAGCCGAGGGTGGAGAAGGTCCATAGCGCCGATGAAAACCAGGTGTCCAGCACGTCGTCATCCTGGCGCAGGGGCAGGTCAGTCGCCAGGTTATAGCGCCGGCGCACGTCAGCCTCATCGTGGCCGACGTAGATGTTGTCGTCGGCGTCATACCATGCCGGAATCCGGTGCCCCCACCAGAGCTGGCGGCTGATGCACCAGTCCTGGATATCCCGCATCCAGGCGAAATAGGTGTTCTCCCAGTTTTTGGGTACAAACTGGATAGCGCCGTCTTCCACAGCCTTGATGGCCGGTTCCGCCAGTGATTTCACGGCCACGTACCACTGGTTGGTGAGATAGGGCTCGATGACCACACCACTGCGATCTCCGCGGGGCACCTTGAGCTTGTGGGGATCGATCCTGGCAACCAGGCCCTGTGCTTCCAGGTCGGCGACGATCTGCCGGCGTGCCTCGAAACGGTCAAGTCCGCGGTAGGGTGCCGGGGCTTGGTCATTGATAGTTGCATCGACAGTCAGGATATTGATCATTTCCAGGTCGTGTCGCTTGCCAACCTCGTAGTCATTGAAGTCGTGAGCCGGGGTTATCTTCACGCAACCGGTACCGAATTCCGGGTCCACGTAGTCGTCGGCGATAATGGGAATGCGGCGGTCACACAGGGGCAACTGCACCCACTTGCCCACCAGCTGCTGGTAGCGATTGTCTCCTGGATGCACGGCGACGGCGGTGTCGCCCAGCAGGGTCTCCGGTCGCGTGGTGGCGATTACGATGTGGTTGTCACCCTCCGCCGTGGTCTGGCCGTCACAAAGGGGATAGCGGAAATGCCAGAGGAAACCGTTTTCCTCCGTGGCGATCACCTCCAGGTCAGAGATGGCCGTGTGCAATGCCGGATCCCAGTTCACCAGCCGGTTGCCGCGATAGATCAGCCCTTCTTCAAAGAGATCGATAAAGACCTTTTCCACCACGGCGGACAGCTGTTCATCCATGGTGAATCGTTCCCGGCTCCAGTCCGGGGAAGAGCCCATGCGACGCAGTTGCCGGGTGATGTTGCCACCGGACTGTTCCTTCCACTTCCAGACCCTGTTAACGAATTCCTCGCGACCGAGCTCCAGGCGACTGGATCCCTCGGCATTCAACTGGCGTTCCACCACCATCTGGGTGGCGATGCCGGCATGGTCGGTGCCGACCTGCCACAGCGTTTTACGCCCCATCATCCGCTGGTAGCGGATCAGGGCGTCCATGATGGTCTGCTGAAAGCCGTGACCCATGTGCAGGTGGCCGGTGACGTTGGGTGGCGGTATAACAATGCAGTAGGCTTCGCCATCGCCCTGTGGGACGAAATACCCGGCCTCTTCCCAGGTCCTGTACCACTTGGCTTCAATTTCTCGGGGCTGGAAGGTTTTATCCATTGACTCGATTCACGTTGATTCGGGAAAAGGCGCAAGTATAACGTAACAGCCGGGGCTTGGGCGGTCAGCTGCCACGCAACTGCTGGGTCTGCAGCGGGTAACCCCGATCCTGGTAAAACCGGTATCGCTGGCGGCCATGGCTGCGTTCCTCCTCGTCAGCGGCCACGATTTCACGGATATCGCGGAAGGCCGGGTGCTCTTCCCATACGTCCGGGTGCAGATTGATCAGGACCTCCGGCTCCGCGGGCACCTGCTCCGCGGTACCGAGAGTGACACGAATTCCGGGATCGGGATCATCGCCGCCCGCGACCAGGCACTGGTGCGGGATGAAACTTTCCGGGCGGAATTGCCACAGCAGTTGGTCCAGTTGTTTCACCTGGCTTTCCGAACGGGCCAGCAGATGCACCCGGTGGCCGAGTCCGCAGGCTTTTTCCGTCAGTCGACAGGCGATTACCAGTGCGTCTTCCATACCGCCACTGTGCAGCGGGTAGAAACACACTTTCGGCGATGCCACGGCGATCAGGCCCTCTGTCGGCTGAGGTAATTGACCAGCAGCCCCACCGGTCGGCCGGTAGCGCCTTTTTCCTTGCCGGAATTCCAGGCGCTGCCGGCAATATCCAGGTGTGCCCACTTGAATTTCCGGGTGAACCGGGACAGGAAGCAGGCTGCCGTTATGGCGCCGGCACGGGGGCCGCCGATGTTGGCGATATCGGCGAAATTACTGTCAAGCAGGGGCTGATACTCGTCCCAAAGGGGCAGTTGCCAGGCCGGGTCCAGGCTCTGCTGGCCACAATCCAGCAGCTCTTCGGCCAGCTCCTGGTCATTGGCCAGCAAGGCACTGACCACGTTGCCAAAAGTGGCCACCGCCGACCCCGTCAGGGTGGCAATATCGATGACTGATCTGGGTTTGAACCGCTCGGCGTAAGTCAGAGCGTCACACAGAATAAGTCGACCCTCTGCATCGGTGTTGAGAATTTCAATGGTCTTGCCCGACATGCTGGTGACAACATCGCCGGGCTTGGTGGCGCGGCTGCCCGGCATGTTTTCGGCACTGGGAATAATGGCCACCACGTTGATGGGCAGTTTCAGCCGGGCAACGCTGTGCATCGTGCCCACCACGCTGGCGGCGCCGCACATGTCGAATTTCATTTCGTCCATGGCAGCCCCGGGCTTGAGGCTGATGCCACCGGTATCGAAGGTGACACCCTTGCCCACAAGGACATGGGGTTTGCTGTTGGCCTTGCCACTGCCACGGTACTGCATGATGATCAGCTTGGCTTCTTCCGCGGAGCCCGCACTCACCGATAACAGCGAGCCCATGCCAAGTCGCTGCATCTGCTTTTCACTGAGGACCTGAGTTTTGATGCCGGTATAGCTGGTGGCCAGTTTCCTGCACTGTTCAGCCAGGTAAGTGGGCGTGCAGATGTTGCCAGGCAGATTGCCCAGTTCCCGGGCCGTGTTGATGCCGGCACTGATAGCCTCCCCAAGCCTGACGGCATCGTTGGCCGTAGCCCTCGATATGCCGTCGGGCAGGGAAATACCGACGCGCTTCAGGCCGGGTTTGTGAGCCTTTTTGCTTTTGGTGTGGTCGTAGCTGTATAGCCCGTCCTCAATCTGCTCAACAGTCTGGCTCACCAGCCATTTTCCGTCCCGTTCCCCGACCTCCAGGTCGGTCAGCAGGAAATGGGCACTGGCGATGCTCAGCGTGGGTAGTTCCTTTACCAGGGATTTCAGCGCCTTGCGGTAGTTTTTACCGTCCAGCTTCTGGGCTTCCCCACAGTTCAGCAACAGGACACGTTTGGCCTTGATCCCGTCAATGTCGCGCAGCAGCAGCGTGGCGCCGACAGACTCTCCCAGGTCACCGCTGCGCAGGACCTTGCTGAGGCTGCGCTGGCAGGCCTGGTCGAGGACTTTGCCACTTGCCGTCAGTGTATCCCGGTCCAATACCGGCACGACCAGGCAGTCAGAGGAGAGATTGGCGGGAGCGGCAGAACTTATCGAATATTTCATAGATTGACTTGGTACCCTGTTGTAGTTGATTCAGAAACTGAAATCCATGGTGTGCCACCGTGGGGTAGCAGCCGGAGGCTGCCGTGTCGACGGCGGGTTGTAGGCCGGAAACCTACGGACTCTGGCTGTTAATTTTAAATATTTTCAATAACTTAAGCAACATGTTCTGCAGTTGAGACCGCCTCGCTGGAAAACCGGGATTCAAGTCTGTAGAATCCGCGCTGATTTTGCCATGAGCGATGTTCCGGACAGCGGGCCCGTGGTCCGGATGAACCATCCATCCGGCGTGCTGTCTTACTGACTGAATGCGCTCTGAAGCGGGTGGATCAGGTTAAAACTTGGATAGATGGAGTTGTCATGCAGAGAGTCAAGCTAACCCCTCCGGAAACGTTCATCCACAGCATGGAACGCAGAGTCGGTATCAGCGACCTCAACTATGCCCGGCACATGGACAGCGTGGCAATGATTCGGGTCATCCATGAAGCCAGGCTGCAGTTCCTGGCGGATCTTGGCTTCACCGAATCAAATATCTACGGATTGGGGATGGTGGTGACGGACCTGGCCATTGATTTCCGCTCCGAGTCCTTTGCCAACGACGTACTGACGGTGGACGTCGGCGTCAGCAAATTCAACAAATACGGCTTCGATATCGGTTTTCAGGTTACCAACCGGGCCCTGGATACCGTGGTATGCATTGCCAAGATGGGCGTGGTATTTTTCGACTTTGACAACCACAAGCTGGCCGAACTGCCCGGTGCCTTTCAGTCAATCCTGGAAAAGCCGAAATCACGGGTTGCCTGAACCCGGCGGCTGATTGGCCGAACGCAACTGCCAGCGAGCTGCCCACGGGGCCGGACCCTGCGTGATAATTTTCCGCTACCTCAGCAAGCAGATCCTTGGGGTCATGATGGCCGTCACCCTGATTCTGCTGGTGGTGGGTCTCATCAATCGCTTCATCCAGTATCTTGCCGAGGCCGTGGCCGGTGAGATGGCCTCGGATGTCCTGCTGTTACTGGTATTCTACCGGCTTCCCGACTTTCTCCTGGTTATTCTCCCGCTGGCGCTGTTTCTGGCTATCTTACTGGCCTATGGGCGCATGTACGCGGAAAACGAGATGACGGTGCTGATCGCCAGCGGTCTCAGTCGCCAGCGACTCCTGGGGCTGACTTTTGCCAGTTCCCTGCTGGTAGTGATCCTGGTGGCACTGCTCAGCATGGTGCTGGCACCCTGGGGCATCCGCAACACGGAACGGCTTAAACAGCAGCAGGATCAGCTTACCGAGGTTGACCTGATTGCTGCCGGCCAGTTTCAGCAGTTCAGCGAGGGTGAACGCATCACTTACGCCGAGCGCATCGTCAGTGATGATGACGGACGACGCCTGGACAACGTCTTTGTCGTTTCCAGCCCGGGACAGGCGGCGCGACGTTCCGCCATTCGCATCCTGGTAGCGGACTCTGCCAGGCCCGAAATCGATCCCGGGACCGGGGCGCGCTTCATGCGCATGGAAAACGTTCGGCAGTACCAGGGCGAGCCGGGATCCACGGAGTTCACCGTCGGTCAGTTCGATGTACAGGGTATCCTGCTGCCGGAACCGGCGGGCATGGAAGACATTGACGAAGAAAAGGCCCTGCGTACCAGTGAGCTTGTCGGTTCCACCGATCCGGCGCACCAGGCAGAACTGCAGTGGCGGGTGTCTGCCATCCTGATAATTCCCATTGTGACCTTGCTGGCTGTACCGCTCAGCAAGGTCAGGCCGCGGCAGGGCCGATACAGCAAGCTGGTGCCGGCAGCGCTGATCTATGCCGTGTACTACGTACTGCTGCAGGTAAGCCGCGATCAGGTGGCGGAAGGGGTGCTGCCGGCCGCACTCGGACTCTGGTGGGTCCATGTCCTGTTTCTGCTTGCCGGTCTCATGGCTTACCGGGATTTCCGGTTTCGCCGCCGTCCCGGCCGTTCCCGGGAGATTGTCCGGTGAAACGCATCGATCGCCATGTGCAGAAGACCGTGTTGCTGGCCATGCTGGTGGTCATGGCACTTACCACCAGCGTCGATCTGGTTTTTGCCCTGGCGGAAGAACTGGGCGATACGGATGATAACTATACCGCCCTGCAGGCACTTTATTTCGTGCTGCGGACCACGCCGACGGGCATCTACGAACTGTTACCGTTCACGGCACTGGGCGGCGCGCTCATCGGGCTGGGAATTCTGGCTTCCAATAACGAACTGGTGGTAATTCAGACGGCAGGCATCAATACCTGGCGGGTAGTCTGGTCGGCGATGAAGCCCACGGTACTGGTGATGCTGTTCAGCCTGCTGCTGGGGGAATACGTGGCACCGCCGCTGGAACAGCAGGCGCAAAGTGACAAGGCGGTGCTGCAGAGTGGCGGCGAATCAATCGGCTCCCGCGCCGGCACCTGGCAACGGATAGGCAACGAGTACATTCACATCAATGCCATTCTGCCGGGTGGTGAGGAACTGATCGGCATTACGCGCTACCGGCTGGATACCGATCGGCGCCTTGTTTCCGGCAGTTTCGCCGCCAATGGGCGGTATGTCGAAGAGCAGGGCGACGGTTACTGGCGGCTCTATGACGTGGTTGAGACGCTGTTGCGCGACGCTGAAACAGAGGCCCGCACCTATCTTCAGGTCGACTGGCGCGTCGATCTGTCACCGGAGCTGCTCAGCGTGCTGCTGGTGGAGCCGCAGCGACAGTCAATATCCGGGCTGTTTCGCTTCGCCAGCTATTTCCAGAGCGAGGGGCTGGAAGCCGACAACTACTTCCTGGCCTTCTGGAAAAAACTGCTGCAGCCGCTGGCCACGGCGGCCCTGGTGCTGCTGGCCATTTCGTTTGTCTTCGGACCCCTGCGGGAAGCCACCATGGGTTTTCGTATCTTCGTGGCCATCTCCATAGGACTGGGATTCACCATTGTGCAGCGGCTGTTGGAACCGGCCAGCCTGCTCTACGGTTTCAGCCCGGTGCTGGCCGTGCTTTTCCCTATCCTGCTGTGCGTGATGCTGGGTGGCGTGTTGCTGCAACGGGTACGGTAGTCGGCGTTTCGTCAGCTGGCCAGGGAACTGTCCCTGGACAGGGAAACGGTATACTGCCGTCGGCCGCCGGTACGAGGCTGTGCGGGGCATGGACCTGGATCGGAATTACCATTATGCTCCGCAACTGTCCTTTAGTGGACTTCAATCCGGACTGACTGGTGCCAGACTATGAACAACCTTGCAATCAGGTTCACTGTAAACACGATGACCGTGGTCGCCATGCTGCTGGCCAGCGGCGTAACGGCGCAGGAACTGGGTGATCACCAGTATACCAGTGCCGCAATTACCGAAGGATCCCGAATATACACCCAGCAATGTGCGCTGTGTCACGGTCCAGAAGGTGACACAGTGGATGGAATCAACCTGCAGCGCGGTATTTTTCGCTCGGCTAGCTCCGATGACGACCTGCGCCGGGTAATTTCCAGTGGCGCCGGGGAAGGGCAGATGCCGGCGTTTACCCTCAGCCCCACGGAAATGGACGGCATCATCGCCTACATTCGAGCCGGCTTCGATCCCGAAGGGGAGGCCGTGCGTATCGGCGACGCGGCATCGGGACAGGCCCTGTTCCAGGGCGAGGGGCAATGTGCCAATTGCCACCGGATCAACGGAGTTGGGCCCCGTACGGCTCCTGATCTAAGCGATATCGGTGCCATTCGCACGCCCGCCGCATTGCAGCGATCCCTGGTGGAACCCGCTGCCGCGCTGCTGCCCATCAATCGTCCGATACGCATCGTGACCCGGGACGAGGAGGTCATCACCGGTCGTCGACTCAACGAGGATACCTACACCGTGCAGTTGATCGACGCCCAGGAACGGCTGCGCTCCCTGGTGAAGGCCGACCTGGTGCGTTACGAGATCAGCGAATCACCAACCCACGAGCCGACTAATCTGTCCAGTGACCAGGTGGCTGACCTGGTCGCCTACCTGCTGACCCTGAGAGGCCTGTAATGAACAACTACCCCATCGACAAGGTGCTTGCCTTACTGTTACCGGTGGTCCTGCTGTGTGCCTCCGGCGCCACCACAGGCCAGGTCCCCTACCAGCGGATTCTGAATGCCGAAAGCGAACCGGAAAACTGGCTGACCTACAATGGCAGCTACATGAGCCAGCGTTACAGTCAACTGGATCAGATCACGCCGGACAACGTGGATGACCTTGAACTGCAATGGATGCTGTCCAACCAGGTATTCGGTGCCTGGCAGAGCAATCCCATCGTGGTGGACGGCATCATGTACGTTACCGAGCGGCCCAACAGCGTGATGGCCGTGGATGCCGTTACCGGGCGGGTTTTCTGGAAATACCGCCACACGCCGGCGGAGAACAGCCGGGTCTGTTGCGGAGCCAACAACCGCGGCGTTGCGGTACTGGATGATCGTGTCTACATGGGCACTCTCGATGCCCGCCTGGTGGCGCTGGACAGGATCAACGGCCAACCCCTGTGGAACGTGGAAGTGGGCGATGTGGACCTGGCCTACTCGGTGACCATGGCACCGCTGGCGGTGAAGGACAAGATAATCGTCGGTGTCGGTGGCGGTGAATTCGGCATTCGTGGTTATGTCGTGGCATTCGATGCCCGGACCGGCGAACAGGTATGGAAAACCCATACCATTCCGGGACCGGGAGAACCCGGACATGAAACCTGGGAGGGGGATGACTGGCAATACGGTGGTGCCCCGGTGTGGATAACCGGCTCTTTCGATGCCGAATCCAACCTGACTTTCTGGGGCGTCGGTAATCCGGGGCCGGACTGGAACGCCGGCCAGCGTCCCGGGGACAACCTGTACTCGGACTCGGTGATTGCGCTGGATGCCGATACCGGCGAACTGGACTGGTATTTTCAGTTCACGCCGAACGATGGCTACGATTACGACGCCGTCCAGGTTCCGGTGCTGGCCGATATCGACTGGCAGGGTGAGGCACGCAAGGTCATGATGTGGGCCAACCGCAACGGCTATTTCTACGTGCTGGACAGGACCGACGGCGAATTTCTCCTGGGCAAACCCTATGTACGGGTGAACTGGTCCAGCGGCCTGGACGAAAACGGCCGGCCGATACCGACGCCGCAGCCCGAAGGGATGCCCACCTACCCGGGTAACCAGGGGGGTACCAACTGGTATCCGCCGTCGTACAGCCCTCGCACCGGGCTGTTCTACTTCAGTGCCTGGGAGGATTACGCCACGATTTACCGCGCGGAAGAATCCGAGTATGAACCGGGGCAGGCTTTTCTTGGCGGCGGGTTTTCGGTACTGGCGCCGGTTCCCGGAGCACCCACTATCGGCATCGGACGGACCAGTCCCATCAACAACTGGACCGACGAGGTCGGGCACGCCTCCCTCAAGGCCATGGATCCGCAGACCGGCGAGGAAGTGTGGGAGTTTGAACAGTACGATGTCAGCGACAGCGGCATGCTGACAACCGCATCCGACCTGTTGCTGACCGGTGGCCGGGAAGGCTATTTCCATATTCTCGATGCCCGTACCGGTGAGTTGTTGTGGTACAAGAATCTCGGGGGACAGATTGTCATGGCCCCGGTTACCTACATGGTGGACGGCGTCCAGTACGTCAGCATAATTTCCGGCAACACCCTGACGACTTTCGCCCTGCGCCGGTAGCCCGGACGGTGCAGACCATCACCGCGATACGAAAAGTACGGGCAGTGTTGACATTACCGTTCCTCGGGGCACCAGGGTCGCTGTTCTGGCAGCCGGCCCTGCGAACCTTTCCGGCTGCGTTCACGCCGGCGCGTTTCGGCCCGTCTTTCCGGTCTGGTGACTCTCTCGCGGTCTGCTGACTTCCGGTCGTTTGTAGGGGCGGCCCGATGCGGCTGGCGGCAAGCACTCACCGGCCCCATCGTCGCGAGTACCGACACCCGGATAACGCCGCCACTACCCTGAGCACAAAAATGCCCCGGCGGCCTGGATAAAATCCCGTTTATTCAGCGGGTTTCCTGCGTCTTTGCATCCTCCATACAGCCTCCGCGCATCCTCTGCACAGGCTGATTCAAGGCCCAAACCGCTTCCGGAGTCGCTTTTTTTTCGCGAAATCGCCCCGGATTTCCCGCCGCTTTCCCGAGACTTTAGCGAATTTTCAGAAAATTGTGACCGATTTCCCTTTTGCGTTCATTTTTTCTACCTAGAATCGTCCGCGATTGTTGCCTGCCGGTCTTTGGGCAGTTGCGACACCCGAAAAAATTTTAGAACTCAACAGGAGTTAGACATGAAAGCTGAAGTATTAAGACCAATTTGCAGAGCAGTTAAGACCGGCAGCCTCGTCAGCGGACTGCTGGCCCTGTCGATGACTGCGTCATCCGCCCGGGCCGCCAGCGGGGATGTCAGTGTCGACATCAGTTTCCCGCCGTTGATCATCCTGTATTACTACGATGACATTGATATCGCGGTGAATGCCGATGATTTTGCCCAGGTGCTTGAAAACGGCGCCACCGGCTGTATTTCCGCCAACGGGGCACTGTCCTGTGCGGCCGGCAGTACGTTGAATTTTCCCGATACCGGCAATGCCGACAGCATCTCGGGCACCACGCTGACCTATGCCGGCGATATCAACACCGAAGCCGGTGCAGCGACCGTCGATACGAACTTGTCCTTCGTGCTGGAAAACGTCTGGGCGGTTCGTGCTCTGGTACCTGCCGGAGCCACCCTGGATGCCAGCGTTACCGGGGTCGGTGATTTCGCCAACCTGGCGATTACCCCCACCCAGCCGGCGGCGTCCATGACCCTGAGTAACGCGGCGGCCACAGACAATATCGGCGACCTGTCCTTCGATGTGGATGTCAGTAACGGCCTGGTCGCCAGCGATACGCTGACGGTCACCGTGGTGGCGTCTCTCTGATCCTGTCGCCGCGGCCTACTCGATAAGTGCAGCCGGGAGCCAGTCATGTGGAGTCGACAACCAGGAGTTACGGCAGTTGCTTTGACGCTGGTGTTATGCCTGTCGGGTCCCGGCATCACGCAAGCCCAGGTCTGCAGTGTGGATGGCGTTCAGCTGGAGTTTTCCCGCCTGCGCGGCGGAGCCCTGGGGCTTCAGGCAGTCAAGGCGCGGGAACTGACGGGTACCAAGCCCGCCAGGCAGGCGCATCCCATCCAGACTGTGCAGAACCTGACAGTCGACGTGGTCAACGGCGTGCTGGTCGTGGATGACCTGGACCCGGTAGACGAGGTCGGCGAATCCCTGGCCAATGTCCGCTTTGACCGCAAGCTGGCCAATATCTGGGAAGCGAATTTTCCTCGAGACCTGTATGAATTCCACGACAGGAGTGACCTGCAGGTGGAGATTATCGCCACGGTAATCAACGGCGAGGCGGTTCACCTGGGGGCAGGCACCGTGTCCAGCGTCAAGCTGCGGGTCCACGAAGGCAGATTTCATGTGCAGTGGTGGAATAAAGGGAATTCCCTGAAACAACTGCGCGGTGACCTGGAATTCGTGTACTCCAATGTGCAGCAACTGGCACGGTCCGGAGAGCACCGGGCGACGATCAACCTCTGCGTCAATGTAAAAGGCTACCTATGAAAATCCTGGAAAAGAATAAGCTGTGCAGGGGCTTCCGGCCCCTGGTTAGACTGGCCCTGTTGCTGGCTGCCGGATCGGTCGCCGCCACAGTGGCGGCTCAGCCGGCGGCACGCATGGGTATTTCTCCCGATCGCTATGACATCGTCTTTGGCGAAGGCGGCGGAGACACCCAGTCGCTGATGATTCAGAACCTCAGCGAGGAAGACATCACCATTACCCTGTCGGTCAGGCACTGGGACCTTGATGAAGCCGGTCAGCTGCGCATTCTGCCGCCCACGGAACAGTCCCTGGACCAGTGGATCGTCCTCAATCCGGTGCGGGTTACGGTACCACCGGGGACGCCCCAGACGGTCCGGTGGGCAATCATGCCCAGGCTGAAGCCGCAAAGCGGTGAATACCGGGCCATGCTGTTTGTCGAGGAAGCCCTGGATGGGCAGACCACCGGTGGTGGCACCCGGGTGCGGATGAAAATGCGTTACGGATTACCCATTTATGCCCATGTCGGTGAACGGATTCAGGATGCCACGCTGCACGGAGTGAACGTGGATCGTGACAACAACCGTATTTACCTGGATCTTGCCAATACCGGCAACAGTCACGGTCGGCTGGCGGGCTATTACGGAATCTGGGCAGCGGCCGATTTTCCGGGCGCCGACCAGGCAATGAAACAGCTTGATCGGGTGATTGCCGGCCGCAACGGCGAGGCGCCTTTAACTGTAGGCCAGGTCCCGGGCGTGGTGCTGCTGCCCGGTAACCGACGTCAGGTAGCCGTGGATGTGGACCTGGCAGAAGCCGGTGACTATATCGTCCTGCTGGACACGGAATTTGCCGGCCTGGAGATAACCGAAACCGTCAGTCTGACCCAGCCAGAATCCTGAGAAGATGAACTGCCGGCGAATTTGCCACATGCTGCTGGCAGGAGGCATCCTGTTGTCGGCTTCCGGTGTACTGGGAGCCGATATCCAGGAGCTTGACAGTATTTTCGCCGCTATCGGCACGCAGGCCATCGACCCGGCACAGATGCAGGATTTCGACGCCGCGGCTGCGCCAGTCAGTGAATCTGGCGAGGAGAAAGTCTACATCTCGCAACTGGTCGGATTGTTCGTCAACGGGCAGGAACAATCCGCGCTGCAAGTATGGTTTGACGGGGAGCATTACCTGCTGCCCCTGAAGACCTTGCTGACCGTCACCTCCGTCGTCCTCGATGTCGACAGGACCGACACCACGACGGGACAGGTCTTCTTTGCCACCCCCGGGGGCAACGTGATTCTTGGCGCGTCGGATTTCGTCCAGGCGGCAGGCCAGGTGCTGGTGCGGCAGTCGGCACTGACCGCAAAACTGCACATGGGCTTTCGCTTCGATCAGTCCCGGTACGGGATTTTCCTGGACCTGCCGTGGGATGAGCCGGGAGCTCTGCAACCGGGAGGCACTGCCTCGGCCAGGGATACAGTGCCGGATTTCATGCCGCCGGCTGCGTCGATCCGTAACCTGCGCAGCGATCTGAGCTATACCGCTGCGGCCGACGCTGACAGCTTGACCGGCGATTTCTTCGCCGCCGGCAACCTGGCCAGTGGCACCTGGCGATTCCGGGTTCGCCAGGATGAATCCGGCGCCGGTTATCCCCTGGAATACTTCTGGACCGGACACTACCGGAACGGGCAGGTGCTGCTGGGTAACAGCGATTTCTCCCTGCACCCGCTGCTACCCACCGTGGAGCAGACCGGCGCGCAGCTGCTGTTCAGTACCGCGCCCGTGCCCCATGCCAGCCAGCGTACCGCCACCGGCCTGGCGAGTACCCGCGGCATAGCCAATGGCATTCGCCGCATCGAGGGCAGGGGAGTGCCGGGCTCCGTGGCGGAACTGCGCATCGACGGCAGCGTCGTGGCAAGAGCCCGCGTACGTCTCGATGGCAGCTATGATTTTCCCCAGGTTGAATTGCCGACCCGGGGTTACAGTGCAGTCCTGGTGGACATTCTCGATCGCGGCTCCGGAACACTGCTTGAGCGCCAGGACTTTTCCCGGCGCAGCGGCATCGAGCTGCTCGGTGACAGACAACACTCCCTGTTTGCCACACTGGGGTCGGCCGGCAATCCGCTGGCGGCTGGCCAGGAATCACGGGATGCCGTGGCGGCAGCACAGTGGCGCTACGGGATTACTGAAAATCTTACTATCGAACTGGGCCGACAGCGTGCAGGCTCACTGGGCGGCGCCCAGGCCGCGGTATCGGCGGCCCTGGCCAGAAACTGGTTTGCGTCGGTGGGTGTTGCATCGTCACCGGGACGCAGGGCGACGGAACTTGACCTGGAAGGGGGCAATGACCGCTGGACCCTGGATCTGCGGTTGCGACAATCTGTACAGCAGGGCGTTGGCGGTGACAGTGACAGTATGGAACAACGCCACTGGACCCGCATCATGAGCTACCGGTACCAGCTCGCCGACGGCCTGACCCTGGGGCTGGTGGGCAGGGATGTCAACAACGGTTTTGACAATCGCAGTTTCGTGTTGCCCACTGCCAGCTGGAGTAACCGGCGCAATTTTTCCATCAGCACCTATCCCACCCTCAACGGCAGCTGGCGGGTGGACAGTCGCCTGAGCCCCACGCGGAAGGACATTGTCCGCTACGCGTTTGAAAATGACCGGCATCTTTTCGACTACCGTCGCCGCACTGGCGGGGGTCGGGAATACTATGCCAATGTCTCCGTTGACGACACCTTTGGCAATCGCTACGAGGCCGGCGTCGTGCATAACGCCGAGAACCGGCTGGCGGGACGCATCCAACTGGGCCTGGTGAGCAACCGCGGTGGTCTGGGCTATTCCCTGGACTGGGAATCGAGGTTGCTGCCGGGATTTGATTCGCGGTTACGCCTGGTAGCCGGCGGCACCGGTGTTGGACTGTACGCGGATCGTGACCAGGACGCCGATGGCCTGTTCCTGCAGTGGAACATGACTCTGGATTTCGCCGTGGCGCAGCAACGCATCGTGCCGGCGGATTCCGGTTGGGGGAGATTTGACAGCGGGGCCTTGACCGGCGAGGTGCTGCTGGATGGCCGGCGGGTGACCCGGGCAGATGCCATCGAACGAATCGAACTGATCATCGACGGCGACAGCCGTACGGCACAGGTGCAGGGTGGGCGCTACTACATCGACGGACTGGCACCGGGACTGCACAAGGTCAGTGTCGATTCCCGGCACCTGCCGATCCAGTTGATGCCGGGTGCGAACCAGGACTACTGGATACGCCTGGAAGCCGCGGCGGCTACCGAGATGCCGGTGCTCCTGGAAGCCCGCTTTGCCATTGCCGGTCGGGTGCGCGATGCCAACGGGGACAACGTGACGGGCCGGCGACTGCTGATCGTCAACGCAGCGGGCCAGGAGGTGGGCGAGGCCTACACTGACCGGTTCGGCCTGTACCGTACCGGTGCATTGCCTCCCGGCAGCTATGCCGTTGTTGCCGACCAAGACGGTCAGCGACTCTCCGCCATTGATGTGGAGGTTATCGATTCGTTCCTCTTCGAACAGGACCTGGTGGTACCTTGAGGAACCTGTGATTCATTAGCGTTGCTGTTCCACAGATCTCAACGGAGATTCATACTCAGGAATGATGCTGGTGTTAAAGACATCGCCTGTCTAGCGAACGCGTGAAACCGTGCAGATCCAGTGGGCGGCAATGAACTTCGATTTCTGCAGAATTCAAGGAGCGGGCGGCAGGGTGCTTGTGCTGCTGCAATAAAGGACCTGCGCTGAACGGCGAAAAATGACCGCTTTTCAGGGCATTTTTCAAAGTGAAGGTACCCCGGAGGCGCGTGGTCCGCAGCGGCGCAAGCACCCTGCCGCCCGCTCCGTTCGAAGCCACAGTTCAGCGCGGCATAATGCGTCTATCACCGTGGGCAGGCAATGCTAACTTTGGGAACCTCTGATTGAGTATGGAAATACTCTGGCTTGCAGGCGAGTTCCCTGACGAGGCGCCTCATTGCAGGGGCTGGAATTCCTTGGGCAGCAACACCACCCGGGTTTTCGACAGCCGATCGTGAGCCGCGTCGCCGTTACTGTCCACCAGCAGCCACAGGTAGCCCAGTCCCAGGCAGAAAAAAGCCGGCCAGGCGAGAACCAGACGCAGCAGGGCCCGGGAAGGTTGCAGCAGGTGGCCGTTGGGGTCCTGCACCCGCAGGCGCCAGGCCAGCATGCCCAGGGTCTGACCACTCCGGCACCAGAACCACAGGTAAAAGGCCGTGGTGGAGGCGATCATGGCCAGGAACAGCACGCCGTCCAGCACCGGGTCGGTCTGGACGGTGCCATCCACCAGCTCACTGGTATCGGGACCCACCACCAGCTGAACCAGGAAGCCGATCAGCATCCAGATGGCAACCACCAGGAATCCGTCGTAAAGCAATGCGGCCAGCCGGCGCAACAGTCCTGCGCTGGGCAGGGTCGCCGGTTCCAGGTCCTTGAGATTGACAGCCAACGGAGGTTACAGCTCCTTTACGGCCTGGATCAGTTCATTGGCAGCTTTCTGTCCATCGCCAAAAAGCATGCGGGTGTTGTCGGCGAAAAACAGCGGATTCTCGACACCGGAAAATCCTGCACCCCGGCCACGCTTGATGACGACGACATTCTGTGAATCCATGGCATTGAGGATCGGCATCCCGTAAAGCGGGCTGCTGCTGTCATTTTTGGCCGAAGGGTTTACCACGTCGTTGGCGCCGATCACCAGGCTCACCGTGGTGTTCTTGAAATCGGCATTAATGTCTTCCATGTCATATATGAGGTCGTAAGGAACACCCGCCTCGGCCAGCAGTACGTTCATGTGGCCGGGCATTCGCCCCGCCACCGGGTGAATGGCGAATTTCACCGAGACACCGCGGTCGGTCAGCAGCTGGGTCAGTTCCCAGATCTTGTGCTGGGCCTGGGCCACCGCCATGCCGTAGCCGGGAATGATGACCACCTGGTCGGCGAAGGCCATCATGATACCGGCATCCTGGGCCTGGATTTCCTTCATTTCCCCCTGCTCGCCGTCGGCCGCGGCGGCCGTGCCGGTGCCCACGCCGGCGAAGAACACGTTGCCCACCGACCGGTTCATGGCCTTGGCCATCAGGTGGGTCAACAGGCTGCCCGCTGAACCCACCACGATACCGGCGATGATCATGGCGGCGTTACCGAGGACATAGCCTTCGAACCCGACCGCCAGCCCGGTCAGGGCATTGAACAGCGAGATGATAACCGGCATGTCGGCGCCACCCACCGGGACAGTGATGAAGATGCCCAGGATCAGCGCCAGGGCGTAGAACACGATGATTGGCGTCAGGTCTGCCGCAAAGTAGATGGCTATGGCAAATCCCAGGGTCGCCAGGGCAACGGCGGCGTTGATCAGGTGCTGGGCGGGCAACAGCTTGCTGCGATGCAGGCGGCCGTCCAGCTTGGCCCAGGCAATAATGCTGCCACTGAAAGAGATGGTGCCGATAATGGCGCCAAGGATGGCGAGAACCGCAACGTCCGCCCCAAGGGCATCGGGAATGGATGCCGCCAGACCCCGTTCGACCTCGCTGGTGGCTTTCAGCAGTTCCACCGCGGCAATGGTTGCCGCCGCGCCACCCCCCATGCCGTTGTACATGGCGATCATCTGGGGCATGTCGGTCATGGCCACTTTCCTGCCGGTATACCAGGCATAACCGCCGCCAAGGGCGATGGCGATGATGATCAGGACAAGATTGGTGTTGGCATGACTGCTGCCGGTTATTTCCGGCGTAACAAACGTTACCAGGGTTGCCAGCACCATGCCGGCACCGGCCCAGACGATGCCGCGTCGGGCGGTCACCGGCGAACTCATCTGCTTGAGCCCCATGATGAACAGCACTGCCGCGATGAAGTAGGAGGCCTGAATAAGCAGTTCCATTTACTGACCCTCCCCACCGGTTTTACCGGCACCGCGGTCGCTGGATTTGAACATTTCCAGCATTCGTTCGGTCACCACGTAACCACCGACGGCATTGCCGGCCCCCAGCAGCACGGCGATAAAGCCGATGATCTGCTCGGCGGGCGTTTCGGCGATGCCCAGTGCAAACATGGCACCTACCAGGACAATGCCGTGGACAAAGTTCGAACCGGACATCAACGGTGTGTGGAGAATCACCGGAACCCGGGCAATGATCTCGTAACCGGTAAACCCGGCCAGCATGAATATATAGAGGGCAGCCAGTCCTTCAATCATGATTCGGCTCCTTGGTCGTTGTTGATTTTTTCCTGAAGCGTGGCGTTGTGGATCTTGCCGGCGTGGGTCAGCAGGCTGTCGTTGATAATCTGATCCTCCAGGTTGATGGTGATACTGCCCTCCTGGATCAGCAGTTCCAGGAAGTTGAGCAGATTCTTGGCATACAGTTCACTGGCGTGATTGCTGACGGTGCTGGGCACATTGACCGGTCCGGAAATCTTCACCCGGTTGTGCTCGACGATTTCGCCGGCACGGGTCAGTTCACAGTTGCCGCCTCCTTCGGCGGCCAGGTCGAGAATCACCGAGCCGCCTTTCATGGCTTCCACCATGGCGGTGGTGACGATACGGGGAGAAGCACGACCCGGAATGGCGGCGGTGGTGATGACCACGTCGGCTGCCGCAATATGACGGGCCAGTATATCCTGCTGCTGTTGCTTTTCCTCGTCGGTGAGTTCCCGCGCATAACCACCGCTGCCCTCGGCCTTGATACCAACATCCACGAACTTGGCGCCAAGCGACTCAACCTGTTCCTTCACCGCCGCGCGCACATCGTAACCCTCGACGATGGCTCCCAGTCGCCGTGCCGTGGCGATGGCCTGCAGGCCGGCGACACCGGCTCCGATGACCAGCACCTTGGACGGCCTGACGGTGCCCACAGCGGTGGTCAGCATGGGAAAAAACTTGCCCAGCAGACCGGCGGCCAGCAGCACCGCCTTGTAACCGGCGATGGCTGCCTGCGAGGAAAGAGCGTCCATGGCCTGGGCACGGGTGATCCGGGGAATCATTTCCATGGAAAAGGCGCTTATGTTTCTGCTGGCAAGCTGTTCAAATCGCTGCAGGTCTGAATACGGGTTGAGGTAGCCGATCAGCACCGAACCTTCCTTCAATTGATCGATCTGTTCGGCAGTGACGGGATTCACCATCAGGGTGATATCAGCTTCACTCAGAAGCTGCCCACTGTCCTGGACTATGCTGGCCTCGGCGTAGTCAGTGTCACCCCAGCCGGCGGCATGGCCGGCACCGGACTGAATGGCGATCTCTGTTTCCAGCTTGACCAGGCGCTTGACCACGTCCGGCACCAGTGCCACTCGCTGTTCGCCGTCCCGGATTTCAGTCGGGACTCCGATTTTTATAGGCATAAACCACTCCTGGCGATCAATTGCGGATAAAGCGCGGAGTATATACGGATACGCTACACAAATGAATGCGGCGCCGGTCTCACACCCATGCCCTGTGCAAGTTTCCAGAATGAGCCGCTACACCGTTGGCAGGAAGTTTCTAGGCCAGGCTTTTTGCTGGTAGAATCAGCGCCCTTCGCCACCGTGAAGGCAGATGCCGGAACCTGGTCGACACTGTCAATAGCTTGTCCAGCCGTTCAGCGGCGCAGCAAGGACAGCAGGCAGAACGGCGGCAAGATCAGCCGGCAATAGCCGGATTCCGACCCGGCCACAGCCTCGACAACCAAAGTGACAACAGCAATGGCAGGAAAGAACGCAGGAAAAAACGACAGTACCACCGGCGCCGATTCCAGGCCACGGCGCATCGCGATTCTCGATACCACCCTGCGGGACGGGGAACAGACCCAGGGAGTGTCCTTCGCCGCCAATGAAAAGCTCAATATTGCCCGTGCCCTGCTGCAATCGCTGAGGGTGGACCGGATCGAGGTTGCCTCGGCCTGCGTGTCTGAGGGCGAAAAACTGGCCGTGGCGCAGATCAACCAGTGGGCCGCGACGGAAGGTTTTGCCGACCAGGTGGAAGTTCTTGGTTTTGTCGATCGCAAGCGCAGCGTCGACTGGATCGACGAAGCCGGCGGCAAGGTGATCAACCTGCTGTCCAAGGGCAGTGAAAAGCATTGCCGGGAACAGTTGGGCAAGACCCTGGAGGTACACGCCGGCGATATCGCGCGAACGGTGGAGTATGCCCACAGCCGGGGACTGCAGTGCAACATGTACCTGGAAGACTGGTCCAATGGCTTCGTCGACAGCCGGGACTATGTGTTCGGCCTGCTGCGGCAAACCGCAGACCTGGGAATCCGCCATTTCATGTTGCCGGACACCCTGGGCGTGATGGCCCCGGAAGAGGTGTTCAGTGCCCTGCAGACCATGCAGCGGGAATTTCCCGATCTCGATTTCGATTTTCATCCCCATAACGATTACGGGCTGGCCACGGCCAATGTACTGGCCGCGGTACGCGCCGGCATCGGTACCGTTCACTGCACCATCAATTGCCTGGGTGAACGGGCAGGTAACGCTTCCCTGGCCGAAGTGGCGGTGGCATTGAAGGACAAGATGGGCATGGAGCTGTCCATCGATGAAACCCGCATCGTCATGCTGAGTCGCATGGTGGAAAATTTTTCCGGCAAGTGGATTGCCGCCAATACGCCCATCGTGGGTGCCGATGTCTTCACCCAGACGGCAGGCATCCATGCCGATGGTGATCTGAAAGGCAATCTTTACGTGACGGAGCTGGGACCGGAACGGTTTGCCCGCAAGCGGACCTATGCCCTGGGCAAGATGAGTGGCAAGGCCTCATTGATCAACAACCTGGAAGAGCTGGGGCTGAGTCTGAGCGAGGCAGAGCAGGCCAAGGTACTGGAACGTATAGTCAAGCTGGGTGATTCCAAGCAGATAATCACCCCGGAAGACCTGCCATTTATCATTGCCGATGTCATGGAAAGTCGGGAAGAACACCTCATTACCCTGAGAAACTGCTATGTAAGCAGTGGCCTGGATGTCGAGAGCACCGCCAGCATTCGCGTGGAAATCGAGGGTGAACAGTACCAGAGCTCCGGATCCGGAAACGGCGGCTTTGCCGCGTTCATCAATGCCATCGCCAGGATCCTGGAACAGCGGAATTTCCAGCTGCCGGACCTGGTGGATTTCGAGGTGCACATTCCCCGGGGCGGTGACACCAATGCCCTGACGGAGGCCATTATCACCTGGGGCATGGACGGTCGGAAAATCAAGACCCGGGGTGTCGATTCCAACCAGGTGCTGGCCGCTATCAAGGCCACCATGCGCATGATCAACATGCAGTTGCAGGCCTGAACCACAGCGCGTCGATCCTGTCACCGCCGGGAGGCGAGTCCGGGTCCGGATAAAGGACTACCGGCGAAATCAGGCCGGTTGTTTTTTCAGTTCTGCAACAACCAGGTCGCCGAATCCGCTGGTGTCGATCATCTTGACGGCACTGCCGGGTTTGGACAGATCCGGGGTCGAGTAACCCTGGGCGAATACGCTCTGCATGGCGTGCCACAGGTTCTTCGCTTCCCGATCCATGGCGAAGGACATTTCCAGCATCATGGCCACCGAACCGATCATGGAGTAGGGGTTGGCGATATTCTGTCCGGCGATATCCGGCGCTGAACCGTGGGATGGTTCATAATAGGCCTTGTCGGGTCCGATACAGGCCGAGGGCATGAGGCCCAGGGAACCCAGGATGCCACCACCCTGGTCGCTGAGGATGTCGCCGAACATGTTTTCCATCACCATGACATCAAACTGACCCGGATTCAGGCACAGGTAGGTGGCCGCGGCATCCACCAGGATGTGAACGACCTGCACGTCAGGAAAATCCCTGCCGACTTCCTCGATTATTTCGTTCCACAGTACGCTGGATTTCAGCACGTTGCTCTTGTGGATGTTGTGCAGCACCTTTTTACGCTTCATGGCGGTGTCGAACGCCACCCGGGCTATACGACGAATCTGTTCTTCATCGTATTCCAGGGTTTCCTTCACGTAGCGCAGGCCCGCGTCGTTGACGCCAACCTCCTTTTCACCGAAATACAGGCCACCCACCAGTTCCCGGATGATCATCAGGTCTATGCCTTCACCGATAATCTCCGGTTTCAGCGGCGAGAAGTGGGCCAGCCCCTTTGGAAGGAACACCGGTCGGAAATTGGCGAAGGTGTTGTAGCGCCGACGCAGGGGCAGCAGTGCACCGCGTTCCGGCTGCATGTCCACGGGAATTTTCCTGGATTCCTCGTGGCTCAGACCAATGGGACCCTTGAGGATGGCGTCGGCTTCGTCGCACAGTTCCCTGGTGGCATCCGGGAACGAGTGACCGTGCTGGAAATACGCGCCGGCACCGAAGGCGCCGTGCACCAGGTCGAAGTCGATCTCATTACGCTGGGCAACCAGTTCCAGAACCTTGACAGCTTCTGCCATGATTTCCGGTCCTATGCCATCACCGTCCAGTAGTGCTATTTTACGCGTTGCCATGATGTTCTCGGTGTCCTGTGTCGCTTGAATAGTCGGGTCGGGGTGGAAACGGGCGCGTAATGTAGCATGGGGCGTCCGTGGCGAACAAGGACAGGGCCGGTAAGCACCGGGACATGTCTTGGCAGCAGCGTGCGCGTGGCCGCGGGGGGCTGCGAGTGGCGCGTGGCAAGTGGAAAGTGGCGAGTGGAAAGTTATAAGTTGAAAGTAGCAAGGACACGAGAAAACTGACGAACCGGGAAACGATTCAGAAACCCATTGCCAATGGACCGGCTGTCATTCATCTGCCGGGGACCAGCCCATGAGAACAATGCAAGGAATCCTGCTGTCGGCGCTGCTGCTTCCCGCCCTGGTCACGGCGGCGCCAACCGGCTGGCGGCCGTTACTGGAGCCGGCAGAACTGGCCGAAATCCTGGCTGCCACCGATAACGTGCGGCCGATCCGCGTAACCGGCAATTACCGGCGCGGCCATCTCCCCGGCAGCGTGGCAAGCCCCTACGAGGACTGGCGGGGTACCGGGCGGAACCCCGGTCAACTGCGTGAACTGAGCGACTATACCGCGCTGCTGCAGCAGCTGGGGATCAGCCGGGATTCCCCGGTGGTGGTGGTTCACGAAGGTGCCGACGCCGCTGACATGGGAGCCGCCACCCGGGTTTACTGGACCCTGAAAACCCTGGGGATCGCGGACGTGGCGATTATCAATGGCGGATATCGCGGCTGGGTGGACGCCGGACTGCCGGTGAGTACCGACGAGATCACGGTGCCGGCCAGTCACTATCAGCCGGCCTGGCACAACCAGTGGCGGGTGACCACCGCCGAGGTGGAGGCGCTGGTAGAGGCCGGGGAGGGCAACCTGATCGATGCCAGGCCCCTGGGCTTCTACCGGGGATTGCGGGCTACCCTGGGCCGACCCGGTACCATCCGCGGGGCAGTGAACCTGGAATACACGTCCTGGTTCGACGACAGCCGGCTGATGGCGGCTGACCGGTTGACAGCGGCAATGACAGAAGTCCCCCCGCCTGACTCGGCAATTACCGTTTCCTTCTGCAATACCGGGCACTGGGCGTCCATCAACTGGTTCGTCATGAGCGAGTTGCTGGGTCGGGAGAATACCCGCCTCTACGCCGAAAGCGTGGCGGAATGGAGTGCGGCGGAGCGGCCCATGGACAACCAGGCGGGGCGGCTGGAGATCTATCGGGATCTCACCGTACGCTGGTTTCAGGATCTGTTCGGGAACCGGCCATGACGAACTCCGGGAGCCTACTGTTACGCCGCGTCCGGCTGCTGATGCTGGCGGTGTTCATGGTGGCCACGACTTTCTACCTGGCCGGTCCGCGCTCCGCATTCCTGCTGCTGGTGGGGCTGGGTTTCGGCCTGGTCCTGGAGGGGTTTCGCTTTGGTTTTGCCGGACCCTGGCGGGTGGCGGTGACGGAGCGTGACGTCCGCGGGCTGCTGGCCCAGCTGCTGGCCATCGCCCTGACTGCCGCGGCGGTATTTCCGCTGCTGGCCGCCCGCCCGGACGAGCTCACCGGTGCCTTCGCGCCGGTTGGCCTGGCCATGGTTGGCGGCGCCTTCGTGTTCGGTATGGCCATGCAGCTGGTACTGGGCTGTGGCTCCGGCACCCTGGTGAATGCCGGCAGCGGCAATGTCGTCTCCCTGGTGGCGCTGGCGGGTTTCATCTTCGGCAGTTTCGCCGGATCACTGCACCTGTCCTGGTGGACCAGCCTGGGCACCCTGCCGTTGCTGACCCTGCAGGACCTGTTTGGCGCCGGTGGCGGACTGGCGGTCACCCTGGCGGGCCTGGCGGGCATCGCGGCCCTGGCACTGGGCTGGTCGAGTCCCGGCAGGCGCAAGCCGCCGCCGCGACTGCTGATTGCCGCGCTGTTGTTGGCCCTGCTGGCCATTCTGAACCTGGTGATTGCCGGGCAGGCCTGGGGCGTGGTTTACGGACTGGGCCTGTGGGGCGCCAAGATCGTGCAGCTGGGCGGGGTGGACCTGGCGGATTCGGTATTCTGGTCGAACCCGGTTCATGCCGAGCGGCTTGCCCAGAGCGTGCTCACCGACGTGACCTCGCTGACCAATATCGGCCTGATCGCCGGTGCCTTTCTGATCATGCGCTGGCGGCATACCGCCGATCCCCAGGCGGCCAACCTGCGGCCGGGCAGCTGGCTGGTCATTGTCCTGGCAGGTCTGGTCCTTGGGTACAGTTCCCGGGTGGCCTTCGGCTGCAATGTCGGTGCCTTCTTCAGCGGCATCGCCACCGGCAGTGTCCATGGCTGGGTGTGGTTCGTTGCCGCCTTTGCCGGTTCCTCCCTGGGCGTGCGCCTGCGGCCGCTGCTGTTGCACCAACAGCAGCGGCCGCGGCTGGAGCTGGGAATCCCATGAGCGGGGAAGTACGTCTGCCCGGGCGGGTGACCAGCGGCAGGCTGGTGCTGCTGGCCATCGCCCTGTTCGTGGTCGTCGATCTGCTCAGCGCCGAGACCATCGATCCCTACGCGGCGCCGTATCCCACGGCACTGGGGTCGGGGCAGGTTCCTTCCGGGGCCCACTGCACCAACGTATCGGCTATTGATTGATCGACGCGCAGCAAGGCGGGTCCGGTTGGCGCAGTATCAACTATGCCCTGGCTTTACTGTCCCACATAATTCCGGCGTTTTAACAATCGTGCCCTGAAAAAAGAAAAGGCCTGCCGCCATGGCAGGCCTTTTCCTTTTGCTGACGGCGGCCACTGGGTGACCGCAGCGATACCTAGCTCAGGCAACTACCCGTCGTCGCCTGGCGAGGCCAAGGCCCAGCAATCCTATGCCGAAGAGGCCAAGCATGCCGGGTTCTGGAACACTGGGAGGGGGCGGTGGAGGCGGAGGAGGCGGTGCAAGCTCGGTTTCCAGTTTTTCTTCCAGCACAGACTGAAATGAAGTGAAGTCCGTCGCTGTCACGAAAAATCCACCGCCAGCGGTAGTGAAATCATCGAGGAAGTTGGTGTCAACGCCGGCCACACCAATGGCATTCACGGTGATCCCCGCGGCGTTCGCATTGGCTGCGGCTGTTAGTGCCGCGTTTACCGGATCTGCTGGACTTGTGGGAACTCCGTCCGTCGAAATATCAATAACCTGGCGGTCGGCGCCAACATCGCCAAGCGCCGCAATGGTGGAGACTGCAAGATCGGTTACCGGACCTGTGGAGGTGGTATTCCCGGGTTCCCAAAGCGAGCCTGGTTCAAAAACAGTTGCGCCCCTGGCCGCGAGGGTTGCCGTATTGCCAATGTTGGTGGCGAAACTGCTGGCTGACGCATTGTCAGTAATCGCCGTAAACGGGACCAGTTCCTCAACCGCAGTGGAGAACCAGATAAAATTGGCATACAGCGTATCACCAGGATTCAGGTAAGTATCGTAGAAGCTGCCGCTTCCGAAAATTGACGTGTACGCACCGATCTGGAGATTGAAATCCGCGTCGGGAATACTTCCGGACGCATCAGCCACCAGGGATAAAGTGATGACATCGGCATTGGACTTCAACGGCGCCAGGCCGATGAAAGCCAGCAGTAAAGCCAGAGTGATGCCCTTCGATAATTTAAGTTTCATTTTTTGACCTCCCTTTCAAGGGACTGTAATAGGTTTTATTTTTTCTGCAACTTTGATGCCAAATAAAAAAACATTTTAAATCAATGAGTTGAAATAAGCATCTGATCGGCATGTAAAAAAATCCGACAATTGTCGGGTCAAACGGTAAAAGTTGTAAAATAAGCTGACAGTCATGCTGCCAGCGGGGGAAAACCGGTATAGCCGAACGATCGGTCGGTCTAAACCTGCTATTCAGGAAGTGACGTTCTGGTCAGGCCGGCGTTTATCAGGTCGTGCATGACATCTGTTCAGGTGTGGCCAGCGAGCAGGCTCCTTGAGGACGACGCCTTGCAGTGGCGCCCGACAGGTTCCCGCAGAGCGCTTCTATAACAAACAGCCTGCTAAAAGGGTTCCTTAAGTAGCAGTACAAAAAGTAGCAGTACAAAACGTGGATTGAAATTTCCTGACGACAGGCGCTTCCAGCCTGATACTGGATCCGTGCATCAAACCTGGGTGCCAGGTTCATTCGTCACAATAGCGTCGGCGCCACTGCCATGGGGCGCGTGGCTGTGATTTCGTTAATCGCTATACCGGCAATCAGCAGACATTCCTCGCAGTTCTTCAACCCGGCGAACGCCGGGTCGATAGCCATTCCGCACCGGCGTAATTCGCGTATACTACCGTGACACAATAGCGCACCCCACTCGCCGGGATAATCCTGCGACCGGGCCAAACGGCGGTTCAGTCTGATCTGAAAGGTTGGCGGGGCAGGTTCCGGCTTCTTTTCGGTCCGGCCATTTTGACCTAATCGGCAACTACACAATGATAACGTCTGGTTACAGAAACACTATTTTCCACTTCGGGTTGTTCCTGCTTTCCCTGCTGGCCGCCTCGACAATCTCGGCCCAGCCCCTGTACGAGTACCGGACCGTGCTGAGTATAGGGGATTATGAAGACACATCTCCGGTTGACGGGATTACCGAAGTGGTGATCGACTGGCACACTACTGAGTACCCGGGTGACGTCATTGCCGATGACCTGGATTACCTGAGAATAGGGTTTTACGAAGGCGTGGGACTGCTGAGCATGGACACCGTCATAGTCGACGGGGTGATCCAGGCTATCGATGGTGTGACAAGAACATCGGCTGATGTGTCCTTCGATTTTCACCGCAGTGACAACCTGCTGTGGCAGATCAGGAACGCCCTGGATGCCACCATGGAACAGGTATACGACTATCGCTATCAGATCCAGGATAACCTGGCCTTTCCCATCGACAACGAGGTATGGATCGCCAGCTTTGAATTCGGTGAACCGCTGGATTTCGCGATTTCCGAAGTAGTCTCCCAGCAGACCACGCTGCTGCGCATCAGCAATCAGCCGCAGCCGGATGTCACGGTATCGCTGAGTTCCAGCATCCTGACGGTGGACGAACAGGCGGGGGATGTCCAGGTGACAGCGTCCCTGAGCAGCGAGACCGATACCTGGGTGAAGGTGGATTACGACCTGGTCAGCGGTATGGCTGTTGCCGGTGAGGATTTCGTCGCCGCCTCCGGCACCATTACCATCGAGCCCGGGGAAACGACGCAGCAGATAGTCGTCAGCATAATCGATGACGATCTGCGGGAGCCGCCTCCGGACGAGACCTTTACCGTTGTGCTCAGCAACCCCGCCGCGGCGATTCTGGGGAACAAGACCCGCACCATCGCCATCGTCGACAACGAGTACATGGCACCCACGGTGTTCGCCAATTTCACTGCCGCCTGGCTCAATCAGACGGTTGACGAGGACGTGGGCACACTGCTGCTGGAAGTGGAACTGACCGGGACTGCGGAGGAGGACGTGGCCTTGCGTTACACCGTCACCGGGCGAGGAGCCACGGCGGGCGAGGACTTTCCCGATTGCCAGTGTCAATACCTGACAGCGTCTATTCCCGCGAATCAGACCTCGGTAACCATTTCGCTGGATATTATTGACGATACCGATGATGAATTCCTGGAAAGTGTACTGGTAACGCTGACGGAAGTTGAATCACCGTTTGAAGTGGGCGTTGGCGAAAACAATCGTTCAAATATACTTATAATCGACAATGACGAGCCCGTCATGGCCGGTGCTTCCACCGTGTCCCTCGAACCGATCCCCCTCGAGGTGACAGAAGGAACCGGCGCGCTGTTCATTCGTGCCGTCAGGGAAGGGGATCTGACCATGGCCGCCAGCGTGGATTTCCGCGTGGATCCGGGTACCGCCGCACCCGGCCTGGACTATGTCCTGGCCCAGGGGGCGGTCGGTACGCTGCAGTTTGCACCAGGCAACCAGGTGACAAGCCTGTTTGTGCAGATCGTCGACGATGCGTTTACCGAGCCTGATGAACACTTTACCGTCACGTTGCTTAACCCCCAGGGCACGGAAATTGGTCAGGGCACCAAGCAGATTGCCATATTTGATGATGACAATGACAGCCTGTATCCCCCGGCGCTGAGAACCCTGCGAACCGACGGTACGAATCCTGATGCCACGGTGTATGGCGGCGTGTCCACGGACCTGGGCAATTTCTATACCGAACAGGTATCGGTGGGGGAAAGTATAGGCATCTACGTGACCCTGGAACCGCGCCTGGCAGACCTGGGCAGGAACGCGCAGGTGGTCGTCGTGGTACGGTCCGCGGGCAACCATGTGCAGATAACACCCGACGGTATTCTGCCACTGGAAGTCACCACCATCGGCGAGACGGTGCTGCAACTCGTGCCGTTTGCCGAGGTATCGTTAACGGAAAGAGTGGACCTGAACCTGCTGCAGTTTCTGGGCGGGTCGCTGTCGCTGACTACCGATGACCTGGGTCTCTACGAGATTTTCGTGGGCTATACCACCGACGACCTGGCCACCGGAATCTGGGCGTTCACCTACAATGACGAACCCATCTGGCTGGAAATAAGGTAGCAGACCATTGCCGTCATGCCAGGTATTCGGTAAACCTGTTGAAGTCGCCGAAGTTCAGTTCAGGCCACCGATACCCGTGTACCGCCCACTTGCTGAAGTAGAAATTGGAATACTTGACCCGGTCTCCCTGGTTGCCGCCCAGTAAACGGACGTAATTCGGCGTCTGCCTGATCAGGAATCCAACGTGGTATCCCGTCGTCGAGCCCGTGGCCTGGTCCGAGGACTGACCTTTTTTCTTGATCACCGTGATGGCTCCCTTACGGGGTTCCCGCAATGCGGTGCCCCAGTCCAGCCAGCTTTTGGCCAGCGCATTGTTGGTGCCCTCGTGGCCGCACTGGTTCATCACCCAGTTCACAAACGATGAACACCAGGCGGTCTCGTCCCTGTTGGCACCGGCAATCCAGGTTTTTTTCAGCGTCGTGGTATGGTGATACTGAATTATTCGCTGATTGTGTTTGCCGGGCAGGCTGTATTCATGAACGCCCAGTTCACTGACAGCCACCTGCAGCCAGGGAACCTCGACGGAATCCGTGTTGACAACCTTCACGGCCTCGGGGAATTGCCCCAGGGCTCTCCAGGTTGCCGGACCGGCAATGCCGTCCACGGACAAACCGTGCTTTTTCTGGAACAGCCTGACAGCATCCGCTGTCTTCTGGCCGAAGATTCCGTCAGGCTTCAATCTGGGCCTGGTGGAAGGCTCGGCGTTCAACAGCAGCTGTAATTGTCTTACCCGGTTTCCTCGATCATGCAGTTTCAGGGACATGGCAGTCTCTCCAACAGGCAGGCGATTGCGCCCTCATTCAGATAACCCCGGACTATCAGCCACTGCCCGTCGACTCGCTGCGCGACGAGATTGCCCAGAAAAACTTCATCCTCGGCACTGTCGATATCATCGGGCGCCACCGTCTGAATATAAACGCGAAACGGTATCTCGTTCTCGTAAAGGCCTACGTCGGCCTCGAGAAGACTGACCAGAACCCCGGACAGTTCGTCCCTCGAGGAAACCGCTAAGGTCTCGTCCACTTCGTCCTCAACGGTAAACGGAATTCTGACAAGGCCTGCCAGCGCAGGCAGGTCATTGTCCGCCGCGGCAGCCTGCAGGGTGGTGAGGAAACCTTCGAATGTAAGTCGGGCGGGTGCGGGGCCGGGCGTGGGGTTGTCCGGAGAGCACTGGACCAGGAACGCCAGCAATATCAGCGTTGGTAAGGTGCCGCGAGAGAATCGGTACATGAAGACAGCCCCTGGCGCCGACCTTGTCAGCCTGTAGCTTACAACG
>Ga0070726_10000844_pt1 | contig 34285 bp, 30 predicted proteins | sample tdAd471_FD_67275 | JGI IMG/M metagenome (GOLD analysis project Ga0070726, IMG submission 67275) | Marine sediment microbial communities from the Atlantic coast under amendment with organic carbon and nitrate - tdAd47.1 | ecosystem: Environmental > Aquatic > Marine > Coastal > Sediment | place...
TTCAGGTAGCCGCGGAACAGCCGCCCCTTGCCGCAGCGGGGGCAGCGCAGGCGCGCCCCGCGCAAGAAAGCAAGGCTCGCGCGCGGCGCTTCGGCACTGGTCGGGGCGTCAGGCAATGGCGATGTCCTTTTTTGCGAGCGTATGGTGAAGGACGCAGGTCTCAATCAGACCTGCTCAGCGTCATATTTCCCTGTTTACAGGGAAAATACAGGGAAATTTCCTCAATCTCGCGCGCTTGATAGTGATTGGCACACAGATAGCCCAGTGTTTCTGCGTCTCTCGCGGCTAATTCCCTACGACAAAGAACAGGGAAATGTCCGTTGCGTATCAGGGATACGATTGGGCCGGAACAGGCACATTGGTAAGCGTCCAGGGAATGCACACTTGTGCGCATCGTTGCGGAGGCAACTCGTGAAGGGGCATCGGTCCGCGGGGTGGCCCGCAAATACGGCATCGACGAGCGTCTTTTGTTCCGCTGGAAAAATCATCTGACCCCGGCGGTGACGCAAGAGCCACCCGTCATCCTGCCGGTCACTCTCAGCGACGGGCCGGAGAAAGCGGCCGCACTTGGCATCAGCTTGCCGACACCAGGGCCTGCGCCTGTGATCGTGGAGCGGCAGACACCTGGCATTGAGGTGGAACTCGTCGGGGGGCGGCGGGTCCGTTTTGAGCGCGATACCGATCCCGAGACCGTGCGCCGGCTGGTGAGCTTACTTGAAGGAGAGGCGCCATGATGGCTGCGTCATTGGGGACTCGTCGCGGGTTCGCCGTTAGAGGAATCGCTCCTTTGTGCCCAGGTGATTCCAACAACTGCCAACACCACAGTAGCCGCGGCGATGCCGCCGACAATGAGCTTCTGCCGCATGTTCTCTCTCTTCAGGACGTCTGAATGTGCCGAATACGCCAGCCATCCGGCGTGCGTTGGAGAACCGCTGTACCGCGCCCATCCTTGTTGTAGGGCTCACCATCCAGGGTTGCCTCGAATGCGTATGTAAAGGTGGCATAGGCGAACATGTGTCCGACGCGAACCTCTATGTCGTCATAGGCGTAACTGTGAAAGTCAATCCGCTCAGAATCGAACTCAGGCCCAAGGTGGTGATCCCGATAGTTGGTCCAACCCACGTCTGTGCCGCGCCCCTCAATTACGCTGAAGCGCTCGTCGGCAATCACCTGCGCCTCCATGCCCTCGATGCTCTCTTCGTTGATGGCGTCGGAGTAAGCCCGAAGGACGGCTTCCGCAGCAGACCGGTCCGCGGCCATGTCATAGCCGTCATGGTGCATTCCATCGCCATGCATCCCCATGTGATGCATATCGCCCATTTGGTCGCCCGGGTGATCGGTTGACACGTGCATTTCGTGCTGACGGTCGGCCGAGGGGTGCGGACCGCCCATCGGCCCATGTGGCCCGGCGCACCCGCTCATCGCTGCCGCTATACCGAGAAGTCCGACCGCTAGAATGGTTTTCTTCATAGTAGTTTCCCCTTTGATGATTTCACTGCTTGAACTCAAGATCGCTGGCATGGCTCTCATCCATGCATCTTGTTTCCAGCTGTAAGGTTGAGAAGTGGAAGGTGAACCTGTCCCGAAGGAGGTCGTGCGCCTGTTCAAGCAGATCGGCCTGGTTGACCCTTGATGAGACATGGAGGTGAGCTGAAAACACGACCTTGCCCGAGGTCAGCGACCAGGCGTGAACGTGGTGCACATTCTCCACGCCATCTACCTTCTCCAGCTCCGATATGACGTCAGTCAGGTCGACGTCTTCTGGCGTTGCCTCCAGCAGGATGTCAACAGAATCCCGGATGATGCCGAAAGAGGCAAACAGGAGAACAACTCCGAACGCCATACCAAGGATCGGATCAATCAGCAAAAAGCCGGTGAACTGGATGACCAACGCCGTCACAATGATGAGCAAGCTGCCCACAAAGGTCTGCACAACATGCCAAAAGGCACCTCGCATATTGAGATCGGATTTCTGACTGCCAAAGAGTAGCCACAACGAAATGACCTCCGTGAATAACCCGCCGACAGCTGCGATCAGCATGGGTGCCGTGGGCAAATCGATGGGGTGGCGCAGGCGCGTGTACCCCATGACCAGAACCAGTGCCGCCATCCCGAGAAGGAAAAAGCCGTTGAACAGGGCACCCACGATTTCCGCCCGCCAGAACCCAAAGGTCTTGCGTTTGGTCGCGGGACGGCGCGCGATCCTCATTGCCACAAATGCGAGGACCACGCCTCCAACAGCTGAGAACGTGTGAAAGGCGTCTGAGATAACCGCAATCGAGCCGGTGTAGATGCCTATCCCCAGCTCGATTGCGAAATAGACGCCCGTGAGCCATCCGGAGATTGTCAGGGCGCGCTTGTTGGCGCCGTCCTGAGGGCCCGGCATATGATGTGCATGGCTCATGGTCTGACCTTTATCCAATCAGCTTGTTGTAGATGACTGCGATCAACCAGGCGGTTACGCCCGCGAACAGCACCCACAAGATGCCACCGACAACGAACCCGCCCCAGTGAAGGGACCAGGACATCCCGCCAAAATCACCATGTGTCATATTCCCCGATGCGCCCATCATTGCTGTGGGCATTAGAGCCACGAGCGTGCTGCAGATGATCCAGATCAAGGCGAAGGTAATCGCCGTAGCGACGCCAAACTTTGCTGCTTCCAGTTTCATGATCTTCATGCTCCTTGCTTTCCGTTGGTTTCGATTAGCTACGCAACATGAGACGGGCGGCCCCAAGCGGAGCCGCCCTGTTTCTTACTCCTCGCTACCCACGACGAAATTGCCGTGCATACCGGATTCAAAATGCCCGGGGACATTGCAGCCGAACAGAAGGTCTTCGTCACCGGTAAAGGTCCATGTGAGTTCTCTGGTTTCGCCCGGTGGGACCAAGACGGCATTACTCGCTCCATGGTCGTGAGCGTGCATGTTGCCCGCCATCATCATTTCCATCATTACTTCGCGGTGGGCGTTCTGCGTTGCCTGATCGCCGATGGTGAAGTCGTGATCACCCATCCCTTCGTTACGGATGACAAAACGAATGGTCTCACCGGGGGAAATGGAGATTTCCGAGGTGGAAAACTCTACGTCCCGAGCAACCACTTCGACCGTGCGGTCGGCCGTCATGCCGTCGTTTGGATGAACCCCGTGGTCATGACCGCCACTTCCGGCGGCAACAGCGGGGCCGCCCATGCTCAGAGCGAGCAAGAGCGCAATACTCATATCATTGATACGCATAGGAATTTTCCTGAAGTCTTGATTTACAGCTATTGTTCGCAGAGCACAGTCACACTGCGCCCTTGACGACGCCCGTGGCGCCTTTAGCTAGCCGTGACTTCGGGGAGGGGGGCCGTCAGGACAGCCGAAAGACTCCAACCGGGGTGTTGAATTTCCCGGCAAGCCGAAATGACTGATCTGAATTGAACAGGAAGTGCGATCCATCTTGGGCATAACAAGCCCAACAGAGCAAAGGCCCACATCTTCGCAACAAAGATCGCCGTCAAATGAATGTTCGGTGCTGCTTTCATCCGGTGCGGCATCGTGATCATCATGGTTATGAAGTGCCTGATGGTCGTCTTCCGCGTGATGATTGTATTCAGCGCTTGCCGCGTGGATGATGTGACTTTCGAATGGGTCATCATGGTTGGCGGTCGCTAAGGCATTCAAGACCGGCAAGGTTGCCAGCCCAAGGGCAAGCAGAGCCACTCTCGCAAGCTCAAAGCTGCGATGCGCAGTCTTCATCAGATTGTTGCGTTTGTGCCGCTTACTCACCGGGAACCTCACTCCCATTTGCATGCGGTATAGAGCGAAATTGAACCGACCATCGTCGGGACCACCAGAACTTCGCTCACGCCGGTAAATCCTACATCCTCCATCAGAATCGGCAAACACCCATCTGCATTCGGCTGAGTGCACTCAAATCCATCCAGACGTTGCACGAATTTGAAGCAGAATCGCATCATTGCGCTCCGTTGCTCACCGAAATCCGCGATATAGATCCGTCCCCCGCTCGGGAGCAGGTCATATGCCGCACGGAGAGTTGATCGTTTCCCGTCCATTGGCACCTGGTGAAAAACAAGACTTGAGACAATCTTGTTGATCTGCCAGCCAGCGAACTTCTTTCCGATCTCATCGCCAAAACCCTGAACAAACTCAATCCTTCGTGATCGTTGTTCTGCTTTTACCTTGGCAATCTCCAGAACGTGGTGATCTGGGTCAATTCCAACGATTTCCGACAGCGGCGAAACGTCTCCTATTCTGCTGATGAGAGAGCCCGTTCCACACCCAATATCCAAGATCACGTCGGATGGCGATGGCGACAACTCGCGAAGAAGAGCGTTGCGCCACTTGTTCTCACGAGTCGTGACAGCAATCACCGTATCATACAGGGGCGTCAGCCAGTGCTGGCCAAGGGCCGGTACAAAATCCCGATTTTCATCTTTTATCGTCATAATGCCCGTTTCCATTTTGAAACTGACACGCCATTACATATGGACCTTCCCCCCATTGGAAGGCCCATATTGTATCCAAGTATCCCGTGTGCGGGTTTCGTCATAACGCTGCCTCGTCCGGGTGGACAAGCGCCTGCCGTTTCCAGATGAGATAGACCGCCGGGATGACCACCAATGTCAGCAAAGTGGCGCTCACCATGCCGCCGACCATGGGGGCCGCGATCCGCCGCATGACCTCGGAGCCTGTGCCGCTCCCCAGCATAATGGGGAGCAGCCCGGCAATAATCACCGCAACGGTCATCATAATGGGACGCACACGCATCAACGCGCCCGATATCACCGCATCCTTGAGATCGGCGATACCAAGGTCCCGCCCCTCCTTCGCGAGGTCGTCAAGTTTGCGGGCCAGCGCCTGATCCAGATAAACAATCATCAGCACACCGATCTCGATGGCCACGCCGGCAAGGGCAATGAACCCGACGCCCACCGCGACGGACATGTTGTAGCCCAGCAGGTAAATCAGCCAAAGCCCGCCCACCAGCGCGAACGGCAATGTGCCCATAATGATGAATACCGAAACGAAGTTGCGGAAATTCAGGAACAGCAGAACCAGGATGATGATCAAGGTAAAGGGTACGACCACCGCGAGCCTCTGTTGCGCGCGCTCCATGTATTCGTACTGGCCTGACCAGCCAAGGGAATAACCGGGCGGAAGGTCGATGGTATCTTCCACCAAAGCCCGGGCCTCGGCAACGTAGGATCCAATATCGCGGTCAGCAATGTCCACATAAATCCAGCCGTTGAGCCGCGCGTTTTCGCTGCGTATGACGCCCGGCCCTTCGGAGACGCTGATCTCGGCCACACGGCCAAGCGGAATCTCCGCCCCCGCTGGTGTCAGAATGGGTAGCTCGCGAAGGCGCTCAAGTGAGTCGCGGTATTCACGGGGATAGCGCACATTGATGGAGTATCGCTCAAGTCCTTCGATGCTCTCCGAAACCGTCATCCCGCCGATGGCTGTGCGGACCACGTCCTGAACGTCGGCAATGTTCAACCCAAACCGCGCCGCTTCGACGCGATTGATATCCACATCGATGAATCGGCCGCCAGTGACGCGCTCGGCATAAACCGAAGCCGTGCCCGGAACATCTGCCAGTAGGGCTTCAATTCGCTCTCCGATCTCTCCAATAACTTCAAGATCCGGCCCGGCCACCTTGATCCCCACGGGCGTCTTGATGCCTGTGGCAAGCATATCAATGCGATTGCGGATCGGCATGATCCAGACGTTGGTGAGGCTGGGCACCTGCACGAGCGCATTCAGCTCAGCTCGGATGTCGTCCATCGTAACGCCCGGCCGCCATTCGTCACGAGGGCGCAGCTGGATCGTCGTTTCAATCATTGTCAGCGGTGCGGGATCGGTTGCCGTATCTGCCCGCCCTGCCTTGCCATAAGTGGTTAAGACTTCCGGGATGCTGCGGATCATTTGGTTGGTCTGCTGAAGTATCTCCGCCGCTTTTGCCGCCGATATGCCCGGAAAGGCGCTTGGCATATAAAGCAGGTCGCCCTCATCCAGATCGGGCATGAATTCGCCACCGATCCGGGCAAGCGGAACGGCAGCGCTTGCAATGACGAGGAAGGCAATTGCCGCCGCGGCGATAGGGCGCGCGAGGGCGAGATTGATAAAGGGCCGGTAACCCGCAATTAGAAGCCGGTTCACCGGGTTCTTGTGCTCGGGGGAAATTTTCCCCCGGATGAAGTAACCCATCAGCACGGGAACGATTGTGATCGACAGAGCTGACGCCGCCGCCATGGCGTAGGTCTTGGTGTAGGCGAGGGGATGAAACAGCCGCCCTTCTTGCGCCTCAAGTGCGAAAATCGGCACAAAGCTGAGTGTGATAATAAGCAGCGAGAAAAAGAGCGGCGCGCCCACCTCGGAGGCCGCCTTGGCGACGATCTCCCACCTGTTTTCCTTGGTTAGCGGGGTCCGTTCTGCATGTTTATGGACGTTTTCGATCATGACAATCGACGCGTCTACCATGGCGCCAACGGCAATGGCGATGCCGCCCAGGGACATGATGTTGGCGTTGATGCCCTGCATGTTCATCACAATGAAGGCGACGAGCACACCGAGGGGCAAGCTGAGAACCACAACCAATGCCGAGCGCATATGGAAAAGAAAAAGGGCGCAAACGATCACTACGATGATGAATTCTTCAAACAGCTTTTCCTGAAGCGTTTCGATGGCCCGCTCAATCAGCCCGGAGCGGTCATAGGTGGTGATGATCTCCACGCCCTCCGGCAGACTTTCTTCAAGCTCATGGAGCCGTTCCTTCACGCGGTCAATCACGGCAAGGGCGTTCTCGCCGAAGCGCATGATGATCACGCCCCCCACCGCTTCGCCTTCGCCGTTGAGTTCACCAACTCCGCGCCGAAGCTCCGGGCCGGTACGAATCTCAGCCACATCGCGCAATAAAATCGGCGTGCCGGTTTCAGTATGGGCCAGCGGAATGAGTTCAAGGTCCTCAATAGAATCCACATACCCAGACGCTCGGATCATATACTCAGCTTCGGCCATTTCGATGACCCGGCCACCTGTTTCGGCATTGCCGCGTTGAATGGCCTCTCGCACACGGCTTAAAGTTATGCCGTAGGCGCGAAGACGGTTGGGATCGACCACAACCTGATACTGCCGCTCCATGCCGCCAATGGTCGCGACCTCGGAGACACCCTCGATGGTCTGCAGCTCGTATTGCAGAAACCAATCCTGGATCGAACGTAACTGCGATAGATCGTGCGTCCCCGTCCGGTCGATAAGCGCGTACTGATAGACCCAGCCCACGCCCGTGGCGTCGGGGCCCAGCGAAGGCTGAGCATTCTCCGGCAGATCAGCGGACACCTGATTGAGATACTCAAGAACGCGGCTACGAGCCCAATAGAGATCCGTGCCGTCTTCGAATATGACGTAGACGTATGAATCGTTGAAGAACGAATATCCGCGAACATTGACCGCCCCGGGAACCGCCAGCATGGCCGTGGTCAACGGATAGGTTACCTGATCCTCGATCACCTGGGGCGCCTGCCCCGGATAAGTGGTCTTGATAATGACCTGAACGTCGGAAAGGTCGGGAATCGCATCTAGCGGCGTTTCCCGGAGCGATATCCAGCCCCAAGCGGCAAGCATTGCCGCGAAAATGAGAACCAGCAAACGGTTGGCAATGGACCAGTGAATGATGCGCGCAATCATTGGTCTGCTCCATGGTCGCTATGCGATGCCGGCTCGATCGAAGTGATAACCGGAACGGGGTTTTCTTCGTTCTGCGCGCCTGCTTCATATCCCAGTGTAAAACTGACCATTGTTCCGGCCTCGAACGCGGGCAAGGGGTTTGTGCCCACATAATCGAAATTCATGGTCATCTCGGGCCAGCCCAGCGCCGGTATGGGATCGTGGGAGAGCCGGACCATGTTGTGGTCCACCATCACATTGACGATGGTTCCCGTTGCCTGAATCCGCGTCGGCGCATCGCCCGCCTCCATGTCCATGCTTTCATCCATCTCGGTTGAAGTCGGGGAAGACATATCCATGCCATCCATGGAGGGTTCATCCGCTGTCATCCGCATAAGGCTCGCATCGAGGCTCGCTTCAGAGTCGATCAGGAACTGCCCTGACGTGACGATGGTTTCGCCCTCGCTCAGACCGCTGAGGATCTCGACAAACCCGCTTGCCTCGATACCGGCGATCACCCGCGCGGGCCGAAAACGCCCCTCGCCCAGCGAAAGGATGACGCGATCCCCCTCACTTGACCGGATCAACGCCTCGGTCGGGATCACAAGAACGTCTTCACGGGCAATCCCATGCACCTCAATATCGCCATACATATTCGGCATGAGGGCGCCCTCCACGTCATCAAACGCAAGACGGACACGCAATGTGCGGCTGACCGGATCAATGGTGGGATAGACATAGTCCACATGGCCTTCCCACACCCGGCCCGGGATGAAGGGAAGCCGCATGGTCGCATTCAGACCTGTTGTCATCCGTGGCGCGTCATCCTCGAAAACGTCCACAAGCACCCAAACCGAACTCAAGTCGGCAAGGGTCATAAGGGTCATGCCCGGCTGCACATACATCCCCTCGCCGACGTTGAGCGCAATGAGAACGCCGTTCTGCGGCGCGCGAATGTCTACAAGCTGCTCCATGCGGCGCGTCTGTCTTATGTTGGTAATTTGCTCGACGCTCATGCCGAGAGCCTGCAGTCGTTCCGACGATGCGGCGATCAAGTCCGCGCGGCCCGAAGTCAGGGCCTGAAGAAACTCCGCCTGCGCATTGACGAGCTCGGGAGCGTAGTATTGAAAGAGTAAGTCCCCTTCGCTCACTTCCTCGCCCGCAGACCGGACGCGAAGATTCTCGATCCACCCCGAGGCGCGGACATGCAAATGGCTGGTCAGCTCCTCATTGGGCTGCACATTCCCAACGGTACGAACAAGCGCATGCATCGTGCTGCGCTCAACCGGGGCCGTGCGAACGCCAAGATTGTTGACGACCGTGGGTGATATCCTCAACGACGGTTCTTCGCCTATGTCCCCTGTATCATCCGCATACACGGGCACGAGCTCCATCCCCATGGGCGAAAGGCCGGGGCTGTCACTTCTGAAGTTGGGATCCATGGGCGCAACCCAATAGAGGATTTCGCGCTCGCCGGTCTCGCCAACGCTTGCGCCGTCGGCAATCAGGCTATTCAGAAGATATCCACCGATAAGGCCGGCAAGCAGGAGCCCCGTCGTGATCAGTAACTGCTTACGAGCCATTGCCTTCACCTCCAAGATAGATCAGCCGGGCATTGGCCTGTCGCGCGTCTACTTGCAGGCGCAGAAGGGCAAGTTCGGCGTCCAACTCCGCCAGTCGTGCACGGATCAGTTCAGGAAAATCGGAAACATCGTTCCTATAGGCGTCGATCACAGCGCGCGATGTCGCACGCGCCTGCGGCACAACGCTTTGCTCATAAAGCGTTGCTCGATCGGTATCTCTTTGCCAGGCGGCATAGGTTCGATTGAGATCGCGCTCCAGATCCAGCAGGTATGCCGAGCGTGAAAGTCGTGCAGACTCTCTTGCATGCCGCGCCGCCGACAGCCGCCTGTCCTGTCGCTGTCCTGTGAAGATCGGTACATCCATCACAATGCCGATGCTGGCAAAGTCGGATCGTTCGTCGGCCCGATTGCCGTACATGGCCTCGACAGCCCATGCAGGGCGGTAGGCCTCTTCTGCTATGCCGATGTTGATCTCTCCTACATCAACACTTGCATCAAGTACCGCGACAGACGGATGATAAACCAGCCGGTCGCGCAGGACTCCAATCGGGGCAGGCAGCGACAGCGTCGGCAAATCCTCGCTCAGCGGCCTTGAGGACGCATCCCGCCCGACCAACCGTTCAAGGTCGGCCCGCGAAAGCGCCTCGCGGCCCTCTATGTCAATAGTGCGGTCTTCGAGTGCGCTAAGTTCAAGTTCCGCCCGCAGCACGTCCTGACGGGTGCTGCGCCCTGTGGAATAAATCGTCGTCGCGACTTCAATGAACTCGCGCATCGCGTCTTGGCTGGCTAGAACCGCCTCGCGGGCGCCACGCAAATAGTAGGCTTCCAGCCAGACTGTGCGTGTATCAAGCGCCCTTTGAACTACCATTAGGTCCGCTTGCGCTTCAGCTCCGACAGACTGGAGTTCATGACGCTCTCGCTGGAGCCTCAGTGTGCCACCGCGCGGAAACGCCTGCCGTACGCCCACCTGGAGCTGGGTCATAGGCTCACGATCCAGGCGAAAACTATCTGTTGGCACGTTTGCGACGCGAAACTGAACTTGTGGATCGGCAAGCTGACCCGCGGCAACCGCTTGCTCTTCTTCCGCTCCGGCCATTTCCTGAAAGCGAGTTACGCTTGGATCATCGGCGAGGATGCTAAGCGTGACCGCCTCATCCAGCGTGAGAGGCTCGGAGGCCGCGGCATGGGACAAGCTCCCTAGTAGTCCGAGTAGGATCAGAGTCACCAGCGCAATTCGGCGCACGGGCGTATATTCTTCGTAAAATGTCACAACACTTCTCCACAATCTCAAGAAGATCAGACGCACGCCGGGCGCGTGCGACAAACGAGAAATGTGGATGCGCTATATGCGGAGCTGGGTGTGAAGCGATAACGGCGTCAGAGTTCGCAGTTTGGGTGGCGCGGGCACCGCCCACGCCACCGGTCTGTGATCCCATTGAAGCGCAGTCGCAACTGTCACAGCTTGGGCATTGCCTAATGTGGAGAGAGAAAGACTTGGAGATTGAGGAACGTTCTGCGTAAGGGACTGCTCAAACTCGCACCCATCGGCGCGTTTGTCCTTACGATCATCGCAATGGCCTGCCATCGCGTCACCGTGAGCAGAGAACGCCACGTCAGTCGGTGCCGCAGAGGCGGTTGGTATACAGCAAAAGACGGCCGTGGCCGCGAGAGCAACTGCCATGAACAAAGACAGAATTTGGGAGGCTCTTACCACCCTTGTCTCCTTACACTCAGCATACCTGCGACTATAATACTGCCACAAGGTTGTATACTGTCTATCGACCTTGGACACGAACGAGAGGCCGGGCCTGCCGCTGGCTTCCTCATGTTTTCTCCATTTCACTGGCTTCTACACCTTCCAGCGGGGGGAAGGTCAAGGCGGCGCCTGATATTACCGTTTACAGGCGGTGGGCCACGGCGCATCCGGCCCGCCCTGGTGAAACAGTGCAGAAAGTCTACCGCCAGGTGGTCCAGCGTTGGGGAGCACTCCAAACAGTGCGGAAAATCTACCGCCAAGTGGACCTGCGTTGGGTAGCACTTCAATCAGGCCCGAGGACTCTCCACTAATCCGGAGGGAAGTCGGGTCTCAAGTCAAAAGTAATTAGGAAATTGTGGATTCTTGAACAGTGATGGGGATATAGTCACCAATCTAAGAGGAAGTCATTGCCAGTGATCAGGCGTTTCGTTAACGAGAAAAATATGATTGTGATCATCGCGATATTCGCGGTGTTGTTCTCGTTTGCCCATATGGATGCTGGCGCTTCCTTTTCTGGGGAGACGAATACTATCCACGACCTGGGCCATGACTACTCTGCAGAGCAGCATGCGCACGGGTGCGGTACATGTCACTTCCATGCTCATATTCAAAGGGCGAGTTCGCGAGTTGATCCGGCCACGTCACTTGCGGGCTTCTGGCCTTTGAGTTTGGAGAAATCTCCGCAAGCCCATATTGGCCCGCTTTTAAGGCCCCCATCCGCATAAGTCCAATACCATTAAATTCTTGACCGGCCTTGCTTCATGAGGGCGGCCAATTCTGTTCTATGTGGACTTATGGGCGTATGTGATGAAAAAACATATTCAATTCATTGGGCGCATTGTTGGCGATACCAATTTGGTCAGAAAGTACCTGATAACTGTAAGTGCGGTGGTTCTCTTTGGGCTATCAGGCTGTGACGTCGGAAATGACAATGATGTCAGCCAAGCTACTCAGGAACAAGAGCGCGACACAACTGATGAACATGATGATCACGAAGGCGAACACGAAGACGATGGCGAGGGTCATGGAGACCACGATGAGGGCGAAGGTGAAGCGCGCTTCATCGAAATGGCTCCAGAACGTATCGAAGCAGTAGGTATAGAACTGCGGCAAGTTGAGACCGGCCCTGTCGGCGAAACCATCAGCTTGCCCGCGCAAGTCCGATTTAGTGGGAACAGGATCGCTCATATTACGCCACGAGTGACAGGGCTCGTCTCGGAGGTCTTCGCGAACGAAGGTGACTCAGTCGATGTCGGCGGCGTTCTCGCTATTCTTGAAAGCCGAGAGCTTGCCGAGGCCGCAGCGGAGTATCTTTCTGCCATCGAAAGACTTGCCCTCGCCGAGGCGAATGTGAACCGCAGCCGTCAACTTAGGGAACGCGGCGTTGTATCAGAGCAAGCCTATTTCGATGATCAACAAGCTTTTGCAGGCGCTGAGATTGAGGTTCGCGCAGCTTCGCAAAAACTTACTGCTCTCGGCCTCGACGAGGAAGACCAGCGCACATTTGCCACCGATGATCGCGCGGATCTTACGAGATACCGAGTTACCGCGCCGATTGCCGGGACCATCATCGAACGTCACGCGGTTCTGGGCGAGGTCGTGGACGTGGAAGACGAGGCACCTTCATTTGTGGTGGCCGATGCTTCCGAAGTCTGGGTCGACATCGCTGTTTATCCCGATCAGATAGGCCGCGTTGAAGTGGGTGCCGAGGTTGTTGTACTTGACTCACAAGGCAGCGAACTCGCTCGCTCGCGGATCATTTTTGTAGCGCCTCACATTAGCGAAGATACACGGACCGGACTGGCAAGACTCACCGTCAACAACGAAGATGGCCGCCTCCGGCCCGGGACATTTGTGACGGTGGAAATCATGTCAAGTGGTTCCTCAAACGTACTCCGCATACCGACCAGTGCACTGCAATCCATCTCAGGTGAAACCGTAGTTTTTGTTCGGGCGGAAGGCGGTTTTGCCATTCGCGAAATTGAAATTGGTCGCAGTTCTTCGCTCTACACGGAAGTCAGAGATGGACTGACCGAGAGCGACATTGTTGCCGCGCGTGAAACCTTTCTTTTGAAATCACTCATTCTTCGCTCCCAGATGGGCGAAGGACACGCACATTAGGGGCGCGAGATCATGTTAAACCGAATTGTAGAGATATCGCTCCAGTATAAGTTTCTCGTGCTCATCATCTGTGCCGTGGTTATCTATCTTGGCGTCGACGCCGTTAGGACCATTCCCATCGATGCCTTTCCCGATGTGACACCAACGCAGGTGAATATCTATACCGAATCGCCCGGGCTTGCGGCGGAAGACGTCGAGCAACTGCTCACATTCCCTGTTGAATCAAGCATGGCGGGCCTTCCCGGCGTTCAACAAATCCGGTCTGTCAGCCTGTTTGGGCTTTCCTATGTCGCCGTCTACTTCCGAGATGACATGGACATCTATTTCGCCCGGCGCCTGGTCATGGAACGACTGGCTGAAGTCCGTGACCGAATTCCGGAAGGATATGGAACTCCCGAGATGGGTCCCAACTCTTCGGGCCTGGGACAAGTATTCTGGTACACGCTTGAGCGCGCTGACGGCGTTCTCGAAGAAGATATCTCCGACATGGATTTGCGTACTCTCCAAGATTGGAGCGTGCGCCTAATACTGAGGACCGCGCCCGGCGTGGACGACGTCACCTCTTGGGGAGGTCAGGAACGTCAGTTTCAGGTGCAGATCAATCCTTTGGCTCTGATTTCGTATGACCTCACTTTTACCGATGTCATGGAGGCGATCGAGCAGAACAACGGTCAGGTCGGGGGACAATACATCGATCTTGGTCCCGAGCAATTTCTCGTGCGGGGTCTGGGGCTTGTCACGGGTGTTCAAGATATTGGCGAGATCGTTGTCAAGGTTCACGACGGCGTGCCCGTTTACCTTGGTGATGTCGCAATGATTGAAGAAGCACCGGCTTTGCGGTTCGGTGCAGTAACGCGCGACGGTGAGGAAGTTGTTCTTGGTATGGCTCTTTCACGTATGGGCGAAAATGCGCAGAGCGTAGTCGAAGCCGTCGAGGAACGCTTAGGTATTGTGGAACAGTCCTTGCCAGAGGGTGTCGAATTGCGCCCGGTCTATACCCGAACCGAGCTCGTGGAGCGCGCCGTATCGACCGCAGAGCGCGCGCTGATCGAAGGCTCGATCTTGGTAGCAATTGTTCTTTTCCTGTTCCTGGGAGAATTGCGATCGGCCATCGTTGTCATATCGGCGCTGCCTTTGGCCATGCTTATTGCCTTTATCTTCATGGATCAGGCCGGACTCTCTGCAAACCTGATGTCGCTTGCAGGGCTTGCGATCGGAATTGGCATGATGGTCGATGGCGCCATTGTGATGGTAGAAAATTCCTTTCGCATAATGGCGGAGCAAAAAGCCGAAGGAGGCGACGTGGACCGCACCGCTGCCGTCTTGACCGCCGCGAGGGAGGTGGCAAACCCGATCGCTTTCGCAATTCTAATCATCATAGTTGTGTTCATCCCCTTGTTTTCGCTTGAAGGCCTTGAAGGCAAGCTGTTCAAGCCAATGGCTTTCAACATTTCGTTTGCCATGGCGGGATCATTGATCCTCGCACTTACGGTTATTCCGGTGCTCGCCGCCTTTATCCTGAAACCCAAAGAAGAAAGGGACACAATCTTAGTGCGATGGGTGAAGCGCGCATACATCCCGACTCTTGCATGGGCTCTGAAGCACAAGCGAATAACGATCGGCATTGCGATCGGGCTAATGTTGAGCAGCCTTGCGCTCTTTCCATTTCTTGGCAAGGAATTCATGCCGCAGTTACAGGAAGGGTCAATCATGTGGCGGGTGACTTCCATCCCCTCCACGTCGTTGGATGAGTCAATAGACATCTCCATCGATATCGAGAACGCACTCTCTGCGTTTCCCGAAGTTGACACGACCATCGCCATGATCGGGCGCGCGGAGAAGGGCGAAACCGCCGATACAAACTATATGGAGATATACACAGCCTTACGCCCTAGGTCCGAGTGGCCGCGTCGTCGATCTGTTCCCGATCTCGCCGAAGAGATGCGTGAAACTCTCGAAGAAGTTGCACCTGGGTCCGTTGTGGCATTTACCCAACCCATTCAGATGCGGGTTGAAGAGCTCATATCAGGCGTGCGTGCCACCCTCGCGGTCAAACTATACGGAGAATCTTTAGAGGAACTGGATCGTCTGAGTGCTGAAATCCGTAACATCGTGGCTGAAGTGCCAGGGGTCGCCGATCTTTCTCTGGAGGCCAATCTTGGCAAGCCACAAATACGAATCCGCGTGAATCGGGAAGCGCTCGCCAGGATGGGTATGAACGCAAGCGACGTTCTCACTGTGGTGCGAACGGGAATCGGAGCCGAACCGGTGAGCACCCTGATCGATGGGGTGCGTCGTTTCGATATCACCGCACAGTTGGAAGAGAGCTCACGCGCATCCATAGAAGCTGTACGGAATATTCCTTTGCGAACATCGACGGGATCGGTGGTTCCGCTGTCCGCAGTCGCCGATATCAGCATCGCTGAAGGATATTCTTTCGTTCGGAGGGAGCAGCTTCAGCGATACGCCGTTATTCAGATGGATGTGCAGGGCCGCGATGTCGACGGGTTTGTCCAAGAAGCTAACGCGCTGATTGCATCGCACCTCGATCTGCCTCCAGGATACTGGATTGAGTGGGGCGGCGCGTTTGAGAACCAACAAAGAGCGCTATCACGATTATCGATCATTGTGCCCATGACAATTCTTTTCGTCTTTTTGCTGCTCTACACCGCTTTCAATTCTATTCGTTACGCGGCGCTGATTATCGCGAATGTCCCGTTTGCCACGATCGGCGGAATTGTAGCCTTGTTTATCAGCGGGCAGTATCTTTCGGTTCCTTCTGCCATAGGATTCATCGCCGTTTTTGGCGTTGCGATGCTGAACGGCATTGTTCTTGTAAAGTTCATCAATGACTTGCGCGAACGGGGTTTGACAGTTGCAGATGCAGTCCGAACCGGCGCGATCATGCGGCTCCGACCCGTGTTGATGACGGCCAGTGTCGCGATTTTAGGATTGATCCCTATGCTTCTTTCAAGCGGCGTCGGCGCCGAAACTCAGCGTCCTCTGGCATCGGTGGTCGTGGGAGGATTGATCACCTCCACTCTTCTTACTTTGATCTTGTTGCCAGTCATTTACGAGTGGATGGAATCGCGCGCGGCAAAGACAGTTGATTCTGAACCTTCTGACGAGGAGAAACTTCAATGAAAGAAGTCAAAGCATTCATCCATCGTGCCCGCGCTGCAGAGGCGGTGCGGGCGCTTATCAAAGGCGGGTTCTCGAATCTGTCCTTGGTCGACGTTAAGGGAATGCTCGAAGCAATCGGAACTCAGGAGCGAGAGTTTTCGACTGAATTCGGCCTAAACGTCGTGACTGAGGTCAAGCTTGAACTTGTCTGCGAGGATGACCAAACGCCAACCGCGATTGATCTCATCCGGCAACACGCAAAAACCGGCAAAGACGTGTCCGGGCTTATCTTTGTGAGCGACGTGACGGAAGTGATTTCGTTCTGAGAATACATGCGGCGATGACGCCGTACAGTGTTATCAGAGGTAGGTGGGTTGAGTAGCCCCGAGCTTTCTAGACGCCTTCGGCTGTGGTTTTCTGCTGCCGTTCGAACTCGGCGCGTGACAGCATCCCGTCAGTTGAAGCGGGTGGGGATCTTTGTGACCGGGGCCGAAAACTCGATCGGTGTGCAAATCCTCCGCGAGCTTGAGAATGAGCGCGAGGATATCGCAGAGAGCCTTGGTAGCCAGCCTGAATGGACTGAGAAAGACGGCAGGTACCAAATTTGGGAACGTTTCAACGTTTCGAGCCTGACCGATCCCGGCCAAAAGAAACTCGCAATCGAGTGGCTTCGGAAGAAGATCAACGACTATGTGAACGTCTTTCGTCCTCGCATTCAGCGTGTGTCCGAGCACTTGAATGAAGGCAGTTGATTTCACGGAAATGTAAAGTCAGCTTTCACTGGAAAGTAAAGATCCCGCATGTGTAAGCGGAATCCTTGTATTTTCCTTTGTGTTTTGCTATGGTGATTCCGCTTGAATATTGGGTGTGCGGGGTTTGGCCTGTGGCGAGGCTCCTGCATTCATTCCCTTCGAGCCATGGGACGGCGAACGCCGATTTGGTCTGTGCCCAGGTCACGTTCGATGCGTCATTGGCCCTTATTCCTCTCTGCGCGCCGGTCTGTGACGGGTGATGCAGCCAGGCTGAGGTGATCCATAAGTCTGATGCTGGTCTGTGACTGGCTGTGAACTTCCTTCCATCTGAAACGTAGACCAGAGACGTAGGCACAGCTGTGCTTGCTTCTCTCAACGGAGGAGGCTTGCCCGATGAAAAGGCCAGCAATTGAAGACGTGCGTGTTGTTGAGCTCAAACCCAGCCCAAACAATGCGCGGACCCATTCCATAAAGCAGATCACGCAAATCGCGAAGAGCATCAAACGTTTCGGATTTCGAGTTCCAATTTTAGTGAGTGCCAATCACGAGATTATAGCAGGGCATGCACGAGCTGAAGCCGCGAAACAGGCTGGGCTCAAAGTGGTACCGACGATCAGGATCGATGATCTGTCCGAGGCCGAGGTCAGAGCCTTCATGATCGCGGACAACAAACTCGCCGAGAATGCTGGCTGGGACTACGAAATCCTTGCCCAAGAATTCGAGTGGCTGGGGTCGATGGAACTTGAATTCGACCTAACCCTCACCGGGTTCGAAACCGGTGAGATTGACGTCATTCTGGATGACGCGAACGATACGGCGGAATCTGACCCAAATGATGAGTTTGCCGGTCTGGATGAGGGCGCCGCGCCTGTTACGCGGCCCGGTGATCTCTGGATCTGTGGGAACCATCGGCTCATTTGCGGCAATGCGCTGGATTTAGAGACCTACGAGCGCCTGATGGGGAACGAGACTGCTCAGGCGGTCTTCACCGACCCCCCATACAACGTTCCCATTGACGGGCATGTCTGCGGCTCGGGCAAGGTCAAGCATCGGGAGTTCGCGATGGCAGTAGGCGAGATGTCCAAAGCTGAGTTCGGGACGTTTCTGAGCGGCTCCTTGGGCCTGATGGCGAAGCATTCCGCGCCCGGGGCAATCCATTTTGTTTGTATGGATTGGCGGCACCTGCCCGAGCTCCTGGCGGCAGGAGCGGACGTCTATTCCGCGTTCCTCAATTTATGTGTCTGGGCGAAAAACAATGGCGGCATGGGATCGCTCTACCGCTCACAGCATGAGCTCGTTCTGGTCTTCAAGGCGGGTGAGGGCCCCCACATCAATAACGTGGAACTCGGCAAGCACGGACGCTATCGCACAAACGTCTGGAACTATGCCGGCATCAACAGTTTCAGCGCATCCCGCGACGAAGATCTTGCGATGCACCCGACCGTCAAACCTGTGGCCATGGTGGCGGATGCCATCAAGGACGTGACGCACCGCGGCGGCATTGTGCTCGATGGGTTTGCCGGGAGCGGGACGACCCTGGTTGCGGCTCATGAGACAGGGCGAAAGGGGTGGGGCGTTGAATTGGACCCCGTCTACTGCGACGTGATCCTGAAGCGGCTTAGCATAGTGGTGGGTACTGAACCGGTGCTTGAGGCAACTGGGCAAAAGTTCAGCGAAGTTGCCAACGAGCGTGCGCAATCTCTGGATGCCTCCAACGAGGGAGGAACTAGCGATGCCGCGTAAAAGAAAGCCAAACACTGACTATGAAGTGGGCTATGGCAAGCCGCCGGAAAAGTCGCAATGGAAAGCCGGGCAAAGCGGTAACCCGAAAGGGCGACCCAGTAAGAAGACAAAACCTCAAAGTGCCTATGCAAAGGATGATCCAAACGTTTTTGCGAACACATTGATGACGGTGCGTATCGACGGAAAGGAAGTTCAGGTCACCCGAAGCGAAGCTTTTTATATCCGAGTGTTTCAGGCGGCGATGGAGGGAAAGGCCTGGGCCGCAAGGATGACCCACGCAATCTTTGAGAAGGGCAAGGAGGATCATGCAGAGGCACTTGCGATCTGGCTTGATATGGAGTCGCAGCTGGATCCTGAACGCCTGGACCAGGTCCCGAAGAAAATGCAGATGGCGATCAACATGTCTCGGAAGTATTTCGGGGTACCGCCTATAGCCTTCACAGAAGCCGATAGCCTCAAAATGGCGATCAGCAGGCTCGAATCCGACCCTGAACTCGCAAATACTGATGTGGGTAGGAGTTATCTTCAGCATTTGCGCGAAGAGCTGGCTCGGGCACAGGAAAGGGAAGGCATGAAGCGCAAAGGGCGGCGGCGCTAGGTTGACCGCTCCATGACCCAGTCGGCGAGTCCTGCGCCTACCACGCGGCGCGCAAGGGGCTCGCCGGCCCAAAGGTGCAGACGTTTGTTTTTGGGCAGAGTGAGGGGCGACACCGGGTTTGTACATATGAAGAAGAACCGGTCAAAACCACCATCGCCTTCGAAGATCTCGGTGTAGCGATCGAGGGTCTGTTGGTCAGCCCCGGATTTTACCTGCACGAAGGCTCGCTCACCGGTCGCTGGTTGCTCGACGATGAGATCAACATCCTTCTGGCTGCCGCCGACCTCGCTTATGCGTTGCCAGCCCTGGCGGGCGAATAAAAGGTCTGTGAGAACCTCTACGTCCGACCAGTGCAGGGCGGGCAGCATTCGGCCTACAGCGGCCACTAAGGCCTCTGAGGCCGCCCTTGCGGCCCCCACATCAGGCGCCTCGATGCAGTTTATGCGGCGCAGCAGGTAATCCGCCCCTTTGAGTTTGCAGATTGTGCCCCGCGTCGCGGCGGTAGAGGTCAAAAGAGAGCTGAGTTTGCTGATCTCGAGAGGGTGGCCCTTGATGTTGGTACACCGCCAACAGCCTATGACACTCCGTGCCCGTTGAGCGTGGGCTGACCCGTCACCGCCGAGATCAATGACCTCAGGCTCGGCAAAGGCCCACCAAACCAGACCTCTCGCAAATGTCACCCAGAGACACTTCTCATCCAGGTCATAAAAGTCGCGGACCATGTTCACGAGCCGGGTGACCGTGCCCTTGTCCTTGCCCTGCGCCTCGTAAAAGGCACGCAGTGCCGGTCCGTCGCCGGACATGATCAGTTCATGCGGGGCGTCGAGGCTGCCGAACTCGAGGCGATTCTGCTCGAAACTGCTATCCACCCACGTGTTGCCGGCCCCAAGCTTGATGTATCGAACCTGGGCGGGATGGATAGAACCTAGGGGAAAAGCTTCTGTGGTCATGCCCCAAGTGATGGCTTCCAAGAGCCATCAAGTCCAGCGAAATGAGACTCATAGTCTGTAGACCTAAAATCTGCACTCAGGTTCCGGTTACCCATGGACATCCGGCGCCTCGTGGGCAGAAATCTAAAAGAGATCAGGGAAGAGCAGGGGCTCTCCCAGGAAGATCTCGCCTATGAGGCTGGTATCCACCGCACCTATGTGAGCGGTGTCGAGCGCGGCGTACGGAACCCAACGGTCGTAGTCCTCGCTAGGCTTGCTGATGCCTTGGGTGTGCCGCCCGCGCGGCTGGTTAAAGAGACGAAATCTGAGAAGAGGTGAACAAGCTCGCTTTTCCCTTCAGATTGATGTGTTTGAACTTGGAGCATCCTGAAACTTCGCCGTGATTGTGCTCAGTCAGGTGCGTCAGTCTTCTCCTAGAATGGGTTCATGCATCAAAAGCAGACCGGGCTCACCGCAAGAGATGCCAGTTTTAATAAACTAGAGATCTAGCGCAGCACCGTTCATTTTCAGCCAATTCTTCCGCTCTCTGTAGTCCGGCATTACTCGATCAACTTCGTTCCAAAAAGCGTCCGAGTGATCTCGTTGATGCAAGTGACATAGCTCATGGACAATTATGTAGTCGATCACTTTTGGGCTTGCCATCATGCACTTCCAGTGGAATGAGAGCACACCCTTGGAGCTACAGCTCGCCCAGCGAAACCCAAGCTCTTTGACTTGAATGCTCGAAGGGATGACCCCGACCTTAGGCGAGAAGTATTTGATGCGGCTTGTTATCCTTTGCTGTGCCTTCTCTGCATAGTAACTCTCAAATGCCTTCTTGGCCGCAGCCACACCTGCTTTGTCGATCAATCTCCGATTGAGGCAGAAGCGCCCGCGCTCAAGCTTCAGGGAGCATGACTGATCTTCAATTAGTGCCAAACGATAAGAACGTCCCAAATAAAGGAAGGTTTCCCCGTTAACCCATTCACGCACAACTGCGGTGGCGTTCATATCGCGCCATTCAGCAAGACTCCGATAGATCCAGATTTTCTTCTTTTCAATCAGCGCATCAACTCTTTCGGGAGCGAGGTCCCTTGGCGGGCGTACAACAACCGCGCCGTCCCTCTCTATAACGATATCTGTCGTTTTGCGGCTCGTTCCCGGTCGCAAGTGATATTCGATGTCGTGAACGCGCCTAGAACTCATTGCCGATCTCCCGGTTCAATGCCCCCAATCAGCTCGATGTGTCGGTTCTTTGCAAGTCGCATTATCTGGATCGCAACTCTATCGCGCTTCTGCTTAAGCGATTCAATATTCGACAAGGTAAGGGCAGTTTTAATTTTGCTGCGCGCGCGCTTTTGCTTGTCGGCGTTGCTCCAGAAATCAATACTTCCGATACTGTCTTGGAGCGTGTCGACTATCTCAACCATGACGGCCTTCATCCTCTCCTTGTCCCCGGCAGGAACGATGCCGTTCTCAAAAGCTTCATTGGCAATGTGCTCATAGAATGTGGTTGCTTCTTTGGACATACCCTCCTGACCAGAGGTCCGGCCCTCCAAAACTTCCGCTCGAAGTTTTTCGAGCTCGACGGCAAGTCTCGCCCAATCACTCTGATGCTGGTTTAGAAGGGTCTCAACCTTCTCTGACAGCCGCTTGTAAAAGGCTGGATCTTCATCGCCGTGAACAGTGCAGTGCCGCCGAATGGCATGCTCCATTTCACTCGCTTTGGCTTCGTCATTGCCGGCGGCATGCTCGTTGAGGTTCGCGATAAAATCATCGTCGAGCAATTCGACAGGGTCGACCTGCGGATTGATGCCGAGACTAATCAAATGGTCATTTATAAGCTGCTTAACCTTCTCGCCGGCATCGCCGAGATCAAGGCTTGTGTCCTTGTATCGTTCCTTTGTCACACGCAAAATGTAGCCAAAGCGTTTTGCTGGAACTTTGTACGGGGTCCCCACTGTGTTGGGCAAAACAATATCCAAGCTCATAAGAAACTTCTTCAAGTATACCTCGAAGTCCGCCCGCAATTTCTCGTCTTTTAGCAGATTGACGGCTTTGTGTGCGATGGCGGCATTTTCTTCAACATCCGAAATTGTGCCGCGTACAAACTCCACAATCCTCTCGACTTTATTGCCAGAAAAGAATTGTACCAGGCGCTGATAGCGTTCCTCAAGAACAGGAATCTCAGAGTCTATGCTCTTAAGTCCATGGGCAAGTTCTTGTTGTTCATCCGCGGCGGCATAGAGCGTTAGTGCCTCTGTCAGATTTTCAGTAAGGCCGATGTAGTCAACAATATACCCACGCTTCTTACCCCTGCTAATGCGATTGGTGCGTGCAATGGCTTGAAGCAGTGTGTGCTCGCGAATTCGCTTATCAATATACATTACTTGCTCAATGGGTGCGTCGAATCCGGTGAGCAGCATGTCGCAGACAACGAGAAACGCAATCCTCGTATTCGCTTTGTCGGGGTCATCCATGTCGAACGGTTTGCAGAAATTATCGACGGCATTTACGGCTTTCGCCTTCGTGCGGGCCTCAGTGACATAAGCGGCCTCGTTTGTGCCATCCCCGGAAATGACGACGACCGCCTTAAGGAACTCTATTCTTTGGATCAGTTCCACATCTGGCTCAGGAGCAGCTCTTAGCGCCTCGACCCGACTGCTCAGTTCTGCGGAGATCGCAGCTTCATACCGTACGGCCGCCAACTTGGAATGGCAGACGACCTGAGCCTTAAAACCGTTCGGGAAGATATGTTCCAAGTAATGGGTCACCATATCTTGAGCGATTGCCTTGATCCGCGCTTCGGCCTCTAGAATATCGCCCGTAGCGCCATACTTCTTCTTGATTGCGAGCAATTCTTCGTCGCTGCGATCCTTGAATAAATTCTCGAATATGGTTTCAAATCCATGCTTGTCGTTGAGGGCCGTATCTGCGGTCCGTCCTTCATAGAGAATCTGCAGGGTGGCGCCGTCATTCACAGAGTCCATCAAGCGATAGGTGTCGATGTACTCGCCGAACCGCTTGTGAGTCCTTTTCTCACCGTGGCGCTCTGTGATTAGTGGTGTGCCCGTGAAGGCAATACGGGCAGCGTTTGGGAATGCCTCAAAAACATTGTCGCCGAGATCAGACCCCTGCGTACGGTGTGCCTCATCAATCATCAGAACAATACGTGGCGACGGGTTTACCACGCCGAATGTTTCGCCTGCAGGTATGGCCTGATAAGTACCCAATGCTTTCGCGACGCTCAGAGGAAGGCTCTGGTCGCGTTGCATGAACTTGTGCACCATAACCATGTTTACATCGGAACTGTCGGTGGCGAGATCGTTGCGCAGGGCTTGAGCGCTTTCAATCGTATTCACGCGCCCGCCAATCAGGGTAGCAGTGGCTGCCAACTGATCCTCCAAGTCAATGCGGTCATTGATCAGAACAATCTTGTAGTCATTCAAGTCCTTAGACGCGCGCAGCATTCGGGCCACGAACACCATAGTCAGGCTCTTGCCAGATCCTTGTGTATGCCAAATGACTCCGCTGCGATCAGCAACCGACTCGCCTTTGCGCAATCGCTCAATGATCTTGTTTGCCGCGCGAAATTGTTGATATCGGCAGACGACTTTGATCCGCGCACCGCCATCTGTGTCTTTGAAGACCGACGATGTGCGCAGGATGCTCAGCAAATTGGCTTTGTTGAGCATGCCGTTGATCAGTTGCTCCTGTTGAGTGAAACCTTCAGCCACCGCATCGTCGCTCGGCCATTGGGTTTTCCAGGGGAAAAAGTGCTCAACACCGCTCGTGATGGTGCCATAGTCAGCCTGCAGCCCGCAGGTGCGGATAAGGATCAGGGAGCTGTGAAATAGCTTCGGCTCACCCTCTTTAAGGCTTTGTGTCTTGGTTGCGTTGCGCGCATTCATGTAGCGCTGTAACTGCTCGAATGCTTCCGGCATGGGGTTGGCGCAAGTCGGTCCCCCCTTCTTACATTCGACCACAATTAGCGGGATGCCGTTTACGAACAACACAATGTCAGGGATGATGAAATTCTTTACGCAGCCTGGCGTATCAATACGGAACTGATTGATCGCATGGAACGTATTGTTTGCCGGGGTGTCAAAGTCGATCAGGCGGGCTATGGGGCTCTGCTCACCGGTAACCTCATTCACATCCACCTGTGTCTTGAACAGTAATTTCTGGATCGCCTCATTGGCCTCCAAAAGCGTGCGATTGGGCTGGCGTCCAATCTGATCATGCAGATCTTGCAGTTGCCGTTTGGTCAGCCATTCTTTGCCATTGGGTGTTGTGTTGATCTTTGACACTGAGGCCGCGAAAACCTCCGGCAAGACCCATTGGCGAAAGTTGAGGCGCAGGCTTTTGATCGGGTCTTGTGGAATCTCCGTGCCCTGATCGATACACGTCCAGCCGAGCCCCTTGAGCCGCCTCAAGAACGGTTGCTCAACCTCAGTGTATTCAGACAAGCGCCGCCTCCACTTCGTCGATCTTCACCTCAACTTCGCCCGTGAGAAGGTCATGCATGAGGCCGGATCTCTGAAGTTTGAGTTTCAACAGCCTTTTGCTTTCGCTTCTAATAACGGAGCTAAGGGCGTTGTATCGATCAAAGATCAGTGACTGTTCAGGCATAGGGGGAACCGGTAATTTGAGGGTTCTCAAAGTTCTGGATTGAATAGCGTCCATGATTCCGCCCTGCGTTTCTCGCCTGAACGATGCCTTCACCCATGAGGAAAAATTCAACTGCCAGCAAATCAATTCTGGTATCACTACATTCTGATTTAGGGTCATAGTCCACAGGTGCTTTGATGAAAGTGCTCGCCCGACTTCTTCAGGCACAACTGCGGACCTTCCAACAGTGCCCATAATTGTAATTATTACATCCCTGGGCTTCACTGCGTATTTGATCAATTCATTGAATTTGTTTTCGGACACAAACCGGCCATAAGTCGTTACAAACTGCTCGACGTGGATATTGTCAATTCCAAGAAGTGGTATACCATCTTCAACTAGCTCAGATTTGAGCAAGGCACTTCCGAAGGGGCCACTTCGCAAGTTATAGGCGGTCGACGCCAGTAAGTTCCCCAGTTCGTCGTGGCGCCATATTTTCGGGATCCACCCAATGGGAGTTTCCTGGTAGAGGTCCGGGGCCTGGTCGCGAGGGGGACGAAGTTTGCCGTCGGGCGTTAGGCCACGAGTAAACAGATCATGCATCGTGCCCGCTTTGATCTGGCCGTACTTCTCAATCAGCGCCTCAGTTTTCTCAATGGCTTCGTCGATGGTTTGGAGGATATTGATGACCTTTTTCCGGATAAGCTTATCATCAGGATATCGAATCGGAATCGCTTTGATAGCCGCCATATCAAGCATGAGGACAGTTGTCCCGCGAGCGTACTTGTGCATCCATCGACGATACGGATCTGTTGATAAGAGGTAGTACAGGAAAAGTGCTTCGACCTTTCCGGATAGCCGTAGGCGAGTTACGTGATGTGAAAACAGTACCAAACCTGAACGAATTTCGTCCGGGAGATAAGCAGGGATACCGACGATATCTCCGTCGAGAGTTACGTCAGTATTTGCTATCAAAAGGTCACTGTCATGTACGAGGTCTTCTTCGCGATACATCCCATTAAAATACTTCAATCCATCACTGTTGAAACCGCCTCCCTTCAAAAAGGATCTCATATTGACGTATGGAACCCCAAGATCTCGATCAACCAAGTCTACAGCCTTGTACGTTATTCCGCGACGAAGGGTTGCCAAATCACCAAGCAGCGTTTCAGTGAATGGGTAAATGTCACTCATATCCCAGCTCCACCAGGAAAGCCTGCAATTGTTTCGAGGCGTCATCCCGCGCCTTTTCAATTGACTTGGCTGTGATCGCATATTTGGACCATAGATTCTCAATAGCCTTGGTGCAGGCGCGCTGATCGGTGCGGAGATAAGCTGCGTAGGTCTGCATCAGCACCTTGCGCAGCCGGGCGACGATAGCAACTCGCGCTTCGTCGTTTGAGATCTTTGCACGAGCGCTCTCGACCAATTCATCTCGCTTGTTCTCGGTTCCTTTGATTGTTGCCTTCAGCGCCTTTAACTCATCCTCCAGCATCTTATGTGCTTCCAGCGCTTCAGTGATGGACTTTGCCATGTCCCAACTGAGTTTGCCCTTCGCCATGGCGTCCATAAGGTCGGTGGCATACTGCGACGTGTGATTCACCTGCGACGCCAAATCCAGAATGCGCTGGCCGTTGTCAAAGACCGGGTCTTTTGCGGTGAATCCTTCGGTGCAGTAGGCCCCCTTCTTTGCACCCTTGGGAAGTAGGTCTGCCGCCTTAAGTTCAACAAAAATGTTGCTGGCAAGGGCCTTTACGGATTTGAGCTGAGCCTTCCAGTCTGCATTGGCGGCCTTTAGCGCTGCCCTCTTGCTTTGGACCTCGTCGGCGGGCAGCACGCCGGTATCGTCTGTGTCTTCGAAGTCTTCTTCACTGGCGGCAGCAAACAAAGCCTGCAACTCCGCCAATCGCGCATGGGCTTCGTCGAGCTCTTCCAAAAGCTCTGGAAATTGGCTCTGCAGAATGTCTTCGTCAGGGATTAACTCCGGCCCCCATCCGCTGGCTGCAATGGATTTGAAGTCGGCCTTCAGGTGATTAACATACTTGGCAAAGGCGCCGCGCACTTGTGATGGTGTCAGCAATGTCTGATCGGCAAGCGCGCCTTGGATGCTTTCAAGCATCGCGCTGCGCATCACATAGACATTTCCGGCAGTCTCGGTTTGGTTTTCGGGGTCCGGTGCGAGGGCCTCAATAATGGGGAAAATTTCCTGCCACCAGTCCTCAAGCCGCTCCATAAAGACGTTGTGACATCCTAAAACGCATTGATGGGTTGCGACCAGATTGGCGATCTCACGCTTCTCTGCGATAGCCGGTGCGAAGTCCAGATACTTTTCATCTCGCGGTACAAAACAGTCATCGCGCAATTGTGGGTAGTTCTGCCAAAAATGGGCGAGGGCATCTACTTCTGTGATTGGCACGCCACCATGCAAATGAGCCCTGACATCATGGGGTTCAGGTGGCGGTGCATTATCCACATAGCGACGAATATTGCAGTTGAAGTCTTCCGCTTCAATCTCAGTTTTAGGGACCCGCCGCGCATAAGCAGGAATGTCCTCGCCCGAGCGATAGGCGTGAACAATCTTGTCAACGTCCTCCGGACGCAAATGGTTTTGTGCCTTGCCCTCTCGGTACTCCCGGTCCGCATTGATGAAGAGGACATGGTCGCGCTCCCCCGCGCCCTTTTTGTTTAGCACAAGGATGCAGGCTGGAATGCCGGTCCCATAAAAGAGATTGCTCGGCAATCCGATGATGGCCTCAAGGTATCCGTTCTTTATGAAGTGCTTGCGTGCTTCGCGCTCATCACCGCCGCGAAACAACACGCCATGCGGCATTATAGTAGCTAGGCGACCATCGTGTTTGAGGACGGCGGCCATATGCTGCACAAACATCAAGTCGGCCTTCTTGCCCTTCTCCGGCATCATAACAGGGAAGCGCCCCGGGAACTTAAGATCCTTCTTGATGTAGTTTTGGCTGAAAGGTGGGTTGGCGAGAACGCGGTCGAAGCGCTTTAGCTCATTGTTCTCGTCAAGATGTTGCGGCGCCCGAATGGTGTCTTCCTGGCGAATGTCCGCGTGGGATATGCCGTGAAGCAGCATATTCATTTTGCAGATGGACCATGTCGTCCCGATTTTTTCCTGGCCGAATAGGGCAATCTGGTCGGCGTTTCCATTGTTCTCGCGAAGATAGTCGCGGGTTTGAATCAACATACCGCCGGAGCCAACTGTAGGGTCATAAACCCGCATACCTTCTTGGGGATCACATATTTCTACACAGACGCGCACAACCTCGGTTGGCGTGTAGAATTCCCCGGCCTTTTTTCCGGCAGAATCAGCGAAGTATTTTATGAGCCATTCATAGGCAGCGCCCAACAAATCAGGGAATTCGAAGTCGTCGTCCTTGAGTGGGATCTTTTCGAAGTTTTGAACGAAGTCCGCTAGGGTGTCGTCGTCTAGAGTTCTCTGACCAATCGGCTTGTTGAAGTTGATGCCCTTGAGCACATGTTCCAAAGCGTCGGTATTTGCATCTTCAATAGCCTCCAGAGCCTTGTTAAGCGTGGTACCAACATTCTCTTTTACATGTTTGAGTGCGGGGCGATCGATGAAGATGGTCTTGCCCTCTTCAATTTTTTCTTCTTTCCAGCCGCGGTTCCAGCGCGCGCGCTCCGGGACGAAAAAGTACTTTCCGGAATAATTGTCGGGATCATTGAGTTCAGTCTCTATATCTTCTGGGCTCATGCCTTTGGCCGAGAGTTCGGATTTCAATTGCGCCTGGCGTTGATCAAAGAGATCGCTGGCGCGTTTGAGGAAGAGCATTCCGAAAATGTATTCCTTGTACTCACTGGCATCCATACTTCCGCGCAGGTCGTCGCAAGCGGCAAGGAGTAAGCTTTCCAGGCGGGCTAGTGTGAGTTTTGCATTCATAAGGGCGGATTTCCCATCTGGGTTTGGCGGTCGTGGGTCGCGGGTGCCAAGCACATGTTATCTTTGAGTTGGAAGATGTTGTAGACGAAGTAGATACCATTTTGAAGTGAATACGAATAAGGCATTTGGGGTTCCACAGCAGTCCTTTGTGATGCCCATTCTTGCATTCGGCGAGTTATTCAATGGACTGTCCTCAGTACTGCTGGACTTCCGTGGCAAAGGAAGCATTGCTTGGTGCATTGAGCGAGAGAATTTGTGCAATCGCCCCGCAGCGCCAATCGGCCTCCCGGGGCTTTGGGCAGTGGCAGCAGGTGCTGCTGCTTGACCAGAGCAACAGGAAACAACCATGACCACGCAGCGCAACAAGAGGCCCAAATCTAAGCCCGCAACACAACACACTGCGGAAAAGAAGCCCGCGTCATCCAACACAGGATCGGCGGTAGCTCAAAGCAAACGGGTCCAGGGGCGGCAGAACTCTACGAAGCTGGTAGCCGCCGGCAAGACTGGAGTGATCCTCGATCTCTTGAGGAGACCGGAGGGCACTACAATTTCTGACCTCTGTGTAGCAACTGGCTGGCAGGCTCACTCAGTTCGAGGTGCACTTTCAGGAACGATCAAGAAGAAATTGGGACTGCAGCTTTTGTCCGAGAAAACGGAAGCCGGGCGTGTCTACCGCATTGCCAAGTGAGGAGGGGATGGCCAATTCGAGATTGGATCGCCCTGGCAAACAGGGTGCAAGTGATGCCCAGGCGCCTAACAATGCGAGAATAGTGGGGCACTTGGGTTCGCTTGAGCGACAAGTCGCTGAGTTGGAGTCTCTCAACGTTGCAGATCTTAGGGCAACTTGGGTGGACTGTTTTGGTGGGAGGCCCCCGCCTATCCAGTCCGCAGACGTTCTAGGCCGCTTGATAGCCTGGAAGCTTCAATCAAAGGCTCTTGGCGGGCTCAATGCCGAGACTGGCATGAGACTATCCCGTCTGAAATCGGCGATGGTGAAGGGCAAGGAAGCTGAGCTGTCTCCAAGTGTTGGGCTGGGTGTCGGGACCATCCTTACTCGTGAATGGAAGGGCATAGAGCATCGCGTGCTTGTGCTCGATCATGGATTTGAGCATCAGGGGGAAACCTATGGGAGCCTTTCTATGGTGGCGCGGGCCATTACAGGCACTCAATGGTCCGGGCCCCGGTTTTTTGGGCTGGAGGCCGGGCAAGCGATTGCGCAAGGGCCCAGTGAAGGGGCGGAGAAATGACGTCGCCCGTTCGTTGTGCAATCTATACACGGAAATCAACCGAGGAGGGACTAGAGCAGGATTTCAACACACTCCATGCTCAGCGTGAATCCTGCGAGGCGTATGTGTTGAGCCAGGCCGGGGAGGGTTGGTCCGTGGCGCCGAAGCTCTATGATGATGGAGGGTTTTCCGGCGGAAATATCGATCGACCCGCGTTGCAAGAGTTGCTTTCCGATATTGATCGGGGCCTGGTCGATGTAGTTGTGGTTTACAAGATCGACCGGCTCACTAGGGCTCTCGCGGATTTCGCCAAGCTGGTGGAGCGCTTTGATGCAAGGAACGTATCATTCGTCTCTGTAACGCAGGCTTTCAGCACCACAACGTCCATGGGGCGGCTCACACTCAATGTATTGCTGTCCTTCGCTCAATTTGAACGGGAGCTGACAGCGGAACGGATCAGGGACAAGTTTGCGGCATCTCGAGCCAAAGGCATATTCATGGGGGGAAATGTGCCGCTGGGATATGACGTGCAAGACAGAAAGCTCATCGTCAATGAGCCTGACGCAGGATTGGTCAGGCACATATTTGAACGCTATTTGGAACTTGATTCTATCGCCAAATTGCGGAGGGAGCTCTCTGATAAAGGCATCAAAACCAAGGTGCGAGTATCTGGCACTGGCCGGAAGATGGGCGGCCACGAATGGTCCGTAGGTAGCCTCAGTCATTTACTCCGAAACCGGGTCTACATCGGATTGGCGGTTCACAAGGGAGAAGCGCACAAAGGCCAGCACCAGGCGATCATACCTCAATCCTTGTTTGATGAAGTTCAAACCCGGCTCGAAGGCAATCGGGTCGCCCACAAGCGAAAGGTTACTATCGGAAGTCGTACGCTTTTGAACGGATTGATCTTTGATGAGTTTGGCTTTGCGATGAGCCCCAAGACGAGTCGACGGGGAGCAGGGAAATCATACGCCTACTACGTTAGTCAAGCAGCACTTCAGAACGCTGAGACACCAGGAAAGGCAGTAAGGCCTGCGGCGGCGCCGCTGGTTGAAGGGTTGGTTGTGGGCGTGTTGGAGCGCCTCATTGCAGCGCTTGGGATCGAACCAGCGCCTGAGGGTGAGGAGGCAGAAGCCAACATGACCCTACCAAAACTCATCCGCAGATATGTATCGCGTGTTGAAATTGCCAACTTACAAACACGAGTGTCGTTCCCAATGTCATCTCTCCGAGAAGACTCGGATCTGGATAATTCCGCAGTTCTAGAGGTTGCAGAAGCAATCTCGAAACCAGAGGCAGTTTTCAAGTTGAGTGGCTCGAACCTGGTTCTCACAATCGATCAGCCGTTGCCACGAAAAGGTGGCCGCAAGGCGATGGAGGGGTGGGATCAGGCGGACTGGAAAGTCCCGAAGCGTCGGATTGATTCCAATCTCGTAAAAGCCCTAGCACGCGCTCACGTCTGGCGAGATATGATTGAGGTTGGTGAAGTCAAAACGATCTTGGAGCTTGCCGACAAAGTGGGAACGGATCGTTCCCATCTCCACTACACACTTCGACTCGCGTTTCTCGCGCCAGATATTCAAAAGGCAATTTTGTCAGGTCGCCAGCCGCGTTCGCTCACATTCAGCGGATTGCTCAAGGCTGGAGTTCCGGCGAGTTGGGCCCAGCAACGAGCCGTCCTTGGGCTTGCCTAGGTGTCATTAATCCTAGGAGTGTGGGTCAATCATCCGGCGCCTGAGCAAGGCCGCCCGAAAGCGCGAAGTTCGCCCACTATTCGGTCAGATCCAACCCATCCAATCCTACACTTCGCCGCGTGAACTCCGCAGTTGTCGCCGGTCTCAGCCGAACTCGCCCAAAACAGAGCAGATTTGGTTGTAAAGAGTGGTGACCCCGGCGCGATTCGAACGCGCGACCTACAGATTAGGAATCTGTTGCTCTATCCTGCTGAGCTACGGGGCCACGAATTGGCCTTCTAGCCGATCTACTTCGTCAATCGAAGCAAATAATAGCGATTTCCGTCCCGCACCCATGCGCCAGCCCGCTTGTCTTTACGCCGCCAGATAGAGCCGCGCCAGAAGATCGTGCCAGCCCGTCTTTCGAGCAAGTTTCAATTTCGCATGGTCACCGGCGTGAAGGGAGAACTGATACCGGTCCGTAGGGGCGAAAAGGGAGAGCCCCATCGCGGCGCTGTAGTTCGTGCCCGCCTTGCGCGCCACCACTGCGTCGCCAAACTGATGCGCCGCTTCCTGAAAAGTGGATTGAGCGGCATTGGGGAGATCCACCGACTTGAGTGTGGTGGCGATTGCCGCGATGTCGGAGAGCGACTTGCTTTTGTAACGGACCAACGTCGCGCTGGCCGCGGAGATCGCGTTGGCAAGAGTGGTTGCGCGGTTTTTGTCCTCGTCAAGCCAATCGGACATGGCGCGCACGGAAGACTTGAGTGCCTTGAGCCCGGCTTTCATGCCGTCGTTATGCAAATCGACGACGACGCAGGAATCGGTCGGCCATTGTGGCTTGTAAACTTCCGCGAAGGCTTGGGCGATTTGCGACCCTGCCGCGTCATCGCGCTGAATTCTGTGCCTGATCAGTTGCGCCGCGCCGGAAAGATTGAGCCCCGCGCCAGATATCTCGTCCATCGCGCCAACCGCATGCGAACAAAAGGGCGCGATCTCATAGAGAATCTCAAGGTTACTCATGAGGCAGGCATCGAACACCACTGTGTTAATCCGCCCTTCCGGGCACGTGGCGGCAATGGCCTCCAGGGCAGACGAGAGCTCCGGCACGCTGAGGAAATCTGACTGATCCATCAGCAAGGCGCGCGAGAGATTTGGTTTGCCAAAAAGGGACTTGGCGTTCTGCAGAACCGGCATGCCGAGCATTCCGCCGCGCCCGCGTGAGAGTAAACGCTCCGTTGCGGCGTCCTGAAAGGCAAGACCGTGACCCGAAAGGATCAGAACCATCTGATCGGCGGGACAGGTCCGCAGGGCCCATTGCGCGAACTCAACAAGCTCCCCCGGGTTGCCTGTGTTTGTCTCGGAAAGGCGAATGGGGCGGAACCTGCCCCGGGGGTCGAGCACGGTCCGGAACGATGGTGCTGTGGCGCCATCGAACTGAACTGTGCCTGCGATGGATTCATTTGTAATCTCTCGCGACAGGTCGTTGACCTGCCGCCACAGGAACCTTTGCAAGCTGGCAAAGGCGCCTGTGGCGGCAGCGTCACCTGCTCCGTATACGGAGATATGAAGCGGCCAGTTGGACATTAAATTGACCTAGCGGCCGAAGTTGTCGCGAAGCTCGCGAACGCACGCCCCAACGCGGTCCAGCCCCTCGCCAATGTCAGCGCCCGCGCCGCGCCCAGAGTATTTTTCGAGCATGCGGTCGACCCAATCGCCCGCTTCCCGGCACGCGGTTCCGCGCGCAACGCCGGTGGGCGCGCTACCGCCCGAGGCCATCAATGCTGAGGGCAGCGACATGCCGGCCATGGTGAGAACGCCCATCAGATAGCCAACCGTTTGCAGCCCATCCAAAGCGGCTGCCTGGCGATCTTCATCTGACGAAGCATCATTCAGTCGGTCGGCCACTGATTTGAGGCCCCGCGCGCAGCAGTCGAGCTGGGTCGGTAGAGGATCGATGTAGGGCCCGGGCGAGGCCGGCCCGGCGCCTGGTCCCGGCGTCGCAAAGTCTTGCGGGTTCAGGGCGCCGCCGCGTGCAAAATCTCGCATATCGGAAGGGCGGAAATCGGGAAAACACCCGCGATCGTCCCAGCCGCCGCCGCGACTGGCATAGCCGTCAAAGAACGGCGGTGGAAAGGTCCCCGGCGCCGGGCGCATCCAGACATCGGGGTCCATAGGAATGCCGATGCCGCGTGCGGGCGGGTGCGGGTAAAAGGGATCGTAAGGCAGTGGCCGGTAAGGCATGACAACATCTCCTCGCTATGTGTGAGCTACACTTATAAAGTGTATAACGATCAGATAATATCATATGGCGTGCACCCCGATCCATACATGTATTGCGTGCATGCATTGGCGCGCGAGGACGGTGGTCTTTGGCTACCGCGCTGTGCGGCAACACCTAGATAAGGGCCGCACGGTGGAAGTCATCCGCCGCCTTGTGCACCCTCAATGAAGCGAGACTGGCAGGCGCGTAGGGTTCGATCCCAGTTGCTGTTCCCATGGAATGGTATCCGCAGCCTCGGTCAATTTGGGTTTAAGCGCGGCAACGCCACTCACAGTTTCTTCGAGGGTCAATCGTGCC
>Ga0070726_10000846_pt1 | contig 34271 bp, 18 predicted proteins | sample tdAd471_FD_67275 | JGI IMG/M metagenome (GOLD analysis project Ga0070726, IMG submission 67275) | Marine sediment microbial communities from the Atlantic coast under amendment with organic carbon and nitrate - tdAd47.1 | ecosystem: Environmental > Aquatic > Marine > Coastal > Sediment | place...
CAACACTTCTCCTTTGGGATTAGTCAAAACAGCTTTGATTGCTGTTCCTCCTAAATCGATTCCCAATAGTAACTGGTCGTTCTGCATATAATAATAGATTTCATTTTATGGCCAAGACTTCAGAAGTTTATTGGCCATGGCTTGCGAAAACTTCTGAAGTCTGAGCCATAGCTTTTAAGTCAATACTGCCCTTCACTCACCGACCATCCACCATCCACCGCCAGTACCTGCCCAGTGGTAAAGCCAGCGGCATCCGATAAAAAATAGGTGGCTGCACCAGTTAAATCATCCGGTGAAGCCATGCGACCTCCGGCCAAAGGTTGTTTCGTTTTAATGAAGTGTTGGATATCGGTTCTTTGGCCAGCCCGTTGAGCCATGGGGGTATCGGTCAGTGCAGGAGCTAGGACATTCACCCGAATATCATGGGCAGCGTAATAGGCAGCAAGCGAAGTTGAAAAGCCGATCACCGCTGCTTTAGCGGCGGCATAGGCATGGGTATAAAAAAACTTGGGTGAGGGACTATAAGCTAGGACAGTACTAATATTTAGGATGCTACCCTTTTGCGCTTTTGCTAAGAAATAGCGAACGGCGGCCTGATTGGACAACATCATTGACGTCAAGTTCAAATCAAATGTCTGCTGCCAGCCTGCCAAAGTCAATTCATGTAAAGGGCCATCGCCCCATTTGCGGCCACTTCCGCCAGCCACATGAAACAGGGCATCAAATCCACCAAATAGGGCTACACATTTACGGATAGCAGCCTCACTTATTCCTTCCAATCTAGCATCTCCCAAATGAAAGGCTAGTCCATCCTGCTCCACTAAATCATCCACCGCCAAGCCCATGGCTACTACCTTAGCTCCTTGTGTTAGGAAGGCTTGCGCAGCAGCCCAGCCGATACCGGAAGTCCCGCCAATAATCACTATTCTTTTTCCTTTCAATAAACCGTCCATCATCTCTAGGCGTCCAATACTTGTTGAATAATCTCTTCTGTTGCTTTCACTTTCAAAATCACTTTCAGCTTACCATCTGGCATTTTTTCTTCTTTAATCAACCAGTGATCCTCGTCGTATTCTTTCGGGCCGATCTTTTCCACCTTCTGGTCTCCGCCTCGCCAAAGTGGCAAATGAACCGCTTCCCACTTTTTACTCTTGGCAGAAGCATAACAAGCATCCATAATAGCATTCACCACATAGCCATCGTAAAAAGTCTCCATGGGTGCCTTTCCTTCATCAATGGCGTTCAACATATCCATAAACATGTTTTTATACCCTAGGGCATGAACTTCGTCCCCGACTGGAAACAACCAACCCGATTCGCTTTCCGCCTTTTCCGCCACATAGGCTCCAGTACCGCCTGCTGAAAATAACTCAAAGCCCGTTCTCAACCAGTGATCAATTCGTATCGTTCCTTCCGTCCCAGCCACTTCATCCTTCAACTCCATACCTCCTCGGAAAGTCCAACTCACTTCTACCTGACTCACCGCTCCTGTTTCATATTTAACCAAGGCAATCGCATTGTCTTCGGCCTTAATTGGCTTGACTAAGGTATCCGCCCAGCACATCACCTCTACGGGTCGAACATTTTTACCGATATAATTTCGACCAATTTCGATACAATGGCATCCCATATCAATAATGGCACCGCCCCCTGACTGCTTGGGATCCCAAAACCAATCACTATGGGGCCCCGGATGGGCCTCACGCGCTCTAGTCCAAATGACCTGTCCGATGGCTCCCTGCTGTACAGATGCTAATGCCTTCAAGGTCTTAGGTGGATAGCACAAGTCTTCCAAATAACCATGAAACAGGCCGGCCTCTTCCACCATTTGTAACAACTCCAATGCTTCTTTACCATTCATAGCAAGGGGCTTAGTGCATAGGATAGCCTTCCGGGCGGCTACGGCCAATTCAATGGCTTTACGGTGTAAAAAATTGGGAATCCCGATAATAACGATATCTGTATCGGGGTGTTGGATGGCAGCTTCCAAGTCATCAGTGGCATGAGGAATGTCCCATTCTTTGGCAAATTCCTGAGCCCGACTTGCCGTTCGAGAATAAACACAGTGGACGCGGTCGGCACCTCGATTTTGGTGCAAAGTCATGGTGTAAAATAGGCCAATGAGACCGGATCCGAGCAGGGTAATCTTGTGAGCTTGTTGTGGCATTTCGTTTTGTTCTTAAATGAAGGAGTAGGTCGCACTACGCTACAGCAAACTATAGCTGTAAGCTAAGCAAGAACTCAGAAGTTAACAGGCCATGCCTTGCGAAAATTGCTGAAGTCTAAGCCCTAGCATGTTAAGCACCTAATACGCTTGATCCAAATGTAAGCACCACAATATACTTCAGAGAAAGGAAAATGGTATTTTTCTGTCCAAATTCTTTACCGTATGGATCACAGTGTTTTCCCTTTAAGCCTTCAAGAAGTCCCCTACTTTATAAGTACCTGGGTCTTGATAGAAAGGAATTTTGCCTTCCCAATAAGGGTGCAAGTCTCGAAAGATGCCCCCATCATGATCATAATGAGGATGGGTACTAAAAATCGCATCTGCTTGAATGTCCCGTGGGAATGTATAACTAATCCAGACACTATCCGCAAAGGGATCAAGTAAAAGTTTCGTGCCCTTAAAAGAAAGAATAAAACTAGCGTGTGCAATGTATTCGATTTCGACCCCTTCTTCCTGTTTTGACGGAGTGGGGGTCCGACTATCCGTGGAAGATTGGCAGGCAGCTAAGGTGCATAAGACGCCTAGTAAGAGGACAAGGCGGGCCATATTTTTGTCATGGTTTGCATATTGAACTGGAGGGAGTTGCGGGTTGTGGGGTTGGGCGTACCGCTACCTCGACAACCCGCAACCTCTCCTACACCCTAATAGCCTGGATTCTGTTTAAACCCAGCATTTAAGTCAATTTCGCGTTGTGGAATAGCGAATAATAGTTTTCCATTGGTTGGCTTTCCTTGGGCACTCATTACCGACTCTGCGGCACCAAAGCGCAATAAATCTGCCCAGCGATGGTTTTCAAAAGCTAGCTCAACGCGACGCTCTTGCAACAGCTTGTCGGTAAAGGATCCGGGCGAATTGCTATCAATGGGGCCAAGGCCCGCTCGTGCTCGCACTTGATTGATCAAATCATAGGCTTCCCCCCCTTCACCAATCGCTTCGGCTAACATCAGCAGTACATCGGCATAGCGAAATACCACCCAATTATTGGGGGCATCGTCTTCACTAAAATCATTGGTTAAACCGTACTTGATGGTATAGCCAGTGTTATCATCAGTCACCTCAGCAAGAGAGGCGGCAAATCTAAGGTCTCCGTCCTCATAGGCATCCACTAAGTCTCGTTCTGGGATATTACGAACCCCTGCCGTAACAGAAGTAGCCAAGACGCCATTAAATTGGCTCGTAAATTGATTGCCCTGATCACCAAACCCGCCTTCAAATTCTACTTCAAAAATAGATTCTACATTGTGTTCGTTCGCTGTTCCCCAAAGGTCAGCGTAGTCATCGACTAATTCGTAGCCATAGGTCAATATCCGACGTAAAGTGGATTCTGCGTCGCCATTAGCACCAGTGACCAGGTAAATCTTGGCCAATAAGGTAGCGGCTGCCCCCTTCGTAGCGCGTCCAATATCTATCCCTGAATAAGATTGTGGCAACTTCGATTCAGCTTCGATCAAATCAGTAATTAACTGTTGGTAAACGGTGCTAGCCACAGCCTGGGTATGACCTTGCCCTTCCTCTACGGAAGCCGTTTCGGTCAAAACCAAGGGAATGTTGCCAAAAGCCACCGTCAAGTGATAGTAGAACAGAGAACGTAGAAATAAGGCCTCTCCCCGTAGCCTTTCCCGTAATCCGGCATCCATGTCTATATCATCAATACGACTCAGGACAATATTGGCTCGTGAGATACCCAAGTAAGAACTGGCCCAAGCTTCTTCCGTGATATTACTGGTAGAAATATCCGTAAACTTATCAAAAACTGTAATCTCTTCGGCCAGTCCCGTACCATCCCAAAATGTATTGTCTGATCGTAATTCCTGCATCACCCAATAACTCTGATCGTAGCAACCATCCGCTTTTAGGGTATTATAAATGGCATTGACGGCCACCTCCATATCACTACCCGTCTTGTAAAACACACCCACATTTCGTTGTGAAGTGGGGGCTAGATCCGTGAAGCTATCGGAACAAGACAACAATCCCGTTAGCACGATAAAAGAAAGAATATATTTGAATTTCATTTTTCTATTTTTTATTCCGACAATAAGAGAAAGGTGCTTAGAAAGAAGCATTTAGACCAAAAGTAAAAACCCGAGATAAAGGGTAAGCACCATAATCTTCCCCCTGCACATTCACACTATCTTCTTGATTGTTTACTTCTGGATTGTAACCCAGGTAGTCCGTAATGGTCAGTAAATTTGTGCCTGAAGCATAGATTCGAAGACTAGAGAAGGTCTTGCCCAATTGAACAGTCGGAAAATCATAAGACAATGTCACATTACGTAGTCGGAAATACGAAGCGTCCTCCACTTGGTAACTGGAAGGTCGGTTATTGCTATTTCCCGTTTGTCGGTTGGCTCTTGGAATTTCACCATTACCCGGTTGTTCGGGCGACCGCCATCTTTCGGTCCAGGCTGCATAACTATTATAATTGGCTTCTCCGTTACCCATGTGTCGGCGAGTAAGATTCAAGACTTCAGAGCCCTGCACGCCTTGTATTAAAACACTTAGGTTGAAATTGGCATACGAAAAATTATTGGTCATTCCATAGGTATAGTCTGGCAGGTAATTTCCGATTACCGTACGATCGGCTGCATTAATCACACCATCATTATTAACATCTACCCATCGAAAATCACCAGGACGAGGCGTGGCAATTTGATCCTCAGGCCCGGCATCGATTTCAGCTTGCGTTTGATAAATTCCATCCGTCATATAACCATAATAACTACCTACTGGGTCGCCAATTCTTGTGATATGGCGATTGCCGGCTCCACCCGAACTAAGAATGGGATCACCTGAAGGGCCTAACTTAGTCACTTCATTATCTATGGTTGAAAAATTGAGATCCGTTGTCCATCGGAATTTACCTCTGGTATTTCTGCTCGTTATAGTAAGCTCTATTCCCTTGTTCACCACTTCACCGATATTAGTCAGGGCATTGGTAAAGCCCAAAGCGGAAGGTACCTGTACCGCTAATAGTAAATCGGATGTAGTGCTATTGAAATACTCAATCGAACCATATACTCGGTCCTCCCAGAAGCCAAAGTCTAGCCCAATATCATAGGAGCTGGTTTTCTCCCAACTTAGATTCTGATTACTGATCGTAAATGGAGAAATACCGTTGACCAATGAGCCCCCAAAAGTGTAATTAGATTGGCCGAGTAGACCAATGGAAGCATAATTAGGTATGAGGAAATTACCCGTTTCGCCCCAACTCGCGCGTACTTTTAAATCGCTCAGCCAGCTGATATTCGAAAGTTCTTCAGAAATTCGCCAACCCGCAGAAACGGAGGGGAAGACGCCTGTTTTATTCCCAGGTCCAAAACGAGAAGAACGATCCGATCTAATGGAAGCTGTAAGCAGGAATTTATCACTGTAATCATAGTTGATTCGAGCCAACATCGACACCAAAGACCATTCCTCCTGGATAGCCGTTCCTTGCACTACCTGTCCACCACTTACTGTATTTACCAAGTCATCTGGAAAGTTATCAGCAATAATGGTATTGACATCAATTCGTTCTTTTTGGGTAGAATAGCCAGCTACAGCCGTCAAGGTATGCCCCGCTTCTAGTTTAGTAGTATAGGTCAAAGTTTGCTCAGTGAGCCAATTCACACTCTCCGAGGAACTGGACTGGCCATAGGGCTCCCCTGTAGTAGCCGTACGGTATAAAAGGCTATTTTTTCGGAAGAAATTGCGCTTGTAATTATTAATATCTGCGCCGAAGAAGGTTTTAAAAGTCAGACCTTCCATCAGTTTATACTCAGCATATAGATTGGTGAAGGTGCGAAACTGATTCAATTGATCATCCACTCCTTCAATAATCGCCAAGGGATTACTAGCGGAACTCATAGAAGAAGTCTCGCCATCACTGGTCAACAAATAACTCTGATTATCCAGTTGATTAGGAGTACCATCTGCATTATAAGGACGAACGGTCGGTGAATGAATGATGCCAGAATATACAATACCGGGAGGGCGGGCAAAGTAGGGCGAACCAGCCGGCAATTTATCAGAAGTCGTATAGGAAGGGCTTAGGTTCAAGCCAATCTCTAGTCTCGGGCTCAGTTGAGCTTGCAGATTCATTCGAAGACTATAGCGATCAAAACCAGAACCTTCGATAATACCATCTTGGTTAAAGAAGTTACCTGCCACATAATAATTCATGTTTTCGGTTCCACCTGCCGCAGAGAGGTTATGACTTTGCATTAAGGCTGTACCAAAGAGCAAGTCTTGCCAATCCGTATCTGTCCCATCAGGGTTTTGGATATCGTCAGCTAAACGCCAAGAAGCGTTGCTACGTACTGAATTGGGATCAGAAGCACTCGCTCCTGGATTGGCTTGCAAATAAGCATTATTCGTCGCTTCGCGATTGTATTCAATCAGCTCCTCGGCATTCATTAAGTCCAGTCGATTGGCTACCGATTGACTCCCTACATAGGCATCATAAGAAATGACGGGTTTACCGCTACGTTTGCCTTGCTTGGTGGTAATCAATATTACCCCATTAGACCCCCTCGAACCATAAATAGAAGCGGCAGAAGCATCTTTCAATACTTGGATGGAAGCGATATCATTGGGATTAAGTGTAGCAAGCGGGTTTTGCGTAGGCGGCCGAAATCGACCACTGCCTCTTCGAAAGTTGTCGCCCTGCACACCCAAATCTACGTTTTTCGAGATGGGGAATCCATCCACCACATAGAGGGGTTCATTACCCGCCGAAATCGATCCTATCCCTCGTACTCGAATGGTAGGGCCTGCACCGGGTTCCCCACTTGTTTCGCTGACTTGTACGCCAGCCAATTGCCCCTGAATCGCATTTTCAAAGCTAGTAGCGGGGATATCTTTGATCTGATCCGCCGATAGCGTCGCCACCGCTCCTGTAATATCACGTTTTACTTGACGCCCATATCCAGTCACCACCACTTCATTTAAGGCGGAAGCGGATTCATTCAATATAACGGATATCGAAGACCGTCCTCCCACCAGAATCTCCACGTCCAGGAAGCCAATATAAGATACCACTAAAGTAGCATCATCATCAACTGTCAAGGTAAAATTGCCATTTTCATCAGATACAGTACCATTGGAGGTACCCTTTTCTAAAACCGTTGCTCCCGGCAAAGAATGTCCTTGCTCATCGGTAATCTGGCCGGCTACCGTTATTGGAGCCACCTCATTTACAGCAAAAAGGAAGGACTTTGAATAGGAAAAGGAATTAGTAGCAAAAATTAAAGGGCTAAATAAACCTACTAGCAAACAGCATGTTATAGCCTTTTTCAAGTGCCATTTCATAAGAGACCCCATAGTTCGTATTTATTTTATTGACTTAAGGTGATTACTATTTTTTCGGAAAAAAGATTGGCCAGAAGGATAGACTTAAAACGATCCAACTGGAAAAGAACCCGTTCTTCTATCGCCATGGTGAAAAAGAAGAGGGGAACACCTCCGATACAAAGGCAGTGATGTTACTTGGTTTTGTTGTAAAGCCTAATGGGTGTCAAAACGCTCAAAAGGGATTATAAAATGCTGTTCCAGCATCCTGTGTAAAGAAGAAGTTAACGAACAAAGGTTTGATACAAAAAATAAGTTTACTGCTATCCAAGATAGATAGATATAAGCGAAATTGAAAATATTTGCATTAATAAGCAGAATTCTACCCTTGAGATTCCTACGTTTTTTTATTATTTCAAGTAGTCATCCGTTCCATCGATCCAGTCACGCCGGGGTGGCGAAAAGGTATCGGTAGCTTCTACTTCTCCAATGATTAGCGCCTTGTGGCGAACATTTCCGGGGATCACCAAGGATTCTCCTGCATTCACATCTATAACTTGCTCGTCCTCGCCTAGCCAGAACCGAATGGTTCCCGAAATGACCTCAGAAACTTGCTCATTTTCATGGCTATGCCACGGTACAACGAAGCCATCCTTGAATTTCATCTTTACAATCATCACCTTCTCTCCATATACCATCTTACGCCACATCGAAGGATTGACTTGTTCTTCGGGTACTTCATCCCAGTTGATCTTCTGTATCATCTTTTTTTCTCAAATATGGGTATTTTTTCGGATAGCTATCTATGAAGTGGTTTAAAATATCTCAAGGGTCACTAAGAAGTCCTTTTTGACGCTACAGATATTCCTAATCTTTTGTCATCACAACAAAATTTAGAAAAGACAAAATGGAGGTCAAGCTTGTGAATTCGGTTTAGCGCTTGTTTCGCTTATTGTCACAGTGAATTCCGCTTGATCAAGCGGAAAGGAGTTTTTACAAAACCCGTCCGATTGTCTAGGATCATACGAGCAGCTGTCTCTCCTATCCCTTTAAAATCAGTAGAAATGACACTGATGCCATCTAATAATACCTCCTTTAAGGGGTTTTCATTATAGGAAAGAATACCAATCTCTTGTCCTACGATCAGTTGCGATTCTTTGATTTTTTTGACCAATCCAACCAAATCAGCTTCTTTTATTGTAATGTAGGCTTCGCGTTTAGCAATAGGTTCACTTTCAATATCAGCAACCAGCTTTCCTTTGACATTATTATCTATACAGAACTCTTGGAAACCTTTGATGATTTCTCGTGGTTGATGGGACCAGGATGGGAAGAGTAATTTTAGGGTATCGTACTTGGCCAATAAGGCTTGCGCTTCGCTTAGTGCCCCATAGATATTTTGTTCAAAATCTTGGTAAATACAGGTATAATTACCGGTAACCGCTTCAATGCGTTTATCCAAGACGACCAATTTTGATTTATCAATCTGATTGATAACATCATATGCACAATAGTACCTATTAGCAAAGTGAGGAATAATTACATAGTGGGAATAGTCGTACAAGTTACTAGACAGTAGCTTTTCAAAAATGACAAAATCATTATTGTATACATGAAGATCAATATGAGTAGTAGATCCTAGCGTAGAGACAAATTGATCATAAATGATCTTTGTATGTGCACTAAATTTATTAAAGAGCAGCAAAATTTTCAATTTTTCATTGCCACACCCTCCTTTTACAAAATACCCCTTACCAGGTACTGCTTCAATTAGGTTACAATCTCGCAACTCCCGATAAGCTTTTTCAACAGTGTCTCTAGATACATCCAAGCGCGTACTTAAGGCATTGATTGAAGGGAGTTTTTGTTCTCTAAGCAGGGTATTACTTTCTATCTTTTCTGTAAAACCGCGTATCAATTGCTTATATAAAGGTACACTAGAATTAGTTTGGAGTCGAATTGCATCTATCACTATGGCCTAGTTTTGATCCTATTAAATAATAGTTCTCACCTTCAAAACTAGGATCAAGCTACGGCTAAAGTGTCCTCAATTGTTCCAAACATGTCCGCTATTGTTCCAATTATTTTAAAATAATCGATGGCAAAGTTTATTTTCTACCATATAATAGACTTTATTCTGAAATAATAAAATCCAATTTTATCACCTTCCCGATTTACGTGGCAATTTTCAGGTAGTTACAGGAAAGTAGTAGGTTGATTTATTTAATTGCTTCCCTTTTTACAAAACCTTTACCTTACTCGGTGAGGTGCCAAACTTCTTCTTAAAAGAGTCATAAAAATAGGAACGCGAATTGAATCCTGTTTGGTGGATTACTTCGCTGACTGTCACGTCAGTCCCTTTTAATAATTCATAAGCCTTTCTCAATCGATAATCTCGGATGTATTCAGCAGCAGACATGCCAGTTAGCGCTTTGAGTTTTCTAAACAATTGTGTTCGGCTTAGCCCCAATTGTTTAATCAAATAGTTGATGGACAAGCCTTCTTCTGAGAGCTTATCCTCTAAAAGTTGGTTTAATTGTTTCAAAAATTTCTGATCCAAAATATTCAGTCCCTTGGGCATCTGCAGGGGGCCAGAATAATCAGTGAAGTGTCTGCGCCAGTTTTCTTTTTGCCGGAAAATGTTATCCATCCGAATGATCAACTCAGCTCGACTAAAGGGTTTGGATAAATAAACATCTGCTCCACTTTTTAATCCCTCCATTTTCTTCTCGTGCTCCGATAAGGCCGTCAGTAAGATAATTGGAATATGGCTGGTTCGTGCATCCGTTTTCAATTGTTCGCATAATTGAAAACCCGACATCTCAGGCATAATCACATCACTAATAATCAAATCGGGTATTTCTTGGATAGCTAAATCAACGGCAAGTCGACCATTTTCTGCTTCAGCTATTCGATAGTTTTGCTGCAATTGTCGAACAATAAAAGCCCTAATAGCAGGATTATCCTCAGCCACGAGTACGAGGGGTTGATCCTTATCCGCCACCTGCAATAGAGACTCAGGTTTTTCTTTCATTCCCACCAGCTTTTGATTAGTCTCCAACAAGGGCGACTTAATCACTTGAGGCAGTAATACCGGACCTTCAGCTACTAGGTAATCTGGCTTGAGTACAGGTAGATAAATCGTAAAAGTTGTTCCCTGTCCCTTCTCACTCAATACTTCAATTTCACCACGATGCAACTGGACCAATTGCTGGACCAAAGCCAAGCCAATGCCCGTTCCCGTGTTTCGCCCCAAACTGGGATCCTCTACCTGATAGAATCGATTAAAAATCAAACTTTGTTCTTCTTTACTCATCCCGATTCCATCATCGCTCACCTTCAGTACTATGGCAGGTTGGATGGGAAAAACTAGGGCATTACTGAGTTCAATTCGAATTTCTCCTTTTGGGGTAAACTTAAAGGCATTCGATAGTAGATTATTCAGAATTTTCTGCAACACATCGACGTCGTACCAACAAGAACCTTCTACTGACGCATCGATTCGAAGTGATAAGGTAAGGCCCTTATGCTTAGCAATCCCTTCAAAAAGGTCACAACTCGACTTCAATTCTTGTCGAATATCTCCACACTTCAAACGCAATCGATATTGACCACTTTCTAATTTGGCAGTATCCATCAATTGATTAATCAAATCCAACAATTGGCCCGCGCTCAGCTGCATCCTTTGTGCTATTTTGGCTACGACTTCTTCCGGTTGTAAGGTATCCAGGAGTTCCTCCAAATTACCTAATAGCAGTGTCAGCGGAGTTCGAAATTCATGAGATAAACCCGTAAAAAAACGAGCCTGGGCTTTATTGAGCTGATTCAGTTGTATCACTTGTGCTTGAATCAAGGTCGCTTGTGATTTCAGGTCTTCATTGGCAGCTTGTAGTTGATGGGCTTGTGCAGCCAATTCTCCAGTTTGTTTTTTCACCTCCCTTTCCAGCCAAAGATTACGTATTTTAACCGCTCTTACCCTCAATCTGTAGTACAGAATACCACTCCCCACTAAAAAAGAGACCAATAGAAAACGAAACCAGTTTGTCCCCCAAAATGGCGGGTGAATATACAATTGCAGTGTGATAGGTTCTTCCATCCACACGCCATCATGATTGGCAGCTTTTGCCTTGAATAATAATTCTTCGCCCCGAGGTAAACCCGTATAGGAAGCCGTTTGCCGTTGCCTAGCATAGTTCCAATCCGGATCTACGCCTTCAATCATATAGGCGTATTGGTTTTTGGTCGTTTGACTAAAACTTAGAGCAGTCAACTCAAAACTAATCACGGATTGTTGATAAGATAGTTCAATTCGTTTTGTTTCACTGATATGTTGGGGTAAAAAGGTATTGGCTTGAGGTTTGACAGATTGGTTGAAAATTTTAAAATCAGAAATAATCAATTTTGGAGGAGTAGGATTTTCTACAGATAAGGAGTCCGGATGAAAAACATTAAATCCATTTACACCACCAAAATACAGTTTCCCGTCTGGTCCCTTAGCAGCGCTTCGGGGCAAGAATATTTCATCTTGTAACCCATCAGACTTATCAAAATTCCGGAAAGTATGGTTCTGTTGATTGAAGCATGAAAGGCCAAAATTAGTACTGACCCATATGTCATTATTGTCATCGACCAAAATAGCAGTAATTGTATTATGTGGCAGGCCCTCTTTTATTGAGTAATATTGCTCCGACTTATCCCTCGGATCTAATCGGATAAGTCCAGATTGGCTGCCCACCCAAAATACGCCCTCCTGATCTACTGCAAAACTATTAATCCGGTTCTGGAAGCTCACTTTTGTTGATAATTCCCATATAAGGTCAAAAGAATCCTTAGTGGTATTGTAGGTATATATATGTTGTGGGGAGATGGCATAAAGATGCCCTTCTTTTGTACAATGTAGCTGTTGTAATGGATTCTCAGCAACGGGCAAGCGGTAAGTAGTCAGCTGACCATTTGCCAGCCTATACTGAAAAATGTTATGATTATCCAATAGCCATAAATTCCCTTTCTTGTCGTCCGATAGATACGTCCACTTATGGGTTGAGGGCAAGCCCCCAAGGGCCAACTCTCCAGTCTCCGTATTAAATCGATAAACTTGTTGATCCTTTATCATCCACAAGTTATTTCTAATCAGGGCAAATGAATTTGCTAGTCGCATGTCCTTCAGCAGATTATCATAGGCCTTCGTATTGAGGTGATTGCGCCAGACCTTTGATTTCACATCGTAGTAATTGATCCCTCCAAAACTGGTGGGAATCACCAAGTTTCCTTTCTGATCAATGAGTATATCTGAAATGATTTTAGCACTTAACCCATTGGGGTTTCCTTTCTCATTGGTGAAATGAGTAAACCGCTGTTCAAATTTATCCTGTTTGGCTAGTCCTTGGTGAGTCACCCAAATAATACCAGTCTCATCTTCCGTGTAAGCCACCAAATCCCCTTTGACGACCTCTCCGTCGTAAGACACTGGCAATAATAAAAAAGCGCCCGTTTCCTCATTCCATTCATAAAGTTGATCAAAATTGACCCCTGCCCACAATTTTTCGGATGGTGTCAGGTGAAGGCTCGTAATACGCACATTCAATTTCTTTTCCCATTCCCGAGTTGAAGGGTTGAATAAAAAAAGTCCTTTATTGCCCCCTACCCACAAACGACCATCCGGCCTTTCTAGCAATTGAGAAATATGAGTAGGATCATCCGGTGTTTGTGGGAAGTAATGGGTAAACTCTCCCTTATCATAGTAGCTAAAGCCCCGTTTTTGATGCCCAATCCAAATTCCTCCTAACTGACTCTCGCAGATACCTAGAACATCCCATTCTTCACCTTGATAAATGCTGTCTATCGGAAATACTATTGAATCAAAACAACCTCTTTGATCATTCCACTTACTCAACCCCTGATAGTAGGCCACCCAAAGCGTTTCATCCGATCCTACCAAAAGATCTGTCAAAATTTCTCCAGAGAGAAATTGCCGTCCCTTTTGCGTTTCCCCATAGCGAATAAAGCAATCACAGTCCCAGTCATAGCGGTTTAAACCATTATAAGTGGCTATCCAGATGTCTCTATCCTGATCCTCCAGAATATCTACAATGTAATTACTAGAGAGGCTACTGCTATCCGTAGGATTACTACGATAGCTTTGAAAACGGATACCGTCATAGCGATTCAAACCATCGATGGTGCCAATCCACAAATACCCCTTGCTGTCTTTTAGCATGCAACGACTTGCATTTTCTGATATTCGATTCTCGGAGGGAGCCGCCTGTAAGGATAAGCCAGACTGCGCCGAAACCTCTCCGGCTAGGAACAGACAAAATAATATAGAAAGGCGATATGAGTAAATCCATTTCACTACTTGAAAGATACAAAATCCTGAAAACTAAACAGCACAGTACAGGACACAATTATTTTAGCCCTCTAGTAATTTTAGTGTTGCTTTTACTAGAGAGATCCTAAACCTCTCCTTCTTTTTCCTTCATCAAAACATATTCTATGACCTTTTCGACCAAAAGTTGTCATTTACAAAATTATTAATGCTCGGTTTATGAAAAACAAAACACAACTTATTGTAGGTATCATTTTATGCTGTGTACAATGGTCTTTTGCACAAAGTAAGATGATCACTGGAAAAATTACAGATACAGCAGGCGAACCTCTGATTGGGGCTAATATTATGATTCAGAGTACTAGTAAAGGTACCTTGAGTGACGTGGAAGGTAATTTCTCCTTAGAAATTGATGACTCCAATGGTCGGCTGATGATTTCCTATATTGGCTATGAAAACCAAGAAGTAGCAATTGATGGTCGTTCTTCCATTACTATCATTTTAGAGGAAGCTGCTACTGGCCTTGAAGAAGTTATTGTCATCGGATACGGGACTAGGCGCTCTAAAGACCTGACCGGCGCTGTCACGCAACTTTCGGGCAAAGAACTCAATAATGAAGTAAGGTTAACTCCAGAACTAGCCATGCAAGGTAAAATGGCAGGAGTATTGGTGTCCAACCCTGGCTCTAACCCCCTGGCTCGGCCTACTGTTAGAATTAGAGGTGTCAGTACTTTAGGGTTCAATGATCCTTTGTATGTGATTGATGGTGTTCCGGTTATTGAAGGCGGTGCAGCCTCTGGTAACTCTAGGGATCAGGACATTAGAGGCAATGTCAATGTTTTTAATTTGATTAACCCTAATGACATAGAATCGATAACAGTCTTGAAAGATGCCTCTGCAACAGCCATCTATGGAGTACGCGCTTCCAATGGAGTTATTCTCATCCAAACCAAACGGGGGAAAGAAGGAAAATCCAGAATCAGTTTTTCGAGTAGCTACGGGATACAAAATATCAACAAACGGTATGAAACGATTCCTACGGAAGAGTATGCTGCTTTGTACAGAGAAGCTTATGACAACAATCCTAATCAAACGCTGGCCGATGATGATTTCGGTGTACTGTTTGACCCCAGTTCACCAGACTACCTGGGGAATAACCCCACTTACAATTGGATAGACGAAGCAGTAGTTAGCAATGCCCCCATACAAGATCATAACGTTAGTGTATCGGGAGGAAATCGCGGCAGTAACTACGCCTTTGGTGCAGGCTATGCCAGTCAAGAGAATGCCATGTTCGCCAGCCGTTTGGATCGTTATTCTTTTTTCCTAAATTCTGATCATCAGCTGAAAGATTGGTTAAAAGTTGGCCAGACCTATCGATTTGTGATTTCAGAAACTTCACAAGAAAGCGGTGTCGGAATCAACAATGCCAGCTTGATCAATCCCTGGCAACCCTTGTTTGACGCGAATCAATTAAACGGTTTCGCTCTGCCAGGGAGAGAGATTAGTGGGGCCTTCCAGAGTATGGGATATGGCAATTCTACTCGCAGCAATTTCCTAGGTCAATCTGATTTTATCTGGGATGAGCGGCGCATACAGCGAAATTTAGGTTCATTTTACGCTGAAATATCTCCATTGAAAGGTCTTCGCCTTCGAGGTACAATCAGTTTCGATGTATTCACCAATACAAACGAACGCTATACGGCGGCCGAATCTGGCTTATTCGATCAGGGTAGAGGCACCTTGCAACCGGATGGAACAACTTTTAGAAGAAGAAGCAATGAGAATATCAATTATGTAACAGAGTTTTTGATCGGATACAACAAAAGTTTTGGTCAACATAATGTTGATCTAATTCTCAATGCTATGGATCAAAAAACGCAATGGAATAACAGCCAGAATGCGGCCAACCAGACTGGACTGACGGATTACGACCAGCGACGGATTGAAGAAGGTTGGCCACCCGAAACGAAGGGCTTGTTTTATGAACGTGCTCGCAATGGTCTCCAGGGTTATATGGCCAGGGTAAGTTATAATTTTGACAATCGATATTATTTAGATGGAACGGTAAGAAGAGATGGCTCCTCCAAATTTGGCGAGGGCTATAAATGGGGTACATTCCCTTCTGTAGCTGCGGCATGGCGTATTTCGGCTGAAAGTTTTCTTTCTGGATTAGAATTTATTGATGACCTCAAAATCAGAGCGGGCTGGGGCCAAACAGGAAACCAGGAGACTCGTGATTTCGCGTATTTATCACTAGTTAATTTTAATCCTGTATATGCATTGGGAACAAGTGGAGAGGCCGGAGAAGGTAATATTGTTCCAGCCGCCGTACTGGGAGATTTCCCTATCTTGGATTTAAGCTGGGAGACCGTGACCACCACCAATATTGGTTTTGACGCTTACCTGTGGAAAAATAAAGTCTCCTTTACCGCCGAATACTACGAGAGAATCACAGAAGGAATCTTACAATTCATTGATATACCATTGGTTGTTGGTGCGTTAAATAGGCCCGTTGTCAACCTCGCTACAGTAGAGAATAAGGGCTTTGAGTTTGTCATTGGCTACAACGAGCGTTTTGGTGACGTGAAATTTAGCTCCAACTTTAACCTCACTACTGTTGATAATAAGGTCACTAAGCTTTACAAGAACCTACCACAAGGGGACCAATCTCGCATTGAGATAGGTTACCCCATTAACTTCATCAGAGGATATCAAGTCGGCGGAATTTTCCAATCGCAAGCCGAAGTGGACGCATGGCTAGCTAATACTAGTGATCCAGGAAATGACAATCAAAAGGAGGCCGGAGATTATTATTTCCTAGACCGTTTTGGCCCGCCAGGTGATAATGCAACTGAAGGAGATTACCGTTCACCGGGTGCTGATGGCGTCATCAACAGCTTTGACCAGGACTATCTCGGTACAAGAATTCCAGGTTACTATTATGGCCTTAGTTTAGGGGCAGAATACAAGAACCTTGATTTGAACGTAACCTTCCGAGGGGTGGGTGATGTACAACGAGTAAATAGTATTCGACAAAGTGGCGAGTCGATGAATGCCGGCGGAAACAACAGTTTAACTAGCGTTCGAAATAGGTGGACGGTCAACAATCCTTCTAATGATATGCCTAGGGCGCTGGCGGGTGATCCTTCTGGTAACAATCGTTTTTCTAGTCGTTGGGTAGAAGATGCCAATTTCTTCCGCCTTCAGAATCTCCAACTCGGTTATTCCTTTAAAAAAGCAGTGCTGGATAAGTTGAGCGCCTCGAATTTACGCATCTATTTTTCGGTTTCTAACCTTTTTGTTGTCACACCTTATACTGGTTTAGACCCCGAAAATGACACCACTCCCTTAACCTTTGTCTTTGGTGTGAATCTAAGTCTTTAATACTCAAAAAGCTCAAACATGAAACTGTATAAAATAGCTAGTGTATTATTCTTACTCTTGTTTTTTGCCTTCCATAGTTGCAATGAAGATACGATCAACTTGAAACCCATTGGGTCGACGGAAGCCTCCTTTTTTCAGAACGAGGCCGAAATGAACCAAGCCGTCATGGGCGTATATCAAAAATTGAATTTCTTTTACCAATGGGGGAATGATCGGATTTTACATCGAATTTGGTTACTCCCTTCCGATGATCTCACCAACCCTGGCGGAGCACCCCATGAAATTTTTTCGAGCCTCAATGGGGCAGAAGGTCGCTTGAATAGTTTTTTCCAATTTGCCTATCAGCTGATAGCTAGGGCCAATACGGTCTTGGAAAAAATTGAACAGAATGGTAGCTTTGCCTATGATAAGGACACTGATACTGATGACTGGCATAAAGGGGAGGTCCTTTTCTTAAGGGCATGGATGTTTTTCCGGTTGTGGAATACTTATGGAACAGCTCCAATCGCTACCAATAGGATTCTTTCTTTAGAAGAAGCTTTACTCCCCAACTCAAGTGGTACTCAATTGTTGGACCAGGCCATTGTAGACTTGACAGAAGCCGTATCTCTTTTGCCCGATAACTGGGACGATGCCAATCTGGGTCGCGTAACGAAAAGTTCGGCAAGGGGCTTACTGGGGAAGTCATTAATTTTCCGAGGGACAGTGGCCGGAGCAACAGCTGATTTTTCATTAGCCATCAGTGCCCTAGATGCCATCAATGATCGCAATCTCGCGCCACATTTCAATGACAACTTCGACGCATTCAAAGAAAACAATGAAGAATCGCTATTTGAATTCCAGGCCAATCGTGCACCAGGAAACGCCAATCCCTGGGTAGCAGGTGGCAATGATGATTTTGCCGTCATTGGCGAAATTAATGCTTACTATGGCTTTTTTGATGGCAAGGGCTATGGCGGGATCAGTCGCTCTTTTTCTGCTACCGCTTCCTTGAAAGCCGCTTTTGAAACAGGAGATCCACGAATAGATTTCACACTGATCCCAACTGAAGAGAATAACAATATCTTGAAGTATGTGATTGATTCAACGACGGCTTATGTACCTGGGCGAGCAGGCCAAGGTTTATCCCAAAATAATACTCGGATCTTGCGATATGCTGATGTATTATTATTGAAAGCTGAAGCTATAGTTCGTTCGGGAGGGAGTTTACAGGAAGCCATGGACCTGGTAAATCAAGTGCGGGCAAGAGCAAGGCAATCTACGACCGATGGTTCACTATCCGATATTCCTGCTGATTATCAAACCCCAGATACGCCAGATGCTGCTCTTTCACTTATTTTTCAAGAAAGAAGACTAGAGTTGGCCGCCGAAGAGGGTCATCGCTGGTACGACCTGAGAAGACGGCATCTAGCGGGTGAAATTGACCTTACGAAATTAGATTTCAGTTCGGTTCGAGATGATTTCACCTTCCAGGAATTCAATCTCAATTTCCCCTTACCCGAAGGTGAAGTGATACAGAATCCTAACCTAAATCAAAATACGGGCTACTAAGTCCCAATCAACTCTCATATAAGTAGTGAAAAGCTTCTGTTTTTACTCCCAGCCACTTACAAAGTAGCTTTTTTATTAAGTATCATGAAAAAAAATAATAAAAGCTCACTGGTCTTTATGTATTACTTGCTAATACTTTCTCTCTTATCCTGGCAGTGTGGATCATCGAGCACAAAAATCCAAACCAGCCATTTGCTGGAAGGTTTCCAATCCCCGCCTACTGATGCCAAGCCAAAAGGTTACTGGTGTCTCGTCAATGGAAATTTCGATTTAACACAAATGACCAAAGAATTGAAAGAGTACCAAGACAAAGGCGTAGGTACACTAGATTTATGGGATGTGGCAGGCTGGGTAGATCCCAATGCGGTTATTCCAGCTGGTCCAGCATTTATGAGTGAGCTGTCCGTTCAAGCTATTGCTCATGCCATTCGTGAAGCGGGTAAGATCGGTATGGACATTGGTTTGACTATCTCTAGTAGTTGGAATGCGGGTGGAGATTGGGTAAAAGCTGAGGATGGCGTCATGGGTTTATTCGAATCCAGTACTACGCTAAAAGGGCCAGCTAAAGTGCAACAAGATTTGGCTTTTCCTGACATCCCTTCTAAATTCCGAAATTCGAAGATGTTATTGGAAAAAGGAGCCGATGGATTGCCTACTTTCTATAAAGAAGTGGCTGTCCTTGGCTACCAACAGGGACCAGATTCTTTGATCCATCAGTTGGTGGATCTTTCTTCCTTTTTTGATGGAAAACAGCTCACTTGGGAGGCTCCACCTGGAGAATGGACCATCGTTAGATATGTTTGTACGGGTACGGGACAGCCCTTGATGCGACCTAGCCCAAATTCTAATGGCTTGATGATTGATCATTTCAATCCGGCAGCCATGGAGCGACACCTCAATTTTTTCTTTGAAAAATTAGAAGCAGAATTAGGAGACCTCTCCCAGACGGCCTTGAAGTATTTATATACCGATAGTTATGAAGCTAATAGTGCTGTCTGGACCATTAAAATGCCCGAAGAGTTCAAACGCAGAAAGGGTTATGATATCTACCCTTACCTCCCCATTTTACAGGGCTATACAGTAGACCATAAAGAAACTAGCGAACGTTTCCTATTTGACTTCAAACAGGTACTTTCTGATTTGATCATTGAAAACCATTACGTACTAGGGCAAAAACTGTGTCGAGAAAAGGGGCTGGATTTCATTGCTGAAGCCGGAGGCCCCGGCCCCCCTATACATAATGTCCCTTTTGAATCCTTAAGCTCCCTCGGGAAATTAGCTGCTCCCCGAGGGGAGTTTTGGTATGACCCTACTTGGACTAAAGCTAAAACTGATCCTTTACAAATCGTAAAAGGTCCGGCCAGTGCAGCGCACTTGTACAACCAAGCGCGAGTAGAAGCCGAGGCTTTTACGGGTACTCAAATCTGGCAAAATGGCCCCGGCGACTTAAAACCTACTGCTGATCGTGCCCTGTGTGAAGGGCTAACCAGTTTCGTCTATCACACTTCACCCCATATCCCCCGCGAAGCCGGACAACCAGGTTGGGTCTATAACTTCGGCACCATTATCAATACAACTCGAGCATGGTGGGCCAAATCCAAGGCCTTTCATCATTACTTAGGCAGATCTTGTTTTTTATTACAACAGGGGAATTTTGTCGCGGATGTCTTATATTATTATGGTGATCAAGCCCCTAATTTTGTGGCTCCAAAGCACATTGATCCGGCTCTGGGATTTGGCTATGATTATGACGTCTGTAATTCCGATATCATTTTGAATCACCTACAAGTAAAAAAGGGGTATTTCCAGCTAGCACACGGACAACGCTATAAAACGCTCGTACTTCCCGACAGTGAACAAATGAACCCTGAAGTTCTGGAAAAACTAGCCCAATTGGTCAAGGCGGGAGGGGTAATAATTGGTCCAGCACCTAATCGTGCCCACAGCTTAAGTGATGCCAATAAAAATGACCAACGCATCAAAGAATTGGCACAAAAACTTTGGTCCAATGATACCAAATCTTCATTCGGAAAAGGCTGGGTATATAGCGATAAGTCTCAACTAAGAAATATTCTTGAAAAAGACTTGTTCATTCCTCCAGATGTCAAAGTAGTAGGCTCTTCCAAGGAAGCCGCGCTAGATTTCATTCACCGGGAAACAACAAATGAGGACATTTATTTTTTCCGGAATACAAGTGCTGAAAAACAATATTTTCAAGTCCAACTGCGATCAGCCAAAGGAGCACCAAGCTGGTGGGATCCCGACCAAGAGACTCTTAGTGCTGTATCCATTTACCAGCAACAAAACGGGCTCACCACGCTGCCTTTCAATTTGGACGGCTTTGGTTCTGTCTTCATTATTTTGAGTGCAGAAGCACCGAAAACCTCCATTAGTATGATCAAGAGAGGAGAAGAAATCCTATTCCCTTCGGACAACGCCTCCTTTCCCATTTGGTACACACCAGCGGGACTCCGGTTTGAAGAGGCGGGGCAGTATACCTTACAGTCAACAGATGGACACACCGAAAAACTAGCCGTTAATCCCCCAGAAATCAAGTCCATTAATGGCCCATGGGAAATCCGATTCCCCCATGGTTGGGGCGCTCCACAACGAGCGACATTTGACAGTTTGATCAGTTGGACCACTGCTCCCCAGCAAGGAATAAAGCATTTCTCAGGAACGGGTGTTTATCACAAAACCTTTGAATGGAGACCAGAAAACAGTGCTAAAAACCACCAAATTATCTTAGATTTGGGTGCGGTCTCTAAAGTGGCCGAGGTTTATCTAAATGGAAAACATTTAGGTATCCGCTGGTTTGCCCCTTTTGCTTTTGATATTACTGAGTCCTTAAAACCTGGCACCAATTACCTTACGGTAGAAGTAGCCAATGTGATGAGCAATCAGATGACCGGAGATGCGTCACGCGAAGGGATAGAAAAGAGAACGCATTCCAATATTACTAAAGGGCCCAATGCCTGGTCAACCCCTTACCGAGAATTGAGATTGGTGAAATCTGGACTATTGGGGCCTGTGACTGTAACATCTTTCTTTCGTAAGTAATCGCTTGCAAATAGAGAAGCTTATTGAGCAAGCTCATCAGGATAGTCCTCTATTTCCAAAAATCAAAACGCTAATGGACTTGACCCAATAAGCAGGACATTACAGGATGCCTGCCCCCTCAACTGGGTTTATCTTCAAAAGACAGTTGAACCACCAATATGATTCACCAGCCTTGTTTTTTATTTTCTGTACTGCTGATTTGTGCCTGTAGCTGTCAAACAGAAACTAGCCTCTTTGAAGCACTTCCCTCCACTCAAACTGGTATTTCTTTTTCCAATACCATCAATACCAGTGATAGTTTTAATGCATTACATTTCGAATACATCTATAATGGTGCAGGTGTCGCTGCTAGTGATTTCAATGGGGATGGCCTGGTAGATCTCTTCTTCACGGGCAATCAGGTAAGCAGTGAACTATACCTAAATAAGGGAGGCTTCCAGTTTGAAAAAGTCACAGAGGCAGCAGGACTAAAAACAGATCGATGGTGTACTGGCGTGTCAGTCGTAGATATTAATGAAGATGGGAAAATGGATATTTACCTCTCTGTTGCAGGCTTTCAAGTACCGACCAGCCAAATGGAGAACCTACTTTTCATCAATCAAGGTTGGGATGAGAATGGCGTGCCAAACTTCAGAGAAGCTGCTGTTACATTTGGTTTGAATGATGCGGGCTACAGCACACAAGCTGCTTTTCTGGATTATGATTTGGATGGTGATCTCGATCTCTATCTTTTAAGTAATGCTATGGAAACATTCAACCGCAATAACCTACGGCCCAAGCGTATCGATGGAGAAGCGCCGAGTACGGATCGCCTCTACCTCAATGAAGGGAATAATACATTTAAAAATGTTTCACGCGAAGCAGGGATACTAATTGAAGGCTATGGTTTAGGGGTGAAGGTATCAGATCTGAACCTAGATGGATGGCCTGACATTTACGCTGCCAATGATTTTCAATCCAATGACCTCGTTTGGATCAATCAAAAAGATGGGACATTTCAAAACATGGCAGCTTCTTACTTGAAGCACCAAACCCATAATGGCATGGGTATAGATATTGCGGACATCAACAATGATGCACTTCCAGATATTGCTGTTTTAGATATGCTGCCAGAAGATAATTATCGTCAAAAAATGATGATCCCCAATATCAGCCACCAAAAATTCCAAATAAAGAAACAGCTAGACTACGAGGACCAGTACATGCGAAATACGTTGCAACTCCACCAAGGGTTTACAGCAGAGGGCCACCCACGTTTTAGTGAGATGGCCAATCTGGCTGGAATAGCAGCCACCGATTGGAGTTGGTCGGTATTATTAGCAGATTTTGACAATGATGGCTGGAAAGACTCCTACATTACGAATGGGTATCGAAAGGATATCACCAATTTGGACTACATCAATTATAGTAATCTTAATCAGCTATTCGGAACCGCCAAGTCTCGTAAGGAAAAAGCTGCGGCTGACCTAGCTGCGGCACCCGATGTAGAGGTCTCCAATTACCTGTTTAAAAATACCGGCAAACTACAATTCCAAGATATAACAAAGACTTCGGGTATAGCACAGGCTTCTTTTTCTAACGGAGCAGTTTATGCCGATCTTGATCAAGATGGCGACCTCGATCTTGTAGTCAATAATATTGATGCGCCAGCTTTTGTGTTTGAGAATAAGAGTAGTGGCCCAGAAAGAAATTACCTACAGATTGAGTTAGTCGAAGATGATAAAAGCCTTACCGCTTACAATAGCAAAGTCTATATCTATACCCCTGCGGGCCAGCAATACCAGGAATACAGCCCTTTTACGGGGTACAAATCGACCGTAGAAAGTATCCTGCATTTCGGTTTGGGGAAGGAAAAATACATCGATAGCCTAGTCGTTATTTGGCCCAATGGTCAGCGAAACGTTCTAGTTTCTCCGTCCATCAATCAACGTCTTACCCTCACTTACCAAACCCAAGCATCGCCCCCTCCCCTACCAATCACCAAGCCAAAGGCCAATCCCTTATTCGTAGAAGTAACGGAAAGCCTAGGCATACAATTCCAACACGCAGATAATTCAAACTCCGATTTTAGCACCCAACGCACCAAGCCGCACGATCATGCCAAATCGGGACCAGCCTTGGCTACCGGAGATATTAATGGCGATGGGCTAGAAGATTTGTTTGTTGGTGGAAATTATGACCAAAGCAGCGCTTTCTTTTTGCAGTCAGCAGATGGTTCATTTGAGCAATTTTCATTCCCCTATGATAGTCTGGCCCAAGTTATTGATGCGGCCTTATTTGACGCGGATAAGGATGGAGATAAGGATCTATACCTGGTGCATGGTGGCACCTTCGAAGCTGGTTTACATGAGCTATACCAAGATCGACTTTACCTTAACCAGGGTCAGGGTCAATTCGATCCATCCCCCACTGCTATACCTCGTATGTGGACCTCAGGGGCTTGCGTACGCCCCGCAGACTTTGACCAAGATGGAGACCTGGATTTGTTTATTGGAGGCCGCTTAGTGCCTAATCAATATCCGCTATCTCCCCGAAGTTATTTACTCGAAAATGACCAAGGTGTTTTCACTGATGTAAGCCCAGCGATTTTCCGAGACATCGGGATGGTTACCGATGCCCTATGGACGGATTTCAATGATGACCAATATTTGGATTTAATGCTGCTTGGTGAATGGATGCCTATCTGTTTTTTTGAAAATCAAGGGGGTAGCTTTAGTCCCTTAGCAATAGATTTAGGTCAGGCTACGGGAGGATGGTGGATGCATGTCAACGCCATGGACATCGACCAGGATGGAGACCAAGATTATTTACTTGGCAATTTGGGGTTGAATAGCAAACTGAAAGCTAGTGAAAAAGAACCTATTCGCTTGTATAGCAAAGATTTTGATGAAAATGGGACGATTGATCCACTACTTTCTTGTTATATCGAAGGCAGAGAACACCTTTTGCACGAAAGGGATCTCTTGATAAGTCAAATTCCAGGTATGAAACGGCGTTTTACTGGCTACCAACCTTATGCAGAGGCTGACCTACCCAGCACTTTATCAAGCCAAGACCTAGCAGGAACGAGCATTCTAGAAACCCAGGTATTAGCTTCAGTTTGGTTAGAGAAAATGGGACCTAGTCAATTTAAAATGCACGAATTGCCCCTGGCTTGTCAACTTTCTCCCATTGTCGGCAGCCTCCAATTGAATCTGGACCAGGACGATAAAAAAGAAATACTGACGGCAGGCAATTTTCACGCCACTGAAATCACGCAGTTGGGCTGGTACGATGCTTCTTATGGTAATGTCCTTGGCTATACTGACAACAAGCTGATGGCTACCACGGCTCTAACCGCTGGCCTCAATTTGGACGGAGATATAAGAAACCTTAAAACCTTGATCTTAGGCGACGGCACAACCCTTCTTATCGCAGGAACCTATGGTGGTCCCTTACGCACTTTCAGCTTGACTAAGTCACAAAATTAACCCTACAGTTATTTTACCCTTTTCGGCTTGGCCCAATCTCTCTTCATCCGATACGGCAAGCGCCAAACCTGGCCCGTTTTATCTCCAAAATACAGCTGTGATTTACTGTTTTTATCTGGATTTCCATCTGCCCAGAAATACAGAAAGTCATCTTGCCCCCCCATGACCTTTCGGATGTAATTGTGATTGAATCGACTCCCTGTGGTAATCAACTGCGCTTTCGACCAGCTTTTACCATTGTCTTTGCTGATCCATTTTTCAATTTCTCCACCACCACCATGCAACTGGGGGCCATCCTGAGTTGGGGCAATAAGCATCCAGTCTTTCCCATCAATCCACAGGCTACCCATATCATAATTGTGATCCGACTGGGTTATCACTGTGGTACGCCATTCCCCAGCCTGCCAATGGCTAATGGTCCATTCTCGGGGATTATTGTCAGGGCCAGGTTCATGCCCGCCGCTAGTGAGGTAGAGACAAACAGGGTTTCCAGCTTCATCAAATGCCATATCTTTCAAATACACATTCTTACCCAGGCTTTCATAGTCTTTTACCAGGGCATCGTTCTGTACTGCTGTTACCGGTATTTCCATCGAAGATAAATCAGCTGTCGTCCAATTCTGGCCAAAATCAGTAGACTGTAAATAGTATAAGTTGGTGCGACGGTCTACATTTCCATTGGGATGCCTCGTAAAAAAAGTAGCTACCTTATTCTTCCAAACCCCACTGACCTGATAGTGACCACTCTTTTCTCCAGGCTTTCCGATAATCCCCGCCAGCTTTTGATCGGCCGACCATCCCTCCCCATCTGTACTATGCTCAAAATACAATTCTCGAATACCCGTGTACTTGGTAAAGAAATGGAAGAAGCCTTGATCCTGAACCCACCATATTTGTGGATAGGTCATTTCTTCTTCACTGATTAGTTCAAAGTTTTCGGTGCTATAGGCTTGTGTACTTCGGTACTTAAAACCTGGCCTTGACCGCCCCCTACCACTGACAAACACCCAAAGGTGACCTTGTGGATCAATGGACAGACTCGGATCGTCATGTGGGTCATCCACCCCCATTTTATCATACACAATTCGGGGTTTGGACACTCGCTTAGTCTTATGGTCATAACTACCGATCATACATAGCAAATGATGTTTGTTCTTTTTCGTCGTCCCTCCATACACAAAGAAGGTTTTCTCAACGGCTGGTGCATAGACGGCTAATGGTTTGTGTTTAGCCGTGTAGGTTCCCAGTCCTCCTGAATACTTATCTCCATAGTCGAAAAACTGACCTAGGGTAAACCAGATGCCCCGATAACCATTAAAGCTTTGATTGGAAAGAGAAGGTGCAGCTGGAGTTTGAGCGTTGGCCAGTTGGAAGAAGTACATTAGGCTTACAGTCATCAATATACCCCTAGTCCAGGCAAGGCAGGATAATTTTTTCATAAGTTGGTTTTCAATTTTAGCCCAACTTATGAAATAGCTACTAGAAATGCGCTATTCTTTAGCCTAAGAATGCTTGAATAGAAAAAATATCTACTAAGACACGGATTGACCAAAGGCCAAGCGGTAACCAGTATTGTCTTCTATTACAAATTCCCTCATACCATATTCGGTTTGATTCAAGGCTTCGGTCTATTTCGAAATTTGTCTTTCCTACTACGTATTTGCAAGCGGTATCAATTGAACAGCCGCCCCACCACCTTTCTTCAATACAATTGATAGTGAATCGGTTTGGGACACCGTTTTCCTGATCACTTGATAATCTTCTGCATGTCGATTCGCATTGATACCATCTGCAAAAATAGTGGCCTGATAAGACTGTGCCGTTAGGAATGACAAATCAATGGATAAAGAGCGTTCTGTCCAATCGGTCAAGGCACCGATGTACCAATCCTTTCCTTTACGACGAGCAATCGCAACATATTCACCAATACGCCCTTGCAGGGCAATGGTTTCATCCCAATCGACCGGTACAGCAGATAGAAAGGCCAATATATCAGGATACGGCAGATAGGCGGTGGGCGCATCGCAGAGCATTTGCATCGGGCTATAGTAAACGACATACATCCCCAGTTGATGACAACGGGTGCCATGGCTCATCGGATTACTCCCATCCATAAAAAACTTACCTTCCGTAGAGTTTCGCATAGAGCCAGGCGTGTAATCCATAGGACCAGCTATCATACGCGTAAAAACGAGGTCTACATTGTGACCAGGTGTTTCGTCTTTATCAAACTTATTGTACTCATTACCTCTTACTCCTTCATAATTAATCACATTAGGATAGGTGCGATGAAGGCCAGTGGGTTTGCTACAGCCATGAATATTGACCAATATTTTGCGTTTGGCCCCTTCTTTCGCTAAGTTTTCATAAAAGTTAATGGCAATTTGATCATCTCGATCAATAAAATCTACTTTCACCCCAGCTACGCCCCATTCTTCAAAAAGATCCATGGCTACTTGCATCTGGCGATCAAGCGTATGCCATACACACCAGAGCACTATTCCTACGTTTCGGGCTTTAGCATATTGGATCAGGTGTGGAACATCTACCGTTGGTTTGGGTAATAATAAATCAAACACATCCGACCAGCCTTCATCCATGATGACATAGGCTAAGTTATGCTCAGCTGCAAAATCGATGTAATACTCATACGTTTTATTATTAACGCCCGTCTCAAAATCTACTCCAGTCAGGTTCCAATCATTAAACCAATCCCAAGCCACTTTCCCAGGTTTCACCCAATCTGATTCCACCACGGCCGGCCGCGATAGCTTATATACCAGGTCACTATCTGCCAATTCCTTGTCTTCTGCAGCGACGACTAGGGCGCGCCAAGGAAAATCTCGCTTACCAGTCGTTTTGGCCAAGTAATCAGCTCGCGCTGTGACTCGAAGGTTAAATTGACAGAGGCCGCCGGGTTCCCATTGGGTAGGAAAGGCGGGAAATAAGGCGGATAAAGTGAAGCGGTTATTATTGCCGATTCGCTGAATATACATACCAGGATAGTCATATAAATCAGCTTCTACAATAGCTAATTTGCAGTGCGGCACATCGACCACCAAGGGAAGGCTAATAAATTCTTCCTCAATCACCTCACTGATCTTGTATTTGGTATACAATTTCTCATAAGAAGTCTGAAAATCTCCTACCACATGGGCCACAAGTCGATGATCTTCTAAAAATCGATACGCTACTTCTTCTCCTATAACTGTGATCGGTCCTTCTAGCTGCGTTCGGAACCGATAGGCTACACCATCATCGTATACGCGGAATACAATGTCGTACCCGCCTTCCATTTCGAGTGTTAACTCGTTGTAATGATTCTCAACCTCACTTCTAATTCCCCAGACCGTCTTTATTGTTTCATTGACCGTCGTCCGGTTCACCGTTTTTATTTTAGGCTGCTGTCCCAATACTTGCCCACCCGCTAGTCTAAGACTCAGTGGAGAATACCACATGGCTTGGCGATCCTGAAAATCAACCGAATAATAGATTTTGTCGGTTAGCTTAATGTGTAGTTTAATGGCTTTATTCGGCGAAACGAGTTGCATATCTATAATTTGTAGATAGTAGGAAAAAGTAATGTTGGAGGGTTTTAATGAGAGGTAGGCTCAATATGGGAAAAACATTTTGTAAGGTAATTCATCAATTCGCTCTTTGTGACACATAAGCCCCTGAATTACCAAATGGATTGATCAATATTCAATTAAGTGCCTGGCTTGGATTGATTCGGGTAATAAATATAATGGCTTCCTGCAACTCCATTAATAGCCCTTTGTTTCATTGAAGGAAGCTCCATCACCAGCTGTACCTCCAAACCTTTCGGCAGCGGCGTCGAGCATGGCAGCCGTAGCCGAGGCTCCAATTCGGGTGACACCCAATGCGCGTACTTTCAATAAATCATCTAAGGTTCTCACTCCACCTGCAGCTTTCACCTGAACCGAAGGAGTGCTATGCTTTCGCATCAATTTCAGATCATATTCGGTCGCTCCTTTATAACCGTATTTACCATCACTGCCTTTGACCATACCATATCCCGTTGACGTTTTGACGAAGCCGACATTCAATTCACTACAAATTTCACACAAACGAATTTTATACTTATCGGCGGGCAAGAAATCATTTTCAAAAATAACCTTCAAAACGGCACCATGGCGATGCGTCATGTCGGCCACAGCCTTGATCTCTGCGGTGATATACGTCCAATCTTCTCCTAACACTTTTCCCACATTAACCACCATATCGATCTCCACTGCACCATCTTTACAGGCTTGTTCCGTCTCCGCCACCTTAATGGCAATGGTGCTATTCCCTTGTGGAAAACCGATGACAGTCCCGACCATCACATCTGATCCCTTCAGCCATTCTACTGCTTGTGCGACGGCATAGGGTTTGATACAGACGGAAGCTGCATCATAGGCTTTGGCTAATTCACATCCTTCCTTTAAATCCTTGTCCGTCATCGTCGGGTGGAGAAGCGAATGATCGATCATTTTCGCTAGCGCTTTAACCGTTACGTCCATGGTATAATGTGTTTTTAATTTAAGCTTGTAGTTCAGACTTCAGAAGTTTTCCCAGTCATGTCTTGCGAAACTTCTGAAGTCTTCTCTGCTATCCTTGAGAAAACTTCTGAAGTCTAGAAAAAATCATTCAACATCTGTGATCTTCACCCAACGCTCCTCTTGATGACTCTTCAAAATAGCCTCACAAAGTAATACCTCCTTATGGCCCTGCTCAAAAGTGGGATACAAAGCACTAGCGGTAGCTGTTCCTGCGCTGATTGCATCATAAAAAGAACGGAAACATTGCTTGAAAGTATCTGGAAAGCCTTCATTGTGGCCACCTGGATAATTGGCGAAATGTCTGATAGTAGGATCCAACAGACTAGGGTCTTTAGTCATCACTTGATTGGCTTGGCCACGGTGGCCCATCCAAAGCACATTGGGATTTTCGCTATCCCAGGCCAAAGCTTTCTTGGCACCAGAAATCTCATAGCACAACCTATTCTTGCGTCCCGCCGTCACCTGCGACACCCATAACTGGCCTTTGCCCCCGCCTTTAAAACGAAACAAAATGCTTCCGCAATCTTCCGTATTGATCTCAACCTCTTCCATCTCATCTGGGGATAATTGTTTATCGCTGTAAGTGGCCACTTCGCCTTTCGGTCGTTTCCGCACCGGATAAACGGTCGCCAGATCCGCAAAGACAGCTTCGACTTCAAAGCCTGTAATTGAAAAAATAAGATCCATCCAATGCGTCCCAATATCAGCGACGGCTCTCAAGGCTCCGCCTTGTTCTGCGAGTACGCGCCAATTGTAGTCGGTGTCATACAACAACCAATCTTGCACATAACTACCCGTGACCGCAAAAACTTGCCCGATATCCCCACGCTGGACTCGTTGATAGGCCTCCAAGTTCAGCGGATAGTATCGGATATTATAACAAACCCCGGCCGTTAAGCCTCTTTCACGAGCGATCTCCACCAATTCAGCCGTCTCTTGCGTATTCATCGCCAAGGGCTTTTCACACATCACATGCTTTCCGGCTAGTAAGGCCTGCTTTGACATTTCATAGTGAAGCACATTAGGAACGGCCAGATGCACCGCATCAATCGTTGAATCGGCTAAGACTTCATCAAAAGAAGCATAGGCTTTTTCCAAGCCATGAATGGCTTTTACTCGCTCTCCTTTTTCCAGGGAACGCCCCAATACACCTTTGACATTTACCCCCAAACGTTGAAGTGCTTCAATGTGCACGGGTCCAATAAAACCGGTGCCTGCAACAGCTACATTAAACTGACTATACATGAATTATTATGATTTACTGCCAAAATACAAATAAGCATATGATCTTTAATGGCTTTGCAAAGAACCATTAGGATTTGGGTAATTAGTACCACACGGTGGAGGAGCTTAGCAGTTAAAGCCTTGATGGTTTAGATCAAAAAACTAAGCCTTAAAACTTCAGTTTCAAACTGATAAACTGTAATTACCTTGCAGTATGACCTACTTCACAGCAATCTCATGTGAAGTCGGAAAGGCGAATTCGGAAGTCGGAATCCGGGTGTTGCCAGCCTATTTTCCGATTTCCGCCTTCCGATTTCCGATTTATTAGTGCTCTTTGCTAAAGCTTTATGCTCTAAGCTACCCGTAAACAAGCTACATGAAACCGCTGCCTACTTCAAGTCCGTGTAGCTAATCAACTGAATACCTTTCTTTTGTAAGGCTTTTTTGACCTTTTTACTCGTAAGCACCTTAGTCACGCCATCCCGATCAACTCCTACATTTTCATAGCCAATATGTCCTACTGTTTCTAGCTCTCCTGTCGCATACCCAGGATGCTCAACTAATAACCAATCACCAGGCCCCAACTCCGCCAGCATTTGAATAAAGCGCTTTTCTTTTTGCTTAGCACTATACTTCGAACCACTCCAGGAGGGTACCCGTTTTACACCCGCATCTTCGAGATGGATATCAAGTCCATACTCTGCGGCTAGACTTCGCAACAATGCACGAGCGGCTTCACTGATATTGCTGCAGCCCATATGTCCAGATAAGTGGGTTAATTGCGGAATCTTCTTTTGTGCCAATTCAATTTGGGCACGCCATTCGGCTTCTACTTCTTCTATTTTCCAATCACTGGCTAGCAAATACTGATCCGGCGGGAAGCGCTTGTTTTCCCAAAGCATGGGAAAGAAATATCCATCCTCATCGACTAAACTGGGAGCAGGAGTAAGCGGGCGCCATTTCAAATTGGCCCATTCGCTAGTGAGCACCAGGTGTACCCCTGCATCAAGCCCCGGGTTTTCTTGCAATAAACTCGCCGCCTCTTCAAACCAAGGACCTGGCACAATCACCTCTACCGATTTGGCCACGCCTTTTTGATAGGTTTCAATACAGGCTATATTTGCAGCATGTGAAAAGCCCATATCGTCAATGCGTATAAGCAAACGAGTCGGCGGGTCTTGGCCTTGCAGATTCATTACAAATAATAGTAGTACAGCAAGCAAGCTGAGTTTATGCGTGAATAAAGTAGACATAAATTAATCGATTGATGAATTAAAAACACGTACGGGTTTGTCTTCTAATGATTGATCCACCCCCACATCCCTAGGCTCGCAGAACCATACCAATTTGCCTACGAGGCTTAGTCCTTGAGGGCAGGATGCTGCGTCAGGATGCGTTTCTATGAAGCGGGCCAACATCTTTTCTTGTAGGTCAAGCAGTATGCTTTGGTTTTCTACTTCTTTCGCCACATTACGATACTCCTGTGGATCAGCTTCCAGGTCGTACAAGCGATGCACAATGCCTGATGGTCCCAAGCCAGTTTGATAGCCAATTCCCAAATCACGGCTCCCAGTGGTAAACATATACTTCCATTTATCTGTACATACCATGGCTAGGTTATCCTCTAAGTATTGTGAAAAGACAAAAGAACGATGTGCAGTGCTTTGTCCGGCTAGTACAGGTACAATACTCTCTCCTTGTACAGCTGTCAATGGCTCCGCCCCAATCAATTCGAGCAGACTGGGCACGATATCGATATACTCCACCAAGGCATCACGCCTTTCTCCCCCCTTCCCCATTTTGGGGTGCCGAATAATTAAGGGCTGTTTGATGGACTCTTCCCACATGGTATGCTTTTCAAAACGTTTGTGCTCATACAATAAATAACCATTGTCACTAATGTAAACCACTAGTGTGTTTTCTACCAGCTTGAGCTCATCCAAGGCATCCAAAACCAAACCTATATTTTTGTCCAGGTATTCTGTAGAACTATAGTAAGAGGCGATGATACCCGCTTTTTCCGCTGTAGTCAAACCTTTAAATTTCTGGGGTACCCAACGGTCATCTTCCGGGCTGCCTGTGGGTAAGGCTAAGCTGGCTGGATCATATTTATTCGCAAACTCCAAAGGAAAATAATAGGGATGATGCGGTTCTTTGAAGGCAAGCCAGAGGAAGAAAGGATCGGATTGATGGTCTCGAAGAAACGCAATGGCTTGCTGGGCATAAAAAGTTCCTTCGCTATCCTCATCCCAGACCGCTTGCGGGAGATAGTCTGCATTCATCCATTTAGCTACATGTTGGCGATCTCCTCCGGGTGTGTAGACAGGGGTGGCAGGAGGAATTGGCCGCCTTACCTTTTGTTCCAGGAACTTGTGATAAGCGCTACGCTCAACCAGGGTATCAAAACCATGCTTGGGTAGTCCATTCTCGTATAAATGGCTCCAAGCCCAGTTATTGAAATGGGTCTTGCCCATCAAGCCTGTGCTGTAACCTAGTGTTTGCAAATGCTCAGCAATCGTAGTGTTCCCCTCATCAGGAAAAGGCGTAAACAGGAGGTTGACTCCGGTAGCATGAGGATATTTCCCCGTCAATAAGGACGCCCGCGAAGCACTGCAAATCGGAGCATTGCAATAGGCTCGATCAAAGGTTATCCCCTCTGCTGTCAGGCGATCTATATTGGGCGTCCTGATCATGGAATTCCCATAAGCCCCAGTCACTTTTAAGGCGTGATCGTCAGCAAGGATCACGACGATATTCTGTACCGGATTAGTCATACTTTTATCCGCTTTCTCGCCGATACATCCGAGTATATGGAGACAAAGACATGCGATACTCCCAGCTAGCAACAGTCTCTTCATAAGGCAAAATGCTTACTGTTCTTGAGGTTTGGTATATTCCAGTATTTGGCCATCCGCCAACAATTTTTTTCTCAAATCAGCATAACTAACTTCTTGCACACCTACTCCTTTATCCAAGGCCTGCACGGCTACTGTTGCGGCACTTTGGCCTAAAATCATAAAGACGGGTTCCATGCGAATAGAGCCATACGCAATATGAGAACTTGATACGGCCACAGGAACAGTCAAATTGGTACATTCTTCCTTCTTGGGCAGGATGGTACCCAAATGAATCCGATAGGGAGCCTTGGCTTTTACCCCCAAATCTCCTTCATTTTGCACATACCCATCTGGTTT